>Ga0302326_10010504_pt1 | contig 20064 bp, 18 predicted proteins | sample Palsa_T0_3_FD_202264 | JGI IMG/M metagenome (GOLD analysis project Ga0302326, IMG submission 202264) | Peat permafrost microbial communities from Stordalen Mire near Abisko, Sweden - Palsa_T0_3 | ecosystem: Environmental > Terrestrial > Soil > Palsa > Peat permafrost | place: Sweden: Abisko...
TAGCAGGTACATTGGGTTATCAACACGGCTGGAGACTACAGCCAATGTGCAGGAAAGAAAAGAGGACTGGAGGTGGGGTTGAACTCAATATGGCGAAAGAACTCGGTCATATGGCACGATTGTCTTGGTCAAAAATAGACAGAATGGTGGACATACAGAGCGGGCAAGCTATGGTAGATAGCCTTTTGGAGCAAGTTGGGGGGGTTGCCCAGGGCGGGACAGCTTTGGCAAGACTTGCCCAGACCAAGACGCCTTCCCATGGGGAAACAGGCATAGCACCGTGTTTGACCACTCACCAGTGGGCGTGGTTGGGAAGGGAGACCCTATCAGGGCAATGTGCGCTACTTCTGTTGGTTATCTCCATCTGCACCTGTGAAGGGACCGAACTTCCTTTTTGGGTTATAAATACGCCAATCTGGATGGGCCCCCCGCCCCGGCTGCAGAAGTGCGCTCCATCACGTGAGAGATCGAATTCGAGGGGGCATCTGGAATTACCTACCTTACCTAGGTATACCTAAGGTAGTAGGTACCTAGGTAGGTAGGTATAGTAGAATACATTCTCACGTGGGTAAATGAATGAATAGAATTGAGTGGGACGAGCTTTTGAATTTATACCCTGCTGCAAGGGCGGTCTCAGACCATATAATAAAAGTTACATCTCTGGGCTATTGCTTCAAAAGGGTATATAGCAAACATTTAAACCACCGCTATACCAGAAGTATTCCTACAAACCAGTTCTCCTGCCTGGTTTTGGGTATACCGAAGATTACATGCTTGCCACCAACCACGAGATTACCACAGAACTCCAGACATCGACACTACTACAACACCAATACGCGAGCACCCAACGACACTCAACGCCATCGCCCAAATGCAAACAAATTAATTGCCTTAAATCCTTAGACGCCCGTCATCTTCTTCCATCGACTGAAAAGTCCACCAGCAGCGCTTGGTTCCCTGCTCTTATCAACAAAACTCGAATCTCTGCGGTGACTGGATCTTCGCCCGTTGTCCTGACTCCCTTCGGAGCTCTTGACAGCGTCCCGCTCCGTGCGCCTCGATTCTCGTCTCCGTCTTCGCTCCTCCTGATCATCTTCCGTGACATCGTCATATTTCGAATGCCGATGCGACTTCCTCGAGCTGCGCCTCTCTTTATCGCCAGGTGCGTCGTCGACGGGACCACCTTCAACAGGCGGTCTATCCTCTGGGGGCGGTGGGGCGTCCGAGTGATCTTGGACCCATGAATCGGTTCCGGAATGTGGCCAGCCGGCCTTCTTCTCCTTCTTCTCCTTATAAACTGGGCCTTCGGCAGGAAGGAATTCGGGTTCCTTGCCTCGGGACTTGCTACCATTGCGAGTATCAAAGTAATTGTCGACAATAGGCGCAGACTTGCGACGGCTCGTCTTTGGGGTCTCGCCTTCACGCGCTGCGCGTCGCTCTTCGCGTCTTCGTCGACGATCCTCATCATCTTCGACTGGGACTTCCATGTGAGATCTTCGACGATCTGACCGGGGCTCCTCGACCTCACGTTTAGCCCTTTTGGCTCGACGTCGCTCAGCGCGCTCAGCTTCTCTGGCCTCGGCGGCTTCACGCTCCGCCTCCTGTTGAGCGCGTGCTGCACGCCGAGCAGCACGTCTTGCCTCTTTCTCCTCTTGACGGCGTGCCTCGAGCTCTTCCTCCTGTCTTCGCCGGCGTTCGCGTCTTTCCTCATCTTTGGCTCTTCGTGCTTCTTCAGCCGCTCTCTCAGCCTCTGCTTTTCTGGCACGTCTAGCTCGCCGTGCCTCTTGGTCTTCGTCAGCTGCACCGCCGGACATCATCACTTCGTCTGTAGCCGAGCGTTTGATCTTCCGATCTTCGCGTCGAAGGTCGCGCCTGCCTTCATCATCGGTCAGGGCGGTGCTTCGACGTTTGCTGTCTGGGCGAGATTTTCCAAGCAGTCCGCCAAACATTCCACCAATTCCAGCAGCCTTCTTGGCACTCGAGTCAGATCTCTTCAATGTCCTTGGCGATGGATCATCTGATGGACCTCCGGCATCAACCATGACAATATCTTCGTCTTGTCCACTCTGCTTCAAATTTTTTGCGTTAGCACTTAGCTCCCTCGTCAATGTTGTCCGTTTTCTTCTAGTCGGGATATCGACACTTGAAGGCGGCATTGGGACGGCCGGTGGCGGGGCGATGGGGTCTGAAATTACCTTCGATTTTCCTTTGCGATCGCGACTTGACCTCTCTGGGCTAGGAAGGTCTTCGTCTCCATCAACCATGACAAGATCTTCATCGTCGTCCAGGCCTTCATGAGGACGGTCAGTCTTGTCTGCATGAAATTTTGGTGAAGGTAGCGGAAACATACCACGTGACTTGCTCTTCCTTTCGGATTTGCTTCGTGTCAATTTAGTTGGAGTGACGCCAAGCATCCTTGCTGCCTTCTCCGACATCTCAGGTGGTGGCGAAATGATTCCAGAGCTTTCGACGACCACAGATTGCCGTCGCGAACTTGTCCTGCCTGATGTGCTCGATCGTCTTTCAGACACTGATTTCGACCGGGACAATGGTTTAGGAGCGCTGAACATGCTCGTGAGACCTCTGGACAATGGTGGCCTGTCAGCTTTCTCAGATGAAGAGCCCTTCGACGAGTCCTTCTCTTCCCTCTCGGACGATCTCTTCGTTGACTTTGATCGCTTCAAATCTGAATCCTTCGACTTTCTCTCCTCCTTCGCCAGTGGTGACTCCTCCGAACGGCGATCTTTGGATGATTTCTTTTCATCCTTTCGAGGCGCGGCGCCCCATGCGGCCCAAGAAGACCCATCGCGAACCACGCGAGGACGTTCTTTCTTCGAAGATTTAGAGTCCTTGGAGTCCTTGGAGTCCTTGGATTCTTTCGACTCTTTCGGTTCTGGTGGTGGGGTCGGAGGTCCAACGGGCGCGGCGTTCTCTTTTTCGGGTTCCTTGTCTCTACTAGATGATTTGCTCTTACTCGATTTCTTATCAACAGGCATCTCTACTGCGTCAACAGTCTCATCGTCTTCTGCAGGAAAGCTACCCGGTACATCTTTCGACTTGAAACCCTTTTTTGGCCACACGTTTTTCTCTTCAAAAATTTCCTTGTCCTTTTTGGATGGTGTTTTGAGGTTGGCGGTGGTTTGCGACTTCGAGAGGCTGGATTTCTTCTTATCTTCTATGAGTGGCGGAGGAGGCGGTGGGGGCGGCGGGGGACTAGCAACTTCTACTACTTTCTGTGCTTCGAACGCCTTCAACCTGTCCGCGATCTTTCCGCCTACTGGTTTCTTCGTCACAACGGATGCCTTCATCGATGTCGATGTTGATTTCAAAGAGGTTGTCGTGTCCTTAGGGTTAGTAGCTTCTGGAAGCTTTGCTTTGTCAGCAATCGCAATCTCGTCTCTTTCCGTCCATGACGCCTCCTTTTTAGCGGCCTCAGTACCCTTGCTCGACTTCTTGGTGGTCGCACCCCAGAATGCAAAGGGATCAGGTTTGTCGTCTTTCTCCTTGACTGGGCTGAGGTCGATTAGGGATTCGGGTTCTGGCTCTTTGACGACCTGGAAGATCTCCGAGTTAGTATTGCTTAATCGGGAAATTTTTGATATGCCTCCTGAGCAGGGCTGTAATTATCCCACAACTCCCGGGGCATTAAAATGAATAAGGGAAAGTAGATGCATACCTCCTTGGTCGCGGTCTTTTTGCTCTTGCTGATCTTGGAGTCCTTTTTCGACTTTTTAGCATCGGCCAACTCTTTCTCCTTGGCCTCCTTCGCGGCTTTTTCCTCCGCTTCTTTGGCAGCTTTCTCTTCAGCCTCGATTCTGGCCAACTCCGCGGCCTCCTCTTCAGCTTTCTTGCGAGCAGCCTCTTCTTCATCGGCTTTCTTCTTGGCTAACTTGTCAGCCTTCTCTTGCTGCTTCTTCGAGAGTTTTGGAGCCCATTTAGAAGCCTTTGCTTCAGCATCAGCCTTTGCTTTGGCCTCTGCCTCCTCTTTCTCTTTTTCTTCGGCTTCAGCCTTTGCCTTCGCTTCAGCTTCTTCGGCCTCTTTGCGTTCGGCCTCCTCTTTCTCAGCTTCCTTCTTGGCCTCGGCTTCTTCCTTTTCGGCCTTTTTCTTGGCCTTCTCAGCCAGCTTGTCGGCCTCCTTTTGCTCCTTCTTAGAGAGTTTCTTAGCTGGTGGAGCTTCCTTTTCCTTCTCCTTGTCCTTGGAGGCCTTGGAATCTTTGGAAATAGTCTTCTTGGCTTCGCTGCCAAAATCCCAGATATCGGCTTCGGGTTCGGTCAAATCCATGGCAGGCGGCGTTGGGGCGGGAGGCGGTGCTTCGACAACTTTTTTGGTCTTGCTTTTCTTGTCTTTCTTGGCCGTGGTAGCCCAAGGTGATGCCCATTCGTCCTCCTCAGCCTTTGTTTCCTCGGCCTCGGGCTCTGGAGCTGGTGTTTCGTCGACAACTTCTATTGGCATATTCTTGGTCTTGGACTTCTTCTTGTCTTTCTTGGCCGTGGTAGCCCAAGGTGATGCCCATTCGTCCTCTTCAGCCTTTGTTTCCTCAACCTCGGGCTCCGGAGCTGGTGTTTCGTCGACAACTTCTATTGCCATATTCTTGGTCTTGGACTTCTTCTTGTCTTTCTTGGCCGTGGTAGCCCAAGGTGATGCCCGTTCTTCCTCTTCAGCCTTCGTTTCCTCAACCTCGGGCTCCGGAGCTGGTGTTTCGTCGACAACTTCTATTGGCATGTTCTTGGTCCTGGACTTCTTCTTGTCTTTCTTGGAGGATGCAGTACCCCAGATATCGTCAGTTTTAGGTTCCTCGATCGCGTCTGGTTTGATGGAGTCTTCGGGATCAGTTTTTCCTTTCTTTTTCTTGTCCTTTTTGGACATACCCCAACCAAAGAAGTCATCATCGGCATCCTTGTCACCAACCTCTGGGACCGCTGGCGGTGGTGTTGGAGAACGGGGCTCTGGTTCCTCAACTTTCACTTCGACGAGGGCCTTCGATGTTGATTTGGCCTTCTTTTTGTCCTTGTTCTGGCCCCAATCCATCCAGTCGTCATTTTCGGCAGGTGCAATGACATTGGCAATGGTGGTCTTCTCCCATGGTGGTGGAGAAACGTCCTTGGCTTTACCTACCTTTTTCTTGTCTTTTTTGCCCGCAGTGCCCCAAGCTGATGTAGCCCAACTCATGTCATCCTCGACTGACTCGGGCTCCGGGATTGGCTCAACAGGTTTAACGACTTCTTCAACGATCGTTTTACCTTTCTTTTTCTTGTTTTTGGCGGAAAACGATCCCCAGCCATCATCCTCAAGTGCGGCAGGTTCTGGCAACGGATCAGGCTCTTCGGCTTTCGGAGGTTCCTCGACTACGATTTTGCCTTTCTTCTTGTCTTTTTTCGTTCCGAAAGATCCCCATCCAAAAGCATCCTCGACAGGCTGTGGTTCTGGCTCCGGTTCCGGTTCCGGTTCCTTCTCTGCAACCTAGAAAAAAGTTAAGACTCGTTATTTCCAGAGCTAGAATACGACAAGCTGGAAGTTTAACATCGAGGTGTGTTAAATGCATATATTGTAATTGCTGGTGGATCTCAGGGAATGTACTGAAACTCACTTTCACAGGCTCCTCAACTATGTTCTTGCCCTTCTTCTTCTTGTCTTTCTTGGTACTGAAAGAGGCCCACCCCATATCATCTGCCTCCGGTTCTGGTTCTGGCTCGGGAGCTGGGATTTCTTTTGGTTTCGAAACCTCTTCAATCACAATTTTGCCATTCTTCTTCTTCTTCTTGTCAGTACCAAAAGAGCTCCATGCGAATTCATCAACGGGTTCTGGTTCCGGATCTGTGATCGTCTTCTCTTCAACTTTGGGTTCTTCTATGGTATTTTTACCCTTTTTCTTCTTCTTATCAGAAGAGCCAAATGAGCCCCATCCAAAGTCGTCGAGAGGTGGCTCAGGTTCCGGCTCTGGAGCTGGCGGAGCCGGCGTTTCCTCAACCTTACTCTTCTTCTTTTTGTCCTTTTTCACAGTTCCCCAACCAGCTCCCCATCCCATGTCATCGGCGGCGTCCTCTGGCTCTGGATCCGGAGCAGGGGTTTCTTTGACTTTTGGAGTATCCTCGACAACGTTTTTGCCCTTCTTTTTCTTGTCTTTCTTGGAAGTACCGAAAGATCCCCATCCTAGGTCATCTGCAGCCGGCTCAGGTTCTGGTTCTGGAGCTGGTTTTTCCTCGACCTACGGAAATGTTAATTCACGCACTCGTATATATTTTGACATTGAAGGAAGTCGTGGAATGCAGGAAGAACATGGAGTTGACAGCCATGGCCATCCTCGCAGCCAGAGTCGAGGTTGCATTAAATTGACGACCACATAGCAAGACTCGAAATCGACACAAAAGAGATATGATTCAAGTCTATAATACCACTCACCTCAGTAATGGCATTCTTCCCCTTCTTTTTCTTGTCTTTCTTGGAATTTCCAAAAGACCATTCGTCTTCAACAGGTGCAGGTTCGACGACTTTGACTTCTTCAACTTTAGGCGGATCAGGCTCGGCGGCTTTCTTTCCCTTCTTCTTCGTCTTTGCGGTGCCCCATCCACCCCAGTCATCATCCGCAGCGGGCTCCTCGACGGCTGGCGTAGGCGTGGGCTCTTCTTTTGGCTCATCGAAATCGTCAAAAAAGCCCTTCTTCTTTTTCTTGTCCTTCTTATTCACAGAAGTGAAACCAAAGTCAAAGGCATCATCTTTCTTTTCGACTGGAGGATCAGGCTCCTTCTCCTTTTCCTCGTCAATTGAACCGAAAGAGAATGTGGCAGTCTTCTTCTTTGGCTTTCCACGATTCAAACTCCAAGGATTGTTGTCAATTTCAGGCGTTTCCTTGGTTTTAGTGTCGGTTGTAGCAGTACTTGTTGTGGTGGCAGAGAAGTCCCAGGTGCTACTGGGGGTTAGTGGTGACTTACTTGGGACCGGATATGAATATGAGACGTTGAATCTTGGAAACGATATTCAAGCTGGAACAAGCTCAACTAAGAGCAATATTCACCACCTCCACTTGAGGCAAACATAGAGTGAGGCTACACTTCATTGCAGAAAAATGACTAACTTCGCAGCTCCAGTATTCCAGTTACTGCCCCACGCTCCAAACCCGGAACTGGACTTCGTACCAGTCGTCCCTGTGTCAAAACTCAAGTCCAACATCGGCCCAGTATCATCCAGTTTGATCTCTTGGAAGGCGTCGAATTTCTCCACAGCAGGCAGTGTTGGAGCGGCGTCTTCCACCTTGTTCTTCTTACCCTTTTTCTTGGATTTCGCAGGCACAAAACTGTCCCATTCATCATCCGGGTTAGCATCACCAGCCCCATCTCCATTTGCATCGTCCTTCTTATCACCATCACCACCCGCACCAGTCCCCGTATCGCCGTCCTTGTCACCACCATTGTTACTTCCTTCGCCCTCGTCCTTCTTACTGCCATCTTCTTCGTCTTCATCTCCCCACTTGGCTTTCGCTGCAGCTTTAGCCGCCTTTTTGGCCTTCTTACCAGCAGCTTGTTGGAAGCCATCCTGCGACTGAAAGTCGACCGAGGGAGCCATTGTCGGATCGCGGAAGAGTGATTGATCGTCTTGTTCTTGGACGGTGGAAGGCGGGGTAATTCGAGCTTCGAGAGAGTCGTGTGCGTGCGTTCTGGCGAGGGCATCTGTGTTCGTCTCATGCAAGTCCGATTCGTGACTTGGTTGCGCTCTCCCACGCCATTTCTCCAGAGTTTCTGGCACTTTTAGAGGTTCATGAGCCCGTCTGCAGGGCCACGTATATTCCGAGTACGGAAGTAGGTTCTATTGATATGTTAGAAATCTTGAGCTATTAGGGTCCACACCGCCGTGCTGCGGTAGGATTCAGCCACTACTGCACACTGCACGACAACGGCCATGTCATGTCAGAGCATGGCCTTGCACTCGTGAGGAATTTGGGAATATCGCGGGCCGTACCAATTCCATGCGATATGCACCTTCATTCTTCCTTGAGACGCGCGACTGCATCCATGCTCTCGCAATGAACTTCAGCCTTATCCGCGTATCCTCCTCATCCCACCCAATCGTCCAAGGTTGGGTCGTAGTGGATCCATAATCGCTCCTTGGGCGATCTGCGCAGTACAATAAACCCTCGACGGCTGCCATTGTGGATGTTCGAGCTCTTGTGATCGCGGATAGGTGTCAGACTCATCGAGGCTATATGCTCAATGCCGGGATAAGGGGTAGGGCGTCGACTGAGGGTCTCTGGCGGATGTTTGAGTGAAGGATACAAAGATATCCAGCAGAATAGTATGAATAGAGCAGTGTAAGTAGACCGGATGTGGTCACACGGAGGATCTTTTCGCAGGGCAGGGAGGGTATTATCGTTCTGCTTCTCGGTTGGTTGACTGGCACAGGGAGGGTGAGACACCGCCCAGGAAATTTGCTGTGTATCACACTGAGTTTGCCCTTATCAAAGTGCCTGTCCGTGCCTCAATCCGATACACACACTATCACTCTTGCAGATATATGCGTAGAATTTCCACGGTGGGAAGGAGAGCAGAGCATCCAGGGTCACTACATATTTTATTTGCGCGGTGTTGCCAGAGCGGTCCTGGTCTTGCTGCTCGGGATGGCGAAACAAAAGGGGAGCTTTTTCGACGGGAATGCACCCGCGGGAACCAGCAGCACCAGCGATGGGCAGCATCTCTAGAGCAGATCCAGGCGCGCACGCCCGATTTGCTCGCAACGGCGCAAGTCCCATCTTTTTTTCCTCCTTTGCCAGGCTTCACCGCAACTCTGTCGTCGAAAAAGGAGGAACAACATCGTCGAATCGCGCGAGACAATTGGATTCAAACCGATTGTGCATAAGGAACCCATCTTGCGATCGCTGTGAATGGCTACCACGACCCATAGGGCGCACTGTGGTGTGCCACCCAGCCCCCTAGAACAATGTGACGCGCCGTGGAACGGGAGTCTTGATTCGGCGCACAAGCAGGTTGCATGACAGCCGTGGCGGCCAATTATTCAGAGAGTGATCCTATTGCTCGGCCCTGCAGCTATATTTGTACTGGGTAAATGTTGAGGACACGAAGTTGAACTTAAGGGGTCAGGCAGATCCTTTTCCATCTCCTTTTCATCAGACCGCTATTCAGACGACGTCCTATGAGAAATTTTCTGAGCTGAGTAACGTCCCTATTTGCAGCATTTCATACATAGTCTTCAGCCGGAAGCCCTCCCCCCCTTTTTGCCCCTTCTGCCCCTTCAGCCCATCACGTGTGCCTTTTCAAAGCACAATTCCAAGGTCTGAAGGTTCGGAAAAGCTTGCTGCAATGGTGCAGGATGTTGTCCTCCCACTCTCCCCGCCCCATACAAACTTTTGGTGGCAAGAACGTCATGTGGTGATAAGATAGATGGCGGGGCAAACGGCAGTGAAAGCTATGACATGCCGTGACATCAGTTTCAATGTCCCAATGTGGGGTCATTTCCAAGATTCTGCCCGCTGCAGTTAAAAAAAAATCATCATAAGTTTATAATGTAGATTACAAATGCAATAAATTCCTTTTTTTCATACTATTTCGTTGAACTCAATTAAAATTTCTTGAAATCCCTTCACCCAAAAAGCGTCTCACAATGTCCAAGAATCACGCGGTCATTGTTCAAAAGCCTGGCGAGGTTCAGGTCCAAGAAGCTTCTATTCCCAGGCTGCGAGATGACTATATTCTTGTCAAAACAAAAGCTGTTGCTTTGAACCCGACTGATTGGAAGCATGTTGACTTCTTGACGAGTAAGGGAGCCAGACTGAGTTTATTAGTTCAAGCCTTGTGCTGTTCACAGCTTACTCGTTATTCCTTTCAATTAGCTGACTGAAAAAACGGATTGGCTGCGATTACAGCGGCATCGTTGAGGAGGTCGGAAGCAAAGTCACTAAGCTATTTAAAAAAAAAAGGTGATCGAGTATGCGGCTTTTGTCATGGAAGAAACGAAATAAATCACGACGACGGTTCATTCGGCAAGTACGTCACAGCAAAAGGAGACATCCAAATCCAAATCCCCTCCAACCTCAGCTTCGAAGAAGCCGCAACCCTAGGAGTCGGAGTAACGACCATCGGCCAAGGCCTGTACCAATCTCTGCAACTTCCTTTACCCAACAAGGGCGCAACGGAGAAGACATATCTCCTGATCTATGGTGGCAGCACCGCGACAGGCAGTCTAGCAATCTAATACGCCAAGCTATCTGGCCTCACAGTCGCAGTCACCTGCAGTCCTAACAACTTCAACTACGTCAAAAGCCTAGGAGCAGACGCAGCATTCGACTACAACTCTCCCACCTGCTCCCAAGAAATAAACACTTGGTCAGACAACTCCATCCACCACGCCTTCGACTGCATCTCCGAAGGCTCCTCCCCCTCCATCACCATTCCCGCCATGTCTTCTTCCGGCGGCATCTACAGCACTCTTCTTCCTATCCCTGAGTCTGACGTCCGCAAACTCAATCCTAAAGTGGAGTATAAGACGACGTTGGGATACACGGTTGTTGGTGAGTATTTCAAGTTCGGGCCGGAGGAGAGGGAAGCCAGGCCGGAGGACTTTGAGTTCGGAAAGATGTTTTGGGAGACGAGTAAAGGGTTGTTGGAGGAGGGGAAAGTGAAGGTTCACAAGATTAGCTTAGATAAATATGGGAAGGGGTTTGAGGGTGTGTTGAAAGGTTTAAATGCAATGCGGGCCGGGAAGGTTAGTGGTGAGGAGTTGGTGTTTGCTGTGTAAGAGTATGTCATTTTAAAATGTAAAATGCACAATGAGATGTGCTCATAGATCGTTGATGAAGTTTCAAAATCGCAACATTGTCATTGCTATGTAGTCTAGTAGAAAAACACCAAAACAACCCAGAAAAAACTCCCCCAAAAAAAACCATACATAGGTGTGCCGCTCAATGGAATCATGAGTCAAGCAAAGTGTGGTATCTAATTGCGCCCAGACGATTGACCCAAAAGATGAAAAGAGTCGTTAAGAAGTAAACAGTCGCCCAAAAAGTTTCATGCTCATCACCGACCGCCAATATCACTAGAATAACCGTTATATGCATCATGCATCTGTGGTTGCCCATAACCATGTTGCGGTCCGGGGCCACTTGAGATGTAGCCCCCATCGTCACCTTCATCATAATATTCCGATCCACTTGCGTCGAAGCTGCTTCTTCCACTTGGATCGTCGTCTAGACCGACGTCTCCTTGTGGCAACTCTGACCAGCTCAGTGTTGCAAGAGCAGGGTACTGAGCTAGCAATGCTGCAGGTAGTGTGTAGTTCCCGCTCGCGTCCATCGGGAAGCCGTTTGCGTCAACAGCGATTGGCTGAGGCTGTTGCATGTTGTGCATGTTTTGCATCCGTTGCTCATTCCACAACCGTTGCCGTTCAATAGCTTCCTCATCGAGAAGAGGTTTAATGCAAATCCGTCCTGCTTCAGAACGGAAATGGCGGCCTAGCGCATCAGCTCGGGCAAAGCGACGGCCGCAACCCCACTGGCCACCTTGTTTGAGTTCTCCCTTGCAAACAAACTTCTTCTCTCCCGAGTGAAGTCCCTCGTGACGTTTCCGGTCGTGTTGACGGGCAAATGCTTTACCGCATACAGTGCATACAAATGGGCGCTCATCAGTATGAGTACGCAAATGAGACCGTAGATTGTAAGCACGGGTAAACCGTTTCGGACAAAGGGTGCACTGGAAGGTAGCAGGGTGCTTCTGAACCCGTTTGGCATTTCCACTTTCAGAACTTGCAGCTTGATAGTCGGGATCAGCGAGTCCAAGAATGTAGTCCCGGTTTGGCAGTGAAGAGGTAGATTGACGACGTCTGCTGGGGGAACTTGCTCCTGATCGGTCATGTGGAGATAAGGACCGAGGCGGTTCAGGTGATCGACCGGCAAGCTCAGACCCCAAACCAGGAGACGTGCTTGAAGGGGTGTGGGGTCGACTGTTGTATGGATCTGAGACAGCTCGGCGACGGCGACCTGCTGATGTCAATAAAATAAAAACAGGAATGAAACACTTCACATACCTCTGTCAGGGGGAGTCAGAGCATCTTGGTCCAAAGAAGGCTTCGGAGGTTCAAAGCTATTCTGTCTTGAAGATGGCGCAAACTCAACATTGATCTCCGGGGGCACCATCTGCTGGGCCTGTCCCATGTCCATTTGGTTGAAAGAATCCTGATTTGGAGTATTATACATGTTCTGCTGAGGCCCAAAGCCATTGTCAACGTTAAGCATAAAGTTGTTCTGCTGTTGCGTATTTGGCAACTGTTGAGGGCCGAGCCTCGGCGAGATAGCAGGACTATGGGCAGGACTCAAACCCCTTCGCGGGCTTGCTGCGTGCTGAATCTGCGGATCAGAAAGTGAGAATGATCCGATACCTAGAACTTCATTGTAGAGGCTGGAATCTTGAGGACGTTGCATGGGGGAATGGTGGTGCTCAATCGATTCGAAGGTGTCATTGTGTCCCAAATTTGGAGAATGAGCAGCAGAAGAAACGGATACATCAGAGTACTCAGATGGGGTCCTACGATGGCCGGTGAACTGCGGGGGCATCATGCCCCATTCTACTTGGTTCTGTCCTTGAGGAAAGGCAGCACTTTCTGGTCCCAAGGAAGCATTCCGCGAATGGTTTGGGGAAGATTGAAAATGGCCTTGGTTGAAGTTTGGCGAATTGTGTGCTGATGAAGGAGAGCGGGAATCAGGTTGTAGAAGACTCGGCGGAGTCGGTGTGTGATTTTGAGGAGAACTCATATCGATTTGTGAGGCGTTGACTACTGGATTGCTGGGTTGCGCAGGGAGTTCGTTGATAAAGAACGAAGGGTCGTACTGCTCGCTCTGATTACCGGGTGTTGAAAACAATGGAAAGTCGCCCTGGTTGAAATTTGTGCTCAAGTTCGGATCGAGGAGTTCTTGTGTGAAGCTTCGTTGCGGTGGGTTGAAGGGTGATGTTCTTTCCTCTTGCTTGAATTGCTGATTGAAGTCCTGGCTCTGTACGTAAGTGGATTCGCCGAGACCACCCTGTGAGAACGCCTGTCCTTGTTGGTTTAGAAATTCGTTATTATCGGAATATATCGGAAGGCCGTGGTTAGAATTGAAGCCGTTGTTGTTTAGGAACTGTTGGTTATTGTTGCTCTGGTTGTCGAGTCCCAAGCCGATTGAATTGGCATTTTCTTGAAAATGTTGTGGCGACGGCGAGTGACTTTGATTTATATGAGGCTGTTGATGTCCCGCAGAGGGAGATCTCCCCCGTTGTTGATCCATGTCGACGTTGTTGCTGTTCTTAGAACTGGCCAGGTTGAATTCTTTGAACCGGCGGCAGTCAGCCTCACCAGGAGCGTGGCTGAGCCTCGGGGCTATGCGAAAGTGTGACAGTGCGACACGGCTGGTGGTCCACTCAGAATCGATGAGCAATATCGGTATGGAATTCGGACAGCCTTCCTCTGGTGATCGCGGGATGATATGAAACTCTTGTGGTCGATTGCTGGGTGCCTGAACGTTCCTGACGTCGAGGTGTCGCCAGCTCGGGAATCTCGCGAAGCAGCAGAGCAGCCCTTGACACCACTATCTGCCACGTTTGATGCGGCGCAGAATCTAGTGTCGCAACCCCGTAATTTATCCTGCAGATTGAGATTCTTCGTTCGAGGAGCCGTCTTGCTCGCTGTGTTTGTCGATGAAGTGTACGCGCCCGAGTGGTGGTATCGAGCGACACTGAATGTCGACTCCGGGCAATTCGGAATATGACGTCGGTAGGCTCTCAATACAGGTATGTCCTGTCACTCAATCTGCAGGGAGGGAGAGAGATGTCAGCAACAATAGATATGTAGTGGGGTTGCGTTCAAAACATCGAGCTGTTAACGGCCGTCTGATCGCTCAAGGTGGTTACCTCCGGCGCAAGGGGTATGAACTCACCTAGGTCTGCTGGGCTTCCAGAGCGAAGGCTGCTTTCATACAGAAGATTAAAGGGTGTCTGGTGTAGAATGGCAATGTGCGAAGTGGTGCGCCGAGGGTAGTGAGTCTTGTAGGATGTCTCGTGTGAATGCCTTATCGTGTGAGTTCAGGGAATATCAACCTCTCGTCGCTTACAGCTGGGCGGCGAGGGCGAGGATCAAGCGCGCTCGACGGCTACGGCACGTGCATGAGCTCACAACTGTAATTTCACACTCGTCCGCCCTTGCTGATCCTCTTCGCAGAATCCGCATCAGGATTTAAATAACTACGCAGAGCGAGACCCGCAAATACTGTGCCTATCAAAATGCCCAATTCTGAGGCTGACAACAGCTGCAGCTTATTTTGGTGGATGGCGATATGAATTTGCTTCGCTCTTTAAATCGCCAGCTGTCCGAGGTGCCAGTCTCGCCAGTAGCGGACCATCTATGTACGGAGTAGGGGGAACCCGTCAGGGGCAAGCTTGTCCTCTTGGTAGAACTGGGCACGCTAGGCGCTGCTCATTCTCCGATTGGAGGTCAATTTGGAACTGCTTACTCAGCAGTACGTGATCATGCACCAGATGAAGTCAGTCAAACTTCAACTCTGATTCCACTGTTCCAGAGATCCACTTCTGATGCTTCAGCCTCTGGTACTCTCGTATTTCGAACAAATTGACGCAAAGCTGCTAACGACACGTGACTCTCAAGCTCCCAGCGAGAAGTATTTGAAAGAGCTTTATTTGGATCATTTTGTGGATTAAAAAGAAGTCGGAGAATGAGCACGGCGAGGGGCGGTATATATTACACAATTAGCAATATGCAATAGTGGTTCCAGTTTTGCGACAAAGGTTAATCGGGAATATCGTTCTTCCCGACTGCGTGGTACCCAAGCTTCATCTAACGTTTACATACCCTGGCCTACTGCTGCAGCTCGCAATCCAACCAGTGATAGACGATTTTGCCTCTTCAAACTTTCTTGCAACGGCCTTTTCGGCTTCGCCTTTCTATGCCCCACCCTGTCAGGTTCTTATCCCGAACCTGAACCCGCCTGGCCTCGTCTCAGTTCTCTACTTGAGGACTTCCTCACCGGCAGTTCGCCACGGTGATGTCTTCCCGGGCGAGAGCTTTCATTCTTGATTTCGACGGCACAATAACAACCCAAGACACCATCTCCACTCTTTTCAACTTTGCTCTTTCAAAGCAAGCATCTAAAGGTCAGGATCTGTCTGTGGCTCGAGATGAGATCCTTGCAAAATATAGCGACGACTTCTCGAAACACGTGAAAGACTTCTCTCCCGCAAAAGAGGAAAGAAATACTATTCCACAAGAAATCGAGTATTATCGAAGTTTCAAAAATGTGGAAAGCCGGAGCTTCGAGCGGGTGAGTAGGTCCGGATTGTTCAGCGGGATCACTGACAATGAGTGGGAGGAATTTGGAAGGGGCGCTGTGAAAAAAGGGGAAGTTGTTGTGAGGGAAGGACTTGGTGACTTCATTGAAAAGGTTGAGAAGTTGGGGGATGTCTGGGGCGTGGTCTCGGTGAATTTTTCGAGTCATTTCATCCGGGCAGTTCTAGGAAGCACCGGCTTAGAAGCTTCGAAGGTGGAAGTGCTTGCCAACCATCCAGATGAAAATGGAGTGCTGTTGGGACCTGAGATTGGAGAAGGTGAACACGGGTCGGTGATGGCAACGTCGGATGCCAAATTGGCTTCAATGAATGCTCTCTTGAGATCTTGGAGAAATGCATCTGGAAAATCGGTTTCGGAAGTCGTTTACTACATAGGTGACTCAGGCACTGACATTGAATGCTTAACTGAGGGAGGAACGACTGGCATTGTTATTGCTGAAGACAGGAACAGCACCTTGATGGGGATGCTGCAACGTGTTGGAGTGAATGTCCGGCATATCGAGAGTTACCAGCCAGATGAAGGGTCTTCAGTTTATTGGGCGCGAGACTTCAGGGAGATAGTTGGGAATGCTTTTCCCGGGTCAGAACGAATATCAAAGCAAACTTGAATCTCCTTCTTTGCTGCTAATTCCAAATGGAGTTGAGGTCTAACACGTCTATTGGAGTATCTCAAAGCTGCTTCAATGAATGCTCAATCAGGGCTTTGTACCCCTTCACAGCAGTTTCTAAGTCTGATACTTTCAGATGCTCATGGTCGCTGTGGGCCATCAGAATGGTTCCAGGCCCATATAAATACCTTTTGTGATCTCCCTTGAGGTTAGGAATGTCAGTTCCATAATTCACCACAATTTTCTCAAAGCCTAGAAAGCTGTTAGTCGAATAAAATTTCACGGACTTGTGCTCCTTACCTGGTATATCACTATCTATATATACCGGGCCATAGCCAGCAAGGAATGTCACGTCAAGCTCTTGCCCAGCCTTCTGAATAGCATCCAAAAGAATCTTTTCAATAGCAGCAGGCTCCCCATCCGCAATTCGAATCGACACCTCGGCATAGGCCTCCTCCGCAATGACATTCGCCGCCACACCTCCCTCAATAGTCCCAAAATTCAACGTCGTATTTCCATACTTCTCACTCCACGGCAGCTCCGCCTTCATTAACTCATAGAGCGCCGGCACAATCATAGCAATAGCATTCTTCCCCAACTCCGGATACCCACTATGCCCCGCCTTCCCCTTCGCCCTGATCTTCAACCCCGCAATGCCTTTATGCCCACTCGCAAGCTTCAGCTCAGTTGGTTCTCCAAATATAACAGTATCCCACTTCAGCCCCAAGTCATTAGCCTTCTTCATCCCATCCCCACCCGTCTCCTCCCCAACCACAAACAACAACGCCACATCCCCCTCCCCAATCTTCCCCGCAGAGCGCAGCTCCTCTGCAGCTTTCACCTGCGCCGCCACACTCCCTTTCGCATCCACACTCCCCCTCCCCCAAATATCCTCTCCCTCCCTCCCATACTTCCAGAACGGGGGCACCGTATCGATATGGCTCGAAACCAGGACCCTCGTCTCCCTTTCCTTCCCGAAATACGCTAGAATATTCTCCCTCTTCCCCCTCCCCTCAATCCCAGGCCCTACTTCCTGCCTCTCAACAGTAAAATCCTGCAATTCAAGATAATCAATCAAGTATTGTCCGACATCGTGTTCGTGGCCCGTGATAGACTCGATCTCGATGAGGGATTTGTGGAGCGCGAGGAGGGATGCTGTCGAGCTCAAGCTTGGTGGGATTGCGGGGTCGTGGATTGGTCGCTGCTGGTCAATCGAGGTAGCAGATGCCCAATTAGTAAGTAAGAGTAGTATGGGGAGCTTGAGAAGCTGCATCTTGATCAGACAAGGTCAGTGAGAAATGTCTGGGAGAGGAAGAGCCACTGAAGAAGGCTTTTCCGATTTGAACTTTAAAGCCGCGATCATTCATCGGCCGAAAGTAATCCTACAGGGATTAGCCGCAGTGGGATGAAAACCAAATCATGGTTTCTATCAAATATCTCGGGATTTGCAACTTTTGGCAAGGGTTTTGCTTCTTGTAGCCGAAAGACTGGTGGTTGCGCTCGAAGTATTTAGGTAGTGTCACGTTCCGGCTTGTGAAGTACTGGAAGCCTCTTTACAAAGGTATTTCATTGAAGCCGTAACCCTTTTGCAAGTACTTCGAAGAGATGAAATTGTTTTAAATGGCTTTTCTGAGTCGTTACAGAATTAGAGAAACCCTTTCTACTGAGGTAGTAGGATTGATATGGTCTCAGTCTCAAAGTTCTAATTGGTACATGAACTTGCTGGAGCTTGGTCATCCCGTTCGTGGAGGAACGGCTTTCCACGAAATTGTACCAATCTGCCTGGGACACTCGAAGCTTTATATCTACCGTCCCCACCCAGCGTTGTGGGAGAGTGACTCATATCTCAATTTTCATCCGATACGCTGATGAATTAATTGCGAAACCAAGCTTGAGCTTTTGTCTTTTCATCCATTGCCCTCGCCAGTAGCGCACGCTGAAGGTTTCCGCGGCAAATACAATCTCCCACTGGGGTTCGTCCTCCCTAATACAGAAAGACCTTACTTCCAATTAGCTTTTCATCTGGCTAATGCAGCGTTTCGAAGCCAGCTAATGATTTCTTTTTGCTGTATGCTGACACACAGAGCCGAATCGAGAGGTTTGATCCCAGGTTCTTTCATGATTGCAAGAGTGGCGAGCCCCAGATATGAGTGATAAATATCTATCAACATTATTAGCTTACGAAGGGCCATTATCTGGGGAAACGGACCCGGGGGATCTCCAGGTGCTTTCCCAAACCCTCCTATCCTATGCTGGGTCTGTTCAAATAGAAACCGTCGAGCTGCCGTGGTATTCAAAAGCTGGGCTTTGTCTTGCCCGAGCAACTACGGTTCAGTTAGCACAATTATCACATGTTTTATGGAGGCGGATAGTATTTACGTCTAGCGAGGCTGTCACCCAGTATGCGTAGCAGGTGTCAACACTTTTATTACACCGACCATTGAACCCAACAAACTCATCATCTCGAAGAGAAAGCCCAGGTACTGAAGGTTCGTTTTGATAGATACCCGCTAACACCGGCACAGCGTGAGTCTTTTGCTTAGCCTCGTTCATTTGCTCCTCTTCTGTGTATCCTACTTGTCTTGAGACAAGCCATCGAATCGTCTCGGGTATATTCGTAAGACCTGGGGCATCTGTACCGGGTTGGAAGGCAGAATTCGGAAGCCGATGGATTATTGAAAGAGCTGATATGGCACAGCATGTATAGCCAGCTACATAAACATGAGCCCAGTCCCATTCTTCAACGCAGTGCTACTTGCCATGTGGTTCATGTTGAAATGATTCAGATATGCCGCCATCATATGTCTGACCTTGTGTCAGCTCTCATTCCAGCGTTTGAAGTATCTCCAGCATACCTGCCCAGACCGTATGTGATCTACCAACTTCTCTATATTAAAATCTTCCTCCTTCTCTTCTTCACTCAAAGGTGCATCGCCCCTCAGCATCCATCTCACGGCAACAGCCAGATAGCAGGGCCGCATATCCCTTCCTCCTTCGATTATCCCCTCCTCAGTAATAAGCTCCCCAAAACTCCCATCTTCTCTCTGCAAAGTCTTTAGCCACTTCAGACACTCATCTCTCTTAACACCATCCAAATTTCCAACAAAGCTCAGACTGAGAATAGCAAAGAATGTCGCAGGCAGATTCGCAGGATCCATCTGCTGCTTTCCAAGCCCAACATCAACATAGTACGCATCTGGGAATCTGTGATTTGGAGAGCCGCAGAACCCACCGTTCGGATGCTGACACTTCAGGACCCATTCCCTGATATTTTTGCGATCTTTCTCGGGAAATGTGTCTGCTCCCGCACCGAGAAGGTCCAGTGCAGAAAGGATGAAGAAGCCCAATGTCATGCGGGAGGAGTCGGTGCTAGTGTATTGGGTTGGCAGTAACGTTTTCAGACATCGCTGCCAGTACTTGATATGGCGCTCGATCTCAAGCTTTGGCTCCCCCATCACAACTGTCGAAATGCGCTTCGTGTCTCCGTCAATAGTCAAAAAGCTCAACTATGACAGCGGGGTGAAACCTAGCTGCTTAGACCCCTGATTGTCTCGGACCGGATCAACATTCAACCCTATTTCCAATTTACAAGGGTCCTCAATCCCGATTCCTTAACCCTGTTTCACATTTTGTACAGCACATGCGAACCAGCATGACCATTTCTATGAAACCACCAGCTCAGATTTAAAGAAGTTCAAAAACCCAGTTTTCCTTCGAAGTTGAGTAGACTTCAAAATGGCGGTCATTTCAGCAGCAACGATTATCACCTCCCTCTCGCTTTTCCACATCACTCTTGCCTTCTTCTTCCTGACAAACCCCGCCGCTATTGCAGACCAGACTCTCGTGTTTATTATTGGAGAAGCTATGGGCCTTGTAACTCCCCCGAATGAACCTGTTTATAGAAATCTCTGACGGAGATGTAGCCTTACACCCGGTCCTTCGATTCCCAATCTCCTCCATTAGCCTTCCTCGCAGCCGTGCTCTTCGCAGTAGGCATCTCCGACCTAGTCTCCTGTTCCCTCCCCGAAGAAATCTCTCAATACCACTGGGGCTCACAAGGTACTCGCCCCCCCCCCCCCCCCCCCCCCCCCCAAGAAAAAAACCCCAAAAAACACACCCCGGC
>Ga0302326_10010505_pt1 | contig 20063 bp, 13 predicted proteins | sample Palsa_T0_3_FD_202264 | JGI IMG/M metagenome (GOLD analysis project Ga0302326, IMG submission 202264) | Peat permafrost microbial communities from Stordalen Mire near Abisko, Sweden - Palsa_T0_3 | ecosystem: Environmental > Terrestrial > Soil > Palsa > Peat permafrost | place: Sweden: Abisko...
CAATTGGATTCACCCTTGCCATCCTCATTCCACGCGCCCTCCACCTGATACGCGGCGGTGGCCATGCCCCACAGAAATCCGTCGGGGAAATGCACCTTTGAAATTTCCGGTGCAGGAACGGAGCCCGACGCCTGAAGCTGCCACGAAGCCAGCGTCGCGTCTAAATCACGGGGTTTCAGCAGCGTACTGCCGGCGCCCAGAAGAGAACTCGTGAGAAATTTGCGGCGGTCCATTTCGATTCGACGCCCCTCTGTGTTGATATCACATTGCGCATACTTGAAGCCGAGACTTTTTGCGATCTTCCCGAGTGTGTGTTTTCTGAGCGGTAACGTATCGAGCAGCGTAAGGCTTCCGTTACGTCAGTAACGTGATATTCGATTTTGCCCCGATTCCACATGTACGGTTACGGCGTTAATCAGGACTTAGGAATTCTCCAGTGAAAATCGGTCGGGTTTCTTGCAAAATTCGCAAGCAGAATTCGTAAACCAGCCTGCTGAGGTAAAATCCAGTCCATGCACCGAATGCGAGCCTTCTCTACCTTCGTCGCCACTGGCGTCCTTCTTTCGCTGCTTAACTCGGCCGCGCTAGCAACAACTTGCTTCGCACCGCCGCCCTTTAAACCGATTCGCCGCATTTGCGGTGTTGTGTTTTTCCGGTCGGGTGACAAAATTTCGAATGCGCAGGTACTCGTCCTTCAAGGGGACAAGGAAATTGCCGCACAACAGACGAACCCTGACGGCAAATTTTTGTTTGAGGGATTGAAGGCCGGCAACTACGAGATTCGAGTTCGGGTAGAGGGGTTCGGCGATGCTTATTCAAAGATCGTTCTTGCGCATCCAGAAAAGAAGACCAATCGAGAGCTCGCCGTTAATATCAGCCCCTCTGGCTCATGCTCCAGTATTTCTTTGGTCAAGTCCAAATAATTCCAGCTCCCAATAATTCCGGCCTGCGGGCCGAACTGCAAACTTCGCACGAACGAAATTCGGATGGGAGTGGGGAATTTTTTGCTTCACTTCGGTGGTTCGGTGCACAGGAGATAATCCGAGCCTCGGCTTTCGACGTCGAGGTGGCCGAGTTTTTCGTAGAAGTCTTTCCACGCGTCTGGCATCACCTCGCACACCTCGCCGCATCCGCGACCTTGAGCCAAGCAGCCGAAATCAATGTTGAGTGCGCGCTTCCGTTCCTCGGCGCTCGCCGTTGGGGTGATCGCTGTTTCGAGTCCCAATGCTCTTTGAAATTTGGAAAGCCTCCACTCATTGCGCCGGACTGAATAGGAATCTGATATCTCCGCTTGTGCTGGTTCAAATCTAGGTAGCGCCGCATTGAGATCAGCGCCAACGCCCCGCAAGACTCCGTTTGACGTCGTGTACCACATCCAAAATGAATATTGGTCTACTTTCCCGCTCACGATGCCTATTTGAGCGTTTCCCCACCATTGCGGAATGCCGAGGCGCGGCAGGGACGGATGTTCCTGAATTAACAATTCCACGGGACTGTTATTCATCAACAGAATGTACGTACAGCGCTCAAAGTGATCAGCCGCTGCGCAGTTCTCTCTAGGGTAGCGATTTCTCAACCAATACGGAGGTGGCGCTACTCCGAAGTGCGCAGCGATCGTACCGGCGGCAGTCTGATCGGATTTTCCGATTTCCAATCGTTCGATTTCATCGACGAGCTTCCGGGCCCGGTTCACTCTATCAACGCTGTCCCGTCGCAGATACAGTCCCCTCAGAATCACAGTTAAGCCGATGGCTAAGAGGGATGTTAATAAAATGAGCGAAGCTTTTCGCATCAACCTGATTGAACACCAAGAATAGCGGTAGTTGTATTGATTATCGCCGGAAAGTTCCTAATGAATGCAATCGGTCCTGCGGCGGGCTAACTCCTGATAAGTCGCGTTAGCGGACAACTGGCCCATAGTGCCTGAGCATTCCGGTAGGTACTCAATTTGGTTTTAGGCGAACTTCGCTAAAGCGCCAGTTCTTGGTATCGCCCTGGGCTAGCAAACGGCCATCGTGAACGAGGGCTTCAATACGTCGAGAAATTATTTCGTAACCTTCGTGTTCTGGTGGCAGGTCGTGCCTCACAGCGTCTACAACTCTGGCAATCACCATCGCAATTTTTGTCCAGTGTTCTCCAACCGCTGAAAGAATTACCGAATCAATTTTCGATATGTTCATCTGGCTCTGTCCGTATTTAGTTTGCCAGAAACGAAACCGAGATACTGCCCATGAATCCCGTATGTTGACCAATCCGTCCGCAATATGGTTCCCGCGAAAAATGGCTCTCAAGTCCTGATAAGTCGCGTTACCGGACACTGACGCCGGGCCTACGCCACCGCATGACTGAGACTGCCAGCCGCCTCCACCCCCAAAATCGCCTCCATCGCTCGTCCGATAATTGCGTCAAGCGGTCTATGCCGGTATTTTTGGTGTCTAATAGTCCACGAATATGCGATGGAGAATTCTTCTTCCGATACTCGGCGTCATTGCTTTCGGCGCAATTAGTTACAGTTCTTATCGCACCGGCCTCCAACGCCACCAAATCCCGAGTCGCTACTTCAAATGGTCAAACTTACCGCTAGATTCAGCTCCACTCCGTGAGCAGTCGTTGTCTGACTGCGCGGCTTCGGTAGTTCCATGCCTCGTTTGGGAACAAGAACCGGGCATCATGAGCCCCACTGCATTCGAGCGGCTATTCATTCTCTCTGCCCTCCCAGCATTCGCCGCATGTTTGGCTCTGATCTTTGTACTAGGAAAGATTGGCGTCAACGAGATACTGAGTTTTATGGTCAGCATGCCTTTTTTAACTGCGGCGTGGTTCTATCTCGTTGGACGACTCCTTGATCGCCGACGATCTCGACGAGTCAATCTGGTTGGTAACGCCTGATAAGTCGCGTTACCGGACGAGTGCCGTACTAGAACTTCAGATGTCCGGTAAGGGCGTTTACCAGGCATCTGGATTTACTTGCGAGTTGCCCGCACCATCGAAAGTCGATTTCAATCGCCGAGGAACTTCCCATTTCAAGCAGACTCAGAATCTAATGCAAGTCGCCGCAAACCGGGTCATTTGTCTGGCGTCCTCTCATGCATCTGTGGTTCTAATAGGCGGGCCGGCGAAACTGCGCGACCATAATTCCACAAATGAAGGCAAGGCCATGAACGATCAAGCACGCAATTACTTCAACCGCGAGCTAACTGAGTCCGACGGAACGCCCGTCCAGCCCGCGGGCGCAGTCTCGGGAGAGTTGGTCACTGAGACGTTCGAGTACGACGGTGGACGGCAGGTCACGGTATACGTTCCGCCGAACCCGACCGAAGCCATCGTTTTTGCCGGCGACGGCCAGCGAATCGCCCAGTGGGGCCGATTGGTCCCGAAGGCCGACGCACGGACCACCATACCGCCCACAATGATCGTTGGTGCACACGGGCTGGCCGATGACATGCCACGCCTCCATGAGTATTCACCGGGCTTTGACCCGGATCGGTTCGCGGCGCACGAGAGGTTTTTCGTCGAGGACGTTCGGCGATGGACGCAAGCTCGGTTTGGCGTGGCGCTGCCCAGCGAACGTACTGCAGTGTTCGGCGCGTCGGCGGGTGGAGAACTAGCCCTCGCTCTTGGGCTGCGGCATCCAGATGTTTACGGTACGGTTTTCTGCGCTTCGCCGGGCGCGGGTTACAAGCCGCCTCGGCTTATGCCGAGTCCGCTTCCGCGGGCGTACCTGGTCGCTGGCACGCAGGAGCCGTTCTTCCTCGCGAACGCAAAGAGGTGGGCGAACGCACTGCGAGATGCAGGCGCGGATGTCGTCATGAACGAGCGAGCCGGATCGCACGGTGGGATATTCTGGCAAGAAGAGTTCCCGCTGATGGTGGCGTGGGCATTTGGACGATGATGCATCTCGTCTCTTCGCGATGCGAACGCAGCGCACATGTCCGGTAACCGCGTTAATCAGGACTTGTGAATTTCGTCGATTCCTCCGGGCAAGTTTCTTATCCCATGGCGTTTTGAGCCAATTGAATTAGAATGCACCATGCTTCCGAGACTGAAACCGCGCCTGTATTTGTGGTTCTCCGCCCTGCTCGTGTCGTGCGGGTTGAAATCCGCTCCGGTCATCATAAATTGTGTGGCAGCCCGAGATTTTCGCAGTCACATCCATCTCAAGCCGTGTATACCGGGCGCGACCACTCCCGTCAGACTAGATAAGAATGGAAATGGCTCAACTCCAGTTTGTCCTTCAAGCGACAACCTCGAGATTGTAGTGAGCCAAAACGACTCGATGATCTACATCCTTCCAGAGAATGTGCACATCGGAAGGGCGGGAGATGGAATCGCTGTTTCGATTGATGCGGACTGGAATAGCTCTCCTAGATAGTGGCTCATCGTTCAGGCCTCAAATGCTATTCGTCAACTCCTGATTAGTCGCGTTACCGGACATCTGCCGTACTAGAACTTCACATGTACGGTAAGGAAGTTTATCAGGCGCTTGATGGTGCCAAGCATATCGGCAACGCCCTTCCGAATCTTTCAACGCATAAAAGATCGTAACGCTCGCTGCCTGCGGAATCCTCGGAAGCAATTTCAGGAAAGTGTTGCTCACACCGCCGAAGTGCCCACCCTTTTAGTTTACGGTTCCCAATATTAGTTGGCGTTGTGTTGCCGAATTACTGCCACTTCCTACCGAAAATGCTATGGTGATTTGCAGCGTCTGATTCGCGGTGGAATCCAGGGCGCCGCTTACGGCGTCGTTCATGTCTGTATATACCGTGGCGACAGAGGAAGTTCCGGCACCTAGGTTGATCGTCAGCGTCCCGCTGGATTCGAACTTCGCAGATGCTCCCGCTGTCTGCGTCGTGATCTGTCCCTCCATTATGAAACTGTTGTTCGATACAGAGCCGGCGTTCGCGCCCGTCACCATTGAGAGCAGCGTCAACGATCCGAGCAGAACCTTTACAGTGATGGTGGCTGATGAACCAGATGGGGTTGAATATACGCCTTTGACAAGCACTCTAAGAGTGCGCCCAACAGAGTTCAAAGTGTTCGCCGGAACCACGATAGACGTTAAATCCTGGGCAGACGTGGTGTTGGCGTTCACCGTCACGGGACTCACGTCAACACTCGTCCAAATTGGCACGAGTAAATTACCCACCAAAATTCCCGCCGTGTTGAAACGCCCAGCCAACGTGTTAAAGATCGGCAACGGCTTAATTAGAAAGGTCGCAATTACTGCCCCCCAGGTTCCCGACGTAGCGGCAGCGGTAGCAGCATAGGAGCCTATACTGTTTACAATCTGATATTCGGGAAATTCAGCGCTGAGAAGATTCGCGAGCCCGGTCCAACCAGACCCCGCCGATAACCCGCCATTGCTGCTGAATATCATGCCGATCATGAGTTCTGTTGCACTGGTGGTTGTTACGTTGCCGCTGCTGGGTGACGTTCCCGTGCCAGTTGCGCCAGCTATTTGGTCAAGGCCTAGCGCGGCGCCCGGCACACCGCTGTTCCACTCAGACAAACTCGCAACAGTTGGCTGACCCTGGTTATTGGTAACTGTAACTGTCGTGTTACCTGCGTTTACGTTCGCCGCGTACGCGACCCCAATGGTGTGATAACTGCCCGCAAAGAAAACGAACCCTTCAGCTATCTGCCAGGTATTACCGTTGTTGTCCGACACAGTGATATCAGCAACGCTGCCGACACCGCAATTAAAAGGAGCTACGAGCAAGTCTCCACCTGCAACACCATTAAGAGTACATGTCACCGTAGGGGTCGAAGATGCTGTTGCCACCTGTTGCACAAGTGTAATTGACATTAGTTACCCACCGTGGCTGCGATGTCGAACGTCATGCCGGATGTTTGGCTGTGCGAGACGGTCACCGTTCCGTTGCCTTTGGCAGACACGAACGCATTGCCAGCCGCTATGTCGAGGGCCGCTGATGCATTGGTCGGGGACAGCGTGATGACGCTGCCAGGGGTAGCGTTGGGCACTGAGACTATGTCGGACTGCGCAGCCGTCGATGTAAGTTGTCCGACGGCTACTCGCTGAAGCTGTGTTTGATTCTGCAATGTGTTACCGCTCGCAAACAAATTAGCGATGAAGTTTCCTGTGGTTACTGAGTAGCCGAGACCAACGCTGGAATTGTAGATATATACGTCGTACATATTTGTCGCCCAGTTAGCAACAACGGCAGCTTCGGATGTATCGTTCAGAACGTTATGAATTTCGACGCCGTAAAAGATATTTCCCCAGAACATCAGGATTGGTGTCGTACCTTGTTGCAACCAGACACTATGTCCGATTGTGATCGGACCCTGGTTCGAGTTGCCACCTGAAAAGTTTTGATCAAATAGAATTCCGCGACCGTTCGCGGAATGTTTGCCTGTAAATGCTATGCTGGAAGAGTTGTCGTTGTAGTTCGGAATGTTAGGATTATCCGAACCGCGGAACCAGATGGCCCCAATCGGCGGTCCCCAGCTTGATTGACCCGGCACACCGTTGCCGTAAAAGCGATTTGCTAACGCCCAGTTCAAATCGGCAAACTCGCACAGGGAATCCGAACCATTACAGATTATTCCGACCGCGTTACCAAACGTTGTGTTGTTGGAAGTAAAGGCACAGTTCGATATCTTGCAATAGAACACACTCTGTAACTGAAGGGCACAAACGCCGTTCGCGTAAGATGTGAATCCCAAACCGTCTATATCAATACCACCCGCGTTTCCGCTATTCTCGCCGAACGACATCATCGGGTTACCGAGTCCGCCGATGTCGCAGTAGTTGCGCTGGCAGAATTGGATCGACGTGGAAAGATTTTGACCAAACAATGCTGAGATCTGATTAAAGGCAGTGAACGTCATAGTTTCATTGACGATACAGTGACAACCAAAAATAACGTTGATGTTCTCATGAATCGTTATAGGGCTGTTGAATATGTATCCGGAAAAATCCGAGTTACTTGTTGGAGGAGATATCAGGACTGCGCCGCCTATGCTCGTGTTACCCCCCGCCGCGGCTGCAGCTGCCACAAGATTGGGTCCGTCATCGTACAGCAGAGTAGCGCCCAGCGCTGGGATGGATGCGGGCACGCTATTGTTCAGCACAATCGATGTTGTGCCACCACCAGAAAGAATCGTAGATGTAAACAGCTGGTTTTGCGACGATCCGGGCGGGGCCGTGGGTACGTACCCGGGCGCGCCGTATCCCGCCATAATGGACTGGCCCCAATCAGTAAAATGAGATTCGCCTTGGACGCAACGCCCAATCAGTTGCAGCGAACCGCCCGGACTGGGAGAATCGCTGTAAATGTAATAGCCAATCGTGGTGCCGGTTAACGCAGGACATGCAACCGTAATAAATTCCCAAACTGTGCATGTTGATGAGCCGAGCGTAAGCGTGCCCGTCACCGTTGAAAGCACGCCCGAATTAACCGTGATCGTGGTGGTTGTCGGAACCGATGCAATGACATACCAACCGTTGAGACTATCCGGCGAACAATTTTCAATAACAATGACCGTTGGATTCATGCCGGATTGATACTGATAATTGTGCGGCTGAGCGGTTGTAATTGTGATGACACCATTGGCCGCGCGAGAAATCGCGGTGATGGGTTGCGTGTTTGAAAGTCGCCCAGTGCCCACGTTCGGCGTGCCGGTTCCAGATGCCCCAGAAACGTTGAATGTGACTTCGCTTGACGAAATGACCGAAGCAATCGTCCAGATACCGCTCCATGTCGCGGCCGGACCAGTGGGAATGACGACATGAATCGTCATGCCCGCAAGGACCGAAGTGTTCAGCGGGGACGCGAAAGTGGCAGTGACGACACCACCGGCGGCCGTAATAGATGAAATGGGAATGGGCAGCGGGCCGAAAACCGCTGGCGCATTCGTGACCGTGCCAGTTGCGCTAGCTGCCGTGAGTCCGCCCATCGAGTCGTATCCAACACACTCGTACTTGACTGTCTGAGAACCTTGAACAGCAGGACTCGTTGCCGCGGGAGCTGAAGGCGTGGACTGCCCTGTTGCGGATCCTGCCTTCCAGATGCATACACCTTGGCCATTCTTTAAGGACTGATAGAGCGCGCCGGATGTGCTGAGCGTAACGTTGGGCGAACCAGCGACTGTCGTAGCTGCGGCGCTAGGTTGGCTGTATGCAAACTCGTGAGGCGCCGAACCATAGCTCTGAATGTCAACCCAAGGGGTGCTCATTGTGCCAGCTCCCTGACCCCGTTGCTTTGGTATACTACTCCGCCACTTTGACGGGGTTGCTATGCAGTCTATCGTCACCGCGAACCGAAGGTCAAGTTCGATTCAAATTGCAAACTGACTGGGGGCGGAAATCCTCCACAATTTCCGCGGCCGCTTTCACCGACCAAATCTACTTAGACGATAAGCGCTATTGATAGTTTGTCATTCTTTTCGCAAGAAATTTCGGGGAGACGAGATCGAGTCAACGTGGCTGAAACTGAATGTGAATGTGGTGAGCCGCTCGCATATTCTCGCGTCACAGATCGGAGATACAAGGTGCGATGGCGCTCGGAGCTGCTTCGAACAGAAGAGACGTATTCGAAATATTCTCGGATAGCCTCCACCGGACGCAGTGACGATGAGCCTCCGAAAAAAAGATCCACGAAACTGCCAGTCGCCGTGTGAGTTTTGTTTCAGCATCTATGGGACGGGTGCCAAACCGCTCACATGGCGTCCAAGATGGCGAACGGAGCCTAACGCAAACTAGAGAACCGCGGAGAGAGACCCAATCTTGCGGCTTTTGAAATCGTCGTTCTGCGCCCTTCCCTGCGAGTCGGACGTGCCCGTACCGTTTTGTGCAGCATACTACCTTAAGAGTTCCTTGACAAAATCGACAGCAAGTATCACAATCGCCCGCGTCGGCGCGTCTCCACAGTCAAGACGTGAAGACATATGGACGGTCAGGATTCCACAAGACTCTGGTACTCCTCAGAGGACAGAAACCAAAGGATAGCAAATGCCGACAACGGTCCCATGGTTCGATATTCAGAATTATGGCGGTATTCCGAAGTCCTATACCTACGCAGGTGAAAGCACCACGGCACACACGACGGCCGGCACTCCAAACGTCACAATCGGAAGCGCAGAACATTTTGTTAATGGTGAAGGCGTGTGCATTTGGAAGGCTGGAGCCGCATGCCTGTTAACGGTTGCACCATCCGCGCCAACCGTGTCCGCACCGAACATCGAAGGCGCACAGACCATAAGGTACCAAATCGTTGCCTTCGACAATATGGGCGGTTTGTCTCCCGCTTCAAGCGTAGGGCACGTTACGAATGCTCCCGCAGTGTTTGGATCGATTGCACAGAAAATATCCTCGATCAGCCAAGCGTCCGGCGTTGTAACGGTTAATTTTTCCTCCCCGTTAAATACCAGTGCGGCGGCGGGAATGACTCTTCAGGTTATCGGTTTCGGCGCTGTTCCTGGCGATGTAATTTTCAACGGTGTCTGGACCCTTGCGAGCGCGCCATCTACAACGCAAGTCACGTTTGCCCTAGCGGGAAACTACGGCTCAGGAACCGTATCGGCTGCTACGACGGGGCGCCTTTCGAACGCTCAACTAATTACCGCCATCAGTCGAAATTCTTCCGGTCTTCTGACAATCACGACAAAAGAATCCAACAACTCCGTTTACCAAGCAACGAGCAAACCCACCATTGTGATTGTGGAGAACTGCTACCCGGAAAGCATCCCATTCCTGTTCATCAGAACGTATTGATTGGATGCGCCATGGTGTGCAATGAAACGCTGAATTTCGCAGGATCGAATCAGATTAACGTGATCCAGAGCGCAGTCAACACGGTGAATCCACAATTCGCGCAAAGGAACTATCCGTACATCGACGGTCTGGCGTGTCCGATGATTGCAGGGAGCACTGGTTTTACATTGGACGGCGTTTATTTCGACATTCAGCACAACAACCAGTATGGACTCGTAATTAGTGATTCCTACTCCATCGTCAGTAACTGCAGCCTTGGCGCTGGAAATCTTGGTGCCTCGGTTGGAATCATCTATCAAAACGCGTCATCCGCCGTCATTGAAAATCTGAATTCAACGGGTGTCAGTCCGTTCACCGACCAATCAGTTGTTGGACAATCTCAGTTCGGTCCACCAATCCCGATGGTGTGGTTCCGAACCCCAGATAATACCAATCTGAATCTTGTGCCGCCTGCGCAAGTTGTTATGTGCGGCGCACACACGCTGTGTGGCCGCGGAGTTCTGTTCGATTCTTTTGGGGCTACGACCGGTGAAGGAGCTATTTTCTCCCTCGGCGATGCGATTTGGGACCAAGCTGCAACGACGCCTACTTTTATGTTTTGGGGCGCAGCATTCTTGAATGTTGATATTACGGGCGTTTTGAATGACTCATCTCAGGCTGCCGCCATTGCGAACTGGACGCAGAGTTCTCTTTCAAGTGTTCATCTAAAAAACAGCCTAAATGCGGGCGACTGGCCGTTGGTCACAGGCAATCCAATCAGCGGATTGGAGGTTGATGGCGTTATTGACGCGTTTCAAACCGTGAACGTCGTACAAAACGTTACGGGAATCGCAAATATTGGGCAGCTTAATTTCCAACCGCCTAACGCATCGAAAACTTTGCACGCCCAACCTTTGGAGTTAGGAACGACCGGCTTGGTGTTCAACACGACTATAGTGACCGGACTGACCGCAACCGTGAATTCAAGCCCATCCGGTACTTTCGCCGCAGAACCATGGACGGTTCAAGTATCTTGCGTTGGCTGGGACGGTGGTGAATCGGAGCTTTGTAATGCGGTAACTGTGAATCCCAATGGTAGCCAAAGTATCTCCGGATCGTGGACGGCAGTTTCAGGAATTCAGGGTTACAACGTTTATCTCAGGGGATACCGTCAGAACGGTTCGCCTCTCACAACGAACTCTTTCACCTATACGAGTTTCGCCAACGACGGTGCGGCACCAAGTTTTGGCGCGTCGGGTTCTCTGATTGTTTCACCCGAGAACGGTGGCACCGTTGTTACACCGAATCTGATCGTTCCATCGGGCTACAACAAAGTAACGGCGACCGCGCCGACACTAACGGGCAATCGGACGCTGACCTTGCCCGACGGAAACAGTAATGCGGCGCTTTCGGCAAGCATCACTACGACAACTTCTCCGCAGACAGTGACCATGCCGGGTATCACGTCAAGTTCCAAGATTGCTTTGATGCCGACAAACAGTACCGCAACCCTCAATGGAACATACGTTAGTTCCAAGTCGAGCGGGTCGTTTGTGTTGACGTTCTCGGGGCCGAGTGGAATGAACTTCGACGTAATCGCGACCGCGAGTTAATCCGCGGAAGTCGTGTTACTGGACGAGTGGCTTTGCCCCGTCCAAAAGTTAAGCTAACGAGGTTTGGCCGGATTTGGAAATCGCGCATCCAGGCGCCGCATCAACTCGACTGCATTATCGATCACATCGGGGAACGCGTTTTCCTTATTCAAGCGGCGGCCTTCTTAGCTTATGCCCTGACCTTAGCCCATCGCTCTTTCATAGCTTTTGAAATCTTGGCCCGTCCCTTCGCCGATACCGTAAAAACCACTCAAAACGGGATATTCTGGGCACTTAACGGGCACCCGAGAATCACAGCTTGCTGCTTGCCAGCGGTACGCAGACCGTCTCCTAGAAATACGGATGGCGTCATACGGCATGCGCCGAAGAAGCGTGTCGGAAAACGCGCATTCAATTATTGCTCGGCGTCAGGGTGCCAGAAAGAAGCTGCAGCCCAACGTGCTAAACGATATCGGGACCGGAAGCGTTCATCAAAACCAGGAAGCGTTCGAGACATGCCTTACAGAGGATTGTATCGTGGGAGAACAAATGATCCGCTGTTTTCACCATGACACGACCGTCCGACGATCAGGATAGTCAGTGGCTCTGGGCTGATCCAGCCACTGATCATCGACCGCTCTGCATGATCCACTCGGGCAGGATTTGGTCAACGGGATAACCGCGGGGTAAAGGGAGTGGGGCAGCAAATGCGCAAAGAAAAGCCTAAGGGCAAGAAGAAAAAGGCGGAGAAATCATATTCTGGAATTGACGCACATGAGCGCAAGAAAAAAGTTCTGGTTCCTCCGCTTATGGCAATTCCCGGAATCGCGCTCCAGTCATGGCTAAACGACCGCCTGCCAGAGATGCTCTGGTCATCTCTCCTGATTTCGGCGCTCGGACGCGACCGGGCACTCGAAAGATTTCGGGAGGTTGCAGAGTTCATCCCACAACTAGCCGCTGATGGACGGATTGTCCAACCTACGCTGTCGAGCCTCGCGGAACTCGAAGAAGGAAGCCTTCGCGAATTCCTCTCTAGAGTCTGCGCGGATACGCAGACAAAGAATGCTCTTCGGCCTTTGCTCCTATTTGACGATCTGCCCGCAAGAGAACACTGGGCCGGCGCTATTGGCCAGTCACCTGAAACCAAAAGTTGGGAGTCCTTAAAGGCGGCGGTACTTCTGGTTCTCGATCATCAATCTCAGGAAGCGACCGACTGCCGTTGGCTAAGGGTCTTGTTTCAGATCTTGTCCGGGCAACTGCATCTTCCGAGCAAAGAGCATGTTCGCGAGATTCTCGAATACCCGAATTTCGGATTGCAGCAGAAAGTTCGACCTACGATTCGATCAATGGAGGGCACGATAGATCCGTTCTCGAAGGCGACTTCCTCATGGGCGCAATCGTTTTGGAACCAATGCCTGAAGGACACACACTGCGAACCGAGACACACAATGGAGACGGAGTGGTCCCCTCAAGTTGCGACCTCCAGACGCAGAGTTCGACAGGTACGGGAGGCGCTCGTGAGACACGAAAGATCGTGTCTAAACACGACTGACGTTGACGCCAGACACGATGCTGCCTTCGGATTCGGCGCTTACGCACTCGCCATCCTGGATGAATTGCTTTCCATGGGCAATAGCACCGCGATAGTCGGGAGAATCGGTCTGAGAACTCTTCTCGAATCCTACGTCGTACTCCTCCATCTAGCAAAACGCGACGATCCCTCGCTTTGGATGGCGTATCGCCAATACGGCTCGGGTCAAGCCAAGCTAGCTTTTTTGAAGTTGGATGACGCTGCTTCGGCCACACCCAGTTCCGTTAATCCGGAAATTCTTCGCCAGTTAGCAAATGAGGACCGATGGCTAGAATTCGTCTCTATCGATTTGGGCCATTGGGCTGCGGCCGATTTAAGGAGACTCAGTGAGGACTGTGGCGTAAAACCGGACTACGATAGCCTCTATCCGTGGACCTCGGCGTTTACCCATGGCAATTGGGCGGCCATACGTAACAGTTGCTTCGATCTGTGCATCAATCCGTTGCATCGACTACACCGGAGACTTCGGTCGGACACCGCCGATCTAGGAGATGTCGTCCCCGACGCATGTACGCTGGTCGATAAGCTTCTGGATAGACTTGATGGTCTCTATCCAGGGTTCACGCCACGAGTCACATTACTCCAATCAAAGTCCAAATCGTCTGGCGCGGCGACACCAGAGGGCGACACGACAAGACAGCCTCCTATTGCGACCGTGCAGAGGGAATTCTTCGAGATACTTGAAGAGTTTTTTCGCCGCGCAACTGGTTGTTCTGCTGAGGATTTCGCGCCGATGGATTCGTTCGGCGAAAGGATAAGGGCTGAGGCGCCGAAACTCGGCCGACGTGGCGGCCAAGCCTTTTTATATGCCCACGAGGCCTTCGGTACGTTCTACAAAAGATTCGGGCCACATTTGTTTTCTGAGGCCAAAAGTCTCGGCGGTCTAAAGCTTGTTCTTGGGGGCACAAGTCGCTTTGGTGAGTCACAATTTAAGTCGGTCCTAAGAATGTTGCTCTATGCCGACTCGATCTTAATTCCCGACCCAATCCTCCCGTGGATAGAGTCCCCCAGAGCGGAAGAACGTTTTCGGAACGTGCAGCTCTTGGAGGCTGCCTTCGTTCTGCTTCGCCTCAAACCGGTCGCAGATGCAAATCTTCATTCGGTGCCAATCCTAATCGTCCCCAGTTTTGAGAAATCTCTTGACGAGCGTGATGCGACGACACAGGCGAGAATGAGCGTGTTGATTATGCGGGTGTTGTCCCATTTTCTCGGACGCAAGTTCGAAACGATTGATGAATTGGAGAGCTTCGCAACAAATGAGGAAGCTGAATTCATGCGGACCGTCGATCAGAAACGGCTATTCGTCGCGCCCGGAGGGCACGTCGGCCAACCTCTCGAAGAGGCGCTGGCGCAGTATTCCGAGGAGATTAAGCAGTGGAGATCCGAGGGCTTTCAGGCTGCCATTAAAGATCTTCCGAAAGGACTTCTGTTGCTGAACGGCTTAATGGAGCGTCTCGCACCGCAATATCATCTTCTTGAAAACGCGCAGGAACTCTCGTCTTGTCCCATGCTTCCTCTAAACGCACCTGGGCACTACTACTCGCTTATATCCACGTATTTTGTGGACCAGCTTCGTGCGCAAGGTCGTCTGGATGATGATGCACTTGCCGCTCTGGCGCTCACCGACCAAACATCGCCAGAATGGCTTGGGAATGTGCCCGTATCTGATCTCGTCGAGCTACTCACAAACGGTGAGAACGAGAGTTTTCGGATAGGGGCAAAAAGATTATTCTCAGAACTTCACCGCGCCTCCCTGTCCGAGCTGAACCGTGTCATCCCCGAAGTGTGTGGAGGACTTGCTTCACTCTTGAAAGAACACAGCAAGGAGGTGCAAACACTACAAGAGAAGTACAAATCGCGCCACGGTGAAGCGCGCGTTCGAGGTTATGTGACCAGGGGGCCGAGGTACGTAGCGACGCTAGCCCCAACATTCCAAGACCCTGCCGTTGCAACGGCCAAACAAATTCCTCCTGGCGAACAGTTAGAATCGGCGGTGAGACAACATCGCCCGGCAAATTCGCTCTTGGCAGTACTCGCGGTTGCCGAGGAGGACTGAGCCGTCATTCGTCTGTAATTGACGCCTAGCGCCGACCAAGGTTCAGACCTTTTACAACGAGCCTCGGGGCATCGGTTTGTGAAACGCACGTTTAGGTTTCCATCGGTCAAGAGTGCTTGGAAGGTCCTCAAGGTTTCGGAGAAGCGCGGTGTGCATTCGCTCCCCGAGACGCTCCACATTGAGTACGTGGTGACAAGCTTTGCCAGTCGCAACGACATCGCGGTATGGGACCGCCAGAGACATGGCGTCGATGTCGTAAATATCGTTGGCAGTCCACGGCTTGCCTCGGTCGCGATGCCGAGCTGTTTTCAATTCGATCGAGACCTCGGTGCTGGGCATTGCGCGAACGAACTTACGAGCCGACTGTGGATCTGGGATCACATCGCTGAGCGCAAGATGCCTCTCTGCAAGAGCCTGCGGGAAAATATCCTGGAACTCGATGCTGTCTCTCAGACGATCGGCCGCTTGGCGCGAGAGGTAACAATCGCACGGACCCCATGGGACAGCAATGCACCCTCGATCTTCAGCTGGACGGTCCGTGCGACCTCACCAAAGGAGTCGAGTTCGCGATTGTAATGATTTAGGAACTCCTCAATTACGGACACGATCCGCCTCCGTATTGCAGCGACTCGAATAGTAGTTGATGATTGTCGGATCGCACAAGAATACCCGGATGGTCAACGCTGACAGTGTAAAAGAAACCCACTCTGAATAACGATATGTGACCCCTCGTGATTAGTGTGCCATCTCGACTAGTCTTGGCCCGCGCATCACTGTGAAACGATTCTTGGTTGACTGAGCCTTTAAAGGCATAGTAATGTCCCAGTTACTTGACTGTCCATTGACGAACAAAGGAGTCCTCGGTGCGAATTCGATTTGCCTCCAAGAAGGTATTCACAGTGACAACGCTACTTCTTGCACTCTCCATGGCTGGCTGCGATTCCGCTTACGTGAGCTGCGGCAACGTGGCGAAGCTTCAAACAAACATGGGGTTGATTAATACCGAAGGAGCTGTCCTCGGCAACCTCATTCTGCTGGATCCCAGTACTTACAAAGGCAGCTATGCGAGTGAGCTAAAAGAGTTCGATCCTGCAAAAGACGTCACGATTAACCCAGATTCTGACACAGCTGACATGGATACGAGTTCTGGCCTCGATATTAGTTTCTCAATGACTCTGACGCCTGCAGAATCAGCTGCCCTCGCGATACAATTGGCTAACAGCGTTCAGCTTAAACTCACGAATTCCAACCGCCATCAGATTAAGCTTCCTGGCGAAGTGCTCAATCGCCCGCACAATGCGGTGGTGATCTCGCAATATCTGCGACCGGGTCAGCACCTCGTAATCGTTGTGGCTGGGAATAGCTCTGAATCTGCGGCCTTCACAACCAAAAATAGCGCGAACAACCAGCTCAAGCTGTCGTTGCCCGGGGGGAAGTCGTTTAACCTGACAGTTAATTACAATTGTCAGGGGGCTCTAACGACCACCGTAAACAAAACGAGTGCGGACAAAACGGTCACTTTCTTCAAGGTCGTCGAGATTGTTAAGAACGATAACGGTGCTTACACGACCCAGGGACTCGCTGAACCGCTGAACAAGTACGATTTGAGCGACGTCTTGGCGCAAAGGGCCAAGACCGATTAATCGGGTGTCGATTCAACGCCTGGCTAGGTCCCATTTGCTTCCATGTTCGAGTCCTGCGAACGCGCGTCGGGATGGGTAAGATGAACGGCAGACTCACCACTTATACTTATGAAAAAAATGGTCTCGAATACAAGAACGGGAAGGCCATCGGTCACGTCATATGCGTTCAGTATATTGTCGATCATCTGCGCGCTTAGCGTCTGTATGTCATCATCCTTTGGTCAAACCGGCGGCAAGATTCAGGAAAAGCAAACGTCCGCCGAGGTCTCCTCCGCGCAAGGGACTACCGTCGTCGCGGGCCCGCTCCTCTCGGTGAGTAAGCTGGAGAAATACATTCAATCGGAGCCCGCGAAGGAACGAAGGGAATGGGGTTATAAGGATTCGTATCTATTCTGGTTGCTTCAGAGAGCCTATCCAAACGACACGGTAAGCTCGAAGGCTTACAGTGCCGCGTTCTTGCAGCGATCCTCGATGCCGACGGTGCAGTTCAAAGCAATGCTCGAATCCCCTTCGTTAGTTCAACCGCGGTGGGAGTTTGTCGGACCTAGAGATCTACCCATTCCCTACTCCCAGTACTTTGGCCAAAGGTCAATGAGCGGTCGTATCAGTGGCATAGCTTTTGATCCGTCCGTAGAGGGTGTTGTCTACGCCACGACCCCTGGCGGGGGACTTTGGAAAACGACAGACGGCGGTTCGACTTGGGCGTCATTAAGCGATGATTGGCAAAACCTTATGACGAGCAGTATTGCGATAGATCCCGCTCATCACGACACTGTTTACGTAGGAACCGGCGATTTCGACGGAGGACGAAGCGTATATGGATATGGGATTCAAAAGACGGCCGACGGAGGACTTCACTGGACAACAAGAGCCGGAAAAGAGCTGGAGGGCCTATCTGTAAGTCGAATTCTTATTGATCCGGATGACTCCAACATCGTTACTGTGGCATCTGGGCGCAATCCATTAGCGCACGGAAAATTACTGCGTTCTGAAAACGGAGGAGAAACCTGGAATGAACCCCTCCTTTCTACTAATTTGGCGACTCGATTTGCGGAATGGCAAGATTTGAAATGCGGAGCAAAAAATGACGAGGGCAGGCGATGGTGCTATGCGGTCGGTGACTCTGACGGTGGCGAGGTGCTACGGTCGCCAGATCACGGAGTCCACTGGGAGAAGTTAAGTCCCCCGCTCAGCGCTAATTATCAGAAAGGGCTCGCGATTGCTGTTTCTCCGTCCGACGCCGAGGTTGTCTATCTTTTATCAGGCGCCGATCAAATCATCCTCAAGAGTCAAAGTCACGGAGAGTCTTGGAACAATATTACAAATGACTTTCCAGCGGCGAGTTTTAGCACACCCAATTATAATTGGAGTCAAAGTGATTATGACTGTTATATCGAAACCGCGAAGAATCCGGAATCCGACAACGATGTCGTTTACGTTGGCCTCATCGATTTCGTAGCATCAGTGGACGGGGGCGCTACGTGGGTGTCAGTTGCAAATACGTATCAAGACAGCGCACTCACACACAACGATCAGCACACCTTGGCAGTAAATCCGAGAGATCCTAGCCGGTTGCTGCTAGGGAATGACGGCGGCATATATTCGGCGACCTTTGATCCTAAAACTTCGTCATGGAATTTCGGTACAACTTTAAATGCTGATTTGGGCATAACGCAATTTTATAAACTATCTGTACACCCAACTGATCCTTTGATTTTACTCGGAGGCGCACAAGATAACGCATCGCCGGCATCAACTGGGGATGTCAAAGAATGGATTAACGTGGGCGGCGGCGATGGCGGATATACTGCAATAAATCCCCTCTTTCCTCAGACGCAGTACGCGACCACTCAGGGCCTAGAAATCTACCGGACGAAGAAACAGTGGGGAAAGTGGAACATCGATGCAAAAGACTGCTGTATCACCTGCAGGAACACCGCTCCTTGCGACGATGCCGATTGGGGGGGTGACCCGACGTCCTTCATTCCGCCCATCGCTTTAGATCCCAAACAACCGAATGTTCTCTACGCTGGCACAAACTATCTTTGGCGGTGGGATGAGACCAGCGAAACTTGGTCCAAACATCTCGGAGCTCAACTCTTAGCGAGAGCTTCCAATCCGGCGGGTCCGATAGAACAGGCCGACGTTCTAACGACTATCGCGATCGCACCAAGTGATAGCAACCGGATCTATACAGGGTCGCAGACCGGGCAACTCTGGGTCTCGACCGGAGCGGGCGCGAAAGGCACGTGGAAACGGATCGCCCCAGGCGCTTCGGGTCTCCCGCGATTCTGGATAACACAAATTGCGGTTCACCCGACAGATCCCGACACTATCTTGGTTACCCTGTCGGGCACAGAGGGCGTGGTTGGCGAGCATCCAGGCCACGTATGGAAATGCACGAAGATTTCGGAACGTCCGAAATGTCAGAACGTTTCAGGCTCGCTCATGGGGAAGCTTCCTAATATTCCAGCTAATACAGTATTGATTGACCCCAAAAATCCGGAACAAATCTACTATGTGGGTACCGATATCGGCATCTTCATTACTAAAGATGGCGGAGTAACGTGGGGAGATGCGGGCCACAGCCTAGGACTGCCCAACGTCCAGGTTAGCCACTTAGTATTGCAGACCGACGGAGAATATCTTTTCGCGGCTACGTTCGGTCGCGGAATATGGCGTATCAGACTCCCCGACAATCTTAATCCATCTCGAATCGAGATGGTTATGCGACTTCCGGCAAATACCCTTCTCCTGTCGGAACTATAACGAACGCCGCTCAGGACTCTCGGTCTGATTTGAGTCAGTTACCAGCCGAAACTCACGCAGGTCCATGCTCACTCCAAGGGAAAAAATTGGGAGTCGAAGCACATCTCGATGCGACGAAAAACGGAGCTCGGTAAATCCTGGGTGAAACTCGGACGACTGCCGAGGCACAACTCACAAAGTAACGTTTTTAAAGTAAAAGTGGCGAGTTCAAGAAGACGACTCTAGGACTTTTCTTCCCGATTTCGTGGCAGTGTTGCCGCAGATCGAGTGCCTTACATGACGGGGTTTGTAGCCTCTGCTGCGCGTTTTGAACAATCGCTACTATACCTACAGATGAATGCGTCATCGCATCCCGGCTGACGTTCGCGACGTGCATGTTCACCGAACTTAGCTTTCGTTTCAACCCACGTCCGTGCCCCTATGTTGAATTGAATTTCCGGCCGTGATATCAACGGACGCGAGCTAATATACTCAGTAGTTTATACCCCTGGAAGAACGGAGAGCACGATGCGATCGTTGGAGCTTTTGCTTCTCATTATTTCCAGTGTAGCTCCCGCCTACCCACAGAACGTTTTGACCCAACACAACGACCCGGCACGCACGGGTGCGGACCTCGGCGAAACCCAGCTGACGCCCGCCACTGTGAGAAGCAGTTTCGGGAAGTTATTTTCGCTGCCTGTTGATGGACAGATTTACG
>Ga0302326_10010506_pt1 | contig 20063 bp, 18 predicted proteins | sample Palsa_T0_3_FD_202264 | JGI IMG/M metagenome (GOLD analysis project Ga0302326, IMG submission 202264) | Peat permafrost microbial communities from Stordalen Mire near Abisko, Sweden - Palsa_T0_3 | ecosystem: Environmental > Terrestrial > Soil > Palsa > Peat permafrost | place: Sweden: Abisko...
AACTACCCATATTGTAGTTCGGAGTCACTTGCAGGGCCGGGAAGAACTGATTGTCCGCGTTCGCGTTAAACGTAGGCGTTAATAATGTGCCTATAGCATAGCTTTCATAGCCCGCTATGGGGTTGATGGTGGGGTTGAACCAGGAGAAAGCGGTCTCGTTGGGAAGATTCACAGTACCGCCGAAATATTGCCCCCCATTGAAATAGCTAGCGCCGTTGACTTGTAGTTTCCGGCCATGGTCCACCGTATCGCCAATGATGAAATTGCCTGTGTCGGTAAGCCTGGCTCTGGCTGCGCCGCCGGTATAGAAATCGAGGTGATTGCTGTCCAAGGTGCCGAGGACACTTGTCATACCAAAACTGTTGCCGCCCTGCAACCAGGCATTGGGAGACGTATGCAGCGTATCCGCACCGATAAGATACATACCATTGCCCAGCTGCTGGGCTCCGCGTTGAAAGATGGTGCGGCCCCTACCGGTATTGAACAGGAAGCCAGGCACATTTTGCGTATGGTTCTCGATGATCAGCTCCGAGGAGTCGCAATCGGTGATCTTGACACTATCGGCAGTGATGGACTAGACGCGCTTTGCGGGTGTTTGGGCGCTCAGCTGGACACTAAGGCAGAGAAGGAGCAAAACGGTAATTGTTCGCATAAGATGATCTAATTTATCAAAACAGGAATTGCAATGGAATGCCATGAGGCACAAAAGAGCGATGCCACAGATGCGTCAATGCTGATCAATGAAAGAAAAAAACTCCCCTGGCCATCAATAGACAGCCTGCAGAAAAGCTTTGCTTTGTCCTGCTTTGACGCAGGACAAAAGCTTATCTACAATGATAGAATCGAAATGATAAGCAAAGGAGTTGTCGGGGAGGAGAGGCACGCGAATTGGCGCGCAAATAAGAGAGCTTTCTCATAAAATGAGCAGTTTAGGTTTGGGGAAATGGTTATTGGGAGGGACGATCTACTTACATCGAAGTAAGAGATTTTTTTTGACTTTCCAAGTGTTTATTTGTAGCACGAACCCGTTAGCGCGTGTCTCCTTTTAAATACCGTATAAACACCCCCATCATTTGCGCGCTTTCGCAATTGCACGTTGCGTGAAACTCGCAAATGAGTTGTCGCTCCTAAAAAAAACCATTAATGTGTATAACCTGCACCCGCAGTTGCGTCGCGGCATTGTTGCGCGCATTATTTTTGGTTTGTTCTTACCACAAAAACGATCACGGTTCAAGGTTTCTGATTATGACTGATCCCACAAAACAACACGGAGAAAAAGAGAGGGCGCTAAAGAAGCTTATTAGAAAATGGCTGATGGCCCAGGAAACACAGGGTAAGGCCCATGCCCTGCTGTCCAGAAATCCCGGTATCAAAAAATCCGGCAGGAGCGGAAAAGAATCCTAAAAGAGCAGCATCTGCCGCGCAGCGGCTTTGCGGGCTCGACCGGTACGCGCGGCATCGTTGGATGCGGTATTATCGCCCGCCGGCGGCATCGCCTTTCCCATGACGGTCCGGCCGCCATACTTCCAGGAATCGGCGCGCTCCTTTTCGATATACTCTTCCAGGCCGCCGGCAGGAATAAAATCCTTTTCTGCCTTGCGCGCCAGCTCGCCAAGCTTTTTCAGGGCGTCCAGCTTATCGCTCTGTCCGACCTTCGCCTTGTGGACCGCCGTCTGCAGGATACCGATAGTCTCGTCATATACGTTGACGGGCACGGGGAACGGATGACCGTCCTTGCCGCCATGGGCAAAAGCAAAACGGGCGGGATCGCGGAAACGGGCGGGCGCGCCATAGATCACCTCACTCACAAGCGCCAGCGACTGCAACGTGCGCGGACCCACGCCCTCCAGCAGGAGCAGTTCTTCGAAATCGGCGGGACGCCGGTCGTGTGCCAGCCACAGCATCGCGCCCAGCCGGCGCAGGTCTACGTCAGCAGTTCTCACGTCATGATGTGCCGGTAAGATCAACCGTTGGATCTCCTGCATCATCGTCTCCGGTTTCTCCGCCGAAAGAGACAGCATGCCGTCGCGCGCCGCACCGGCTTGCCGGTCAGCGAGATTGAGGATCTCACCCTGGTTGACGCCGCAGATGGCGGTGTGCGGGTCTTCCACGAACGACCGCAACCCTTCCGAATGCCAATGATACCGCCGGGCCATGGAGCTGCTGTCACTCATCCCCTGCTGGATCACCGTCCATTGACCCTGGTCGCTCATCACGAAACAATGGAGATAAAGTTGGAATCCATCCTGTACCGCGGTATTGTCCACCTTGGCACTAAGCCGGCTGCTGCGCACCAACGCCTCTCCGTCGAGTCCTGTGCCCTCGCAAACCCTGCGGATCTCGTCCGGCGCCTGCCGGGATAGTTTCCCCTTGCCGCCGCAGATATAAATGCCGAATTCCCGGGAATGCGGATTGATCGCCCGCTTCAAGGCGCCCATGACCGAAGTAGTGATACCCGAGGAATGCCAATCCATGCCCATGACCGCTCCAAGACTTTGAAACCAAAAGGGGTCGCCCAACCGGCGAAGCACTTCCGCCTTGCCAAATTCACTCAGCAGCGTCTCCGTGATGGCAAGCCCCAATCTCTCCATCCTTTCGGCCAGCCAACGCGGCACATACCCGTTGTGCAGCGGAAGGTCCGCCGTTCCCGATCTTTTCATGGCACAACTTACTAAAAATAATAGTACTCCATTCCCTTGTTTTACCCAAATACCACGAACTTTACGGGCGGCGATAGGATTGACTCCCAAAAAACTATCTTACCACAAAGCCCGCACATGAAGCACACACTACTCCTGCTGCTAACCGTCATCCTCGCGATGGCCGCCGTCGCCCAAGAAAAACTCCCCAATGATTATCTTACCCCGGCCTTCCATGCCGGCCGGCGCGAAGCCCTTCGGTCGCTTATGCCTCCCCATTCGGTAACGGCGATCTTCTCCTATCCTACCCGGACCTTCTCCAATGATATCAGTTATCCATATCACCCTAATCCCGACCTGTACTATTTCTCGGGGTACAAGGAACCGCAGTCCGTCTTGCTGATCTTCAAAGAACCGCAACGCAACGCGGACGGAAAAATGGTCAGGGAACTCTTCTTCGTCCAGCGGCGTGATCCCAGGCAGGAGCTGTGGACGGGCCGCCGGCTCGGGGTTGAAAAAGTAAAAAGCGAATTGGGTTTTGACAGCAGCACCGTATTCAACGGAAGCTCCTTCAAGGACTATCCCATCGACTTATCCTCCTTCGACCAGATCTTCTTCGCGGGTCTGCCAGACGATGTGCATGACGACCTCAGCGACGCCGCCGACCTCTACGATCTGCTGCAGGCCTTTAAGAAAAAGGCCGCCCTTCCCGAAGACTATGACGGCGCCATATACAACCTGGTGGGATTACTCGCGGAAAGGGTCAGCCCTTCTTATCTAAAGAACGCGATCGCCTACGTGAATCTGCAAAGGGGCAGCAACGAAAAATTCCGTAATAGCCAATTGCTCACCGATTTCGTGAACTGCAAGGATTCCGCCGATCTCGCAGCCTTCCGGCAGAAAGTCGGCGCCCTCAAATGGAATTCATACGAATATACTCACATGATCGCTGCGCTGCGCGAGATTAAGACACCCGAGGAAATGGCCCTCATGCGAAAGACCGTGTCGATCTCGGCTATCGCGCACGCGGAGGTGATGAAGGCCATCCGCCCCGGTATGGGCGAGGCGGAACTGCAGGGCCTGCAGGAATACGTGCACAAAAAACTGGGTGCGGAGTACGTTGGTTACCCTTCCATCGTCGGCGCGGGCGCCAACGGTTGCATCCTCCACTACGAGGAGAATGCGCTGGTCAATATCGGCCATGACATGGTCCTCATGGATATAGGTGCAGAGTACCACGGTTACAGCGCGGATGTCACGCGTACTGTTCCCAGCACCGGCAAGTTCAACCCCGAGCAAAAAGCCATCTACGACCTGGTCTACCAGGCACAGGAGGCCATCTTCCCGCTCTGTCACGAGGGTACCCCTTTCCAGGATCTGAACAAAAAAGCAACGGAAGTGCTGGCGGCGGGTCTGGTAAAGCTGGGCATCATAAAAGACCCTGCCCAGGTAACCCTTTATTATCCACATAGCTGTTCGCACTTTCTCGGGCTCGATGTACACGATGCGGGTAATGACGACGGGCCGCTGAAAGAGAATATGGTCATCACCGTCGAACCCGGTATCTATATCCCTGAGGGGAGCGCCTGCGATAAAAAATGGTGGAATATCGGCGTGCGTATCGAAGACGACGTGCGCATAGGCAAGGAAAAATACGAGCTGTTGTCCTGGCAGGCACCGCGGAGATCGGCGGATGTCGAAAAAATGAGGCTTCAAAAAAGCGCCGTCAACGGGTTGGTCCTGCCGGCGGTAAAATAATGGCCGCATGGGCACGGATTTGGCATAGGGGATACTAAAAGATCGCTATGCAAAAAGTAATTCTAGCGGTACTCCTAAGTGCCGGCACATTGTTACTGGGCGTGAGTGAAGCCTCAGCCCAACATGTTTATGTAAAAGTGAAGCCTCATGCAACGGTCGTCACGAGACCCACAAGGCCTTCTGCCAACCATGTATGGGTGGGCGCAGAATGGACGGAAAGCAACGGGAAATATGTAGAGGCCCCTGCGCACTGGGACCTTCCTCCCGCCGGCCACAAGGTATGGAAAGCCGGTCACTGGGCGCATGAAGACAGGGGTTCCTATTGGGTACCAGGCCATTGGGTATAATCCATCAGGAACTGTTGAACAAATTCCACATCGGTGTGGCGCCGGTACGGCGGGAACCGGCCGGCGTCACTTAAAAACGGAGCCCGGGATGGGGGGCCATGGTCCGCTTTGAATAATGGACTAACTTTACTGCTATGAACAGAAAAGAAGAGACCCTCCGGGATGTGGTCATAAAGTTCGCAGGTGACTCCGGCGATGGGATGCAATTGACCGGAAGTCAGTTCACTAACAACACCGCCATGCTGGGCATCGACCTGGCCACTTTCCCCGATTTCCCCGCCGAGATCAGGGCTCCCCAGGGCACCCTGCCCGGCGTCAGCGGCTACCAACTCCGTTTTTCCAGCGATAAGGTCTTCACCCCCGGCGACGAATGCGATGTCCTCGTGGCCATGAATGCCGCCGCCCTCAAAGCCAATCTCAAAAGCCTCAAAAAAGGCGGAAAGATCATTGCCAACACGGAAGGCTTCGACTCAAAAAACCTGCGGCTGGCCAATTATCCCGAAGGAGTGCATCCCCTGGAGGATCATTCCCTGGATAACTATACCGTTTTTCCGGTGGACGTGACCAAGATGACGCGGGAAGCCCTCAAGGATATCCAGATGGGCACGAAGGAAAAGGACAGGGCAAAGAACATGTTCGTACTCGGGTTCCTCTACTGGATGTACAACCGCAACATGGAGACTACCATCAAGTTCCTGACGGACAAATTCGGCAAGAAACCAGAGATCCTGCAAAGCAATGTCAAGGCCTTACAGGCTGGCTATAATTTCGGCGATACGACGGAAACCTTTACCACTACGTATCGGGTGGAAAAGGCAAAGATGACCCCAGGCACCTATCGCTCAATTATGGGCAACCAGGCGCTGACTTATGGTTTGATCGCGGCTTCCCAAAAAAGCGGGCTGCCGATCTTTTTGGGCTCCTATCCTATCACTCCTGCCAGCGACATTCTGCATGAACTGAGCAGGTATAAGGCCTTTGGGGTGCGCACCTTTCAGGCAGAAGACGAAATAGCCGGCATCACTTCGGCGATCGGCGCCGCTTATGGCGGTTCGCTGGGCGTGACGACGACTTCAGGACCGGGTATGGCCCTCAAGGCCGAAGCCATGGGCCTCGCCGTTATGCTGGAGATACCCCTGCTTATCTGCGACATCCAGCGTGGCGGTCCCTCCACCGGCCTGCCCACGAAAACAGAACAGAGCGATCTGCTCCAAGCCTACTATGGCCGCAATGGAGAATGTCCCATGCCCGTCATCTCCGCTTCTACGCCAAGTGATTGTTTCGATGCCGTCTACGAAGCCGTACGCATCGCGGTACAACATATGACGCCGGTGATCTTTCTCAGCGATGGATATATTGCCAATGGCGCGGAACCCTGGAAATTCCCATCCAGCGCCGACCTCCCGCCCATCGAGGTTAAGTTCAAAACCGAACTGGGCGTCGACGAAGAAAAATTCCAGCCCTACCTCAGGGACGAGAAACTGGTGAGGCCCTGGGCAATACCCGGCACTCCCGGTCTCGAACACCGTATCGGCGGCCTGGAAAAACAAAATGTTACCGGCAATGTCAGCTACGATCCGGAAAACCACCAGCTGATGGTAAAGATCCGTGAAGAAAAAGTGGCCCGCATAGCCGATCATATCCCACCTCAACGCCTCGACAGCGGTCCTGCAACAGGAGACCTGCTCGTACTGGGCTGGGGCAGCACGTATGGCTCCATCAAAAGCGCAGTCAGCGAGCTCCAAAAAGAAGGCTATGCCGTGTCGCATGCGCACCTCCGCCACCTGCGCCCCTTTCCGGCCAACTTGGGCGAGCTCCTCCGCAGCTTCAAACAGGTGCTCATCCCGGAGATCAACAACGGCCAGCTGATCAAGATCATCCGCGATCAATATTTTGTCGATGCCAAAGGCTATCACAAGATCATGGGTATACCGATCACCAAGACCGAGCTCGTCCTGAAGTTACGCGAGATGCTTGGCAGCAACAATTAGGCGCGGGCGACCGGTAAAAAATCGCCGCGCCTAATTCGCTAATGTCGGGCCTTCGGCCGGCCGGACAAGCCCGGCCCTAGCTAAACGCCTCATGTAAGGGTTCACTCACTTTGCAAATGTCCGTAGTAACTTTTGCTATAAAGTTGAACTGGTCGGCGATGGGTTTGGATTCGCCCGTGTTGACCCGTTCATTCAGCATGCGCAGCCCCTCCCTGGCAACAGCGCGAGCCGGCGGAAGGGGTTTGTCTTCCAGCAGATCGACGGTCCGCTCAAGACGGTAAATGATATCGTCCACGACCGGCTCATAGACCGGTCCGGCATAGCGTGCGGCATAAGGCTCCGCATAATAAGCCAGCGTCGCGATATGCGAGGTCAGCATATGATTGGAGACGACGAACTGGTGCATTTCGGTGATCCGCTTCTGCTGGCTGCGCGGTTCGTTGAGCATCCTGGACAGCGCATCGGAAAGGTTGGCCAGCGCGACAAACGCCTTCTTCCTCGACAGCTTGTACTGATGAACCGTTGCCGGGCGGCCAAGAAAAGCACTGGTGACGTCTCGAAAATAAGCTGCATTGGCCTCGAGCGCCGCAGTCATATAATCGATGATCCGCTCATGCTCCCAGGACGGGATGATCAGGATGTTGGCCAGGAAGGCAATGGCGGAGCCTATGGCCGTGTCGATGACCCTGTCCGATAGTATGCTCCGGAAATCGCTTGGATAGAGGAGGTGGAAAAGCAGTAGTACATAGGGAGTCGTGAATATCACGGCGACAAGATAATTCCTGCGGAGGAAGACGTATGTTCCGATCATGAACAGGATCATCAGCACGAAAAGCGCCTGCCTGTCCTTGATAAAGAAAAGCAGCAGCAACCCGATCAGTGCCCCGCCGAGCGTCCCTATGAGCCGCTCGAAATTCCGTCGCTTGGTAAGGCTATACGCCGGCTTCAGGATCACGACGATGGTCAGCAAGATCCAATAGCCATGCCCAAAAGGCAAAAACCCGGAGATGATGTAACCGACGATCGTCGCAATGCTCATGCGAAGTGAATGCCGGAAGATATTCGACCGGATCGTGAGGTTTTCGTAGAGTAGCTTCCGGTCCACTTCCTCATGCACGACGAATTCGTCGACGTCAATGTCCGCATTAAAATCCCTGCTCAATTTCCGGTCGTAGGTGGTATACCCATGTAATGTGTGCAGCCGGTCGGCCAGGTCGTCGATGCTGTCCAGGATATTGCTCAACCCGGTAATTGCGCCTTCTCTGCTTGCTACCTGGTCCGACCGGTTGGGCGATGTCGACGGGGTGTGGTATTGCACCTTGTATCTTTCAAGATCGGCCCGCGCCTGCCGGATACGCGCGACGATCTCCTTGTTCTCTACAGAAGCCTTTCCGCTCATAACAGCAATGCCGATCTCGTCGAGCTCCGCGGCGAGGTCCAGAATGAGTCTCTTGCATTCCTGCATGAGACCGGAGTCATCAAAGAACTCGTGCAACATCCGATAGTCCTGCTGTGAGGTCATGATCCGCTCGAACAGATCGATGATGTCCAGGAAGATCATCATCAATACCCGGCCCACATGCGTCGACTCCTGAACGATCTTCCGGCTTTTGAAAAGAAGTTCCCTGACGAGGTCCTGCTTTTCATGGATGGCAACCTGGCTCTCCACCAACTGCCGGTAGGCCTTGTCGTAATCCAGGCCCCTCGAATAGAAGACCGCCTTTGCCCGCATGTAACCCGCAGTAGCCTGTATGCAGTCTCCGAGCGCCTGCTGCACCAGTTTGTACGGCCTGAAGCTATACAGCAGCAGACTGAGCGCGGTATACCAAACGCCGCCTGCCAGTGTATAAGTTGCAGTGATCAAACTTTCGAACGGCGTATGGTGCCGGTCGATATTCAGTACCATCACCAACAAAGCGTTGACGCCAATAGAGCTGGCCCTGTTGCCATAGACACCCATAAAAGAGAATACAAAACAAAACACGCACACCAATATCCCGGTGACAACAGGCGAAACCGAGGCCAGGTCGACGAGCAGTGTGACGAGAAAAATAATTAAGACACAGGCTATCATACCGTTACGGCGATGATGAATGGGACCGGGTGTATCCGTGTTTCCGACGCACATGGCGCCAATAGATAAGGAGACACCAGCAGCGAGATTGTTAAAATAATTCAGCAGGATCGCGGGGAGCATAATCCCTACAGTGATACGTATAGCGCCATTTAGATAATGACTATTAATAAAACTCTTATATTGCTTGATATAATCCATTCGATTCTCAAAATTTCTTGCCCCACCCTTGCTCCTTCAAAAAAAATTTCCTTTCCTTCGTAGTACAGCAACAATTGTGTTTGCCTGACACAGTTAACATTAACCGACAAACGAACATGAGAATTTCAGCTTTATCCTTGTTAATGCTCCTATCCTATTATGGTTTAAAAGCGCAGCAGGTGAATGGGTTAGCAAAGGACGATCAGGGAAAACCATTAGCGAATGCCTCAATTGCTTTAAAAAAAACTAAGGATTCTTCAGTAGTAAAACTAAGCATTTCAACAGCAACCGGCCAATACCAGTTTTTTCCAATCGACCCCGGTTCTTATTTCATCACTATCTCCCACGTCGGCTATACATCCCGAAGTTCGGCATCTTTCCAAATATCGGATAATGGAAAAATCGACGTTCCGAATATATCGCTGGCAAGAGCCCCCAAACAGTTAAGCCAGGCCGTCGTCCAGGCCGCAAAACCGCTCGTGGAAGTAAGGAATGACCGGATCATCCTGAATGTGGAAGGCAGTATAAACGAAGTAGGCTCCGATGCGCTGGAATTATTGCGCAAGAGTCCCGGTCTGGAAGTAGACAACCTGAATAACCTGAGCATCGGCGGTAAGAACGGCGTACAGGTGTATGTGGATGGCCGGCCGACTTATCTGTCCGGGTCCACCCTGGCTGACTATCTGAAGACCCTACAGTCGTCCTCTGTGGAGTCCATCGAGATCATTTCGCATCCTTCCGCCAAATATGAAGCGGCGGGCAATGCCGGCATCGTCAATATCCGGCTGAAAAAGAACAAGGCCTACGGGACGAACCTGAGCACCAGCGCCGGATACAACATCGGAACATATAGCAAATACAACGGCGCCCTCTCCTTCAACCACCGCGACGAACACCTCAATGTATATGGGGACGCCTCCTTCAACCATTCGCAGAATGAGACCTATGCTACTCAGGACCGCACCGTGCTGGACACTTTCTTCCTGCAGCGGAGCACTTATGTGATGTCGGATAATACTTTCAATTACAAAGCCGGGCTGGACTGGCTACTGGATAAAAAAAGCACCCTGGGCTTCGTCATCAACGGCTCCACCCAGGGAAACACCCAACGGGTCAATAGCTCCACCCCCATCGTGTATATCCCCACGAACCAGACCGATCGTGTCCTCCAGGCCAACAACCACGCTTTTGGGAGCAGGGACAACGCGAATGCCGACCTCAACTATCACTACACAGACAGCGCGGGCCGGGAGCTCAATATCGACGCCGACTACGGCGTCTACCGTCTTCGAAGCAACCAGTTGCAGCCCAATAACTACTTCGATTCCACCGGCAAGATCCTGCTTTACAGTAACGACTACAATATTATTTCCCCCACCAATATCGACATCTATAGCCTGAAGCTGGACTATGATCAGAATTTCCTGAAAGGACGGCTCAGCTTTGGCGGTAAAACTTCCTACGTGACGACGACCAACGATTTCCAGGAATACAATATCTTTCCTTCGGGCCCGGTCATGGATACACTACAGAGCAACAACTTCGACTACAAGGAGAACATCAATGCGCTTTATGTCAACTACGAAAGGACTGTAAAAGGCTGGAGCTTCCAGGGCGGCCTGCGTGGGGAGAATACCAATCTAAAAGGAACTTCGACAGGATACAAGTCCGCCACCGACGGATACAGTGCTTATGATTCTTCCTTTACCCGGCACTATACGGATCTTTTCCCGAGCGCCTCCGTTACGTACAATAAGAACCCGGCAAGACAATGGACCCTCAACTATAGCCGGCGCATAGACCGTCCGGCTTACCAGGACCTCAACCCTTTCGAATTCAAAATAGACGACTATACCTTCTCGCAAGGCAATACGTTGCTACGACCACAATACACCAATAGCGGCGGCCTCACTTTCGCCTATAACTATAAACTGACGGCCACCTTGAACTATAGTCATGTCAGCGATCTCATCACTACCCTGCCGGATACGACGGACGCATCGAAAACCGTCGTGAGGTATGAGAACCTCGCCACCCAGGACATCATCGGACTGAATCTAACCTACCCCTTCCAGTATAGGTGGTACAGCGCGTTTGTCAGCGTCAGCAGCTTTTACCAACTGAACAAGGCGAACTTCGGCCCGGGCAGGGTCGTCGATGTCAATGTCTTCCACACGACGGTCTTCTCCCAACATAGTTTTCAGCTGGGGGGCGGCTGGACCGGTCAGCTCACACAATTTTACAGCTCGCCAGGCATCTTGCAAGCTACCATGCAAAGCCGCAGCATGTGGAGCCTCGACGCCGGGCTGCAAAAGACCGTCCTCGGCGGGAAGGGAAGCTTCAAGGTCTCGGTGACCGATATCTTCAACACATTACATTGGACGGCCACCAGCACGTTTGCCGGACAGTATATCCGGACCACCGGCGGCTATGAAAGCCGGTTGCTCAAACTTTATTTTACTTATCGCTTTGGCAATAGCCAGGTAAAAGCCGCCCGGCACCATTCGAATGGCGCGGAAGAGGAGAACAGACGGGTAGGTGGGGGGTAGTGAACCGATTTCCGTATTTTTGCGGCCCATGCAGCCTATTCTCAACGACATCAAAGCCCTTTACGCCGACTGGGACGGCGGCAAATCCCCGATCACCTCGGTGGACAAGATCCCCCAATCCGGCAGCAACCGCATGTACTTTCGAGTCCTTAATGGAAAGACGTCCTATATCGCGACGTATAATAACAACGTTCGCGAAAACCGCACGTTTGTCCATTTCAGCAATCACTTTCGTGCGAAGGGCTGCCCCGTCCCGGAAATTTTTACTGTCAACGACGATTTTACCATCTACCTGCAGGAAGACTTCGGCGATCTGAGCCTGTTGGGAGAACTGGAACGGCAAGGGCATAACGAGCCGGTATACGCCCTGTTCCGGCAAAGCCTGCAGGAACTGGCCAGGTTACAGATCCTCGGCGACGAAGGACTGGACTATTCCTGGACGATCACTTCCCGGGAATTCGGCAAACAGGCGATCCTCAGCGATCTGCTCTATTTCAAATACTATTTCCTCGACACCCTGCAGATACCCTATGACAAAGAGCGGCTGATCGACGATTTTGAGGGGTTGAGCACTTACCTTACGCATGTCGACCACAAATATTTTATGTTTCGCGATTTTCAAAGTCGCAATATCATGCTGGAAGGCGGAAGGGTACATTTTATAGATTTCCAGGGCGGCATGAAAGGGGCGCTGCAATACGACGTGGCGTCACTCCTGTGGCAAGCGAAGGCGGAGCTCTCCGACAAATGGAAGGAAGCACTGCTGGAGGATTATATGGATGCCGTGGAGGTCCTGCTCGCAAAGCCAATCGACCGGCCGAGATTTTCCACTCAGTACAACGGGTATGTGCTCATCCGGCTGCTGCAGGTTTTGGGGGCCTATGGCTTCCGGGGTCTTTTCGAGCGGAAAGCACATTTCCTCATCAGCATACCCCTTGCGCTCCGTAACCTGAAATGGTTTCTGGGCAACAAACAGGTGGGCATAGTATTGCCGGAGTTCGAACGCCTGCTGAATTGTATGGTCGGGGATGAAGTGATCGGCCGCTTCGAGCCCGTACAGGCCAATGACACTACGCCCCTGGTCGTGCACATCAACAGCTTCTCCTATCGAAAGCAGATACCCGACGACAAATGCGGGAACGGCGGTGGCTTTGTCTTCGATTGCCGGGCCATCCTCAACCCGGGCCGGCTGCCGGAGTTCAAGTCGCAAACGGGTCGCGACAAACCCGTAAAAGATTTTCTCGAACAACAGACCCGGATGCCGGAGTTCCTGAACAGTGTATACGACATGGTGGACATCTCGGTAGATGATTATATCCGGCGCGGCTTCGAAAGCCTTCAGATCAGTTTCGGCTGTACCGGCGGGCAACACCGGAGCGTCTATGCCGCGGACGCCCTGGCAAGACATCTCCGAAATAAGTTCCGCGTCAGGATCGACCTGCACCATATCGAGCAGGAATCAAAAAACTGGATCAATTAAGCACAGTCTTCAGCTATGTACTACGTTCTCTACGGATGTCTTTATCTACTTTCCCTCATTCCGATGTGGCTGCTGTATGGTCTTTCCGATGGGCTCGCTTTTTTGCTGTATGCGGTGATCCGTTACCGCCGCGGTATCGTACTCTCCAATCTCAAGACCGCATTTCCCGAAAAGACCGACAGGGAACGATTGGCCATCGCTAAGCGCTTCTACCGGAATTTTACGGATAACTTTATCGAAACCATCAAGATATTATCCGCAAGCCCCGCCTTTCTCAAGAAGAGGCTTATCCTCGACAACCCGGAATTGCTGGATCATTTCTATGACCAGGGCCGCAAGCTGCAAGTACATTTAGGGCACCTGTTCAATTGGGAGCTTGGCAATGCCACCATCCCCCTCCTCACCCGTTATCCGTTCCTGGTCGCTTATATGCCATTGGAGAACAAGGCCTTGGAACGGCTGTTCATGCATCTGAGAAGTCGTACCGGTTCGGTTCCCCTACCTGCTACCAGGATGCAAAGAGCCATTCTTCCCTATCGCAATCAACAATATATCCTGGCGCTGGTAGCCGATCAGTCGCCAGGCGGACCCGAAAATTCTTACTGGCTGAATTTCTTCGGCCAGCCGACCCCCTTTGTCAGGGGACCCGAGCGCGGCGCGCGCATCGGCGATATCCCCGCCGTCTTCGTCCGCATCTATAAGGTCAGGCGCGGTCGTTACCGCGTGCAGCTGACGACTATTGCCGACCACCCGGGCCAGCTGCCCGAAGGCGAATTGACCAGGCGGTACATCCGGCTCCTGGAAGAAGCGATCCGCCAGCAGCCCGATAACTGGCTTTGGAGCCACAAACGCTGGAAATATGCCTGGAAGGACGAGTTCGCGCCTTTTTGGATAGGGGAAGAAAAATATCCTCAGTAAATAATTACACTGATATAGTATATTTCAGAAAATTATAATACATTTACTACAATCCCCCCCTTTTTTAAATGAGTTTATTTCCGTACCCGGTGCCCTGGTGCAGGTAGTCTGATTAGTAGCATGACCACTACCTAAACCTAAACCTGAACGGATGACAACGCTAAAACCGGGAGTAGTACTAGTGGACGATCACGTGCTACTCCGCAACGGACTTGCCAGCCTGATACGCGGATTTGGCGAGTACGAAGTCCTATTTGAAGCATGTGGGGGTAAAGACCTCATCAGGCAATTGCAAAATAGTCGCCTCCCCGACATTATCCTCTTGGACATCAACATGCCCGACATGGACGGCTATGACACCGCCTGCTGGCTTAGGCGTAATTTCCCTGACATCAAAGTGCTTGCCCTGTCCATGTACGACACGGACAATGCTATCGTCCGCATGCTAAAGAATGGGGCGAAAGGCTATGTATTGAAAGATATAGACGCCTGTGTTTTGAAAGTCGCCCTTGATTCGGTATTGGAGAAAGGGTTTTACTATACCGATATGGTGACGGGAAAACTCATCCATACGATCAGTACGCTGGACGACCCGGAGATGCGGATGCGGCGACTACTCGCACTCAATGAACGGGAACTGGAGTTCATGAAACTCGTATGCACGGAGTGGACCTACAAAGAGATCGCGGACAGGATGTATCTGAGTCCGAGAACCATCGATGGCTACCGGGACGCCCTATTCGAAAAATTGAATGTCAGGACCAGGGTGGGCCTTGCCATGTATGCGGTGCGGAGCGGCATCGTACCTATCGACTAGTTCAATACGCTCTTTTCCTTTGCGATCTCAATAGATTTCTGGTCTTTAATCTTGGCCCAGCCGCCGGTCACATTCCTCAGGTTGTGGAAGCCCTGGCGCTTGAGCAGAGAGGCGGCGATGATGCTACGGTATCCGCCGCCGCAATGCACGTATAGGTTGTGTCGTTCTTCGATGAGCGCCATGCTGCCCGGGTCCGTCATTTCCTGCAATGGGATATTGACAGCATCCTTTACATGCCCGTCCGCAAATTCCGTCTCCCGCCGCACGTCGATCACGACCAGGTTCTCATCAAAAGGAATATCCATGGCCAGTTCATCCGGCTCTATGTCGATGATCATGTCGATCGGTTCACCGGCCTGCCGCCAGGCGGGGAAGCCCCCGTCCAGGTAACCTTTTACCTTGTCAAAACCAACCCGCGCGAGCCGCACGACGCTTTCACGCTCCTCTCCCGGCGCGGCCACCAACACGATGGGTTTATCAAAAGGAAGCAGACTTCCTGCCCACTCGGCAAAGCGGCCGTCGAGCCCAATGCTGATGGCGCCTGGTATAAATCCTTCGACAAACCGTTCCGAGTGCCGCGTGTCCAGCAGCACTACGCCTTCCTGTTTCATCCAATTCCTGAAAGCAGCCAGATCGAGTGCCTGCAGACCGGACTCGAGTACATCATCCAAACTCTCATACCCTTCCTTATTGATCCTGGCATTGATGGAAAAATATTGAGGCGGGGCCTGCAGACCATCCGTTACGGCTTTCACGAATTCTTCTTTTGTCTGCTCTCTCAACGCATAGTTGGTCTCTTTCTCTTCTTTCAACGTGCTATAGGTATTCGGTCCGATGTTCTTGCCGCAACTGCTGCCCGGGCCGTGCGCGGGATAGATGTTCAGATCGTCGGGAAGCGGCAGGATCTTTTCGTGAAGGGAGTCGTACAACAGGCCAGCCAATTCTTCGCGACTCAGATTTCCGCTGCTGAGATCGGGTCTTCCGACATCACCCACGAACAGGGTGTCACCCGTGAACAAGGCTTCCAGGTGCCCATCGGCATCGCGGACCAGGTAACAGGAAGACTCGACGGTATGTCCGGGTGTGTGCAATACTTCTATAGTACTGTCTCCAAGCCGGAAGATCTCTCCGTCCTTTGCAAGGTGTATGGGAAAATTGGTCTCGGTACGCGGTCCGAATATAATGGGCGCGCCCGTTGCCTTGGCGAGGTCCAGGTGTCCGCTTACAAAATCAGCATGAAAGTGGGTCTCGAAGATATACTTGATCCTGACCTTTCGTTCTTCCGCCAACCGGAGGTAGATATCGATATCGCGAAGGGGGTCGATAATCGCAGCTTCCCCTTCACTTTCAATGAAATAGGCCGCCTCACTCAGACACCCGGTATAGAGTTGCTTAATAAACATCGCCTTGCTGTTTTAAGGCAAAATTAAGCACTAATCCATCACGATCGGGACTAATCTATCAACTCATCCACACATTTCATGATCTCGCTGAGGCGGTCATGGTTGATGATGTAATAGATGAATTTGCCGTCGCGTTGGGTCTTTACGATACCTGCCCTGCGGAGGATGGCAAGGTGTTGTGAAGCAACAGATTGTTCGAGGCGAAGGTGTACATAGATCTCGGTGACGGTGAGTTTTTTGTTCTCATCCAGCAGGCGGATGATCTGTTGACGTAATTTGTGATTGAGTGCTCTTAAGATCAGTGCTCCTTTCTTCAGGTTCAAAAAGTCCACTTTTACAGGGGCTCCATCGGAGCCTTCCGCATTTACTACCATCCAATAGCTATTATTGTTCATCGTTAAGCTCATGAGCGATTACCGTTTTAAGGATTTCAAGAAGATACGTGACAGGTACGAGCAAATTTAGGATCAACTATTTGAAAAAAAATGCTTAATTCTACTAATATGATAATATAGTCATTTTCTCGTATGAGTGTAGAATTCTTTGGTATAAGCGGGCTCACTGTACGCCAGACCGGTGAATTCGCCCTGCAAATATCGTAAAAAAGACAAAATACCTAGAAACCCGACGTGATACCCCACTTCAGCGAAATGCGCGCTGGGCGCCGTAATTATAGGTTTACACTTATCACTGCCTTCGCCGAAAAACGACACCTGGTGATCACTCAACCAATTGGCGAAGGAGTTTTCATCGATGACCACCGCGGTGGCGGGCATCAATTCGGTCATGTCCCGTTTGTATAGGGCCGTGAAAACTTCCATCCTCCGAGCGTCGATCATCGGACACAACAGACCGAAACCCGGCAACTGCTCACTGGCGGCAAAAGCCATGACCCGCAGCGTTCCTTCAGTGATCAGCGGGATGCCCAATGCGTAACAAAACCCTTTGGCAGCGGCCATTCCAACGCGAAGCCCCGTATAAGACCCCGGGCCGGCGGTGACCGCCACGGCCTGCAGATCGCGCATTCCAAAACCGGTGTCGGCCATCAATTGCTGCACCGCGACGTGCAGCCATGCCGCATGTGCTGCCTGCTCGAAATTCTCCACCATCGCTATAGACTTCCCGTCCTGCGCCAGACAAACACCGGCTCTTTTCGTCGACGTATCTATATTTAACAACAACGCCATGATAAAATGTTTTGCATTGCTTTTTTTAATCACATTTTAATCCTTGAACTGCCAGCTGTAATGCTCCAGCAGGCAAATAACGAGGATCAGTCCGGCTCAATGACCACAGGAGGCCGGCAATTTGACCAAGGCCGATCCGCTCGCCCCATTCAAAAGGACCGAAGGGATAGTTCGTTCCGAGTTTCATCGCGGTGTCGATCTCGCTCTTTGTGCTTACCTGTTCTTCCCATGTATGCCACGCTTCGTTGATCATACCGGCGACGATGCGCGGAGCGATCATCCCTGCTGTGTCGGGTACGAGGCGGTATGTATACCCTAATCTTTCATAAAGGTCCCGCAGGCGTTGCGTGGTGGCCGCATCCGGCGACACCAGTTCGTGCAATTTCTTTCCTCTGAAACCCGGCCAGCCATTGATGCGGACAAAAGGCCTGCCGATCTCCTGAAGTGTCGGCACTACGGCATTGACCATGATCAGTGCAGGCTGTAATCTTACAAGTTGTTCGCAGCGACCGCTTTCGTTCACGAAATCCAGATCGAGGACGATGTCTGCCCGGCCGAGCTCTTCCGGCGCCGGTACTGTCTTCAGCAGGATCCAATCGATGTCCTCACCCGTAAAAAAGCTTTGACAATCTTTTTCTACATGATTTTCGGTGATGGCGGCAATGGTCATAAGCCGGCAAATATACGATCTTTGTAAAATGCAAATCATCAACACCCCTAATGCGCCCGCGCCTATCGGGCCCTACAGCCAGGCCGTGAAAGCCGGTAACCTTCTTTTTATCTCCGGACAGATCCCCATCGATCCTGCCACAGGCAGTGTAGAGGCGACGGATGTCATCGGCGAGACACACCAGGTCATGCACAATCTCAGAGCCATCCTCACTGAAGCGGGGCTCGATTTCGGGAATGTAGTAAAGACTACGATATTGCTGAGCGACATGTCGCTTTTCGGGGACGTCAATACCGTCTACGGCAAATATTTCCCGGGCAATTTCCCTGCTCGCGAGACTTTCGCGGTGAAGGGGCTTCCAAAGAATGTGAATGTGGAGATCAGCATGATCGCCGAAGTCTGATGCTATATCGGAAAACGGCGAAATTGATGATTGCCGGGGCCTGAGGTTTATTTAAGGACGGCCAGCTCCTTCCCGACCTTTGTAAAGGCCGCGATCGCCTTGTCCAGATGATGCTGCTCATGAGCAGCGCTCAGTTGCACACGGATCCGCGCCTGTCCTTTTCCAACCACCGGGAAGAAAAAGCCGATGACATAGATGTCTTCGTCCAGGAGCCTGGCCGCAAAATTCTGAGCGATCACCGCATCGTAAAGCATGATGGGAACGATGGGATGTTCGCCGGGCCGGATATCGAAGCCGGCGGCCGTCATCTTGCTGCGGAAGTATTTTGTATTGTATTCCAGTTTATCCCTTAACGTCGTCGTCTCGCTGAGCATATCGAGCACGGCGATGGAAGCACCAGTTATCGAAGGCGCCAGGCTATTGGAGAAAAGATAAGGCCGGCTGCGCTGCCGCAACATCTCTATGATCTCCTTCCTGCCGCTGGTGAAGCCGCCGCTGGCGCCGCCTAAAGCCTTGCCCAGCGTGCCCGTGATAAGATCTATCCGGCCCATTACGCCGCAATGTTCATGCGTTCCCCTTCCCGTTTTACCGAGGAAACCAGAGGAATGCGATTCATCGATCATGACGATGGCATCGTAGCGATCCGCCAGATCACAGATCTTGTCCAGCTGCGCGATCGTACCATCCATACTGAAAGACCCATCGGTGACGATGATCCGGCTCCTCGCATCCTGCGCCGCCTTTAGCTGTTCTTCCAGGTCGGACATCGTATTGTGCTTGTAGCGTAACCGGCGGGCCTTACAAAGCCTGACGCCATCGATGATCGAAGCATGGTTGAGCTCATCGGAGATGATCGCGTCCTGCTCGCCGAACAAAGGTTCGAAGACCCCGCCATTGGCGTCGAATGCCGCCGCATATAAGATGGTATCCTCCGTGCCCAGAAAAGTCGCAAGCTTCTGCTCAAGCTGCCGGTGAATATCCTGCGTCCCGCAGATAAACCTGACGCTGCTCATTCCATAGCCCCGGGAATCGATGGCCTTATGGGCGGCTTCGATGACTTTGGGATGGGAAGACAGACCGAGATAATTATTGGCACAGAAATTCAGCACTTTCTTGCCATTGACCGTTATTTCCGCCCCCTGGGCACTGGCGATGATCCGTTCGGTCTTAAAAAGTCCGGATGTTTTTATCTCTTCCAATTCGGCGGCAATACGTTTTACGAAGGAGGCATTCATAGTATCTATTTTTCAGACGCCAAAGGTAAGTAGTTGAATTATCATCTGTTAGGGGGAGCCCGTAATTTTTTGCCCCGGTGTAACAAATTAATATCTACCTTCGTCATACGTAGAGAAAGATATTTTTATGAAACGTAATCTCCTTTTCCGGTTCTTCCTGGTCGCCTTTGTGGCGGTGGCGAGCGTTTTGCTTCTCTCCTATGTGCACGCCCGCACCGCCCAGTCCGATGATACCGAACCTACCAATGAGTGCGGCAAACAGCGCTCCGGGTCTCAGTCGGGTAAGGCAAAGACCGAATACATTCTTTGGGAAGCGTTGACACACAATCTTTTGACTAGTCGCTAAGAAAGGTCATTGGGGCTCGCACCGAGCGATTTTTTCCTTAATTTT
>Ga0302326_10010507_pt1 | contig 20062 bp, 20 predicted proteins | sample Palsa_T0_3_FD_202264 | JGI IMG/M metagenome (GOLD analysis project Ga0302326, IMG submission 202264) | Peat permafrost microbial communities from Stordalen Mire near Abisko, Sweden - Palsa_T0_3 | ecosystem: Environmental > Terrestrial > Soil > Palsa > Peat permafrost | place: Sweden: Abisko...
GCGCCTCGAGTGATGTGGTGGTGGCCTCCACCGGAACATCGAACTTCTGGACCGAGGCTAGCGACTCACCGAGCTTCCCGCGCAGGCTGGCTGCTGCCTTGCTCAGCGCCTTCAGCACTTCCTGTTTAGTCGCGGCCTCTTCCTGTTCCTCGGCCAGGGTATCGCCAGTGCTGCAACCAACCGCATTTATGGCCACCACGTATTGACCGCCGAGATTGGAGATCGAACCCAGCAGAATCGCCTTGCTGCCCGTGCGCACGCACAGTTCTCCAGCCACGTCGCGGGTGATGCGTTCGTTCGACGCGCGCCCCATCAGCCGCAGCGTCTCCCCTACCTTGCGGTCGGAGAGGATGTTGAGAAAGGGAGATTGTCCGAGCTGCACCGCGAGCGCCTGCCGCAACGCACCGTCGAAAACCGGGTCCCCGGTAGTATTGTCGAAATCGGCCAGGACGATGGTGTCCTTCTCGGTCAACGGCGCCGCGGGACGGGAACGGAAATAGAGACCACCCGCCACCAACGCGGCGAGCACGACTACCGCGGCGGGAATCAGATATTTCCGGAGTTTCTTCCCCCCGGTGACCGGAACTTCCGCGACGCTCATGGCGCCCGATGAACCAGCCGTCGGGCCCGAGCCCGATGACGGCACTGATTGCTGGGCGACCGGCTGGCTGCCGGTATCCGGTACCGTCGCCATCGTCCCTGAACTCGCGGATACGCCGTGCCGCGATTCCGTTTCGCGTTTCAGCCGCTTCAGATCGGCGCGCAAATCCGCCGCGTGCTGATAACGCAGCTCGCGATCTTTCTCCAGCGCCTTGTTGATGATGTCTTCCAGCTTGGGCGGAACGTCAGGATTCAGGCGGATCGCCGGAACCGGATCGCGATCCAGAATCTCGTGGAAGATCACCGCGGAACTTTCTCCACGGAACGGCAGTGCGCCGGTGGCCATCTCGTACAGCACAGCGCCAAACGAGAACAAGTCGGTACGTGCGTCCAACTCCTTGGCTCGCGCCTGCTCTGGCGACATATAAGAGACCGTACCGATGGCCGTTCCCGGACTGGTGAGGTGCTCAGGGTTCGCTGCCGCCGTCTCATTGGTGGCGAGCGTGTCTTCTGAGGCCGCACCTTCCCGCTTCGGCGTCAGCTTGGCCAAACCGAAATCCAGGATTTTTGCGTTTCCTCGTTTGGTTACGAAGATGTTGGCCGGTTTGATATCGCGATGGACGATGCCTTCGCTGTGGGCGGCGTCGAGCGCGTCCGCCATCTGGATGGCCAAATCCAGAACCGTTTCGATTTCTATCGGCCGGCCAGCAATTCGGTGCTTCAGCGTCTGCCCGTCCAAAAACTCCATGGCGATGAAGGGCTGCCCATCTCCCTGCCCGATCTCGTAGATGGTGCAGATATTGGGATGGTTCAGTGCCGAAGAAGCTTGCGCTTCCCGCTGGAAACGAGCCAATGCCTGAGAGTCTCTGGCGACATCCTCCGGCAGGAACTTCAGAGCGACAAATCTATGCAGGGTTACGTCTTCGGCCTTGTAGACCACACCCATGCCGCCGCCGCCTAGCTTTTCGAGGATGCGGTAGTGCGAGATGTTTTGACCGATCAATTCATAGGCCTATCTGGTGTGCGCCATGTTAGGGGCCAAGCCTGGGCAAGTCAACACATTGCGGACGGAGTAAATTTCTGTTCTAAGGCTCGGAGAAGGTCGGCCGTCCGGCGCCGAGGCGCGCGCCAAGGTCAGTGCGGCTCAAAAACTTCGATGGTCGAAACAGCGGAAGAAAACATAGAGCGCGACGTGTCTTGCATCCAACTGCCGTTGTGTTGGTAGATTTGTCCACGTGATGTTTCTCGTTAATGAAGCGACGGCGGAGGATCCAGTCCGATCCAAATCCTTCCCACCAAAGAAAAAGGGCCACGCGGGGGACCGGCAGCCCTTCCCTTTTCTCAAACGCCGTTGCTAAGGAAACCTTGCCGACGCGCGTGGATCCGGCCAGGCCTACCTGGCGTTCACGGCCAGGTTCTTCACCGCAGGCTGAACCTTCTTGGTCAACTTCGCACCCATCTTCGCGCCCCTCACTGCCTTTTTGGTTGCCATGATCGTGTACGTCTCCTTTAAGATCGGCCGCCGCGCGGCCGCCACATGCATCTCACCGCGTGGAACAGCGGATCGTCCCATCGCCAACGCCTCTCCGTGGCATTGCGGCGGGACGCTCTGCTTACTTGCTTGCTCAGAATCTTCGCGGAAACCTCGTCGCGACGCGCCTCCATACCATTGCAATTCGCGCGCCAAATCTATTCCTGCGCGAAGCCCGAGTCAAATCGTTTGCAATGCGCCACTTGGCCAGCGAGTTGCGGGATTGTGGCTTGCCAGTTGAATTACTCAGCCTTGGGGTTAAATTTCTCAACCGCTCATGCGGCAGGTCCGATAGCGAACGGCACGATGGGACGCAAGGTACGATTCACCCCCTCGGCACCTTCTTTGTGCAGCAGCCCCAGCAAGTCCCAATTCGCTTTCGCAACTATCGCCGGTCCGTCCGCGTATAGATCGATCTTTTCAACGTGCTCGGCAAGGTGCGACCGCACGAAAGCGGGATCGGATTCCAAGAACTCGCGCAGGTCCGCCAGCCTGGTCATAACGGCGTTGCGCATGGTTCTGACGCGAGCTCAAACCGAAACCGGATTCGAAGGCGCCAAGCGCTCGGTGATGGCACCGATCTCGCGCTCGCGCCTGCCGATCTCGGCCACGATTGCCGGGGAGTGTGTCCCAGACGCCAAGCCAGCCACTAGGCGGCTTACCTCGGCCTCAAGCTCTGTGCGCCGGCGCTGAAGGCGGTCCGTCTCGCCGCTCGAACCTTCGAATGCTTTGACGGTTTCTTCTTCGAAGCGGTCAAGCACGTATTCGACTACCGGCCCGGTGAGGATTTCTTCCCTCCATCCGTCAAGCATCGAGCGCTCAAGAACATCGCGCCTCACGCGCATCTGGTTCGCGCACATCCCGCGATTGTGGTCCATCGGGCAACCGTAGGTCTGTGATCTGTGGTTATGGAAACGACACCCGGGGCTCTGTGAGCGCGCGCGTCGGCTCTGGGGGCCTGGTGCGAAGCTTGGCCGGGGTCGAAAATGGGTGAGGTCGCCAATTCGGTTGCTCGTCTGGTTCCTTCGAGTCCGTGCTCTAAAACAAGTGATTTAGGACAGCGATTTGCCGTCTGGTCTGGATGCTTTGATTCAGCTACTTACGCGCGCCGTTGAAGATGGGTTTTTGGGTAGCGCGGGACGCCGAACCCTACGCAAAGTCTTGAATACTGAAACAGTTGCGGATAGACTACCGGCCCCCCCGGGACAAAATGGAAATCCCAGGTCAGAACAGAAATTCGAAATTCTTGAAGGAGGAAGACCATGTCGCACCAAGGGAAGACCCAGCTCACGGTCATCTTTACCGCTCCCCCCGATCTAGTAGCGGAAGGCGATCGGCTTTTCGCGAGCCACGCCAAGTGGATGCGGAATACACACGCTCGCGACGGAGAAAAAGCCTTGCTGCTGTACAACCTCGTGAAAGGACCGGAGCTGTCGAATCCGATGGACCCGTCGTCCAAACCTAGCGGCAACACCTGCTTCGTCTTGACGGAGGTCTACGAGACCCCGGCAGGTGTGGCAGACCACTGGAAACAACTTCCGGGGTGGGAAGACGTCGCTGCGGTCGCGGCGTGGACGAGCAAGGTCAAAGTCACCACGCTACACGGGTCACCGATCGTACATTCACTTTGGTAGCTCGTTAACTGGACCTACTCCGACTCGACGTTTTTGGCCAAGAAACAAGCCCGCGGCGCGCCGGCACCGCGAGAAAAACTGAAAGCCGGTGCACCCGGCAAGGGGTGGTGCACCGGCCCAGTGTTCGGGGGCAGCGCACAAGCTAAGCTTCGCAACCCGAGCTCCTGAAATTTGGCCGCCCGATCCCAAAACGTCGCTTTCACGACGCGGAGCGCGCGGGCGGCTCGGTGGGGTTTTCGGAAGTCTGCGGCCGCAACGCCGCCTTGGAAAACGAAAACGCTGTACCCTCTCTTTCCAAGAGCAAAATTTGGACTGACCCGATCGGAAGATGGCGGTGGTTAGCCGGCGGGGGCACTCGGGTCGAGTCCGGTGAAGTTTCGCGAATGACAATTCCCTGAAAATGAACCCTACGCCGCAATTCCAATGGTGAAGGGGACGCTGGGTGCGATTCGCCCCCTCGGCACCATCCTCGTGTAGCAACCCCAGCGAGTCCCAATTCCCTTTCGCTACTATCGCCGGTCCATTGGTGTGATGGTAGGATCTCGTTCATGCGGTTTTGTCGCGCAATCGATTTCGCGACGGCCTCGATCGCAGTTGTATGGCTATGCAGGCCGGTGTCGCTCCGAGCCCCAGAAGCAACTGTGCTGTTTGATCCCGATCCGCAGCACGTCGCCAACCGGCTATATCGTGAGGTGCACATCCGTGCCGGACCCGGCGGAAAGAAATACGGATTCGATTCCTTGGATCCTCTCCTCTGGAGCAAAACGAATTACCTGCTGACCGGAAAATCGCACGCGCAACCGATCGCGTTGGCCGACGAATTCCTTAGCGCTCACGCCGAGCGCCAAATCAGAGATCCGGTAAAACGCGCAATTCTGCAGCGGGATATTTGGGCGGTTTTCGACTGGGCAGACCCTTCCGGCCATGGCGATCTGCACCATCACGTCGAACGCATGGAGCTGATGGCCAAGCTCGCGCCGATCGTTCGGCGGCTAGCACTCTCGCCGGATGAGCTCGCCACGTTGCCCGACACCTACGCACGCGCGGTGGAGAGTCACGAGTTCCCTGCTGCGTATGACCTGGCCAGCCCGAACCAAGCATTCCTTCCGTCTGACCTCTTTGACCCGCGTGGGCCGTGGGTTTGCCTGGGCGCGCCCGAGCGTGATTTGGCGGCTCCGCTGCACGATGCGTCGTTCACCGCGCGTTCCGTATTCATGGTGTTCGCGCGCCTACCCGGAAGTCGCGACGCGACGCTGGCGTACTTCCAACGACTCGCGCAGATGAAAACTCCGCCCTTCGTAAGCATGCAACTACCAGGCTTCTCGCAGCGGATGGAGGTGTGGAATCCGGAAGTGCCGCAATTCCCGGCGGGAACCGAATTCGCGGTGGTGCGGCAGATGATTCTGCCGGACCGGGTGGGCGTTTTGCGCGTTACGCCGGTCACCGAGAGCGTTCAGATCCGTCACTACATCGACATCCCGAAGGTGGACCCGATGGTTTCGCGCGATGTGGGTCTCGCTCGGCGTTTTCAAGAGCCGTCGGAGATCGAGCTGAACCGGCAGCTGCTTTTTTCGGGGCAGCACAGCGGGTTGCGCGGGGTGAAGGCCAGCGATGAGCCGTTTCTAATTTTTCCCGCGATGGCGCAGGGTTTCGATGGGCTGGAGGAAAAACGGGCGAGCATGCGTCCTATTTCGCCCTTCGTTGAGTGCACGGGTTGCCATCTCGGACCCGGCATTCAATCGATGATGAGCTTTTCGTTTCGCGGGAACCCAAACGAAGGACCGGTGCTTAGCCCGCGTCTCGCGGAAACCACGGCGCACCAGGAATCGGAAAAAGTGATGGAATGGGCGCAAGGGCAGGATAAGTGGAAAGACCTGGTTCGCCTATGGTCTTCCGAGGGACCGAAATAAAATCAGAACACTGTGATTTCCGCGGATTCCTGGGTTAAGACTAGGCGGCGATTCGGAAGTCGAGAGGCACGATGGGTTGCCGGGCACTATTCCCAGCCTCGGCACCTCGGTTCTCCTGTTCCATCCATGTGAAGCGTTTTTTTCGACTGCCTGCTCGCCTGTCGTCTTTTCCGTCCTATTGAGGCTGCGATCCGCGACTATGATTGAAGCCAGAAACCGATGATGGTCCCGACCGTTCCGTACGCAAAGTGCTTTTCGGCTGGATCGTTCCTGGATGAGACCACACTGATATAGAGCGAGACGAGGAGCAGAATCGCGCTGATGACTATCCTGACGATCAGTTCGGTGGATGAGCTGTCGCTGCTCGTCGGGGCAGTTGAGGTTGTCTGGGGAATGGTCGCCGGCTTTGGTTTCGGGAGCTGCTGCTGGAAGCGGGTTTTGAACAGGTCGATATCGTGCTGCCGCAACTCAACCGAAGTGGCGCCGCCGTTGTCTTGAGGCGATGCGGCGATCTCGTTTTTGGCGTCCTCCGCAGCGTGGTTGATCGCTTGGAGCTCGAGATCGGGACTCGTTGAGGCTCTGGTCAGGAATTGCTGGCGGTGATTTCGCTCGTGCCGCTGGAAGCCGAAATTTACGATCAACAGTGCTACGGCCAGAAAGAAGATGCTTGCCGACAGGGCTTTCATGTGCGGCTCCTTGAATTTCAGCGGCAGATAGTAACACAAGAGATACGTGATGTCTTTGGGATAGTTCAGGTGATATGGGCGAGGAGGTGTGCGGCCGGGAGTGGCGTTACGACGGCTAGTAGTTCTGGGATGGTGGTCGCGTTTTGGCTGCGGGCGGTTGGGTTCGTGGCCGCGCACAACCAGGGTGGTTGTGCTACGCCGACGGGAGTGTCGACGCTACGGCTTTGGCGCCGGCCTGTTGCTATTCGGTGCAAACGGGGGTGGGCGGGGCTGCAACCCTTCTTGGGGAAAATGCATTAAACTAGTAGGGGTGGTGTCGATTGTGGGCTTGCCGCTTCGCGGCGAAAAGGGGTTTGGCGATGAATCGAAACCTGCTGGGGGCGCTGATGGTGTTGGTGGGGGTGTGCGCGATGGCCGTTACGACGGAGGCTAAACCTTTGAGGATTTTTCTGTCGCCATCGTCGACGATTTCTAGTGCGGACATTGTCAGAGACCTGAGTTCGAAGTGCTCGAACGTTTCGCTGACTGTGGATTCGCGGAGTTCGGACTACATGCTGGAGGCTACGCGGTGGCCCGACCATTACAAGTTCACGTTGTTTCGCCGGGGTGGGGATGCGGTGTTCAGCACTTCAACGCATTTGATGTCGAATTCGGTTAAGGATGTTTGCCGGTACCTGAACGGGCACTAGGGCTGGCGGTTTTCGGGCGGTGCTTGGTGCCCGTTTTTGGCCCGGGGGATTTTGGGCGCCGGCTTCTGCATAGCCGGATTGACTGTGCCACGCATATTTCTTGTTGCAGTTGGCCGCGGATTCTTTGGAGGCGGGGTGTTTAGGCTTTTGGGGCCGCTTAGGTAGGGGCTGCCTTGCTCGTAGAAGCGTAGTGGGCGGTGAGCGTCTTGGGTGATTCCTATGCGGACGCTTACGCCGATTGGGCCTGTGCGCTTTACTGCGGCGCCTAGCCACAGTGGTCCTCCGGCGCACAAATCCAAACCATTTTGATTGCGATCGATCCAGAAGGCGGTGGCTAGACGTCCGGGTCCGCGGGTGAGTTCGGGCAAACTGTTATGGGGGCGGCGCTGCTGCATTAGTTCGATTCCTTCCAGGGGCTCGACGGCGCGGAACAGAATTCCGGCACCGATTCCTGCGCGCTGGCTGGAAACGTTGAGCATGAAGGTGGAACCGTAGATGAAGTAGACGTAGGAGTGGCCGCGTTCAAGGAACAGAGCGCGATTGCGCGGGGTGGGGCCGCGGAAGGCGTGGCAGGCGGCGTCATCAGGTAGATAGGCTTCGGTTTCTACGATGCGTCCACTGATTCGACCTTGGGGCAGATCGTGGACCAGCGTTTTGCCGACCAGGTAGCGAGCTAGCTGGATGGTGTTGGTGGGGAGTTCGTTTCGGCGCAGGCGGCGAATTTCTTTCGAGTGGGGCATCTGGTTATTTTGTCATAGTTCGGTTGGCTGAGGATGGACGCGGGGGCGAGCGAAGGCGGCGCCAGACGACATGGAGTGGGGGGTGGTGCGGGCGTCGGTGACTGGGAGTTTGCTTCGATCAAGAGCTCTAATCTTGGGTGCGAGGGATTGCCAGCCACGTTCGCGGACTACACGTCCACCCTTCCCAAAAACCGAGGAAGAGTGGGGCGCCCGGAAAAGATAACGGCGTCGAACCGTAGAACCGTAGAACCTTAGAACCATAGAACCGGAAAAGATAGGGGCGTCGAACCGTAGAAACAGAGCGGGGATGATTCCGAGCGGAGCGGGACGGAATGCTGGGGAAGGTGCGGAAAGTTGGGGTTGCCTGTTCTCTTTTGGACAAGGGGCGGCTCAAACGGCTTGTCTCGATGTGTTGCAGGCGCGAAACTGATAGCGATGAACGTTGCGGACTTGCTCCGACCAGCGTTCGCATCCTGACATTCTTGCAATCTGGAAGGTTCCTAAAATGAAAGACTCCTCTCCTAAGCTGAGCAGTGCGGGAAAATCCAAGGCGGGCGGTACGGTAACGGCGGCCGAACGGCGTGGCGGTCCGCGAATCAATTTTACGGCGACGGCCGAAGTGATCGAACTGACGTCGGGGGCGCATTTTGCGGCGCGCACGACGGACCTGGGACCCGGGGGATGCTTCGTCGATACCACGCTGCCCTTCCCGGTGGGCGCGTATGTGCGGTTGATCCTGCAGAAGGGCAATTCGAAACTGGAGACGGGCGGGTCGGTGGTGTACTCGCAGACCGGCTTAGGAATGGGCATCGCGTTCAGCGAGCTGGACCGCAGCCAAAAGCGCGAGTTGGACGAATGGCTGGGGGAGATGAGTGGAGACAAGACGCCGACGTACGTCGGGACGGTAACGGTGAAGAAAGCGCCGGCGGCCAACAGCGCCGGGAAGACTACGCTGGCGCGCACGATTCAACTGCTGGTGCGCAAAGGCGTGATTACCGAGACCGAAGCTTCGATATTGCTGGACGACAACGTCCTATAGGCAAACGCTTTTCGGTTCAGGCGTACTAGCGGTGCAAAGAACCGAGCGGTGCGGCGATTCCGCGGCACGCCGATTTCCGGCACGTTCCGGCATCCGAGGTAGAGGGCCTAAATGAAGAAAAAGAAATTGGGCGAGGTACTGCGCGAACGGGGCCACATCAGCCCCGAAGACCTAGCCACAGCCATCAAGGAACAGCAGGGCAAAGTCACCCATTTGGGCGAACTGATGCTAGATCGCGGGCTGGTGGCGAAGCAAGACTTGGGCGCGGCGCTGGCGGAAATCACGCGAGTGCCGTACATCGATTGCGACGCGGTGGAAGTGGACCCGGAAGTGGTGAAACTGATTCCGCTGGCGATGGCGCGGCGCGCGTGTGTCCTGCCGCTGAGCCTGGACGGGACGCGCTTGACGGTGGTGCTGGGGGAGCCGCAAAACCTAAGCCTGCTCGACGAACTGCGTTTTACCACCAGCAAACAAATCATTCCGAACTTCGCTTTCCGCACCGAGATTCAAAATGCGATCGACCGCTTGTACGGGGCGAAGCCAGCGGAACAGGAGGAAGCCGAGTCCGTCATCACCGCCGCTGCGGCGGTGAGCCAGGCCGAATCCGATTCGGCGATGGAATTCATTTCGACCAGTTCGCAGCAGCGCAACCAGGAAGCGCTGCGCGATATCAAAGCCGAACTGAACGCCAAGAACTCTCCGGCGGTATCGGTGGTGGCGACGATCATTGGAGCGGCGGTGACCAAGGGCGCGAGCGACATCCACATCGAGCCCCAGACCAACGATACGATCGTGCGGCTACGGGTGGACGGGATGCTGCGGGACCTGCAGCGGATACCGCGCAGCCTGCAGTTTGCGGTGGTGTCGCGGATCAAGATTCTTTCGGACATGGACATCGCCGAGAGGCGCAACTCGCAGGACGGACGGTTTTTGGTGAAGACCGCCGGGCGCAAGATCGATTTGCGGGTGTCGACGCTGCCGACGCAGCATGGCGAAAAAGTGGTTATGCGGCTGCTGGAATCGGAAGCGCCGCTGCAGGATTTTTCGAAGCTGGGGTTCGCGCCAGAAATTTCGGAAGGGCTGAAGAAAATGCTGGCGCTTCCGCAGGGCATGATTCTGGTTACCGGTCCGACCGGGGCGGGCAAGAGCACCACACTGTATTCGTCACTGAACGTGGTGATGAAGCCTTCGGTGAACATCATCACCGTCGAGGATCCGGTGGAGTACGCGGTGCCCGGGCTCAACCAGGTGCAGGTAAACGTGAAGGCGGGACTCACTTTCCCGACCTGCTTGCGTTCGATATTGCGGCAGGACCCCAACGTGATTATGGTGGGCGAAATTCGCGACAAGGAAACCGCGGAAATCGCGCTGAAGGCGGCGCAGACCGGCCACTTGGTGTTATCGACGCTGCACACCAACGACGCGATCGCGGCGGTGACGCGCATCCTGGACTTGGGCATTGCGCCGTTTCAGATCGCCACGGCGCTAACCGGGATCATCGCGCAACGGCTGGTTCGGCGGCTGTGCACCTGCAAGAAAGTAATCGAAGCCACCCCCGAATACACCGAGAAGCTGATCGAAACGGGGGCCGAGCTATTGCCGTTTGAGACGGTGGCGGTGGGCTGCGATCTGTGCGACCACGTCGGGTATCGCGGGCGGATCGGAATTTACGAATTGCTGGTGTTCGACGAGCCCATTCGTAACGCGGTGCGTAACGGCGGCCGCAACGACGAGATTCGTATGTTGGCGAGAGCCAGCGGCATGCGCATGATGCAAGATTACGCGCTCGATAAGCTGGCCGCGGGACTCACCACGCTGGAAGAGATTTTGCGGGTGATTCCTTTCGAAAAAATCGAAGTGAACAGCTGCTTATCATGCGGCCGGGATCTGGTGTCGGCATTCTCCTTCTGCCCGTACTGCGGAAAGAAAAGAAAAGTTGTCGAGAGCACGGAGTCATCTCGCAAATCGGTGTTAGTGAACGAAGGAGATTAGGCCATGGCTCGGTTAGAAAGCAGCGCGTGGGACCGGGTGCGACAAGTACCGCGGTATTCCTGCGTCTCGAATTTGCACGTCACCTATGAGGGCCACAGCGACGAGGTGGCCACGCGCCCGCCGGACATCAGCATCCGCGGGATGTTTATCAACACCACGCGTACATTTCCGCAGGGAGCGGTGCTCAGCGTGGACTTCCGGCTGACCCGCACGCAGGTGGAAATCCACACTCGGGGTGAGGTCCGCTACTGCCTGCCGGGCGTCGGGGTGGGTGTGGAATTCGTCCAGCCTAGCCCGGAAGTGTTGGCATTCATCGAACAGGAAATCGAGCTGCCGGAAGAGGTCACGGTAGCGCAGAAATAGGGTAGTGGGCGACTGGTAAATTTAGGTGTTTTGAAGGTTATTTTAGGGCCTGAGAAGGGGTTATAGAACCAGCAAAATTTTCCCGGGCCCGGAATATATTCCCGGTTTGAACTCTGCTCGAAAACTTCTCTGAAATCATCGCCCGCGTAATTCACTGATAACAATACAGTTAGATTCTGGTGATGCTTGGCACGGGTCGTGCACGGTAGTTGCACGGGGGGAACCCATGACCGACCGTCGCGCGGCGAAGCGATTTGAGCTGTACTTGCCTATCCAGGTGTCATTTTCCCAGCGGAAAAGGGCTCAGTTTTATAGTGCGCATTTGCGGGATATTTCCAGCCATGGGATGTACTTTCATTTGGACAGTGCGGTGACACCGGGGACGATGTTGGAGTTGACGTTTGCGTTGCCGGTGGAGCGGAGCCAAGGGCAGCATGTGTTGGTGCGTGCAAGCGGTCGGGCCATTCGTACGGAGCCGATCGTGGGCGAAGACGGCGCATTTTTTGGCGTGGCTGCGGCGCTGGATCGCATCGATTTCGTTCGGCCTGGACACTCTGTCGCTGCTTAGTTTCCCCCTCCTGGGCCAGTTGAAAACTTTCTAGAGGCGATTACGCGCGCGTTCGTTTCTTAGAAACTTCTTCGATTCACTTCCTTCGATACCGTTCTCGATATTTTCTTCTCGGCATCAAAACACTCAAACTTTCCCGAAACCGGGGACGGGTGTACTCCGACTACCGTGGAACGTAAATCCAGAGCTCGGGAAGGGTCTATACGCCCACCTTTCCCAAAAACCGGGAAGGGTGGGCACCCGAAAAAGATGAGGGCATAAAACCGTCGAACCGCAAGTCAAAAGAGCCGGAGAAGATAAAGCCATTCGAGTGTCGAAGCGTAAGTCGAAACCCCACCTCTCCCAAATTTTTTGGGTTAGAGATTCCAGTGGTCGTACTTGTGGGTGGGGGTGATTGCGGGGGCATTTGCTCGCCGCTGCGGAGACGGCTGATTCCAGCGGCCGGGGATGGGGTGGGCGCAGTCGGGGCATGCTCCGTCGCGGAGGAGGTTTGATTGCACTTCGTGCCAGGAGCGGCGGATCAGGAGCTTGCTGCAATTGGGGCATATGGTATTGCCGGCCCCGTTCGGGATGTTGCCTTCGTAGACGTAGTGGAGGCCGACTTCGCGGGCGATGGCGCGGGCGGTGTGGAGCGTTTCGGGCGGGGTTCTGGGCTTATCCATCAATTTGAAATCAGGATGGAAGGCGGTGAAGTGCAACGGAACGTCTGGCCCCAAGTTTTCCAGAATCCAATCGGCAATCTGGCGGAATTCTCCTGGGGCGTCGTTGAGGGTGGGGATGATCAGGTTGGTGATCTCGAACCACACGTTGGTTTCTTTTTTCAGCCAGAGCAAGGTTTCCAGGACCGGCTGTAGATGGGTGAGGGTGATGCGGCCGTAGAAATCTTCGGTGAAGGATTTTAGGTCGATGTTCGCGGCGTCCACGTGATCGTAAATGTCGTGGAAGGCTTGGTAGGTGATGTAGCCGTTGCTGACCATTACGGTGGGCATGCCTGCTTCGGCGGCGGCGTGGCAAATATCGATTACGTACTCGCCCCAGATGGTGGGCTCGTTGTAGGTGAAGGCAATCGAGGAGCAGCCGTGTTTGCGGGCGAGCGCCGGGACATCATCGGGCGGAAGATGGCTGGAATGGAGTTGATCGGAGCGGGATTTGGAGATGTCCCAGTTTTGGCAGAAAAAACATCCCATGTTGCAGCCGGCAGTGCCCATGGAAAATACGCGGGTGCCGGGAAGAAAATGATTGAGAGGTTTTTTCTCGATGGGATCGACTTGCAGTGCGGCCGGAGCGGCGTAGCCCAGGCTGTAAAGTTTGCCGCCGTGGTTGGCGCGGATGAAGCAGAATCCGGCTTGGCCGTCGCCGATGTGGCAGTGGCGCGGGCAGAGGTAGCAGTGGGCTTTGTTGCCTGGTTCGGGCTCCCACCAGCGGGCTTCGTGCAGGGCCGGCGATTTTTGGAGAATTTTTAGGTCGGTCATGGCGGTGGCTTGGTTTCGGGCTCTCTTCGGTTCCCTTCCGCTACGATGCGGCTTATTGCGCCCCTGATTTACACCCTTTGATTCCGGGCCGCGGTGCGGAGTTGCTATCGCGGCGAGATCGTTGGCGTTCTAGTTTTACCCACGCCAGGAAAAGGCGCATTCTTTTTCTCTCTCGCCACAGGTAGCCAAAAAATTGTCGCGCGTCCAGGTTGGCGGCATCGGGTCCGAAAAACGTTTCGAGACGCCAACGAAGATACGGGCTTCGCCAGGGGCGGAGGCGATAACCTTTGGCGGTGATCCAGTAGTAGCGGATCGCGTTCAGCAAATCGGCGGTTCCCTCTCCGACGGCGGGCAGCGGGCCGGGCGCGGTGGGTGGCGCGTGAATGCTACAATTCCCTCCCGGACGGCTAATGGAATGATGAACGCAGAAGACCATTATTACAACGGCGTGGATCTATTCGGCGAGGGAAAGTTGGAAGAGGCTGTTGCCGAGTACGCGCGGGCGATCGAGATGAATCCCGCGTTCTGTGACGCGTTACATGGGATGGCGCAGGCGCAGTATGCGATGGAGGAGTTTGACGCGGCGATCGCGGCGGCGGAGAGGATCCTGGCGCTGGATCCCGATGATGTGCTGGCTTGGACTACGATTTCGCGGGCTTATCAGAAGAAAGGGATGGTGCTGGAGGCGGAGGCGGCGGGGAGTAAGGCTAAAATCCTGGGATGGAAGCAGACACTTAAGGATCAAAAGGGGTCGGGGAGTTCGTAGGGGAATGCGGGCGGCTGGAGTTAAAAAGTCTTAGGAGGGGAGGCGGCGGACCCAGATGCGTTCGGTGGCGGGCTTGCCTATGAAGATTTTTTTGGTGGCCCGGCCGGCGATGGTTACGCGGATGGTTTCGTCGTATTCGCGGCCCAGGATGCGCAGGCGGGTGGAGGGATGCAGGCCCAAGTCGGCTAGAAATTGCAGGAACTTCGGATCTTTTTCGTAGACGCGGAGAATTTCGTAGGAGGCTCCGGCCGGGGCTTCGGACATTTTTATCGCGCCTAGTTTGCGGCGCAGCTTGGACATTCCTCCGAAGAGCGGGACACCGTGGGGGCAGCGGCTCTCGCGTCCGAAACGCTTGAGGAGAAGTTCGGCGACTTGCGGGGAGATTCCGTGTTCCAGGTGCTCGGCTTCTTCGTGGGCGTGGGACCACTCGACGCCGATTACTTCGGTTAGGAGCTTCTCCGCGAGGCGGTGACGGAGAACCAGGTGCTGGCCGATTTCGCGGCCACGGGCGGAGAGCAGGATGCGGCCGTCGCGGGCTACACGCAGATAGCCGCTGCGGGCCATGCGTTTTAGGGCGGCGGTTACGGCTGGGGGCGTGACTGCTAGGTCCTCAGCCAGGCGGGCGCTGATGGGGATTTGTTCCTCCTGGACGATCTCCCAGATCGCTTTTAGGTAGTCTTCCTGGGATACGCTGGTTTTTTCGCGGCGCACAAAACCTTCCTCGACGATCCAAATCTAAATCCAAGTGGAATCAGAAAACTGCATTTTTTTTAGGCCGGTTCGGCAGAAGGCGGCCTACCACCGGCGACTGCAACGGCTTGAGTCAAGAACCCCACACGTAAAACCGACGGGTGGGGCACCCACCGGCGACTGCAACAGTCACGGCAAGAAGCGAACCCCGTACTGACGCAGGGCGCGACAACAACTTCCGACGGCTAAGGTCTATACGCCCACCCTTTCTAAAACCGGAAGAGTGGGGCACCCGCCATGGCGGGCCCCAGGCCCGGAAAAAGATAACGGCGTAGAACCGTACTGCAAAATCTAGCTACTCGCGGCTTGGGATGCTTCGTCGCGCAGACGGGCGGCCAAGGCCTGGACTCGGGCTTCGATATCTTCGCAGATGCGACGGTAGGTTTCCAAATGCTCGCCGTAGGGATCTTCTACGTCCCAGTCTTCGTGGCTAGAGTTGGCGAATAGTGAGGCGCCTGGGATCCCGGTCATGTTGATGACCAGATCGGGGCGGAACAGGGTCGCGTCGCTTAGGCCTTTGGAAAATTGGCCGTCGATGGGGATTCCTTTTTCTAGCAGAACCAGGCGGGTGGGCTCGACTACTCGGCCGAACGGGGAGATGCCGGCGCTGGCTGGCTCGATGACGTCCGGCGCATGGCGGCGCGCCAGCGCTTCGGCCATTTGGCTGCGGCAGGTGTTGCCTACGCAGACGAAAAGAACTTTTCGGCGGGCAGGGTTCGCTGAGCTCGGGGGCGCGGTGGTTTTCTGTTGCGGCGGAGATGGCTTTTTGGGGGGCATGTCTTTTCGATCAGCCTCGGGACCGGCTTGTTTCGGCGGTTAGCGGCGGTGTTGCCGATTGTCGCAAACCGCTTGCGGGAGCGGATTCACTATTTTCGCACATCGCTAGGAAGTGTTCGTGCACTGTGGTTTCGCGGGTTAGCTCGGGGTGGAAGGTGGCGGCCAGGATGCGGCCTTGCTCGACTAGCACGGGGCGGCCTTCGTCCTGGGCCAAGATTTTCACACTGCTGCCGAGCGATTCGATGATTGGGGCGCGGATGAAAACCATTTCGATGGGGGCGTCGCGAAGCGTGGATATTCCGTGGTGGACGTGGCTGGCTAGCTGGCGGCCGTAGGCGTTGCGTTCGACGGCGACGTCGAGGAAGCCTAGGGACTCTTGGGCCGGGCTGCGCACTTCGCGCGCTAGCAGGATCACGCCGGCGCAGGTGCCGAAGAATGCGCCGCCGTTTGCCGCGAATTTCTGGATGGCTTGCAGGAGGCCCTCTTCTTTTAGGATTTTTAGGTGGGTGGTGCTTTCTCCGCCGGGGAGGATCAGGCCGGAGATGCCTTGCATGTCGTTGGGAGTTTTGACTAGGGAATGTTCGACGCCTAGGCGCTGTAGCACCTCGGCGTGGGCGTCAAAGTCGCCTTGAATGGCTAGGACTCCGATTTTCATGTGCCGTCCATTAACCCGTTTCGACTACTAGCGGCTGAAAGGGGAATCCCCACACGTGAAATCGACGTGTGGGGCACCCACCAGCAACGTCAACAGCTCGAGTCAAGAACCCCACACGTGAAACCGACGTGTGGGGCACCCACCAGCGACTTTAACGACTAGAGCCAAAATCCCCACACGAAGAACCGACAAGAGTGTCGGCGCTACCAGCCGCGGGTCTGCAATAGCTCCTTGGGATCTAGTTGGCGGACGTCGATTCCCTTCATGGCTTCGCCTAGCTCTTCGGAGGCTTCTAGGACGGCTTTGGGATCGTTGGCGTGGGTGGTGGCCTTTACTATGGCGCGAGCGCGCTTGGCTGGATCGTCGGACTTGAAAATTCCTGAGCCGACGAAGACTGCTTCGGCGCCTAACTGGACTACCAGCGCGGCGTCGGCTGGGGTAGCGATTCCGCCCGCGGAGAAATTCGGCACTGGGAGCTTGCCGTGCTTGGCGATCCAGTGCACCAATTCAAACGGCGCGCCCAATTCCTTGGCTTCGTGCACCAACTCTTCCTCGCCCATGGTTTTCAACTTGCGCATCTGGCCGACGATGGCGCGCATGTGGCGGACCGCTTCGACGATGTTACCGGAGCCGGCTTCGCCCTTGGTGCGAATCATGGACGCGCCTTCGGCGATGCGGCGGAGAGCTTCGCCCAGGTTGCGGGCGCCGCAAACGAAGGGCACTTTGTAGCCGTGCTTCCAGATGTGGTGTTCTTCGTCGGCGGGGGTGAGCACTTCGCTTTCGTCGATGAAGTCGACCTCCAGGGCTTGGAGCACTTGGGCTTCGGCGAAATGGCCGATGCGCGCTTTGGCCATCACTGGGATGGACACGGTGTCCATGATTTGGCGGATGATTCGGGGAGAGGCCATGCGGGCGACCCCTCCGTCCTTGCGGATATCGGACGGAACGCGTTCGAGTGCCATCACCGCGCACGCGCCGGCATCTTCGGCGATTTTGGCTTGTTCGGCGTTGGTGACGTCCATGATCACGCCGCCTTTGAGCATCTCGGCCAATCCAACTTTCACGCGCCAGCTACTATCGTTAAACGATTCCATTGCTTCCTCCCGACGAAATTAGATTCTCGAACTCTCGATCTCTGAATTCTTCAATACTGTGGCCTCCGAGCGTGGGCATCAAGGCTTGTAGCGCGCCGGGTCCACTTCTACAAAACGTCCCTGGCCGCGCGCCAATACTTGTCCCGAGGCATTGCGGATTTCGCATTCGTGGTGCAAGTTGCGGCCTTCTTTTTTCACTTCGAAAGCTTCCACGAGCAAATCCTGATCGACGCGCATGGGCCGCAAATATTCCACGTGCAGCTCGGCGGTTACGGCGTGCACCTGACGGAAGCGGTTGAGCTTGCCCATGGCTTCGTCGAGGACCAGAGCGATGATGCCGCCGTGAACGAAACCGCCGGAGCCCTGATAGTCGGCGGGAATTTGAAAATGGCCGCGAATGCGCTTGGGTTCGTCATCCTGCTCGAAGACCAAGCGCATCCCGCGCGGATTGGCGCCGCCGCAGCCGAAACACGGATTTGCCGGATTGGGTTCGAGGCGCATCTAGACCAGGGCCACCCGGGTAGGCTCTTCCCGCCGCGCGCCGCGCCAGCGCTTGCTGAGCTCGGTTTCCAGCAAGTTCGCGAGGATGCCGACGCCGCGGGCGATCTTTTTTTCATCGAGCGAGGCAAATCCCAGGCGCATGGTGTTCAGCGCGGGATTTTGAGAGTAAAAGTAACGGCCGGGCATGAATACCACGCCTCGCTCGCGCGCGTGGATCAAGAGGTCTCCCGCGTCCATCCCCACCGGCAGAGTGGCCCAGACGGACATCCCGCCGTCGGGGCGCACCCAGCTCACCTCCTCCGGCATATGTTTTTCGAGCGCCGCGTCCATCGCTTCCAAGCGGCTCTGATACACCTTACGCATTTTGGCGAGGTGCCGGGCGAGGAGCCCACGGCGGACAAATTCAGCGGCGGTAGCCTGGGAAAGCTGATCGGTGTGCAGGTCAGTGGACTGTTTGACCAATCGCAGGCGCTCGATGGCGCTTTCCGGGCCTACGCACCAGCCCACGCGCAGGCCGGGAAACGAAATTTTGGAAAAGGAGTCGATGTGGATGACTACGCCGGCGCGGTCCAGAGATTTGAGTGACGGGAGGGCGCTGCCGCGCAGACGCAACCGCGCGTAGATGTGGTCTTCGACGATGGGCACCTGATAGCGCGCCGCAATCTCGAGCATGCGGCGGCGACCAGCCAGGGGTATGGTGGCGCCGGTAGGATTCTGAAAATCGGGCGTCACTAACATCATCTTGACGCGATTCTGCAAGAGCATGGCTTCCAGCGCGTCGACGTCCAGACCCGGCGAGCGTCCGCCCTGCGAATCGGTCTCGACCGGAACGGGTAGGCAGCGCACGCGGGCCGCAGCGAAAATAGCGATGGCGCCGGGATAGGCGGGATTTTCGAGGACTACGGAATCGCCTGGCCGGAGAATCGCTTTGCAGAGCAGATCGAGGGCCTGCTGGCATCCATCGGTGATTAGCAGCTGTTCGGGCTTTACGGGCATGCCTTCGGCCGCGAGCATCCCGGCGATTTCTTTTTTCAGGGGTTCGTAGCCGTCGGAATTTCCGAGCTGCAGGATGATGCGTCCATCGGCGCGGAGCACGGCATTGGCGCAGCGGCGGACCTCCTCGACTGGAAAAAATTCATCCGGCGGCCGCGCAGTGCCGAAGGCAATGGTGTCGCGGGGAATGTCCGGGGTGAGGCGGCTGAGTCCGGTTTCACCGCGCTCGTCGGCGAAGAGCGATTCCCAACGCACTCCGCCATTTTCGCCGGCGTAGCCGTGCGGGCGCACCGGCGGGGTGAAGGGGCGGGAGGCGGAGTCACCGCAGATGAACGTGCCGCGGCCGACGTGGCCTTCGATCAAACCTTCGGATTCGAGTTCGGCATAGGCGTTGGCGACGGTTGTGCGGTGAACGCCGAGTTGCTGGGCGAGTTCGCGGCTGGCGGGAATGCGATCTCCGAGGCGGAGTTCGCCGGAGTGGACCAAGGCGCGGAGCTGATCGCGAAGCTGGATGTAAAGGGGGATGCGGCTTTCGGTTTGGAGTTGCAGGGCCAGCATTGTCTCTCCCTGGGGCCAATATAACGGTCTAATTATGGACGTAAAGAGCCAAATTGGCTAGTGAGGCAGAAGCGGGAGGTTAGAAGTCACAAATTCGAAGGCTCGGGCTGGCGCCGGTGGAGATTGTGCCGGCAATTTTTTTTGAGGGCCGGTGGGGGGAAGAGGCGACTGCTTGCTTAGGCCAAGCGGTTGCGCTCATGCTGCTGGGCGAAGGAGTGTTAGATGTTCGGGGCCGCCACCGCCAGGAGTGGCTGTGCCACAACGGCAGCCACAACGGCTGTGCCACAACTGGGCTACTGGGAGTTCTTTTCGCCTAGGCGGCGCATGCGTTCTTGTAGTTTTTTGCGCAGGCCGGCTGGGGCGTTGGGATTGAAGGCTACCAGGTACCACAGGGGTTGGGTGCGGTCGCGGCTTAGGCGCGTCAGCGTGGCGGCGTCGGTATTGGGGTGACGGGCTATGTTTTCGCGGATCGCGGCGTACGGGTGCTTGGAAAGGCGATTAAGGGTGCGCGACGTTACTTTGGGGTGCTCGCTGATCAAGCGCAGGAGGTAGTAGTCCTCTTTGGGCGCTTGCTTGGACAGGGTGTCCAGCATGTCCGGCTTCACTTCCGCGCTGAGGACGGTGCTGACCTTTTCGTCCCAGCCCGCGGTGATGTGGTTCAATTCCTGGGTGCGCGCGTGGATGAGTTGTTCGAGCACGCGGCGCTCCTGCTCCAGCCGGTTGGGGGGCAGAGCGCTACGCTCG
>Ga0302326_10010508_pt1 | contig 20062 bp, 22 predicted proteins | sample Palsa_T0_3_FD_202264 | JGI IMG/M metagenome (GOLD analysis project Ga0302326, IMG submission 202264) | Peat permafrost microbial communities from Stordalen Mire near Abisko, Sweden - Palsa_T0_3 | ecosystem: Environmental > Terrestrial > Soil > Palsa > Peat permafrost | place: Sweden: Abisko...
TGAGGTGGCTGCCCGCTAGCTGCACCAGGCGAGGAATCACCTGCGCGCGCTGGCGAATTCCCCGCAGTCACCCGGCCCCCGAGCCTCCGGTTTGTCCAACCTGGAACTACGGCTCGGGGGCCGCCCACTTTCCGGGGCAGCCTTTTATTCCAACCGCGTTCCGCGGCAACCGATATGGGTTAGGTCGTCACCCGACGAACCGCGACAGCCGCGCCGACAGGTGCGGCACCAGCCCGCCGTCGGCGTCCACCCGTTCCTCGACGTAAGCCAGATCGCCGCCCTCGACGATGCCGTAGAGCCGCTTGGCCCCGCCGACCAGCACACCCGACCGGCTGCGCGCTAACGCGTCGGTGGCCAATTCCCACGACGACTGGTTGAGCGGACGCCCGTAGAATAGCTCGACATAACCGGCGGAGTGCGCCAGCAGCAACTCGATGGCCTGCGACTCGGACGGGTCGTCGGGTTCGTTGACGAAGCGCCAGTAACCGGTTTCGCGTAAGTCGGGTGCTTGGTAATCGCCGGTATCGGTGACCCGCCAGGACCGGGATTCCCAGTTCAGGTAGTCGCCGCCGTCATGAGAGACCACGATCTGCTGCCCGAACCGGTAGTCGCCGTCGGCGCCACGGCCTTCGCCTTCGCCGCGCCACACGCCGACCAGCGGCAGCAACGCCAGCAGCGCGTCGTTCAGATTGGCGCCTTCGCGCAGATTCGCGGTATCGGCCGGGAGGGGCAGGTCGTCGAAGACCGGAATGTTGCGGGCCGCGGTCACCTTGGCGCGTTCAACCGCTGCGGCCACCGCACGGTCAGCGGAACCGGGTGAACGGACCGAATCGTCGTCGCCGGCATCGGTTACGCGCAGCTCCTCCGTGTCGCTGCGCTCTGCATCGTCGGCGGCGGTCACGATTCGTCGGTGATCAGCCGATACAGCGTGTACAGCGCGAACCAGGAGATGGCCACAACGGCCGCGACGAGCATGATCTCGAAGAACAGAATCACGACGACGAGTCTAGTGCCGCGAACGGCTCAGGAGATTTTGATGTCCACCTCGTGGATGCCCGCGCCCTTCGGCTCGACGATCGCATCGCCGTTGCCCGCGGCCGACAGCGCACGCAGCGTCCACGACCCGGGGGCAGCGAAGAACCGGAAGTCCCCGGTGGCCGACGCGACGACCTCGGCGGTGAACTCGCCCGAGGAGTCCAGCAGTCGCACGAACGAACCACCAACGGCCTGACCAGAGCTATCCACCACGCGGCCGGTGATGACTGTTTCCTTCTCCAGGTCGACGCTGGCCGGCAGAGTCTGTCCTTGCTTTGGCGCAGAGCACATAATCAGCTTCCCAACTCGATCGGGGCCCCAACTAGGGAGCCGTATTCGGTCCAACTGCCGTCGTAGTTCTTGACGTTCTGATGCCCGAGTAATTCCTGCAAGACGAACCAGGTGTGGGACGAACGTTCCCCGATTCGACAGTAAGCAATCGTTTCCTTCGAGCCGTCTAATCCGGCGTCGGCGTAGATCTTGGCCAACTCGTCATCGGACTTGAAGGTGCCGTCGTCGTTGGCGGTCTTACTCCACGGCACGTTGATCGCGCCCGGAATGTGGCCGGGCCGTTGGCTCTGCTCCTGCGGCAGGTGGGCCGGCGCCAGGATCTTGCCAGAGAACTCGTCGGGAGATCGCACGTCTACCAAGTTCTTCGCGTTGATCGCGGCCAGCACCTCGTTGCGGAAGGCCCGGATCGAGTTGTCCGCGGACTTCGCGGTATAGCTGGTGGCCGGCCGGTCCACCGATTCGCTGGAAAACGCCCGCCCGTCCAGCTGCCACTTCTTGCGGCCGCCATCGAGCAGCTTGACGTCCTCGTGGCCGTACAGCTTGAAGTACCAGTACGCGTAGGCGGCGAACCAATTGTTGTTGCCGCCGTACAGAACCACGGTGTCGCCGTTGGCGATACCGCGTTCGCTGAGCAGCTTGGAGAACTGCTGGGGGTCGACGAAGTCGCGCCGCACGGGGTCTTGCAGATCGGTACGCCAGTCCAGCTTGACCGCTCCGGCGATGTGGCCGTCGTCGTAGGCGCTGGTGTCTTCGTCGACCTCGACGAAGACAACGTGATCGGCATCGAGATTGCTCTGGGCCCAGTCGGCGGAGACCAGGACGTCGGAGCGTGCCATATGGGGGATCCTTTCGATCGCTATGAGGTGCCGTGGGCCGGCTTCAGGCGCGCCACGAGCGGGTAGAGCTGGCAGCCCAGGCAGATGCCGAAGGCTGCGTTGAGGAACGCGGCAACCAGCGCCGCCGCGGTGAGTGCAACGCCGAATAAGGAAGCGCCAGCAGCAAATCCGATTGCCGCTGGGGCGGCGAAGATCAGCCCGACCAGCTGGGCGAACTTCAGCGGGGGAACGGGTTCACGCTCGCGAGCCGGACTCAGTCGTGGCGCGACGAGTTTGGCGAACACCAGGCCGTACGGATGGCGTCGCGGGCCGGCGACTGCGCCGATGGCGAAGACGACACTCTGTACGCCGAGGATGATGGCGGCGGCCAGCGGGCTGACACCGGAGACGAGCAGGGTGATCACGAGTACGGCGGTGGTGATCCAGGCCGCAAAGCGCGGCCCCCGCACATCGACCTGATCGGGGGTCTGGGTGTTCGACATGATGCTGCTCCTGAATTGCTCTATGCACGACTTTTGTGGCGGCGCGCCACGGGGGGGTTCTGGCTGCTCCGAGCGCGGCGCGAGAAGGCGCGGCTACTCAGTCAGCAGCTACAACAACAGCAGCAGCCCGCGACGCGGCACAGATCAACTGCACGGCGACTGGTGAGCATGAGCTCGACGCGGGCGGACACGCCATGCAGCTTACCCAATGGCGACGTCATCGGGCCAACAGCGGTACCAGCGCTGATCGTAGGTCGTCGGGTTTGGGCACGCCGGCGGCTCGGTAACGCTGCCGGCCATCGGCGTCGAAGATGAACGTGGTCGGCAGCGACAGCACCGAAAGACGCCGCGCCGCGCTCGGATTGGCATCCATGTCGATCTCTACGTGCGCGACGTCGCCCAGGTCCCCAAAGCTGGTGCAGACCTGGTTGACGACGCGCCGCACCTGAGTGCACGGCCCGCACCATGAGGCGCTGAAATGCACGACGGTCGGTCCCTCGGCGGACAGGCCGAGGTCGCTGGTGTCGATGTCGTCAGCCGTGTTCGAGCCGGTCGCCCGGACGTCACCGGCACGGCGGTTCATCAGCCACCCGATGACACCGGCCAACGCCAGCGCCGCCACAACCGCGAGAACTGCGGCAGTCACTGGCCCAACCCCTTCCCGCGCGGGCACGGCCACATAGTTGAACTCATGCCCGATTGAACCCGTCGAGGGTGATCGTTAATCCCGTCGTGATGCCCTCGATGATCACGTCCGAACCCCGCGCCCCCTGGGTCGTCGGCGCGACACCGAACGGCAGTTTCTGGTCGGGCAGCTTGCCTGCGAACGCGGCCAGCACCGCGTCACGCTTGTCGTCGGGTACCCGTTGGTTGGCGGTGTTGGGGCCGGTGAGCACGTCGGTGGGGGTGAATACCAGCGTGGTGTTGTCCTCGCCGGCCATCGACAGGTCGATGGCGACGCTGACTCGCTTGTCGAAGTGGGCCGTGACTGGGGTCCCGCTGAACACCAGGCTGCGGTTACCGGAGATGCCGGATTTGGTAGTACCGCCGGAGGCGTCGTTGGTGTCCTTGGCGGGCGCCTCGACCAGCAGGTCGCGGATCCCCAGGTAGTGGCCGAGGTGCCGCGAGTCGATGATGATGCGGCTCTCCAGTTCGCCGATCGGCAGCTTGGCATTTGGTCTGATCAGCCACGACGAGTCGGCCAGGTCGACCGAGTGCATGGTGGCCTCGAGCGTGGCCTTGCCGATCACCGGACGTTCGACCGCGGTGGCCTTGATCTCCACATCCTCGTAGCGGTGGCGCATCGCCTGCGGGATGAGTGGGAAAGCGATGATCGCGACGAACGGGTCGAAGTCCAAGTGGGCCGTTTCGCGCACTGTGCGCGAGAGCCGATATTCGGCGTAAATGCTGGTCCCGAAGTCGGCGGCGGCGGCTCCGAGGAGCACGACCACAACGGTCGACGACACCGCAGCCGCACCGACCAGTGCTTTACGCATCCGCATATTGTGGCCCACCCGCTCGTTTCGGTGTGCATTCGCACCGCGCTGGTCTGCCCCGTCACCGCGCGAAGGACCAGGCCGCACGCTATCGTTTAATGACCTGGCCGTTAAACTTCGTATCCCGCGATGAATTTTGGGAGACGCCTTTCCCACGATGCTGGAGGGGCTTTCTTGGACCTGCTGCTGTTAACCGCGGAGCCGAATCCGGACGTGGTTCTGCCGTCCTTATCGCTGCTTGCCCACACGCTGCGCACCGCTCCGCCCGATGTTTCTTCGTTGCTGGAGGCGGGCAGCGCCGACATTTTGATCGTCGACGCGCGGCTGGACCTGCCGGCAGCGCGCGGTCTGTGCCGCTTGCTGGGCTCGACAGGCCGCTCGATCCCGGTGGTGGTCGTGGTCAACGAGGGCGGCCTCGTGGCAGTCAACGCCGACTGGGGCTTGGACGAGATCCTGCTCCCCGGCACCGGGCCTGCTGAGATCGATGCCCGGCTGCGACTGCTCATCGGCAGGCGAGGCAACCTGCAGGACCAGGAGGGCGTCGGCAAGATCAGCCTCGGCGAACTCGTGATCGACGAGGGCACCTATACCGCCCGACTGCGAGGGCGCCCACTCGACCTGACCTACAAAGAGTTCGAGCTGCTGAAGTACTTGGCGCAGCACGCAGGTCGGGTGTTCACCCGCGCGCAGCTGCTACACGAAGTATGGGGATACGACTTCTTCGGTGGCACCCGCACGGTCGATGTGCACGTTCGACGGCTGCGCGCCAAACTCGGACCGGAGTACGAATCACTGATCGGCACGGTGCGCAACGTGGGCTACAAAGCGGTCCGCCCCACCCGCGGCCGGCCACCGAGCAGCGAGCCCGCCGACGACGACGATGAGTCCGACTCGGGCAATTACCAAGAGCCGCTGGCCGATCCGCTGCACAGCCAGTGACGGCGCCTCAGTGGCGGGCTACGTTAGACACCGACGAGCAGCAGCAGATACGCGAACTCATCACTGCAGCGACTGACTTCGATCTGGTGGCACCCGTCGGTGAACAAGTTGTGCGGGAGTTGGCGACTCACCGCACCGAACATCTCCTGAGTGCTGACGGCGAGAAAGTGCTCGGCTATCTGAATCTGGCCGCAGGGAACGACGATGGGCCCGGGATGGCGGAATTGGTGGTGCATCCGCAAGCCCGCCGGCACGGTATCGGCGCTGCGATGATCCGGGCCGCCTTATCCAGAACCCATGGGGTTAACCGTTTTTGGGCACACGGGACACGTGAACCGGCGCAGGCGACCGCGTCGGCGCTGGGTCTGGTACCGGTTCGGGAACTCGTGCAGATGCGCCGCTCGTTGCGCGACGTCGACGAGCCCGCGCCGCCCGACGGCGTGCGCATCCGCACCTATGCCGGCAGCGCCGATGACGCCGAACTGTTGCGGGTCAACAACGCCGCATTCGTGACACATCCAGAACAGGGCGGCTGGACCGTTGCCGACCTCGCCGAGCGGCGGGCCGAACCATGGTTTGACCCCGACGGGTTGTTCCTGGCCTTCGAAGAGCAGACGAACACCCTGCTGGGCTTCCACTGGACGAAAGTGCACCCCGAGAAAGCCGGCCTCGGCGAGGTCTACATTGTCGGCGTCGATCCCTCGGCGCAGGGAGGCGGTGTGGGCGGCCTGCTGACGGCGGTGGGCATTGCGCATCTGGCGCGACGCCTGGCCGGGGCAGACGAACCCACGGTGATGCTCTACGTCGAGTCGGACAACACAGCGGCGCTGCGGACTTATCGGCGCCTGGGGTTCCGTCAGTACAGCGTCGACACCGCGTACGCACGCAGCGGCGACACCGTCTGACGTGTTCACCCCGCGTTTACGCCTCCGGCGGGCTCCGTCTACGCCTGAGGCATAGTTTCCACCGAAGCCCGACATCCCGGCCGGGAGGGTCCTTCGCAGAAAAAATCAGTGGCGAAAGCGAGATCAGTGAAGCTCGACGCGGTGCGTAGAGCGCTGGCAGCCGCGGCGTCGACGGCGGTGATCGTGGGCATGACGTCGACCGGCTGCGGTAGCGATAACAACCTGCACGGCGTCAAGCCGCCGAGGGGTCCGGTTTATTGCGGCGGCAAGACCGCGCTGACCGCTGAAGGATCCACGGCTCAGCAGAACGCCATCGCGTTGTTCAACCGGGACTGGGCGCAGCTGTGCCCCGGAAAACAGTTGGCGTACAACCCAACCGGCTCAGGCGCCGGGCTTGAGCAGTTCATCGCGCGTCATGTGGATTTCGCCGGCTCGGACTCACCACTCAGCCACGACCAGATCGAGCCGGCGGCCGAGCGCTGCAACGGAAATCCCGCCTGGCACCTGCCGATGGTTTTCGGTCCGGTCGCCGTTGCCTACCACCTGGACGGCGTCAAGCAGCTGGTAGTCAACGCGGACGTGCTGGCCAAGATCTTCAGCGGCTGGATCACCGACTGGAACGATCCGGCCATCGTCAAACTCAATCCCGACGCGAAGCTGCCCGCCACCAGGATCTCGCCGGTCTACCGATCGGACTCCTCGGGTACCACCGACAACTTTCAGAAGTACCTGGCCGCAGCCGCTCCGAACAGCTGGACCCGGGAAACTGGCAGCGAGTTCCAGGGCGGCGTAGGTGAGGGCGCGCAGAAGTCCGCCGGTGTGATCCAGGCCGTCCAGTCTGCATTCGGCTCGATCGGCTACGTCGAGAAAGGCTTCGCCGATCAAAGCGGGGTGCCGTACGCGCAGATCAATGACGGCAGCGGTCCGGTCGCGCTGACCGACGACGCGGCCCGCAAGGCCATCGACGGCGCCACCTTCGCCGGTTTGGGAAACGACCTGGAGCTGAATCTGAAGTCGATTTACCGCACCAGAGCCGCCGGTGCTTACCCGCTGGTACTGGCCACCTACGAAATCGTCTGCTCCAAGGGTTACGACCCGGCTACCAGTGCCGCGGTCAGGTCCATGTTGACGGTGGCCGCCGACAACGCTCAAGACGGTCTGTCGGCCGCAGGTTATGTTCCGTTGCCGGATAAATTCAAGAAGCGCTTGATCGCCGCGATCAACGCGATCCGGTGACCGAACGGATTAACCTATGGCCGAAGCTTTTCACTGATGGGAACACCGTGACGACGCCGAATCCAGCCGATACCGGTTCGGGTGAGGTCGTCCCCGCGCCGCTGCGTTGGCCGGCTCCCGGCCCGCTGCTGTGGGGCAGCGCCAAACCCAGTCGTGGCGACCGAATGTTCCGGGGTCTGTCCGAAGGGTCGGGCGTCCTGATCGTCGTTCTCATCGCGGCGATCGGGTTGTTCCTGCTGATGCGCGCGGTCCCGGCGCTGGCCCGCAACCAGGTGAACTTCTTCACCTACGGCGGCAACTGGGACACCGCCAACACCGCCGCGATGCGGTTCGGCGTTTTCGACCTGGTCCAGGTGACGGTCATGGTGGCGCTGGTCGCCCTGGTCCTGGCGATGCCGGTGGCCCTGGGGATCGCGATCTTCCTTTCCCAGTACTCGCCGCGCCGCGTCACCGGACCACTGGCCTACGTGGTCGACCTGCTAGCTGCGGTCCCGTCGATCATCTACGGCGTCTGGGGTCTGTACGTGCTGGCGCCGCAGCTGCGACCGTTCGCGACCTGGCTGAATGCGCATCTGGGCGGGGTGTTCCTGTTCGGGACTGGCAACGTCTCGGTGTCTGGCGGCGGCACCATCTTCACCGCTGGGATCGTGCTGGCGGTGATGATCCTGCCGATCATCACCGCGGTGACCCGCGAGGTTTTCATGAAGACGCCGCAAGGCCACATCGAGGCCGCGCTGGCGCTCGGCGCGACCCGCTGGGAGGTCGTTAAGACCGCGGTGTTGCCGTTCGGGCGTTCGGGCTACATCAGCGGCGCGATGCTGGGCCTGGGCCGCGCGCTCGGTGAGACCATCGCGCTGTTGGTCATCCTGCGCGGCACCCAGGCGGCGTTCGGCTGGTCGCTGTTCGACGGCGGCTACACCTTCGCGACCAAGATCGCGGCCACCGCATACGAGTTCAACAACCAGTACAAGGCCGGCGCCTACATCGCCGCCGGCTTGGTGCTCTTCGTGCTCACGTTTCTGGTGAATGCGCTGGCGCGTGCGACTGTTGCGGGCAAGGGCACCCGATGACCTCGATCCTGGACCGGCCACTCAAGGCGCGGACGTTCACCGGCGTGAATGTGCGTCGTCGGATGGCCAATGTCGTTGCAACACTGCTGGTTACGTTGTCGATCGGGGTGGCGCTGGTGCCGCTGATCTGGGTGCTGTACTCGGTAGTGGCCAAAGGATTGGGTGCGGTCAGATCCGGTGAGTGGTGGACGCATTCCCAAGCCGATATGACGGCGTTCATGTCCGGCGGTGGTGCCTACCACGCCATCGTCGGCACTGTCCTGCAAGGCCTGGTGTGCGCTGCCATCTCCATACCCATCGGTGTTTTCGTCGCCGTCTATCTGGTCGAGTACGGCGGCGCCAGCACGTTGGGCAAGCTGACCACGTTCATGGTGGACATCCTGACCGGGGTGCCCTCGATCGTTGCCGCCTTGTTCGTCTACGCGCTGTGCATCGCCACCCTCGGTTTCCCGCGATCCGGTTTCGCGGTAGCGCTGGCCCTGGTGCTGCTGATGATTCCGGTGATCGTCCGGTCGACCGAGGAGATGCTGCGGATCGTCCCGGTGGAGCTGCGCGAGGCCAGCTATGCGCTGGGCGTGCCGAACTGGAGGACGATCACCAAGATCGTGCTGCCGGCCGGGATGTCCGGCATCATCACCGGCATCCTGCTGGCGTTGGCCAGGGTGATGGGTGAGACGGCGCCGCTGTTGATCCTTGTCGGCTATTCGCAGGCGATGAACTTCGACATGTTCGGCGGCTTCATGGGCTCGCTGCCGGGCATGATGTACGACCAGACGTCGGCGGGCGCGGGTACCGCGCCGATTCCTACCAGTCGGCTGTGGGGCGCTGCCCTGACGCTGATCCTGCTGATCGCCGTCATTAACCTGGTGGCCAGGGTCGTCTCGAAATTCTTTGAGCCAGAAGGGATGGGCAGGAGCTCCAGTGGCTAAGCGGTTGGATCTCAAGGACGTCAACATCTTTTACGGCGCGTTCCAGGCGGTCGCCGACGTGTCGCTGACGGTTCTGCCGCGCAGCGTGACGGCATTCATTGGGCCGTCGGGCTGCGGCAAAACGACTGTGCTGCGCACCCTGAACCGGATGCACGAAGTCACGCCGGGTGCCCGGATGCAAGGCAGCGTGATGCTCGACGACGACAACATCTACGGCTCAGGCATCGACCCGGTTGGTGTGCGGCGCGCGATCGGCATGGTGTTTCAGCGTCCAAACCCGTTCCCCACCATGTCAATTCGCGACAACGTGGTGGCCGGACTGAAACTGCAGGGCGTGCGCAACCGAAAGCTGCTCGACGACACCGCCGAATACGCGCTGCGGGGCGCCAACCTGTGGGACGAGGTCAAGGACCGATTGGACCGGCCCGGTGGCGGGTTGTCCGGCGGTCAGCAGCAGCGACTCTGCATCGCGCGGGCCATCGCAGTGCAACCCGACGTGCTGCTGATGGATGAGCCGTGTTCGTCGCTGGACCCGATTTCGACGATGGCGATCGAGGACCTCATCGCCGAGTTGAAGCAGGAATACACGATCGTCATCGTCACGCACAACATGCAGCAGGCAGCGCGGGTCAGCGATCACACCGCGTTTTTCAACCTGGAGGCAGTCGGTAAGCCGGGCCGGTTGATCGAGATCGACGACACCGAGAAGATCTTCTCCAACCCGACCCAGAAAGCCACCGAGGACTACATCTCCGGCCGCTTCGGCTAGCCGGATTTGGCGACGGCCTCGTCCTCGGGAAAGCGCCCGGTCGCCTGGAAGATGACTCGTCGCGCCACCTCGACAGCATGATCGGCGAACCTCTCGTAAAAGCGGCCAAGCAAGGTCACGTCGACGGCTGCAGCCACGCCGTGCTTCCACTCGCGGTCCATCAGCACGGTGAACAGGTGGCTATGCAGGTCGTCCATCGCGTCGTCTTCTTCGCGGATGCGGGAGGCCTTCTCCGGGTCTCGCGACGACAGCACTTCCTGGGCGCTGTTGCCCAATTCCACTGCGAGTCTGCCCATTTCGGCGAAGTAGCCGTTAACCTCCTCGGGCAGCGCGTGCTGGGGATGGCGTCGGCGAGCGATCTTGGCGACGTGCAGCGCCAGCGCCCCCATCCGGTCGATATCGGCGACCATCTGGATCGCGCTCACAATCGACCGAAGGTCGCCGGCGACGGGCGCCTGCAGGGCAAGCAAGACGAAAGCGGACTCTTCGGCTTGGGTACTCATCTCGGCGATCTTCTCGTGGTCGGAGATGACCTGCTCGGCGAGCACCAGATCGGCCTGTAGAAGTGCCTGTGTTGCGCGCTCCATGGCAACACCGGCCAGCCCACACATCTCTCCGAGCTGTTCGGAGAGCTCAGAGAGCTGCTCGTGGTACGCGGTACGCATATCCCAAGCGTACGTTCTCAATTCTGCGTGCGGCATGAACCGGCATGAAGTGCGGTGTGAACTCGCGGTGAATGCCGGTTTACCTGCCGACTCTCGGCGGTTGTGCTACTCGCAGGTGGTATCGGCGGCGTTGGTGACCGTCAGGTCGTCGGGAAGCTTGGTCGGCGGGCTGCTGGCGCTGCGAGTGATCTGTAGGCTGACCGGTGATCCGGCCGGCGGGGGAGTGCGGACCGAGGTGAAGTCCGAGCCGAGCACCACCTGCACGACGTGACCGGTCCCGGTGATCCGCTCGACCTTGGAGTTCGCGAACGAGGCCGCGACCGTGGCGGCCGCGTTCTCGTTGCCGGGGGAGAAGAGCACCTTGGTGGTTTTGAGCGGATTCGGGTAGTCGTCGGGCGACTTGACCCGGAACCCGTGCCGCTTCAGCTGGCTGCTGGCGGTGGCGGCCAAACCGGACTTGGCGGTCGAGTTCGACACCTGCACGGTGACGTCCTGGGGCGCGGTCGTCATCTCCTGGACATTCTCAGGGTGTGGGTCGGCGGCCTGACTGGGCTGGCTCGTTTGACTGGACTGGGGGGCCTTGCTGCTCAGCGACTTGGTCGGCGGAGTCGACGTCGCGTTCATGTTGTTCTCGCCTGGCAGCCCTTCGTCGTCGATGATGGCGCTGAACAGCGCCCGCATATCGGCGGTGCGCGGCGGCTCGTCACCGTTTTCGTCGGTGATGCCGGTCGGCACGGTGACAAAGGAGACGCGGCCGGCATTCATGCCCTGCACCGACTGGCCCAGCTGGACAAGGTCCTTAGTCCTGACGTTGTCGACGTAGCTGTTGCTGACGAACATGTTCACCACGTTGTTGAGCTTGCTCAACGAGAAAAAGGTTTCCTTGGAAATCAGTGAGCGCAGCAGCGAGGACAGAAACAGCTGCTGGCGCTTGATCCGCCCGTAGTCGCCGTTGTTCTCGGTCGTGACGTTGCGGGCCCGCACGTAATTCAGCGCGGTCTTCGAGTCGATCAGCTGACGTCCGGAGTGGGCCAGCACGGTGCCCAGTTCGTAGTCCTTGAGCGGGGTGGTGCTGCATACCTCCACGCCGCCGAGCGCGTCGACCATTTTCGCGAAGCCGGCGAAGTCGACGGCGATGAAGCGATTGATGCTCAGACCGGAGAGCTTCTGGATTTCCTTCACCAGACACTTCGGTCCGCCGAAGGAGAACGTCGAGTTCAATTTCGTCTCGGTGTAGACGTTTCTGGAACCCCACTTCTTGGCGTCCGAATCGTAGATCGGGCCGTACTCGCCGGTGTCTGGATTCCACGCTTCGCACTGGATCGGCGTAATGGCCAGGTCGCGCGGGAACGACACTGCGACAACACGTTTACGGTTCGCGGGGATGTTGACCAGCATGATGGTGTCGGATCGGGCGCCGCCCGCGTCCTCGGTGCCGCCGGCGCCCATCTCGCCGTTGGCCCCGGCGCGCGAGTCCATGCCGACGACCAGGAAGTCTTCGTCGCCGAATTGCGCGTTCGGGTCGACGATGTCGCGCGACCCCAGGTCCAGCGCGCTGACTGTGTTCATTCGGTGGTTCTTCGACGTGCTCCACTGCCACGCCCCGCCAGTCATGGCCAGGGCCGCCGCGGCGATCGTGGCGACCACCAGACGGCCGGCCACCAGCATCGCGCCGTGCCGGCGGCGACGCTTTGGCGCGGGCTCGTCGTCATCCTGCTCGACATCGGGTTTTTCGACGAGGCGCGCGGGTCGCGGCCGGACCGATGTCTTCGGCAGCACGGTGGTCTGCACGACGTCGGCATTGGCGATCGACGTCTCGCGATGGATGGCATCGAGGTCGGGCAGGTCGTAGTTGTACTCGGCAGGGCTCAACCACGCGTGGGCGTCGTAGTTGTCGTCCCGCTCATCGCTGGGCGGCGGTGGTTCGGGCTCCGCTGTTTTGATGTCGGGAGCCGCATGGTGGTGCCGCGGCCGTTCTGCGACGTGGCCACCGACCTTGGCGATCAGATCAGCGACCGTGAGCCCACCGTCGGCATGGGATCCACCGTTGCCGTGGTTTTCGACGGCGACGGGCTCAGCCGGCTCGACCGGCCCCCGCGTCGCAGTTGGCCCCATCCATCGATTCACCACAGCGACCGTCTGCGTGGCGGTCCCGAACCGCTCCCACGGCGCGGCCGCTCGCGATCCAGGCGGCGTTCCGGTAAGCCCTATGTCATCGGCATCAGGGCCGTGAGTGGCTGCATCGGCGCCAGCGTCGCCGTCACTCATGTCCTACCGGCCTCCGAATCTGGTGAGGTCTCACGTGTTCGAGGGGGTGCCTCGGGGCGGCGCTGGCGATGCAGCGCAACGTATCCGCGTCGCATCGTCGTAGTAGCAGCCGTGCCGCGCTGGTGGCAACTGGGCTCGGCCACCGGCGCGTCATGCAACAAGATCCACATGGTACTGAGACAGTCCCGGAAACGCGATCCGGGGACGGCGTCAGATGGCCCGGCTTCAGCCGCCTGAGTGCATGACGTCGGCCCCGGATGGGACCGTGCAATCGTCGCGATCCGTGAGCCAGCCATCCGGCAACGCCACCCGCGCCGGTGAGCCCTGACGTCCGCGCGGCCCGCCGGCGGCGGTCGGGAACGGCGTATCGCCGTCGAGTTTGTCCAACAGACGGTCGAGTTCGTCGCGGGTCTTGACCAGCGCGAGGGCTCGCCGCAAGTCGGAGCCGGCCGAGAAACCATGCAGGTACCAGGCGATGTGTTTGCGCATGTCACGCATGCCTTTGTCCTCGCCGAAGTGGTCGCTCAGCAGCTCGCCGTGCCGACGGATGATGTCGGCGACCTCGCCCAGATTGGGCGGCGTCGGCGTCGGGCGGCCGGTGAACGCAGCCGAGAGTTCGGCGAACAGCCACGGCCGGCCCAGGCAGCCGCGACCGATGACGACGCCGTCGCAGCCGGTCACGGCCATCATGGTCAGCGCGTCGTTGGCTTCGAAGATGTCGCCGTTGCCCAGCACCGGGATGGTCTGGACGTGCTGCTTGAGCCGGGCGATCTGTTCCCAATCGGCGGTTCCCGAATAGCGCTGTGCTGCGGTGCGGGCATGCAACGCGACCGCGGCCGCGCCTTCGGATTCCGCGATGCGGCCGGCCTCGAGGTGGGTGTGGTGGTCGTCGTCGATGCCGATCCGGTATTTGACGGTCACCGGGATGTCGGTGCCTTCGGTGCCGCGCACCGCCGCCGCGACGATCTGGCCGAACAGCTGCCGCTTGTAGGGCAGCGCCGCGCCGCCGCCGCGACGCGTGACCTTGGGCACCGGGCAGCCGAAGTTCATGTCGATGTGGTCGGCGAGCCCCTCGTCGGCGATCATCTTCACCGCCGCATAAGTGGTGGCCGGGTCGACGGTGTAGAGCTGCAGCGAGCGTGGCGTCTCGTCGGCGGAGAACGTTGTCATGTGCATGGTGACCGGATGCCGCTCGACGAGGGCACGGGCGGTCACCATTTCGCAGACATACAGCCCGCTGACCGTGCCGATGCGGGCCTGCTCGAGTTCGCGGCACAACGTGCGGAAGGCGACGTTCGTTACGCCGGCCATGGGAGCCAGCACCACCGGGCTGGCCAGCGTGATAGGACCGATGCGCAAGACCGGCTACCGCCTGCTCAGGGTCAGCTTGCCCTCGGTGTTGTGCAGCTGCCTGGCCGTCATCTTCAGATCGCCCCTGCGGGCTTCCCGCTCGAGCTGGCGCTGCTTGGAGATCTCGAACTTGTCGCAGGCCTGCTCGAGCTCCTTGACCAGCACGGCAAGGTCGTCTCGCTCCCGCGCAGCCTGTCCACTGAAGTCCTCGCGCTCGAAGATGCGCCATTTCTTCAAGACGGGCATCACGACCTCATCGAGGTGGATACGCGGGTCGTAGACACCCCCGACGGCGATCATCACTGCTTTGCGGCGGAACTCCGGCACGCTGAATCCGGGCATCTTGAAGTTGCGCAGTACCCGGTGCAGCGCATGCATGGCCTTATTCGGATCGACCTCGAGGCCCGCTTCGGTGACATCGCGGTAGAAGATCATGTGCAGGTTCTCGTCCTGCGAGATCTTGGCCAGCAGCTGATCGGCGATCGGCTCATTGCAGGCCTTTCCGGTGTTGCGGTGCGAGACGCGGGTGGCCAATTCCTGGAACGTGACGTACACGATCGAGTCGAACAGGTTCTCGGACAACAGGTCGCCCTGCAGGTTCTGGCCCGGGCTGAAGCCGCGGTTGACCACCTCCAGGCGCAACTTCTCCAACTCGACCGGGTCGATCGCGCGGGTCACCACCAGATAATCGCGCAGCGCGATCCCGTGCCGGTTCTCCTCGGCAGTCCAGCGGTTGACCCACTGACCCCAAGCGCCGTCCATGCCGAAGCTCATTGCGATCTCGCGGTGATACGACGGCAGGTTGTCCTCGGTCATCAGGTTCTGCACCATCGCCACCTGCGCGATGTCGGTCAGCTTGGACTGCTCGGGCTCCCAGTCCTGGCCGCCCAGCGCATAGAAGTTCTTGCCGTCCGACCACGGGATGTAGTCGTGCGGGTTCCAGGGCTTGTGCACGCTCAGATGCCTGTTCATGTACTTCTCAACGACCGGCTCGAGTTCACGTAACAAGTCGAGGTCTTGAGGATCCGGCACAACGCCTCCCAGTTATCTGTGTCGGTCGGTTTCAGTAAATATATCTGTCTCTGCCGGTGACATTCAAGTTCCGTCTCTCTCCGGGATTCTCCGCGTCGTCGTAGCGGCCGCTGTCGCTAGTGTGCCGTAGCCCTGCTGAGCAGCATTTCCACGCAGTAGTCGATGAATTGTTCGCGGCTGGCGGCCAGCCGCCCGTCCAAGTAAGCGGTGAACAGCGCGGTGAGGCCGCCGATCAAGCTGGTGGCGATCATCTTTTGTCGCACCGGATCGCCGATCTGGGTCAACTTGCGCTGCAGCAGGTCGATGAAGTTGGGCATCCATTGCGCACCCGAGTGCACCAGGACCGGTTCCACCGCCGGGGCCAGCAAGAGCACGCGCCCGCGCACCGGGTCGTCGACCATCAGCGCGACGAATTGCTCGACGGCCTCGCGTGGCGTCGCGGCCGACGTCAACGTCGACATCGCCCTGGTGCACACATCGTCGTAGACCGCGCGCACGAACTCGTCACGGTCAGCGAAGCTCTCGTAGAAGTAGCGTTCGGTCAGTTCGGCCTGCCGACACACCGCCCGCACGGTCACCGCCGGACCGCTTGGCCCACCGAGCAGTTGCACGCCGGCGGCGACGAGTTCGTCCCGCCGCATGGCCTGGCGGTCCTCGAGGGGGATACCCGACCAGCGACGCGAGCGTTGACCGGACGGCACTTCAACTCCTAGACTCTTGTTGACAACGCATGTAGTCAGTTTGCCTGACTGGGACAGGAAATTGCACCAGTGACTCAAGATACGTCTGCGGCAGCCCCGGTTGCGTCGGGTTGCCCGGTTTCGCCGCTGGGATATGAAGCCCCGCCTCAACCACTCGGTCCCGACTCGCTGACCTGGCGGTATTTCGGTGACTGGCGCGGCATGCTGCAGGGCCCGTGGGCCGGTTCGATGCAGAACATGCATCCGCAATTGGGTGCGGCCGTCGAAGAGCACTCGACGTTCTTTCGGGAGCGCTGGCCTCGGTTGCTGCGATCGCTGTACCCGATCGGTGGTGTGGTCTTCGACGGTGATCGCGCGCCGACCACCGGGGCCGAGGTGCGCGACTACCACGTGGAAATCAAGGGCACCGATAGTCAGGGCCGGCGGTATCACGCACTGAACCCCGACGTCTTCTACTGGGCGCACTCGACGTTCTTCGTCGGCACGATTCACGTGGCCGAACGGTTCTGCGGCGGCCTCAGCGAAGCGCAGAAGCGCCAGCTGTTCGACGAGCACATCGAGTGGTACCGGATGTACGGCATGAGCATGCGCCCGGTTCCGAAGAGCTGGGAAGACTTCCAGGCGTACTGGGACCACATGTGCAGCGAGGTACTGGAGACCAACTTCGCCGCACGCGAGGTCCTTAACCTCACTGAGCTGCCGAAACCGCCTTTCGCGCAATGGATTCCTGATCGCCTGTGGGCCCTGCAGCGCAAACTGGTTGCGCCGTTCTTCGTCTGGGTGACGGTCGGGCTGTACGACCCGTCGGTGCGCAAGCTGATGGGCTACAGCTGGTCACGTCGGGACGAGTGGCTGCACCGCCGCTTCGGCGACGTCATCCGCCTGATTTTCGCCGTCGTGCCGTCGCGTTACCGCAAGCATCCACGAGCCCGGGCCGGCTTCGACCGGGCCAACGGCCGGATTCCGGCCGATACCCCGTTGGTGCAGACACCGGCCCGCAACCTGCCGCCGCTTGACGAGCGAGGCGACCCAAAGCATTACTGCCCCAACGTCGTCTGACGGTCAGGCGCCGCCGACCCACCGCTGGCCGCCATTGCGCTCGCGCCAGAAGCGGTACACCTCGACCGCCTCGTCGCGGGGGTCGTACTGCATCGGCAGTCGCCGCTGCTGCCAGTCCTTGGTGAATTCGTCATAGAAATTGGCCACCTCGAAGTATTTGCGGTCGTCGACGTAGTACGGCTCGTACTGGTCGCGAGAGGTCAGAAAGACCACCTGGTCAGGCGAGCAGTAGTACAGCGAGCCCAAACACATCGGACACGGATGGGCTAGCACGTAGATGGTGGCGCCGGTCAGATGCTCGGTGCCCAGCTTCACGCACGCCTCGCGGATGGCCAGGATTTCGGCGTGGGCGGTCGGATCATGGCTCTGGGCAACCTTATTGGCGCTTTCGGCCAGAATCTGGCCGTCCTTGACGATCACCGTCGCGAACGGTCGGCCACCCTCGATGACGTTCTGTCGAGCCAGATCAACCGTCCGCTGCGCGAAGTCCATCACGGTCCTCCATCCGAAAGCAGAGCTAATAACTAGCTGTTCTATATTATTTCTACTTAGAGTTAGGAGTTGCGGTGTCCATACGCAGCGAAAGCGACAGCTGGGATCTTGCGACGAGCGTCGGCGCGACCGCGACGATGGTGGCGGCCAACCGGGCATTGGCAGCCCAGGCCGGCTTGATTGACGACCCGTTCGCGGCACCGCTGGTGCGTGCGGTCGGCATTGACGTCTACACCCGGCTGGTGAACGGCGAGATCCCGGTTGACGACGAGACCGAATTCGATCCGTCCCGGATGGGCCGGGGGATGGCGGTCCGGACCCGGTTCTACGACAACTTCTTCCTCGACGCGACGCGCAGTGGCATCCGGCAGGCGGTCATCGTCGCGGCCGGCCTGGACGCGCGGGCCTATCGGCTGCCGTGGCCGGAGGGCACCGTCGTCTACGAGGTCGACATGCCGAATGTGATCGAGTTCAAAACCTCGACACTGAGCAAGCTCGGTGCCGAGCCGACGGCGGAGCGCCGCACCGTCGCCGTCGATTTGCGCGACGACTGGCCTGCGGCACTACGGGCCGCCGGCTTTGATCCGCAGGCCCCGTCGGTATGGAGCGCCGAAGGTCTGGTGGTCTACCTGCCGCCCGAGGCCCAAGACGCGCTGTTCGGCAGCATCACCGCGCTGAGTGCGCCGCGGAGTCAGCTGGCCTCTGAGTTCGTACCTGACACAACGGTTTTCAATGATCCGCGCTGGCGTAGCCACCACGATCGGATGAGCGAGCTGGGTTTCGAGATCGACCTCAACGACTTGGTGTACCACTACGAGCGCAGCCACATCATCGAAGATCTCACCAGGCGCGGCTGGCAGGTGACCCATCGCACCGTCGCTGAAATGCATGCCGCCAACGGCTTCCAGTACGCCGACGACGAGGTCGCGCAAGCGTTCGCCGACATCACTTATCTCAACGCCGTGCGGAGCTGACCAGAGGCCAGAACTCAGTCGGTGAAGTCGATCCTGACCGACACCGGAGTCGTCTCCAACGCCTTGGCGACTTTGGATCCCACCAGCCCGAATTTGCGACCGCGCGCCGCGACGTCGTCGTCAGGTCTGAATTCCGCTACCCCGGCACGCCACTGATTTCCTTGTCGCACACGAATATTAGGGTTATCGACAATGTTTCGGCCCCACCCGGAGCGGGTGCCGTGCTGACAGATGACCCACGCCCCGTCGTGGTCGAATTGCACCGAAACGGGAACGCGCCGCAGCTGGCCGGTCTTGCGGCCGACGGTCTCCAGTTCGGTGGCCATCGCGGTGCGCAGCCCCAGTTTGCTCAGCCCTTTAACTGCAGGATTGAGCAAGCGACCGACGGCGCGCTCTCGTCGGAATTTCCGCAACGTTTTGTCATGGTCGCTGTTCGTCACGGCAATCTCCGATTCTGGTCCGATTAGCTCGTTGACGTAACGCTAGTAGACCAATCGGTATAGTTCAACCCATGTCCGCGCGCGAAACTCTTGTGGCCAGCATCACGGGATTGATCCAACGGCGAGGCGTCGCCGGAACGGGTCTCAATGCCCTACTCGAGGACAGTGGCGTCGCGCGCAGAACCGTGTACCTGAATTTCCCTGGTGGCAAAGCGGAACTGGTGACCGAAGCCACCCGGATCGCCGGACAAGCATTGAGCGCGGTGATCCGCTCGGCCGACAACGGGGACGACCCGAGCCTGGCGGTCCGCACCTTCATCGATCAGTGGAAGGCGCAGTTGCGCGCCACTGAGATGCAGGCCGGCTGCCCGATAGTCGCCGCGATCCTCGGTCGGTCGGAAGCACCGGCCGCGGCGCAGGCGGCTGCCGAGGCTGTTGACGACTGGCGGACCATCCTGGCTGATCGATTGGTCGGCTCCGGCGTGGACACGGACAACGCCCACTCACTGGCGACGTTGGCCGTTGCGGCGATCGAAGGCGCAGTCATCATTGCGCTTGCCAGCGGGTCGACGGATGCGCTCGACGCTGTCGGACGTCACCTCATCGAAGTCATCGAATTGCATCTACCGGCTTAGTGCCCCTGTTCAGAGTCGGTTGATGCTTGACGGATCTGTGTCGGTTGATCCTTGACACTCTGGGTTGGGTTTACGTCTCGTCGCGGGTGCGGGAGGCGTGTTTCTTTCGTATCGCGTTGGTGCTGGTTCGTGCGGCGGTTTTGACTAGTTCGTTGCCGATCCAGAACCGCAGAACGTCGCCGTCGATGTGGACGTCGCAGCGGTGCAGGCCGACCGAGATCTGTTGGCAGGCCACACTGACCACGCCGTTGGCGCAGACCCGTCGGCTGACCCACTCGTCGCCGGTACGGTCGGTTGCCGGGACCGGGCCGTCGTGGTGGGCGTGTGCTGCGCCGCCGAACCGCTCTGCGGGTGCGCTCATGTCCAACGAATAGTGCGGGCGGACCGTGTTGTAGTACCGGCACCATTCGTCGAGGGCGTGTTGAGCGCTCTTCAGCGACTTGAAAGGCTTTTGCTCG
>Ga0302326_10010509_pt1 | contig 20060 bp, 13 predicted proteins | sample Palsa_T0_3_FD_202264 | JGI IMG/M metagenome (GOLD analysis project Ga0302326, IMG submission 202264) | Peat permafrost microbial communities from Stordalen Mire near Abisko, Sweden - Palsa_T0_3 | ecosystem: Environmental > Terrestrial > Soil > Palsa > Peat permafrost | place: Sweden: Abisko...
ATACTGCGGGAGCTGGGGGAGCGGAAGAATCTGGAATTCCGAAGGTCGATGCTGGGACGTACGCTCTCAGTGGTAACGCTGGCAGAAGGCGCATTGTCGGACAATTTCCTGAAAGTGGAGCTGGCGGCGCGCCGTCCGGCGAATCAGATGGTGGATGTGAAGATCGGCTCACTCAGCGCGAACGGGTTGCGCGAGCACGACCCGCTACAAATAATCCGGTGATAGGATACTCAACTCCCGATTTGTCGAAAAGAATCGGGAATTGAGTATCCTGTCACTACATTTCGCGGCGGTTTTCCAGCGATTTTCCCATCGTCACTTCGTCGGCGAATTCCAAGTCGCTGCCCACCGGGATGCCCATCGCGATACGGGTTACCTTTACGCCTAGCGGCTTCATCAGGCGCGAGAGGTAGACGGCTGTCGCTTCGCCTTCCACCGTCGGATTGGTGGCTACGATCAGTTCCTGGATGTCGCCCGCCTGAATCCGTTCCAACAAATTCACAATTCGGAGCTGCTCGGGTCCGATGCCGCGCAACGGGGAAAGGGAGCCGTGCAGTACATGGTACAAACCGGAGAACTGACGTGTGGTCTCGATGGGAAGAATATTGTGCGGCTCCTCCACCACGCAGATGGAGGTACGATCGCGATGGGGATCGCGGCAGAAATTGCACAGCTCAGCATCGCTGATGTTGTTGCATGCGGCGCAAATGCCGAGCTTGTCTTTCACATCCACCAGCGCAGTGGCCAGGCGCTCAGCATCCTCCCTGGGCGTGCGCAACACATGAAATGCCAGCCGTTGCGCCGACTTCTGGCCGATGCCAGGCAGGCGCTTGAACTCCTGGATCAGGCGCGCTAAGGGTTCGGCGAAATCAGGCAACTAGAACATCCCGGGCGGCAGGCCCATCCCGCCCAGCAGGCCGCCCATTTTTTCCTGCGTGGCGTCGTCCACCTTTTTCGACGCTTCGTTGAAAGCCGCCAGCATCATGTCCTGCAGCATTTCGACGTCGCCGGCCACTTCAGGATCGATCTTGACAGTGGTGACCATCTTCTTGCCGTCCATCCCCACGGTCACCATGCCGCCGCCCGCGGTTGCTTCCACGCGGATCAGCGCGATTTCCTCCTGCATCTTCTTCTGCATCTGCTCGGCCTGCTTCATCATGGCCTGCATGTTACCGGGAAGTTTCATAAATTACCTTATTCCTTTAGATTACGCACCACGCGAACCTGCGCGTCGGGAAACATCTCCTGAAAGCGCCGCACTTCCGGATGAGCCAGAGCGCGCTCGGACACGTCGTCCAGCGGCGCCTTGGGCTTCGGGGCCATGGGTGATTTGGATTCGCCGACGGTAATTTTGATGGGCATAGGACGACGCCCAGCTTTCTGCATTAGTTTCAGGATATCTTTTTCGTTCATCGCCACCCGATAGTCCGGGGGCGTCACGCAATGCAGGCTGCCGTTCGACTCTGTGATGTCCGAGTGTTCGATCGCATCGGCAGTCATTTGCATTCCGAGCTCCACCGACGCGCGCTGCAGGCTCTGCTTCAAAGGTTCCTGCGCCGGCTTGCTCTCGACGGCTGGTGGCGCGGGGTCGGCCTTTTTTGCCGGTACTGGGGCTGCTGAGCCGCCGCCGGTGCTTCCTAAATTCGCTAAGGCTTCTTCGATTGGGAGGAGTCTGCCTGCTTGGATCAGACGCAACAGGCCGATCTCCAGATGGAGCCGCGGCTGTAATGAAAATTGCAGATCCTTGAACAGGTCCAGCGTGAGTTGGAGATAGCGCGTCAGGTCTTCTTCGGTATATCCTGCCGCGATCCCGGCCAGACGTTCCTGCTCCGGGCCCGAGGCCGCGATCAACCTCGTATTGGCGCCGGCTACTTTCGCGACGAGAAGATTGCGGAAATAGCGCGCCAGCTCGCGGCAGAAGTGCTGCAGGTTGCGGCCGTTGCGTTCCAGCTCCATCACCAAGTCGAGCATGCGGCGCGAGTCCTGGGCGGCCAGCGCTTGGGTGACCTCGCTGAGCGAATCGAGCGAGAACATTCCCAGCAGACCGCGCACTTCGGCGGCATTCAGCTTCACGCCGCAGCAGGCAATGGCTTGATCCAGCGCCGATAAAGAATCGCGCACGCTGCCTTCACCCATCTGTGCCAGCACGCTCAGCACTTCGGGATCCGCTTCTATGCCTTCCTGCTTGCAGATCCACTCCATTCGTTCCACCACTTCAGCGAAATCCACCGAGCGGAAGCTGAACTGCTGGCAGCGGGACGCGATGGTGGTGGGAATCTTGTGGACCTCGGTGGTGCACAGAACGAAGACCACCCACTCGGGCGGTTCTTCGAGCGTCTTCAGCAGAGCGTTGAAGGCTTCGCTGGTAATCTGGTGCGCTTCGTCGACGATGAAGACCTTGTATTTGTCGCGCGCCGGGCGATAGCGGACGTTCTCGCGCAGCTCGCGCATTTCGTTGATGCCGCGATTGGAAGCCGCATCAATCTCGATGACATCCACGGCATTGCCGCCGGTGACTTCGAGACAGCTTGCGCATTTGCCGCACGGCTTCGTCGTCGGACCTTCGATGCAATTGAGGCAGCGCGCCAGGATGCGGGCCACGGTAGTTTTTCCGGTGCCGCGCTGGCCGGAGAGGATGTAACCGTGAGCGATCCTTTTTTGCGCGATAGCGTTTTCGAGCGTCGTCCGGACGTGTTCCTGGCCGATCAGCTCGGCAAACGACTGGGGTCTGTATTTTCTGGCGATTACCTGGTACATGAAAGCGTGTGGAGAGTTATGCCAGACCCCGGGTAATCCGCGGCACACGGACTAAACCGTTACCGTTGCTTCCTTCCGGACCTGGCGGGGTTCACAGCCGCCCGTTGCACGAAGCCCGGAGCCTGACAACCATCCATGCTAACACCTGGCGGGGACTGGAGGCGGGGACTTGGGGCTAACGAATAACGCTCCACGGGGTCAGCCGCGGAATCCAGCGGGGAACATTGGCGCGGAACTCAGTGTACTCTTGGCCGAAAGTGGCGCGCATTTTCGGTTCTTCGTAGGCCAAAACGAAGAGGTGAAGGAACAGCCAGACTACGGCGCCGTAGTTCAACACGCGGAGGTTGCTAAAGAGCAGAGCTTGGCCCACGATGATGGATACCACGGCTACATACATTGGATTTCGAACGTAGCGATACCAACCGGTGACAACTAAGTGTCGCGTGGGGAAAACTGGAGCGGGCGTGCCTAGGCCTTGGATAGCGAATCGGGCGAAGGAGTCGAGCAGTATCGGAAGGCCGGCCAGGATCAACACGACGCCGGCAATTCGCAAGGCGAACCAACCGAAGAATGGTGGTTCCATTTGCCAGCGCGAGAGCCACCACGGGACCCAGCCTGCCACTATGCAGGGAGCGAGCACGAAGAACAACGCAGATCCAAGGATGGCGGAGATGCGGCGCATTCCTGGCTTCATTTTAGCCCTGCGCTTGGTGGGAGTAGCGTCTGAAAAGTGGGTTGACGTCACGCTTCCTTGCGGTCGCGGTTCGGAACGTGTGCGGCCGCAAGGGAGCAGGCTCACGTTGTATCATCGAACCAGTTGGGGACGAGATACTTTTTCCTTTGTGTGTTGTGGCTGGCAGGTCTCGGACTCGGTCGAGCGCAAGCCGTAATCACCACGTTCGCCGGCACCGACGCGCAATTCAATGGCGACGGGCTACCCGCGGTGAATGCCGGCCTGGGCCTGGTGACAGGAATCGCCGTTGACCGTAGCGGGAACGTCTATTTCAACGATCCGGACAACCACGTGGTGTTTCGCGTCGGTACCGGTGGCATCATCCACGTCATCGCCGGTAACGGGATTGGCGGTTACTCAGGCGATGGGGGTCTGGCGACGGAAGCGTCCATCGGCGGTGACGAAACGAATTTCGATTTGCAGCTCGGCCCACCCATCCTGAACGGCATCGCCGTGGATGCGTCGGGCAACGTTTTCATTACTACTGGTTCGGTGGTTCGGCGGATTGATCCAACCGGGATCATTACCACTTACGCGGGAGGCGGGACCAGCCAACCCATCAACGGTAGTTTGGCGGCCAACGCGGCGCTCGGGGCTTTGCTGGGCATCGCGGTGGATTCGGCGGGCAATATTTATTTCGTGGACCGGTCGCATGCCGTGGTCCGCAAGGTGGCGCCGGACGGAACCCTGAGCACCATCGCGGGTACGGGAACGAACGGGTTTGAAGGCGACGGTGGTAGTGCGGCGGCGGCTCAACTGAACAATCCGGCCGGGATCGCCTGTGACACGGCGGGTAACATCTACATCGCGGAACCGTTGCCCGGCCGCATCAGAAAAATCACTGTAGCGGATGGAAACATCAACACGGTTGCCGGCGGCGGAACGCTTGCGCCCGGCCAAGGCGTCCCACCGCTCCAGGTCGACATCAGCCAAGCGCGGGCGGTGGCAGTGAGCCCTGGCGGCGATATCTACAGCTTCGCGCCAAACCCCGGTGTGCTAATCAAATTCGCCGCCAACGGCGATTCGAGTTACATCGGCGCCACGGTCCGCAACGCCGGATTCCTGGCGAACAATGTGCCGGTGTCGCAGGTGTATCTCAATGGCGCCGCATTTTCCGATAGCAGCCTCGCCGTAGATAGCGCCGGCAATCTTTACACAGCGCAGGATCTGCGCGGCCTGGTTCGAAAGATCTCGACGGATGGCATCATTTCCACAGTTGCCGGAGACGATGAGTATCGCTTCTCGCCTGACGGCACTGTCGCCGTGAGCGCTCAAGTGCGGAGTCCGGCTTACATAACCGTGGGACCCGATGGCAGCACGGTTTATTTTCTTTCTTCGAACGGCCTGCGCAAAATCGGAAGCGACGGAATCCTCAATACCGCCACTACGCAACCGCCATTCAACGCGCCATTCTTGATCGGCCTGACAGCCGATGGCGCTGGAAATTTCTATTCACTCGATTTCAACACGGTGGTGCGGCTGGCGCCTGGCGGTGTCCCACAGTTCATCGTCAATACCACGGGAGGACGGGGATTCGGTGGCGATCAGGGACCAGCTTTGGCCGCGGCGTTGAACGACCCGCAAGGCCTGGCTGTGGACAAGGCTGGGAATTTATTTATTGCCGATAGCGGAAACTATAGGATCCGCAAAGTAAGTGCGAACGGCGTCATCAATACGATTGCCGGTACGGGCCACCCGGGTCACTCAGGCGACGGCGGGCCTGCGCTCAGCGCGACGTTCAACGCGCTGGGTGGATTGCTGGCCGATAACCAGGGCGGGGTGTATGTAATCGACGGTGCCTACATCCGGCACGTTCTTGCCATCGGCACCGTGCAAGCTGTCGCAGGCAACGGCGTCTTCGGATTCTCGGGCGACGGCGGCAAAGCCGTGAACGCTGCCATTTCGGTGGAGTATCGCAGCGGAATGGTGTTGGATGCCGCCGGAAACCTGTACTTCACCGGCTCCGATTTTGAGGGCCACGTGCGTCGCATCGCCCCCGATAATGGCATCACAACGATTGCGGGCACCGGAACTCAGGGAGGATTCGCGGGCGACGGCGGACCGGCGACAAAGGCGCTGTTCAACGAACCGCTTGGCCTGACGCTGGATTCAGCCGGTAATCTGTACGTGGCGGATAGCGGCAACAACCGGATTCGAGTGATCCTGGCAAGTCAGCCGCAGGCCACAGCCGCACCTGTCGCATTCTCGTTTCAAGGCAATGCAGGAGGGGCGCCGCCGCTGGCGCAATATCTGACGGTGACTGGATCGATTGACGCAGTTCCGTTCACCATCACGCAGACTGCGGGCAGCGACTGGTTGACGCTTTCCACTCTAAACGGAGTGACGCCCCGGCTGATTCAACTGCAGGCGGATCCTTCACAGCTCGCCGCCGACACCTATCGCGCCACGCTGATGGTGCAAGCCGGGACTGCGGCGCCGATTCCAATCGCTGTTGAGTTTGATGTGGCCGCCGGATTGCCGCCGAAGCTTTCGCTCGACAAGCAAAAGCTGTCCTTCACCTATCCCATGAATGCAGCGGCGAGAACGGCGCTGGTTACGGTCAGTGATTCGGGGGGCGGGATGCTACCCTTCCAAGCCACCTCCCAAACCGACGATGGCGGAAATTGGCTGACCGTTTCGCCTGGCTCGGGGACGGCCACGCCGACAGCGAGCGTGGTGTTGCAGGTGGGAGCGAATCCGGCGGGGTTGAAGCCGGGGACTTATAGGGGAACGATTGTGATTTCAGCCAGCGACTCCCTTGCCGGCGCGGTTCAGATGGTCCCGGTCACTATGACGATCAGCAGCGCGAGCCAGGCGATTTTGCTTTCGCATTCGGGACTCACGTTCACCACCGTGCAACAAGGGGGAATTGCGCCACCACAAACTTTCGCTGTGCTGAACATTGGAACGGGCACCATGAATTGGACTGCCAGCACAACCACGTTATCCGGCGGGAACTGGCTGTCGGCGACTCCGTCGTCCGGATCGAGCGTGGACGGCGACTCACCCCCCAAGGTCACGGTGACCGTGAACCAGGCCGGGCTCGCGGCGGGCAAGTATTACGGATTGGTACGAATCACGGCTCCCGGCGCGGCGAATACACCGCATGTGATCACAATACTGCTGCGGGTGTTACCGTCGGGCACGGACATTGGCGAAGTGGTGACACCGAACGAACTGGTGTTCGTGGCAACCGCGGGACAGAGCTCGCCCGGATCGCAAAGCGTATTCGCTTACAACATCGCGGCCACGCCCAAGACTTATTCGTCGAGTGTTCTGCTCAATGGAATCGCGTTGAACTATTTGCCGGGGCAAGCAACACTGGCGCTCGACGCGCCCACCGAGATTGTGGTGCAGCCCGTTACAGATGGGTTGGCGGCCGGCGTCTACCATGGCAATCTGACGCTGCAATTTTCCGATGGAAGAGTTCGCGACGTGAGGTTGCATCTCATCGTCAAGAAAGCGCCAGCGACTGTCTCGAGCGCAGCGGACCAGTTGGACGAAACCGGACGCGCGACGAGCTGCACGCCCAGCAAACTGATTCCCACTTTGACATCGATCGGGCAGTCTTTCACTGTGCCGGCGGGATGGCCGCTGGCGTTGCAAGCGAAAGTGGTGGACGATTGCGGCAATCCGCTCAATACAGGAAGCGTGGTGGTCTCGTTCTCAAACGGAGATCCACCGCTCAGCCTGTTTTCGCTGCGCAGCGGCGGCGAATGGCAGGCCACCTGGAATCCGGACAATAATTCGACCACACAACTTACTATTACCGTAGCTGCCGCAGCCGCTCAACCAGTTTTGCAGGGAACTTTGCAGCTATCCGGCGGATTTGCAGCCACCAGCAACGCCCCGCAGCTTACCGGCGTGGTGAGCGGCGCGAGCTTCGCTCCAGGAGTTCCGCTCGCGCCCGGCGCAATTGTCTCGGTGTTTGGCAGCCAACTCGCGGATGCCTCGGGTGGAGCGGTGGGATTGCCGCTGGGCAGCACCTTACAGGGGGCAACTGTAGTGATCGCGGGCGAAGCTGCGCCGTTATTCTATGCGTCCGACGGGCAGCTCAACGCCGCCATTCCTTTGAATGTCACGCCCAATACCAGCCAGCAAATATTGGTGACGCGCGATACCACAATATCGGTTCCAATGTCAGTGGATGTGGCGCCTGCGCAGCCCGCGGTATTCCTCAGCCCGCAGCCGGACGCCGCAAATCAAGGAAGCATTTTCGCTGTCCGAACTACGCCGAGCGGACAGACCAGCTTTTTGGCCGGGCCAAGTTCCCCCGCCACAGCCGGAGACACGCTAGTGATTTACTGCGGCGGATTAGGCGGCGTGAATCAGTCCATCCCGCCCGGAGCCGCGTCGCCCGGTTCGCCGGCCGCGCAGACGAACGCACCGCCGCAAGTCAGCATCGGAGGAAAAGCATCCAACGTAGAATTTTCCGGACTGACGCCGGGATTAGTAGGTGTCTACCAAATCAATGCAGTGGTTCCGGCGGGCGTAACCGCAGGCGGTCAAGTGCCGGTGGTGATCAACATTTCCGGACAAGCGAGTCCGGCTGTCACGATCGCGGTGAAGTAGGAACGCTCATAGGCCCAACAGAATCCGGATGCGATCCTCAACCTGATCGAGCGTGCCGGCCGAGATTCGCCCTCGCCACCGTTTGAGCCTTTGCTTGGAAACGGATCGTATGTTCTCGCACTGAACGAAACTTTCGGCAGCCAAGCCGCCTTCGGGTGGCCGAACACTCACGTGCCAGCGGATTCTACGCGCGGTTCGAGTTGCTGCCAAGACTTGGCATCTTGTTTGAGAGCCGTAAAATCAGCGTAGGCGGCGCGCAGGAATCTCTCCCGCCGATATCTTTCGAGAGCCCGATCCAGAACGGACTGCATGGACAACTGTTAATCGCGCGTGTGCATCCGGGTAGACAGTTTCGTCTACTGGAAAGTCCCCAGCCAAGTCTACGCATTAGGAAAACCCGTAACCAACCTCCGCTTTTTCCTTGGATCTGCCGATGTAATTAGATAATTCCAAGTCCAAGATGCCCATGGCCCTCAGACGCTGTAAACTCACTGAACATAAAGGCCTTATCTGCGCTAACGCCCGTTCACTTGCAGCCATATTTTGGCTGGTAGCCAGCCTCTCGGCCGAAACCCGCCTGACTCTCGAGCAAGCTGGGTCGCGGATAGCGCCGGATTGGACGCCGGTCTATGACGGCAAAGAAGTGATCGTCAGCGGGCAAGTTTCCGCGTTACCAATAAGGGTATCGGAGTCTCTGTACTTGCCCATTCAGGATCAGGCCGGTTATGGGCTGCTGCTGGAGGGCACGGAGCGGCAATTTCGGGAACTTACGCCGGGAGACTGGGTGGAATCGTTAGGAACCATCGCACGGCACGCGGGTTTGGCGGTGGAGATCCCGCGCACTCTACGGAGAACCGGCTGGGCCGCGCCGCCAACACCGAAAGTCCTGAGGGTTTCAGAGCTGGCTTCTTTTCGATACCTGGGAGTGCTCATTAGTACCGAGAGCGGGGTGCAGGAAAAGGACAACGCGAGCGGCGACCTGATTTCCATCGGCGAAAGAGGCAGATCTATCGACGTAGTGTTGCCCCGCACGCGGCGGGAGTCCGAAGCGCAGCCCTATGGATTCCACTCGGGTGATCGCGTTCGCGTGACCGGGATCGACAGCCAGTTTTGCAGGCTTCCTCCGTACAACCGGTTCTTCCAGATCCTTGTCCCCGATCCAGCTTCGATCGCCGTGGTTGAAAAAGCCTGGATGATTCCCCCGCCGATGCTGCTGGCCTCGGTGATGCTGGCGTCGGCGTTGCTTGCAATCTGGTGGTTTCGGGAACGGAGAATGGCCGCGCTGCGCCGGCGCATGCGTGTTCTGAATTCGCTGGGCGAGGATGTGATCGGTGCGACATCACCGGCGGAGATCCTGCGACGGCTGGAGCTGACGCTGCCCCAAATCTCGGCGTCTTCTGGAACCGGCATGTACTTGCTGAATCGCGGAACGAAATCGCTGGAAAGCGTTCACGTCACCGGCACGTTGATGGAATCCATCGAGCTGGACAACCCGAGGAGCGGCATGGCGTCCGGGATTGCGGCCTGCTTCCGGAATCGCACCCTGATTGCCATTCCAGACACGCGCCGCAGTCCGTTCTTCAAAGAGAGCGGCGGGAACAGCCCGCGCGCCGCCATCTTTGTTCCTATGTTCGCGCAAAGCGAGCTGGCGGGAGTGCTGGCATTGCACAACACCGGGAAGATCCGGTACTACAGTCATGCGGATCAGGCAGCCCTGCAGCACCTGGCCAATCAGGTGGCTACGGCGCTGAAACTTCAGGAGCAGCATTCGGTGCGTGAACAGTTGTTCCGCAGCGAGAAGCTGGCAGCCGCGGGTCAGCTCATTTCAGAAATCGCCAATGAGTTGCGGCTTCCGCTGGAATCGGTGGTGGCGCGGGCTTCGGCGCTGCGGTCGCACCGGATGGACGATTTTCGCGAGGAACTGGAGTCCATCGCGGCCGATGCCCAGCGCGCATCGCAGATCGTGACCCGGCTGGATTCGCTGGCCAAGGTGGAACAGACCGACGTGCAGGCAGTGGATCTGACGGCACTCCTCACCGGATTGCTGCAATTCCGGGAGCCGGAGTGCAAGGCGAAGGGCGTGGAGATTCGATCTCAATTGAACGCCCAACCAACCATCATCATGGGGAGTCCGGGACAGCTCGAGCAAGTACTTCTGAATCTGCTGGTGGACTCCGAGAAAGCAGCGGCTGACGCCCGCGAAAAGTTGATCACGGTTTCAAGCAGCTTGTTGGCGAGACGAATGCTGGTGGAGATTTCGTACTCCACCCGTTCCACCGAGTTTCAAAGACTCGACGCGGCGGACAACGATCACCTGGGCGGCGGAGCGCTGGCGCTGGGAGCGTGCCGGGGTATCATTCAAAGCCACGGCGGCGAGTTTCGATCGGTCCGCGTTTCCCCAGTGCAGGCTCGGTTTGATATCGAGCTGCAGGCGGTGGAGCAACGCTCGAGCGGGGCGGCGTTGGGAACGGGTCTGGGCGGACGAAGCCGCCAGCTCAATGTGTTGGTGGTGGATCCGGATGCGAAAGTGCAGCATCAGATTTTGCAATTGCTCGGGGATCGCGGCGACCGTGTGGTACCCGTCTCGAATGCCGAAGAAGGCGTGGATCTGGTGCAGCGCATGCGATTCGATATTGCATTGTGCGCGGTCCGCCAGCCAGGGCTGAACTGGGTGGAGTTTTTCGAACGCGTGCGCTATCAGGTGGGCGGCTTCGTTTTGCTGACGGATGGATTCGACACCGATTTGGCGCGCGCATTTCAGGGCAGCGAGGGATTTGTGCTGAGCAAGCCGATCGACGATGCCGAGGTCCTGCGGATTTGCAGCAAGGTGGAAGAGAGAACGGGACTGGCCAGGGGCTAGTTCTGGTGTGACCGGGCACTGTCGCATTCCGAACCGCGACTGCCAGGAAGCGCTCAATCTCTGCACGCTCCATTGAAGACGTTGGTCCGTGATTGAAAAACAAAGGCACCGACCCCTCGCGGTCGCGGCTCGGCAAGGGGGAACCTCCTTCCGAGCCGCGAGCGTAAGCGACCGGTGATTTGGTTTTTCAAGGCTCACTCCGTTGCCGTCGCGGTACAGATGCATCCCACGACGAGAAGCGGGACACTGGAGACGATGCGTACAAAAACGCTGTACTTATTGCTTCTGGTTGTGGGCTGGCTGAGTTGCGAGGAAAAATACGATGGCCCGGTTCCGCCCAAGCCCGATCTTCCGTACCTGCTGCAGGCCAAGAAACTGACGGAAATCGAAGTCTGCCAAGCGCGCGTGGAGCATCGCAATGACCTGACTGTCTCGGTCATCGCCGGGCCCAGTTCTTCTGCTCGCACGCCGCTGCCCGAGCCGATTTTCATCCTCGACGCCCGCCAGCTTGCGCCGCAGCGGATCGAGCTCTATCCGTTGGAAGTCAGAGATGGCAACCGCGAGGCGTCTTTGCCCAATAAGGAGGGCAAAGGCTCGGCGCAGCCACTGCATTTGCGGGTGACTCCCTCCAAAGAGCACCTATACAAAATCGAACCGAGCGAGATGTTGGAAGCGGGCGAGTATGCGCTGGCAGCGGGCGGAAGTAATGCCATTTTCTGCTTCGAGGTGTATTAAATCTGCGATAGAATTGCTCTACTTATGCCCGCCCCGTCCGCGCCCGCTCCCCTGCCGCAGCCAACCGAGGCGCCTTATCCTTCGCCGCGTTACTCCTGGTACGTGGTGGGCGTGCTTACGCTGGTTTACGTGTTTTCGTTCATCGATCGGCAGATTCTTTCGTTGTTAGTCCGGCCCCTGCGGCGCGATTTGCAGATCAGCGACACCGAAGTAAGCATCCTGATGGGCTTCAGCTTCGCGGTGTTCTACACGTTCTGTGGGATTCCGCTGGGGCGGCTGGCCGACACACGCAGCCGCCGATCCATCATCGCGGCGGGTCTGGTTTTTTGGAGCGCATTCACCGGGCTGTGCGGGCTGGCTAGGAACTTCGCACAAATGTTGCTCTTTCGCGTGGGAGTGGGCGTGGGCGAAGCGGCGCTTTCGCCTTCGGCGTATTCGCTGATCACCGATTACTTTCCCAAAGAAAAGCTGGGCACCGCCATCAGCGTTTATTCGATGGGAATTTACATCGGTGCGGGGATGTCGTACCTGTTGGGCGGGATCGTGGTGCGCTTCGCGTCGGCGCAGGAGGCTTGGATTTTGCCGTTGGTGGGTGCGGTGCGGCCGTGGCAGGTGATATTTCTCGCGGTGGGATTGCCCGGCATTCTGGTAGCGCCCTTAGTGTATTCCATCCGGGAGCCGCTGCGGCGCGGTATCGCCCGTCAGGCTTCCCCGGCGCCGGCTTCCGCGGCGCCGGCTTCGCATGCATTCGCCTACATGCTCGAAAATAAGCGCACGCTGCTCTGCCATACTTTCGGGTTCGGTTTGCTGTCGCTCACCTCCTACGCGAGCGGAGCCTGGATACCTGAATTTTTCCGCCGCAATTATCATTGGGATATTCCGCACACCGGGATCGTCTACGGATCGCTGGTGATCATCTTCGGATCCATCGGCATCGTGGGCGCGGGAAAGATCGCCGACCTGCTGCGGGCGCGGGGAATCCTGCAGGCCAACATGCTGGTGGGGATGTGGGTCGCACTCATCGGAATTCCAGTGAGTTGTCTTTTGTATCTTGCGCCGTCGTCCGGCTGGGCCACGTTGTGGCTGGCGCCGGGATGCATCGTGGCGGCGGCGCCCTTCGGTATTGCGGCAGCCGCTATCCAGCAGATGATGCCGAATCCAATGCGCGGCCAGGCGTCGGCGGTGTATTTGTTCATCATCAATATGATCGGCCTTGGATTGGGCCCGACCGCGGTGGCTGTCTGCACGCAGTATCTGTTTCGACGCGACGATGCGGTGAACTATTCACTGTTGGTGGTGCATCTGGCGGCGCTTTCGCTGGCGGCTATTCTGCTGGGCAGTGGATTGAAGCCGTTCCTGCGGAGTCTGGAGCGGTTGAACCGATGGACCGTGGGGCAGGCGATCCTGCCTGAAGCCGGCATTCGTGCCGGCCTCCACCAAACCGGCTTGAAAGCCGGTTGCAGCCAAGATTGCCTGCCCCACTGAATTTAAGCAAATGGCTGAACGGGTTCCTTATCTCGCGACGCAGAGCGCGGTTCCCTATGCAGGGATGGCGCCGATTCCGGTCGCCATACTGCTGGATCAGGTTCGCAGCCTTTACAATGTCGGAGCGTTTTTCCGAACGGCGGATGCGGCCGGTTGCGAGAAGCTGTACCTGTGCGGGATCACCGGCCGGCCCCCGAAGCCGGGGATTGCGAAAACCGCGCTGGGGTCCGAAGACACCGTTCCCTGGGAACACCACTCCGAAGCGGCATCGGTAATTCATGGTTTGCGCCAGCGCAACTACGAGATTGCAGCCATAGAGACCAGCATCCACGCCGTGGACCTTTTCGATTGGCAGCCGCGTTTTCCGGTCTGCATCCTGTTCGGACATGAGGTGGATGGCCTGGGGACAGGATTGCTTGACCTGTGCGACACCTACGTCCGGATCCCGATGCTGGGCCGCAAACATTCGTTGAACGTAGCCACCGCTGGCGGCGTGGTGATCTACGAGCTTCTGCGGAAGTATCGGCGAATGTTAGACAATGCTAGGAGATGAAGGCGTTTCTCGTTTCTCGTTTCTCGTTTCTCGTCGGACTCAGCGCACTTTCGGTTAACGCGCAGCCTCCGCCTACCATGGCGCCGCCGGTTCGCGGCATTCACGAAATGGTGGGGGCCGCGAACAATTTCGAAGTGGAGGCGGGCTACCGGATACTCACGCAGGGCGGCAATGCCGTGGATGCGGGAGTAGCTAGCGTGTTGGCCGCAAGCGTCACGGAATTGAGCCGCTTCGGACTGGGTGGCGAAATGCCGCTGCTGATAAAAATGGCCGGGCGTCCGACCGTAGCTATCAGCGGCATCGGAGTGGCGCCGGCCAAAGCTACCGTCGAATTCTACCAGCATCGCGCGCCGGAACCGTGGGAAGACGCCGGGCATATGCCGCCGGTCCCGATGCAGGGAATTCTTTCAGCGATCACGCCAGGGGTGTTCGACGGCCTGATTCTGGCGCTGGACAAATATGGCACCAAATCCTTCGCCGAGGTAGCGGCGCCCGCCATTGAATATGCCGAGCAGGGTTTTCCGATGCCGGAAGAGTTCGGCAACATGCTGCGCGGCTACCAACGAATCCTTACCCTATGGCCGGATTCGATGAAGTTCTTTTATCCGGATGGAGTGCCCACGCCGCGCGGCGAAATTTTCCGCGAGCCGATACTCGCGAATACTTTGCGTGAATTGGTGGCCGCCGAAAAGAAGGCGCGCGGCAAGCGGCCAGCCAAGTTGAAAGCGGTGCGCGATTTGTTTTACAAAGGCTCCATCGCCAAACGGATCGCGGATTTCTCGGAGAAGAACGGGGGCTTGATCGCTTACAACGATCTGGCGAATTTCCACGCCGATGTGGATGAGCCCAAGATGGGCACCTATCGCGGCTACGAAATTTACAAGCCCGGTTTCTGGACGCAGGGGCCGGTGATGATCCAGGTGTTAAACATCCTGGAAGGCTACGATCTGAAAGCCATGGGCCACAACAGCCCGCAGTATCTGCACACGGTGGTGGAGGCGGTGAAACTGGCGTTTGCCGATCGCGACGAGTATTACGGGGATCCGAAGTTCAGTAAAATCCCCGAGGAAATATTGCTGTCCAAAGATTACGCGACGGAGCGGCGGAAGATGATCGATCCGGAGCATGCGTCCATCGAGCATCGGCCGGGCGGCTTTAACAGGCGCATTGTCCCTCCCACCACACAAGGCGCGGCGGGAGCGGTGAACGATACTACTTGCGTCAACGTGGTGGATCGCCAGGGCAATGCATTTTCAGCGACGCCCAGCGGCGCTTGGCTGCCGTCGGTGATCGCGGGCGACACGGGAATCCCGCTCACCAGTCGTTTGCAATCGTTCGTGATGACGCCCGGGCATCCCAATCAATTGGTGCCGGGCAAGCGGCCGCGCGTTACGCTGAGTCCGACGCTGGTGACGCACGCCGGAAAACTGGAAATGATTATGTCCACGCCCGGCGGCGATAATCAGGACCAGGCGCTGCTGCAGGTTTTCCTGAATATCGTGGAATTCGGCATGACGCCGCAGGAAGCCGTGGAAGCGCCGCGGTTCCAGACCGAGCATTTCTACAGTTCATTCGGCAATCACGAATTCGTGCCGGCTAAATTGAATCTGGAAGGACGGATCCCACGAGCCACGGCGGATGCGCTGACCGCGCTGGGCCATCGGGTGACGCTGGCGAGCGACTGGAGCAATTCGTCGGCTCCGACGGTGATTTGGGTGCATGATGGCGTATTGAATGGCGGAGCGGATCCGCGGCGGGCACGGTTTATTTTCGGGCGGTAGCAGTGCGTGCGCCACGATGCGTTACTGGGTCGGCAGGACTGGAGCCACAATCGGAAGAATCACGATGTTACTTGTAAAAACGCTCTGCGCGATGAACATCTGCGAGGATGCGTTGGTGGGCGTATTTGGATCAAGCTGCACCAGCACGCGGTAGACGCCCAGCGTGCCGGGATCGAGGCCGGCAAACAGAACGTTCGCGCTCAATCCGCCAACTTGGGCATTATCCACCGGCGTAGTCGGCGAATTGAAGGCTGGTCCATTATAGATTTGACCGGTCACTTGCACGCTGGTGCCGCCAGGACCGGTTACGGTTCCGAGTCCGGCGGCGAAAATGGTGATCACTTCGCCCGGCACGGCCGGATTATCGGCTGTTACAGGAGTATTCGCCACGCTGGAGCAACAGGTGGCTTGGGTGGCCAGTACAGTGATAATCACCAGCGCGCTTGAGCTCACTGTCCCCGTAACGGCGATTCCATCTCCCGGCGGCCCCGGGACTTTAGCGGTTAGCACGATGCGCGTAAACTGGCCGGCCGGCTCGGCGGTGACCTTCTCATTGCCGTTGCTATTGATCAAAGTGATCAAGCCGTCGCGGATGGTCGCGAGAGTATCGGTTTCTTGAACGGTGTAGTGATATTCGCGATCTTCAATCCCGATGGTGGCAATGTCGCCGCCCTGGATGGATCCATCCACGCTCACCACCGCGATGCCGTAGTTGGAGGTGTGATAGGCAATCGCTGTTCTGGGATCCGTGCCGTTCAGTGCGAATATGCCGGGACTGGAAGCGACCACCGGGACGGCGATGCTGACGGTGGCGGTGGTTTCTCCGCCGGTCCGCTCCGTCCTGACGAAGGCGGTGACGCCGTTCGAGTCGCTCACTTCGAACGGAAGCTGGGCATTGATTTGCGTCGGCGAAACATACAGCAGCGGCGCGCGGATTCCGTCGAAGTACACTTCGACACCGGCTAATTTGGTCGGATAGAAACCTTGTGCATTGGGAACGCCCGTGGCGGAACCGTCGCTGAGGAACTTGCCTACCAGAGTGACCAATGTTCCGGGCGCGACGAATCCGGCGTTTTGCCCACCGGCAAGATTAGCGCCGCTCGTGGTAGCGGTCTCGGTGGGAGTACCGGTAGTGGAAGCGGCCGCCACCACCACGGAGTAGCTGATATTGTTGCCCGGCAGGCCAGAGATGCGGGAGGTCAACGATATTTGACTGACGCCCGGACTGGCGGTTGCGATGACGTTCGGATCCGGCTTGCCGGTTTTCGTTCCATTGATCACATCCGTAAGATTGAGAATTATTGTGGCGAGCGAATCGTTGTTGACCACCGTGTACACGTAGGTCGCGGTATTGACGGTAACGGTGATGGTGTCCGTGGCTGTGATGGTGCCGCCGAAAGTGATGGATCCGAGGGCGGATACGATGCGGCTGGCGGAATTCGTGATCCCGTTCACCGGAATGGCGGGAAGAGACGGAGTAAACACCAGCACGCGGCGGTCAAAAGGATCGCTCACGTACAGATTGGAGCCGTCCCACGCGAGCGACATGGGGGTACGGATCTGGGCCGGGCTGGAGGTCAGTACGTTGCTGTTGGGATCGAACGTGTCGGTGCTGTCGGTAACTCGGTCCGTGAATTCGTCGGGTTGACCAAGCACCTCATCTGCCGCTTGGCCGCTGTGAACTGGGATGGTGTTAAATACTAAAACACGATCGTTGCCGCCGTCGGCGACGAACAGGTGCGTGCCGTCCGACAGCGCATACCGAGGCAAGCTCAGGGTGCCGTAGCAGCTAGCCGGATACGTGGGGTTGCCGTTGGCGTCATTGCCGTTGGTCTTGCATAACGCGGCGGCGTTGTTATCCACCTCGCTGGTCAGATCCGGCTGGCCCACCGATACGTCGGCAGGCGCGTTGGTCGTGGTGGGAATCGAATTCCAGATCAATACGCGCGAGTGGCCCAGGTCGGTAACTAACAATCGCTGACCATCGGACGTTACCGAGACCGGCGAGAACAGGTTGCTCGACGTAGGGGGTAGATCGAGTGTAGTCTGGGGAGGCGCGGTGCCGAAGTCCGGCTGTCCCAGAACGTAGTCGGCGGCCTGGTTGTTGCTGGTTGGAATGGTGTTCCAAACCAGCACGCGGCTATTCTGCGTATCCGCCACAAACAACCGCGTGCCTTGAATCCAGACCCCTTGAGGACCGCGCATCGCTTTGTTACTGATCCCCGCGGCTCCGGTAGTGAAGCTGGACTGGCCCAGGACGATGTCGGCCGGAGCCCCGTTTGAGGTGGGAATGCTCTTCCAGATGAGAACGCGGTTACTGTCGGTATCCGCCACGGCCAGGATTTTGCCGTCAGTGGCTACCGCACTTGGATTGTATAGCCCGGTTTGCGTCTGGGCGGGCAGATCCCCAGAGAAATCCGTCTGCCCAACTACCACACTGGCACTGCCAATGTGCTGGTTTCCAACGCACACCGGACAGCGGGTTCCTTGAGGAATCTCCGCGGTGGGCGGAGGAACAAGAGTGGAAAGGTTGTGATAAATGAGAACGCGGTTCTGTACGGGGGTGGCTTGGATATGGTTGGAATCCACGACGAACAACATGTTGTTCGCGTACGCCAGACCGCTGCACGCTCCCAGGACGTACTGAGTGGGAGTGCCGATATCCTGTTGGGTGAAATTGACCTGGCCGATGACCACTCGGGCCGCCTGACCGGTCATAAAATCCACTGCGGTGGCGGCAAACATTGCCCCAGATGTGATGAACGCTAATAGACAGAGCTTCATTAGATTGAACTTCGCGGGTTAAGGACCCAGTATAACAACCTCGGACGGATTCAGGCAGTCACAGGTTTCGAGTTTACCGTTTCAACGCGCGGCGATGTTGCATGAGCCGCCACAGGCGTGAAGCCTGCGCACACTATCTCGCGCCAAATCTCGTCTGTTCCGTAGCTAGGGAATTTCTGAGCACGAAGGCTGCCATCATTGATCGGAAATGCGCTTAATCGGTCGCTGACGCCCGCGGATCGGACAGAGTGTTACCAAACCGCGGCCGGGAAGACGGTGTACGAATGCTACAATGAGTGTCTTCTTTTGTCTACGCGGACGAATACTTTGGCGGAGCGGGCCGGCCGCTGGTTTCTGGATTCCGGAATTCAGGAATCGAGTGGTGGAGTGGCCCGATATTACCGCTCCGATCTGGAAGCAAACGCTAGTGTTTCCACCGAAATAACCGGTTACGCCGTAAGCGCGCTGCTCTATCTGGACCAGCACACCGCCCAACCACAATATCTGGAAGCGGCTTTACGCGGAGCTCGATTTCTGGCGAACACGGCTTGGGATGCACGCCTAGCCACCTTTCCGTTCGAGCACTCCAAGAACGGGGACCAGCCGCGGGCGCTGGCCTACTTCTTCGATTGCGGGATTATCGTGCGTGGGCTGCTGGCCGCTTGGCGGGTGTCGAAAGAGGACCGGTTGCGGGATACGGCCATCGCGGCCGGCCGTTCCATGGCTGCGGATTTTCGCTCGCCGGACGCGATTCATCCGATCCTTGCATTACCGAACAAACACCCGTTGCCTTACGAGCCCCGCTGGTCGGCCATGCCCGGTTGTTACCAATTGAAATCTGCCATGGCCTGGTTCGAACTGTTTGAAACCACCGGGGAGATGGAATTTCTGCGCGCTTACGAATCCGCGGTGGAAGCCGCGCTTGCCAGTGAGCATGATTTTCTGCCGGGCGCCACCAGCCGTGAGCTGGTGATGGATCGTCTGCACGCCTATCTTTATTTCCTGGAAGGGCTACTGCCGGTTTTGGACCGTTCGGACTGCGCGCAAGCTTTCCGGGCCGGGCTGGATCGCGTGTCGGCCTATCTCGATGAGATCGCTCCGCTGTTTGCCCGCTCCGACGTGTACGCGCAATTGTTGCGGGCTCGGCTCTACGGCGAGAAACTCGCCGGCATTCCGCTCGACCGGCTGGCTGCCGCGCGTGAGGCCAAGCAGACAGCGGGTTTTCAACTTAAATCGGCCGATACCCGGGTGGCGGGCGGATTTTTGTTCGGACGCAAAAATGGCGACCCTCTGCCTTTCGTCAATCCCGTTTCCACAGCGTTCTGCGTGCAGGCGCTCATTCAGTGGGACGACCGCAAGAACAATGCGTTCGAGGCTCGGCGGCATCTACTGATTTGAGCGAAACCGTCAAGGTCCTCTTCGCTTCCGGGTCGGAGGATCTGATCCCCACCGCGATCCAGCACATGCGGCAGCTCTTTCCGGAGATCCCGCTGGTGGTAGTTTCCGAATTCGCGCCGGAGGGAGCGGCCTGGATTCCGTTTCGCGTCTCGCGCGGGTTCTGGGAAAACCTGGGGTTTTTCCGCTGGCATTTTCGGGGCCGCCGGATTCGCATCTCCGCCGTCATCCTGCAGCCCAGAATGCCTTATTGGCGGATGCGCTGGATCGCTTTCTTTTTGTCGCCCTGGAATTTTCTCGCGTTCAATGAAAATTTCGGGCACTTCATGTTCCGGCCCATATCGGTTGGGACCATTCTCCGTCACATGCTTTGGAGGACGCGGAATTTTCTGGTGTGGCATTTCT
>Ga0302326_10010511_pt1 | contig 20057 bp, 23 predicted proteins | sample Palsa_T0_3_FD_202264 | JGI IMG/M metagenome (GOLD analysis project Ga0302326, IMG submission 202264) | Peat permafrost microbial communities from Stordalen Mire near Abisko, Sweden - Palsa_T0_3 | ecosystem: Environmental > Terrestrial > Soil > Palsa > Peat permafrost | place: Sweden: Abisko...
GACTCGAGTGACTCATCAATGTTCTGTCCGCTGTTTTCACTCCCGAACACCCGAAGAGGGGTTGACAAGTGATAGGAGCGTCGCCGGGACCAGGAGCCACCCGGCGGCACCCCCCCCGGGGGGGGAATGCCTCGCTGCCTTCAGCGAAGCGACCCACGGGAAACGCTCCCTCTCTAAAGGGGCGAGCCGGGCGCCGAGCCTTCGATCGACATGCCGTCTGAAGCCTGGGTATTAGCCGGCGGTGGCGATGGGTCACTCCCGAACGCCCACGTACAGCGCCGCGGGCGACGGGTTCCCTGCCGAACCGATTGTCGGTTCGGGAATCGATGGAAAACTCTCCCTCTTGGTCAAGTCCTTCCTTAATCAACTAGCCCGGCGGTGGGCCGCTCCCAGCGCCGGAGCCGTTGGGGCCGCTCATTTGCATGGACAGATGCGAGGTGACGTTGCCGTGGAAGCAGTTCAGCGAGGAGCGGTTCGTCCTTACGTTCTCGAGGACGTAGTGGTACACCCCATGTGGATACCCCGGAACCACCGAGAAGATGCCGTTGCACGCGTCGAGTGATGCAACTTTGATGATCTTGCCATCCATCGCGATGTTGTCGTAAATGCCGTAACCGTCGAGAGCAAAGCCCAGCACCACTGGTTTTCGAGCGGCAGCATTGGTTTCTGCCACGGGCGGCGTTGTGGTGCCCGAGAACGACGAGACTGAAGTCGTCTGAGCGACGGTGCCCGTGGTCGCGTACTGGACTAGGCAGTCTGGAAGACCGTGATAGTGGTACATACCGCCCGGGCCCGGGTGACCATCACACGAATCGAGAAATGATGCCGTGGTGCCGTTCGCCGTCACGGAGAAGTTGTCACGAGTCGCCACGGTCGCCTTGTTCGCCTCGTAGGGGTTGTACAGCACCGCCCCGTCCAGCATGACCCCTATTGGCCCGAGGGCGGTCGGGGTCGTTGTCGAGGAGTATTTCGGAGTGGTCGGGAGTGTGAGGGAGTAATTCTGGTTCCGCAAGACCTGCGACGTGGCGATCACGGAGGCGCCAGCTGCGCTTACATCCAACGGGGTGGAAGGCACTGCGTAATGAGATGCAAGAAAAGTCGACTCCGGGATGCCATCGGACCGGAAGGTCCAGGTGTCGGCGGAGACTGAGACCGAGACATTCGTGGTCCAGCGCGCACGTTCGATTGCGGTCCGTTCATTCTTCGCAACTGCGGCAGGCAGATGACCTTCGGTTCTCGCCATTGAGCTGACAGTGTTTGCCCCACTCGGCCCAGCGAACGCACAGGACCCAATGAGCACCCAGGCAATTCCGAGCGATATCACTATCCTTCCACTCACCTGGCGCCCTCCTCCTTCGTCGAATGTTCTTCGCATCGGCCGAACTTCAAATAGAGCCCATTGCCGATGCCCCCGTAGTACGCCGCCGGTTAGAAGAGCCCCCCAGCGCGCCCAATCTCCAATCCAGACTTGTGTCCGCCCTCCGTTCGATCCCAACTACCGGACCCCCTTGGGCTTGTGAAGGTTGACTGGTGGCAAGCTCAATAAGCCCGAACGAGGAGAGCACAATGATTAAGAATCCGATTCTGATGCCGCCGGTCAAGACACGTCGCCACATTGGACAGGCGATCAGTATTCGCGGAGTCCTTGGAGATGTAAGGAGAGCCGACGGAGTCAATGCCAAGATTGCTGTCTTCCTCACCAACATCGTCGGATCGATGTGGTGCGCGTATGTGTTCGCAATCATCGCGTTCCTTGGATTGCGGCCAGCACTGAGGCCAGGAGGCGAGGGAATCATCGCCTGGATTGCACAAACGTTCCTTCAATTGGTGTTGCTTTCCGTCATCATGGTCGGACAGAACGTAGAGAGCGTGGCGAGCGACATCCGTTCGCAACACACTTATGACGACACCGTCAAGATACTTGACCGCCTCGATATTCATACCGAAGGCGGGATCAAGGATCTGGCGGATCGAATCGATGGACTCGAAGCAAAGATCGGTGGCAAAGACCATTCTGTAGATTGACCCTGCTGCGACGTGTCGTTTGCGCCTCCTTTGCATCTCTCTGCCGTCGGGCACCAAGGTAGGCCTGCCGAACCCTCCTGAGACCGACTGGATCGGGCCCGGACAAATGTCCCCGTTCGCCGGACGGTGGGACTGTTCGACATGATGGGATGCAGGTGATTGAGGTCAACGGCGGGCGACAGTCAAAACCGGCCCGGTCGGCCAGCGCTGCGGCCGGCTAGCGGTCCGGCGCCTCTCGCCTCCTAACCCGATATCACCTCCTAACCCGATGTCACCTCCGGCTTGCGCTAGCGTGGCCAACTTTCGCTATTCCTGTTGCGTCAGCGCAAGTGCGCCACGACACCGACGGAGGGAGAACATGATTCGCAACCGGTATCTCGGACGCCTCGCCGCCGTCTTATCGCTGCCATTGTTATCGATCGCCAGTGTCGGCGCCGCGTGCGCCGGAGCGGCACAGCCGGTGAAGCCGCTCACCATCGTGGTGACGAACGACGACGGCTACAACGCGCCCGGGATCAACGCCGTCGTGCAGGCCCTGCGCGAGCTGCCAAAGGTCACGGTCAAAGTAGTCGCCCCGGCGACCAACCAGAGCGGCACGGGGGCGAAGACCACGCCGGGAACCCTGACCTATACCAAGGCCAAGACCCTGGCTGGCTATCCGGCCATCGCGGTGAACGGCTACCCAGCCGACACCGTCACAGTGGCGCTGGACGAGCTGCATCTCCACCCAGGCCTGGTGGTCTCGGGCGCCAACCTCGGCCAGAACCTAGGGCCCGTGCTCAACCTATCGGGGACGGTGGGCGCGGCTCGGGCCGCGGCGATCCGTGGCATCCCGGCCGTGGCCGTGAGTCAGGGCGTAGGCACGACAGTCGACTTCCCCGTCGCCGCCCGTACGGTTACAAAGTGGGTCACCGCCCACCGAACCAAGCTGAGGGTCACCAAGGCGCCCCAGGCGACAATCGTGAACATCAATGCGCCGTCCTGTGACGGGACAGGCTCGCCACGGGGGACGGTCGACGTGCCGCCGGGCACGAGCGGGAGCATCCTGAGTGACCAAAACTGCGCCTCGACGTTGACGAACCCGCCCGACGACGTGACCGCGCTGAACAACGGCTACGTCGTGGTCGACCGGGTACCGGCAACCGCAAAAGCGGGCTAGTTCCATGACGTGCCCCCTTCGCCGGGACGGTGGCGGAGACTGAGTTGAAACCGTTACTTCGGGAACGACATGCCCGACCGGGTGTTCTTTCCCGCTCATCCACAAGGCAATGCCGGACCTCGTTTGTCGTACTTGAATCACGCTAGGCCGCGGGATCTTCAACCAGCCCGGGTTCTGGTGGCGGTTCGTGAACAGCCGCCTCCCAGACGCCCGCTGCCGTGCGTATGGCAACAAGCCGGGCTACCCCCACACCGATACCTGATGCGACTGCCCAACTCACAGCGTCTAGCCACGGGGAGCGGCGGTCAGCCAGCACCTTCGGTGGAGTTGACCCTCGAAACAGCTTCCACGGCATTTCGATAAGCCGTTGAGCGGCGAGCCCGACCAGAGCACCCAGCGCGATCGTGATTGCCTTCCAAGCGTATTTCTTGACGACTAGCACATCTACTCTCTTACCCCGATCACTCCGGTCCCTACCATTGCGGCCTGCCCCGGCCCTCGGTCCGCGGGGCGAACCATGGGCTTGGGCAGAGAGACCGAGAGGATGTGCCTAAATCGACGGGACAGTACTCCGTGAGATCCGCTGCCCCACCCCTCGTTCTCTGGTTTGCGGCATCTTTGGCTGGATTCGTCCCCTCTATGGAAGAGGTCCTCTGGCGGATTTCCTGGTCGATCCGCCGAGCCTCTGCGTTGTGAAGGGCCCTTGCGCGAAGGCCGGGCTCGCCAATCGGCGAACCGACGCTTGAGCGTCTCCACGTCGAATCCTGCGTGACCCGCCCACTACGTCCCATCGAGCCTCGCCGTAGCATCACGCTCCAGGCTGACTCGGCTGTCCAAAGCATCCCCGAACGAACGCTGCCGGGTAGGTCGGACAGTTCACCACTTTGGGGATGTCTTATGCTTACCCGTCGGACCGGATTGAGGCGGTATGGAGAAGGTCGACTACGACGAACGCCAACACGCCGTCTACGCCGCCGGCAGGCAGATGTCGGCCGATGCGGTGCGGACCTGGATGGAAGCGTTCGTCCGCCACGTGCCGGAATCACGACCCTTGGCCTGGCTCGACCTGGGCTCTGGTACCGGGCGCATGACCCCGTCTTTGGCGACAGCCTTCGGCGGTCCCGTTTACGGCGTCGAGCCAGCGGACAAGATGCGGGCTCAAGCCATCGCTCAGGCCGATCATCGCGCGGTCACGTATAGCGCAGGGTCTGCCGAACAGATCCCATTGCCTGATTCCACGTGCGACGCCGCATTGCTGTTCTTCGTCTGGCATCACATTGTCGATCGAGATGGAGCTGCCAGGGAGTTGCACCGGGTAGTCAAACCCGGCGGCAAGCTCTTTGTGCAGGCGAATTTCTCCGACAGGATCCCTGATGTCTGGTGGTTACAGGTCGTGCCGGAATGGATGAAGATCCACCAAGAGCAGTACCAGGCTGAGCGAGAGGCGCAGAACGACATTTCGGGCGCCGGCTGGATTCTCGCCTCTCGTGAGGAAGTCACTTGGCTTCGCTCGGCGAGCCTGGCCGAGGACTTCAAAAGGCTGAGGCTGCGTCCCACCTCTCTGTTCGAACACATGAGCGACGAGGTCGTTCAGGCGGGGTTTGCCACGATCGAGGCAGCGCTGCCCTGGCTCGACGACGGACCTCAGTACGAGACCAGTGCTTTGCTTGTCTTCCGACGCTGGGAGTGACGGGGGCATCTCCTATCGCCGGGACGAGGCTCAGCTCATTTGGACCGCCACATTCATTGCAAGCTCAGTCCGTCGACGACATCGAATCGAGCATCGCCGCCATCTGTTGATGCACGAGGTTGACTGCCTGCAGTGGTCGTATCATCACCCGGAACTCAATGATGCGTCCCTCGTCATTGCACCGAATGATGTCGACACCGTTGACGTATTTTCCCTCCATGGTGGTCTCGAACTCCAAGACAGCCGTGTCTCCACTAATCACGCTTTTGGTGTAGCGAAATCGCTCACCGGAGTCAAGGTTCCGTTTGCTCGATGAGTCGCTTCCGGCGAATGTCTGACCGGCCGCTTGAAGATAGACGCTGGTGATCTTCTTGCCCCGCTGCGGCGTAAACACAATCGGTGAGTAGAAAACAACATTGTCGTCGAGCAGATCATCCAGCCCGCCAGGGAGTTCTCCGCTCAGGTACGCATGCCACTGTGCAACGACATGTTCAATCATTGGTGCTCCTTCTGTCGCGAGCGGTGACACGAATAAGCGTCTAGGACATCGTGCTCGAATGCGAGTCAAATGTAATACCAAAGGTGTGGGGTGGTTCGGAAGATTCTCCGATCCGCCTGAAGCCCAAGAGGGCCCATGGGCGGGGCTCTCCCCGAACGCTGCCGGTTAGGTGGGATTCATCATCCAAGCAGCCGCCCTGACTGAGGCCAGTGCCGACAGGACCTTCCTAGCGTCTCCAGCTCCGAACTCTAATGTCGTCACAATGAGCGAGGGTTGAGACCGGGACCGCAGCGGCCGTGACGGGATGTCAGACTTTTCTTCGTGCATCCGCCTCAGACGCGATACGTGACGGCAAGGGACGGGAATCAGATCGCTTATCAGGTCGTCGGGGAAGGCTCGCCAGACCTCGTGTATCTAACTGGCTCGCTGAGCAACCTTGATGTGCGGTGGGAACACGCCTCGAGCGCGTACTTCCTCGAACGCCTGGCTAGTTTCAGTCGACTTGTCATATTCGATCGGAGAGGGGTCGGCGTGTCCGACCGGCTTCCTCCCGAGATCACCCCGACTTGGGAGGAATGGGCTGAGGATCTTCAGGTTGTCCTCGACGCGGTGGACTCCCGACGAGCAGTGTTGTTCGCGGTCGCCGATGGCGGTGCAATGGCGATCACCTTCGCCGCGAGCCACCCCGAGCGGATCGAGGCACTCGTGCTTTTTCACTCGCTGGGGAATGCGAACGAGCAGTCTGAAGACGAGAGGGCGGCGGTGACGGAATTAGTCGCCAGCGTTGAAGAAGAGCTTTGGGGCACTCCAGAACTCGTGAAGTTCATTGCGCCCAGTATCGAAGGGGACGCAGACCAAAGCGCCTGGCTGGCCAAGTACATGCGTGCAACGATGACCCCCCGCGCCGCGGCTGCCCGTACCAGATCACGGTCGACGGCGGAGGTGGAGTTCATCTTGTCCTCAATTAGCGTGCCGACACTGGTTATGCACCGGACCGGATACGAATTGTTGACGATCGAGTCCGCCCGGCCGCTTGCCGCACAGATCCCTGATGCACGTTTTGTTGAGATTCCCGGGATCGACGTCTGGCCCCAGACTCAAGAACCTGAACTGATTCTCGACAAGGTTGAGGCGTTCGTCACCGGGGTGCAGCCGGTTCCGCCTAGCAATCGGTTCTTGACCACTGTTCTCTTCAGCGACATCGTCGACTCGACGCGGCTTGCCTCGGCTCTGGGCGACCGGGAGTGGCATCGGCGACTCGACGACCACGACCGAGTATTTCGGAGTGAGCTACAGCGCTTTCGCGGCAACGAAATCAAGACTACGGGCGACGGATTCCTGTTTACTTTCGACGGTCCGGGACGTGCGATTCACTGCGCCCGCGCCATGCGTGAGGGTGCACAGCGCTTGGGTATTGACGTGCGCCTTGGTCTCCACACTGGCGAAGTGGAGGGGCGTGGTGGCGACATAGCGGGCATCGCGGTCCATATCGCCGCGCGGGTCGCTGCCTCAGCCGCAGCCGGAGAAATCCTGGTCACCCGGACGGTCACCGAACTCGTCGCGGGCTCCGGGATCGAATTTGAAGATCGCGGCGATCACGAGCTCAAAGGTGTTTCTGATCGCTGGAGATTGTTCGCCGTGAGGGGGTGAGCGAAGGGCATGGCGTGCCCTCGTACGCCGGGTAGGCGTGCCCTGCGAATCCGCCTTCGGGCCAGTGAGGTTGACCTCCTCGGTAACCTGCAAAATGCACGCCTAGTGCTTCGTCGCCAAAAGGTTGTCATGGCTAGAGTCGACCGTTGAGAACAACGTGCGAGCGAGGGGAATACCCATGGATCGGACCGATGTGAATCCTTGGGAGTGGTCCAAGGCGTTCGGCTTCTCGCAGGCGGTAGAGGTGAGAGGGGCTGAGCGGGTTCTCGTTTGCTCCGGGCAGACCGCTATCGCAGGAGATGGGTCGCCGCCTTCGTTTTCCGACATGGGCGACCAGGTGAAGAAGGCCTTCGAGAATCTCGGTGCTGTCCTTCAGGCGGCGGGACTCTGCGCCTCCGACGTCGTCAAGGTCAACTACTACACGACGGATGTCGACGAATTGGTGACCGTGCTTGGTCTGCTCGCGTCGGAGTTCTTCGGCGATAATCTCCCGGCTTCGACTCTTCTCGGTGTGGCTCGGCTGGCCTTTCCACAGCTCAAAATCGAGATTGAAGCCACGGCAGCGCGCTGAACACGATAGATCGACGCCGCCCGTGAAGCCGATACCGGGTGGTAGTGGTAGCCCAGTTCGTCGGGCTGAAGCGACACCCGTCAACACAACTGGAATGTCCGCGGGAACCGCCTAGAGTCGATCGATTAAAGACCGCGTCTCCTCGTCGTATTCCGCAAGCGGTCGAGCGCGGTTTTGCGCCGGCGGGGCGTCCGACGTCGATACGGCTTGAAGCATCCGAACGACCTCGGCGAGAGCCAGTGCGAATGTTGTGGGGTCGTCCATTCGGTCGAGTGCCGCGCCCTGGCCTGGGATCCATCGGTGGACGGCCCATCGGTATCGGTACTCTTCAGAAGGCTCACCGATGGCGATCGGTTCGGGAATCGCCACGGGAAGATCGGGAGCCAGTACTGGCAACCACTGGGCTTCGAAGTCGACCTGTCCAGCTGCCCAATAAATGCGGGGAAGACGAATCACCAAGTCGGAGTCCAGCCGCCAGATGGCATTATCGGTGCCCCAAGGTTCGACGGCGACCAGTGGAAGTTCGGCGAGGGCCGGCATCTGCGACCTGAGGAGATTGCGCACGAGTGCCTCGTCTACTCCTATTTCGTCCTCATGCATGGGGATAGTCATAGAGCACATTTTGCCGATCCGGCGGCAAGATACGACCGTCCCGTTTGCCGGTATCGAGGGATACCGCTCGGCGAGAGTCGGTGACATCCTGTTCTCGTGCCTGATGGTCCGGACCATATCCGCCGAAGCTACGACTTACTTGCCGAGCGGTACTCCGCTCAGCTTGGTGACGAGCTCGTCTACAAGCCGCTCGATCGGGCCTTACTGGGTGCGCTCATCGAACAACACCCAGGTGGCACATCGCTCGTCGACCTGGGCTGCGGGCCAGGCCACGTCGCAGCGTGGGTCACCGCACAAGGAGTGGCGGCGGTTGGAATCGATATGTCGCCGGGGATGGTGGCGGTGGCCCAGCGCGAGCATCCAGAGGTCGAGTTCCGCCAGGGAGATCTGCTTTCACTACCGGCGAGTGACGGCGAGTTCGGATCGGCAGTGGCGTTTTACTCCATCATCCACCTCGGCACGCACGAGTTGGCGCCCGCGTTTTCCGAGTTACGACGGGTGCTGGTTACTGGTGGACGCCTGCTCGTTGCCTTTCACGTCGGTGATGAGATACGACACATCGACGAGCTCTGGGGCCAGGGCGTCGATCTTGACTTTCGCTTCCTCGAAACGGCCGCAGTGGTCGACATCCTGGGAGGTGCGGGATTCGAAATCGAGGCGCAGCTCGAGCGCAGGAACTACCCGGAGGAAGTCGAGACCCGCAGGGCCTATGTCATGGCTCGACGTCGTTGAGGGCCCGAGCTCCACCCAACGGTTCTTCCGAGAAGTGGCGATTGGCACTACCCTTTCAATTCGTCAGCCGCACGTTCAGTCATGCCCACGCCAGAGTTCAGCGATCCGCGCCAGGTAGTGATCTATGACGCGGTGAACTCATACGAGCCTGGAACGCAATCTGACTTCTATCTTGGCCTTGCTGAAGAGGTTAGCGCTGAGACAGTCGTTGACCTCGGGTGCGGCACGGGCATCATCACCCTCGAGTTCGCAAGTAGGAGCTATCGGGTGATCGGAGTCGATCCCTCTCCGGTGATGCTCGAGGTGGCCCTGCAAAAGCCCGGGGCCGACGCTGTCGAGTGGGTCCAAGGGGGTGCTGGACAACTGGGAAATCCAGGCGCGGACCTGGTGATCATGAGCGGCCACGTAGCCCAGTTCATCTTGAAGGATGACGATTGGCTGGAGGCATTGGTTGGGGTGAACGAAGCGCTCAGGCCAGGGGGATACTTAGCCTTCGAGAGCAGGGATCCACGAGCCCGCGAGTGGAAACGCTGGATCGGCCGCAAGCGGACAATCCCGGATTCCCCTTACGGTCCAATCGAGTCCTGGACCGAGGTCACAAGCGTGGACGCCGATATTGTTCACGCGGTCGGCCATCGACGTCTCTTGCAGAGTAATGAGGAACTGGTTTCACCCTTCGCCATTCGGTTCCGCAGCGAAGAGTTGCTCAGACAGTCTCTCGCCTCGTCTGGGTTCTCCGTCGAGCATGTCTTTGGTGACTGGGATCGGCGACCGTCGGGTCCGGACGAGCGGGAGCTGATCGTCATCGCGAGCAAGGCATAGATCAGGGTCTAGAAGTACCAGCCCGAAGGGACCCAGGAGACCGGGACTGCCATGCCGTCAACGAACAGGGATCCGCGTATCTGCGCCGTCAGACGCGCCTGATGGAGTACGTCGAACGCCCACTGCTGGGCAGCGGTGAGCCCGTGCACCAAGATTTGTCCCTCGGAGCCGGCGAGGAACCGCCACAGGAGGACGGCGGCTATCTGCTCGTCAGTTGCCCCCAGCATGGCCAGTCGGTCCGGGTGCCAAAGCACCCACCCTCGTCCGGAATCGCTGTCCACTACGTCAAGGCGGTTACGCCCGTCACTCAGCGCGAAGGCCACATCCTCTGTACGCGAACGGCCCAGCTGTGCCTCAACCTCGGCCACCAATTCGAGATCCCCCTCATCGCCATCGCGACCGGGCAAGGAGCGTGGGATGGCTCGGCGGTCGGGTTGGCCTCCCATCTCGGCCGTCGGGTGCATGGCTAGTCCGGCCAGGAAGTAGCGGCGCATGGCCCGAGGGTCGGGCGAGGACTGAATCATGCGTTGGGTGGCGCCGGCGGCGTAGCCCATGGCCGCCTCGAGGAGCCGCCCGCCCAGTCCCCTGCTCTGGAACTCTGGGTGGACGAACAGCATAGAAAGCCCCCAGAATCTCTCCCGCCGGACGGACTCGGCGACGCCAACCACCCGCCCTTCCGAGGCCGCAACCCAGGCTCCAGGCCCGTCGCGCTGCACGAAACGGGCATGGCCGACGCGGCTGGCCTCCAACTGGGCGTCGCTCGGTGGGGTGTGCGGCGGGAGCAGACCCGCTTCTGCCAGCGCGGCATCGGCGGCCTCGATCACGGCCATCGTCGCCTCGACGTCTTCGAGGACCATGGGTCGCAGGTCCCACCCGGCGGCCTCGCCGGTCGCACTACGCGAGGATGTCGCTCTATCCATGGCCCCATGCTGGCACGCCGTTCAACTGGCCCGCCGTGAGTCCCAGCCCGAGACTGGCCGACGGGCTACTACCTCGGTCACATGGCTACAACGACCGCGTGAGTTGCCCTGCTCGGATCTCCGGCGACGCTGACATCGGCAGAGCGTGCCCCGAACGTCGGGAGGACGACGCTTAAAAGCGCAGGAGAATGCGGCCTCCTGGTCGCAAACCGCCCCTGAGATCAGGCCGCGATGAACTCTTCGAGGGCCCACTCAAGGTAGGAAGCCGGGAATCTCGATAGTTTGGATGCCCCTGGAACCTCGGCAATCGCGGTGGCCGAAGCCGCCGCATACTGACGGGCGATTTCGATGACCTCGTCAATTCGGCCGGAGTTGAGGATCAATCTCGAAGCTTGTTCAAGGTCGGCACTCTGCCGCCGAAGCAGCAATGCCCGAAGGTCGCCGCCACTGGGATCTGCCAGTTCCAACAGAGCCGGCATTGTGAGGACTCCGCTTCGCATATCGACGCCCACCGGCTTCCCCAACCGCTCAGGATCCCCGATCAGATCGAGTATGTCATCAATGAGCTGAAACGCCATTCCGAAGTTCCTTCCGAACTCGCCCATTCCGTTGACTTGTTCGTCCGGCAGCGCCGCGCAGATCGCTCCCACTCGACATGAACAGGCGAAGAGCGCAGCAGTCTTTGCCCCGATGGTGAAGAGATAACGGTCGATCTCCTGGCCGATATCGAACTGATGCTGGGTCTCGGTTGTTTGCCCGACGCACAACAACGCCACCGTCCCGGCGACATCGGATGCCACCTTTTGGCCAGCTGCGGCGGCTTCGGCACCCGCCCGTGCCATCAGGTAGATCCCGGCCAAAAGGGCTTGGTTCTGGCCTTCGACCGCGTTGATGGTCGGCGTCCCTCTCCGAGTCTCCGCTTCGTCAAAGATGTCGTCGTGAACCAATGATCCGATCTGAACCAGCTCGACGGCCACGGCCGCCGCGATTACGCGACTATCGAACGTCCGACCTACGTCGGCCACCGCCAGGGTAAGGGCTGGACGAAGGCGCTTCCCACCCCCGGCCACCACTCGAAGGCAAGCAGCAGTCAGGTCCGGTGCACCCACCGTGCAGGTTACGGCAAGCCGATTACCTACCTCCTCCAGATGCACTTCAAGTTCCGACGATCCCAAGAGGTCGAGAGGCGACGAACGCATACGAGGACGCTACTGCGTTGACGGCTACTGGAACCCAGTGGCAGTGCGCGTCCACGAGGAAACCGGCGCGGTCACGGCACGGTTCACGGGGGCGACATGCTTGCCCAGCGGTAATCGCGGCGGTAGTCGAGCAGGTCGAGCGGATTCTCTCGGTCGACATCGATGGCTCCCCCTACCGCCCGGTAGATATCACACACTGAGGGTCACGAGGTCCGGCCAGAGCTCCTGTATCGCTTCGAGGACGGTTGCGCCTCGATTGCCGATCTGCCGGAGGCGATGACGATCGGCGATCGTGTTGGCGCACTCGAGCGTCGATGGCGTGAGACGTCTATGCGCATCGATGACATTGGGTGGTGCCGGATACGCGACCAGCCAGGCCAGGTGCAAGACATGGCAGAAGGCGCCGATCGGTCCTCCGAGTCTGATCCGATCAGGTAACCGCTCGGCCGTGAATGGATAGCCGCCCATCCAGTCGTGGAGGCCATCGAAGAATGGGTCAGCAGCGGCGAAATGGACCCGTGGGACTCGATAGAAAGCGATCGTCGCCGCGCACATGATGCAGGGTTCGAAGGTGGTGTACAGCGAACCCGTGACCCGGGTGCCAAAAGGTACTTGGGACAGGGCGTCCATCTCGGCGTGGGCCATGATCGTTCCCGACAAGTGAGAACCTGATTGTTCAGTCGTCCTGTTGCGACCCCTCGCCACCACTGATCCGGTCTCGTCGACAAGGACGGCACCGACCCCAGCTGAGCCCGCAATCCATGAGTTCCACGCTTCCTCGATGGCGATCTGCCACGTCGAGCCCACGGAGTCCCAGGCCGACCGGGGAGAATCCATGGAGCGGATGCTAGGTGCTGATAGTGCGGCGAGCGTGCCCCCGATCGCCGGGACGGTGGGGCCGATGCGCCGCTACGTCAGTGCCAGGCGACCGCCATCTTCAAAGCATCGCTCAGCGCGGACAACTGGTGAGAGGTCGTCCATTCCACCGAAGATCGTCGCCTCGGTCGGCTTTCGGTCTGTGAAGCGCCAGAGTGGTGCGAATGTGTCCGCCGTCTTTTGCACACCACTTTGGCGAGCGATGGCGCCCGTGTTCTGACTGGTTAGTTCAAGACGCATCCCGGCCGACTCGACCAATTTAAGAGGCGAGAGCCATATCACTTCCTGAGCTCCGTCGATCCGGAGATATTTGTCGAGGAACTTTCGCATCGAAGTCTCATCAGTAAAGAAGTAAACGCGCTGATTCAGCAGATGGATCCAGTCGCTGACGTCCAGCCCGTCTCCGAGGATTGACTTCAGATCCTTACCGGCAAATAGCGGGCCCTGGTCTCTGAGGATGACGTCTTCGCCGCGGACGGTCAGGCGAACGGACTCCCGGCGAGGTGTTGAAAGCAGCACCTGCCGTTCCTCTTCAGTCAGTTCAGCTTCCAAGATCAACTGCTCGGCCGTCCGGAATCCGTGTTTCGTAACTTGCTCCCACACGCCTACGGGGCCGACATGACATATCACCTTGCAACGGTTGAGGAACTGTTCTGGCGTCATCCACTTGAAGGATCCCACAGTTCGGGGGGGCAACGTGCTCAGTACTCCGAAAAGCCGCTGGGACCTTCGCTCCGGTTAGAACTGCCCAGGTACGCCGGGCTGGGGCGAACCATCCGTGTAATCGTACTGCCGGGATAGTGCCAAGAGGCGCCGGACTTCGGCCTGGCATGCTTCACTCAGTCGTGAGGCCACCGAATACCGGAGTGGGGGGGAGAGGTCCGGACGACCAGATGGGTCGCCTACCAACCGGTCCCGGCGATAATCGATCCGTTGAGATGGGTGCCCACTATCGAGCCGTAATTCGGCGCGTCGCCATAGTTGCTGACCGCGCCGTCAGCACTCGCAACCCAGTAACCTGCCCCGTCTGAGGTCGTGAAGATCGCTGCAGCCGGATTGAGCCCGCCGAACTGGCCTGCCGGGGCACCGAAGTTGGCGGCGTCACCGAAGTGTGCGATCTCCCCGTTGGCGAGGAGGATCCAATAACCTTTGCCATCGGGAGTGCGAACTGCTGAGGTGACCGGAACGCTCTGAGGTCCGGGCGACCCCAAGGATGGCGCGTCACCGAAGGCATAGACATTGCCGGTCTTCGTCACCACCCAATAGCCCCCGCCACTGGCGTCGGGCATCACCGCGATCGCCGCACCTGAGCAGCCACCGATGCCCGGACAACTACCAGCGAACTTTGCGTCGCCGAAGGCGAAGACACCACCATCGGAACCAACCATGAAATAGCCACCGTCATCGGCTGAGGGCACCATGCCGACGATCGGTGCGCTCAAGCTCCCAGGTAGCCCGGAGCCGTAGGGGTGGATACCCAATCCGGGTATCGAGCCGTAGAATTGAGTGCCTCCGTATGAGAAGACTCCGCCGTCGGAGGCATCGAGCCAATAGCCCGCATCGTCCTTCGTCGGCACGACGCCCACGATCGGGCGCTGGAGGTGAAGTGAACCGGCAGAGCCGTAGAACTGGGCCGATCCCATTGTGAAGATTCCGCCGTCAGAGCCGACCAACCAATACCCATGCGACGCGGGAGGTTGTGTCACCGGTGGCGTCACCGGTGGCGTCACCGGTGTCCAGACGGCAAAGAGTACCGTGCTGGCCAGGATGGTGAAGGTGGCCCCCGGAACGTAGAAGGAACCGCTGCCGTCCGGCTTTGTGTTCCAACCGGAAAAGTTGTATCCGGCCCTGAGCAGTGTGCCAGGACCGAGCACTGTGACCGTGGTAGCGGGACTGTAGGGACTCGCGGTGTCCACGGGCACCGTGCCACTCGTAGCACCGTTGCCCACATACGCGACGGGGAGGGTGCCGGTCTGACCCGATGAACCGTCGAAGGTTGCATCACCCGAATAGTCGGCAGTTATCGGCCCCGTGGCACCGGCGCCAGCCGAACAGCTGGCCTGTCCCGAGTCGAGCTCCACCGGGGGACAACTCGAAATCGGCACGCCGTCGTTCAGGAAGGTGACGCTCCCGGTCGGAGTCGCCTCTCCCGCCGAGATATCCGGAGTCGCCTCTCTCGCCGATATCTCCAGCGCTGCGTGGGCCGGTGTGTCCGTGGTGACGGTCGCAGTGAGATCACCTGCGCCGTCCGATTGAATCTGCGTCGACGTGGCATCGAGGGATCCGACCGCCGCAGACGTTGTCTCGATGAGAGCCGAGAAGTTCGCGTTGTCGGGGGTCTGCAGCCCGACGGCGACACACTGCGCGTCATTGGCGTCAGGCACGCACGAGACGCCGCGCAAATCGGTGCGCCCGCCACCGGCCGGTTCGACCGGCGCCGGAGTGGGTGTGAGAGACCAAGCAACCCCGTCCCATGTCTCCACCACGGCAAGATCCGGATACGAAAGGCTCGAACTGTTCTGCCCACCGCCTCCATATCCGACCGCGACGCACGCCTGCGCTGAGACACACGAGTCGGCGATCAGAATACCCCCACCTAAGAAGCCTGGACCGAGGTCATCTTCGGGGTAGTTCGGACTCGGAACGACCAGCCATGATTCGCCGTTCCAGTCCTCGGTAAGACCTGTGGCCCACCCGACGCCACCAACTTGAACCGAGCCGACTGCCATACAGAACGTCGGCGAACCGCAAGACACGTCGTAAAGGAAGCCATCGTTACCTGGGTCGGGTACAGATTGGGGCACCCAGGTCCCGCTGGCCAACACCATGGAATAGAGCGAATCCGAAGACCCGCCTCCCACGGTGACGCAGGTCGTCGGGGCGCTGCAAGAAACCCCGGAGAAGCTCACGTCCTGTTGACTGAAGGCCATCGTCCAGGAAGCGCCGTTCCAACTGTCAATGAACCCACCAACGGTGCCGTCCTGTCCGACAGCGAAGCAACTTCCCGCGCTGGGACACGACACACTGCTGAGCCAGACGTTGACCCCCGATGACTGCGGGTTTGGCGCCATCGACCACGTCGAGCCATCCCATTCCTCGATCACACCCACCACGTTCGACCCGATTTCTGATCCAGTAGATCTTTCGCCGACAGCCATGCAAAAGGACTCAGAAGAACAAGACACGCTGTTGAGCTGCAGCGCACCGCCCGGTTCGACAAGGGGGGCTGTCGTCCAGGTACCCGCGCTCCAGGTAAGCGAGTCGTCCTCGTATTGGTTCGATTCCAGCGCCACGCAGTACGTCGGGTCGGGGCACGAGATGGTATCGACCTCTTCGAACCCGAGTTGCGCCGGGGCTCCATCGAGACTCCACGTCCCAGCACCGGTCGCCGCCTGGGCCGGCTGCCCGAGCGAGCAGAGGGGGCCGAGAACGAGAGCCATTCCACACGCGAATCCGAACAGGACCCGAGACGAGCGCCACCTACGTCGTCGCCCTCCATCGTTTTGTGCACCGATCACGCGAACGCTCCTCTACGTGGTTGATAAGAGAGAGACTTTGAAAGAAGGCACGGGACGAGCGTTGACCATCGTCGTGAACGTGTGCCCGTCATCCGCCTCCGCCTCCGCCTGCCGAACTGCATTCCTAGGGTGACCGGAAGGCGGCTGATGGTCATTGGGCCAAACGTCACGAGAGAGCGCTTGGCAGGTGTGCGTCAGGAATATTGTGTGGAGGTTGATTTGCTTGCGATCTCCAGCTCGGCGTTGTCCGAAGGCACTCGCCGTGGGTCTATGGGTGAGCCGTTTGGCGCGAGCGGTGAAAGAGCTGGCCGGGGCCGAGCACGTCTACAGCTGGTCCGACTGCGGGAGCGGCCCGATGCACCCTCAGGTTGGTGAGGATGAGATGCAAAGGCTTGTAGCTCGACTCAGGTCACACGTCATCGACGAGTGACGGGTGTCCCCGTCCATCGGGAAAGTGGGACACTTCGCACAAACGGGATAGCCCTCTGCAGCGTGGAGGCACGCTCCGGACCACCGTCACCGGTCACCGCGCGTACCCGCGATCGCCAGGCATGGCTCGCACCCTGATTCCGGCAGCAGTGAGGAACTGGCGGATCTGGGATGCGTGTTCGACGACGTGCAGTGGCATCCTGCCGACAATCACTCCGTACAGCATGCCGTGGTGCCGATGAGCGGCAGGGAGTGGTCGAGCCGCCACGTTCTCGGTAAACGCATCAAGCGTCGCGCGCACCCTCCCCCGGCAGTAGTCGATGTAGCCGACCAGCTCGGCCTTAGTGAAGAGACGGTTGGGAAAGGCGTAGGTGTTCTCGTCAAAGGGTTTTGGCGGTTCCCACGGCTCGAACTCGGCGGTGAGGTCGTAGTCGAGGGTGAGCAGCGCATGGTAAGCCAGGAACCAAGGGGCTGAGCCGTGTAACCCTCCGTGCGGCGTCGGAGACGTGGGCGCCTCGTCCGGCCACAGGTCTGTCCCCCACAGGTCGTCGGGACAATCCGTCAGCGCCGCCTCCATCAGCCGCAGCGCTTCCTCGAAGTTGCTGGCCATGCTCTCCACGAACGGGTTCGCCACGCCCTACGTGATAGCGCACATCGACGGATCTGGGAGCGGCGGCTGTCCCAGACCGCGCCTCCACCACCCGTACTGAGGGTGTCCCCGCTCGCCGGACCGTGGGGACTGTTGGACCACCCGGAACGAGGGACCCTCCGACCACCGAACACCACAGGGTCGGCTACATTCGCTCGATGGTTGAGGAAAGCGTCAGGGCGGTGCAGTTCGACCAAGCCAATGTCGTGCAGCGCAGTATGCGGCTTCTGGCTGGGACGCGACCTATGGCGTGGCTGTTCGCTCGGGTGCTGCACCACCTCGATGGTCCGGTGCTGCGACGCAGCGCCGGGCGTCACTCCGTCTCGGCCGCCCTGACGGGGCTCCCCATCATCGAGCTCACGACCGTCGGTGCCCGTTCCGGCGAATCGCGTACCTTGCCCCTCGTCGGAGTGCCCGATGGTGATCGGCTCGTGCTCGTTGCTTCGAACTACGGCAAGCAGCAGAATCCGGCCTGGTACTACAACCTCAAAGCCAATCCGCGGTGTAGCACCACGTTTCGCGGTCAGCGTCACGAGATGGAGGCCTATGAGACCGAGGGCGAGGAACGCCAGCGCCTCTGGGAGTTGGACGTGTCGGTGTATCCGCCACGCAACCACTACGCACAGCGAGCCGGCAACCGCCGCATCCCGGTAATGGTCTTGCAGCCGGCACCCATGCCGACCGGCTGACGAGCCCGATGACGCTGGGCAACCTGAGGCGTAGAAATGGACGGGTGATGCGCCGCCGGGTGCCGAGGTCCGGGCCAAGGCCTCTCTGCCACGGCAGGTGCTGGGTTTGGCACCCTGCTCATCGTCGGAACGACGCGGCCGGTGTGACCGGTGCACCTCGGTCTCCCGCCGCGCGCAGCGCCCTCGCCTGAGGCTGCTAGCGATCAGCTGGGCGGTCGGGCGTTGAGCCGGGCGGCTTGCCGTGTGAGGTGTTCTCGCTCGGGGAGGTTGGGAGCTGATCGAGCGGCGGCCGCGTAGAGGCGCGCCGCGGTGCCGCGGTCGCCGTCACGCTCGTGGAGATAGGCGGCGGCGGCGGTGTACCGGGGCAGCGCCGGATCGAGCAGCGCCAGGGCGGCCAGTCCGGACCGAGGGCCGTCGGCCTCCCCGACCGCCACGGCCCGGTTGAGACGGGCCACCGGGTTGTCGGTGAGGCGCACCAGTTCGTCGTACCACTCGACGATCTGCACCCAATCGGTCTCCTCCGGCGTGCGGGCGTCGGCGTGCAGCGCAGCAATGGCGGCCTGGGCCTGGAACTCCCCCAGCCGGTCGCGGGCGAGTGCCTGCTGGAGCACGTCGACACCCTCGGCGATCAGGTCGGTGTTCCATTGGCTGCGGTCCTGCTCGGCCAGCGGCACGAGCCTGCCCTCGGGACCGGTCCGTGCCGGCCGCCGTGCCTGGTGGAGCAGCATCAGCGCGAGCAGGCCCGCCACTTCCTCATGATCGACCCGCGCCGCCAGCTGGCGGGTGAGTCTGATCGCCTCGGCGGCGAGGTCGACGTCGCCGGAATAGCCCTCGTTGAAGACCAGATAGAGCACGCGTCGCACCGTGGCCAAGTCACCGGGTTGGTCGAAGCGAACCCCGGAGACGGTCCGCTTGGCCCGGCTGATGCGCTGCGCCATGGTTGCCTCCGGCACCAGATACGCCTGCGCGATCTGCCGCGTGCTGAGGCCACCGACCGCCCGCAGCGTGAGCGCGACGGCCGAGGCCGGGACCAGGCACGGGTGCGCGCACAGAAAATAGAGCTGGAGCGTGTCGTCGACGGTCTTGGCCGGGCCGGACACGGGTTCGCCCTCGGCGCGTGCCTCGCGCCGCCGCCGGGAGGTGTCGGCGCGGGCACCGTCGAGGTACTTGCGCCACGCGACGGTGGCCAGCCAGCCCTTCGGGTCCCGCGGCGGGTCGTCCGGCCAGACGCGCAGTGCCTCGAGGAGGGCGTCCTGCACGGCGTCCTCGGCCCCGGCGAAGTCAGCCCCGCGACGGCCGAGGATGCCGATGACGGACGGAGTGAGGGCCCGTAGCTGGGCCTCGTCCACCGTCTCTTACTCCGTGATGGTCGGAGGCGCGGTCAGGAACGGGCGCAGCTCGAGCCATTCGTGGATCGGCTCCCCGCCCGCGCCCGGTGCCGCCGACAGCTCGGCGGCCAGCTCGAGCGCCCGCTCGTAGCTGTCGACGTCGATCGCCATCCAACCGGCGATCAGGTCCTTGGTCTCGGGGAACGGGCCGTCGGTGACGGGCGGCTTTCCCTGGCCGTCGTAGCGGACGAACGTGCCCTCCGGGGCGAGCGCCTGACCGTCGACGAACTCGCCCGTGCCTTCGAGTCGGGCGGCGAAGTCCTGCATGTACTGCATGTGTGCCGAGACCTCCTCAGGCGTCCACTGATCCATGGGGACGTTGTTGAGCGCTGCCGGCGCTCCCCGGTAGTGCTTGAGCATCAGGTACTTGGCCATCGTGTTCTCCTTGGTGAGGTACGGCCCATTGTGGCCGTGTTCACTCCAGGGACGGAACGGAGCGGCGGTTCTCGACAGCCCACCCGCACTTTCCTCGAGGACGTTTCCGCGCGCTCCGCGCCGCTTCGAGAGGAGCTCACTGCATCCCCTGTTCTCTCGTGCCACGAGAGTATCGTAGGACGATGGTTCTGCGGGATGCCGACTACGAGGACCTCCTGGCGCTGCGGACCGGCTTGCGGCGCTTCGTCCGTTGG
>Ga0302326_10010512_pt1 | contig 20057 bp, 19 predicted proteins | sample Palsa_T0_3_FD_202264 | JGI IMG/M metagenome (GOLD analysis project Ga0302326, IMG submission 202264) | Peat permafrost microbial communities from Stordalen Mire near Abisko, Sweden - Palsa_T0_3 | ecosystem: Environmental > Terrestrial > Soil > Palsa > Peat permafrost | place: Sweden: Abisko...
TGGATTCACCAGATCCTGATCGCGGATAATGAGCACCCGCTCCGGCAAACCGGCTGTGGCTTGCTTGGCGCGCTCGATCCCTTCCACGATCAGCGCTCCGGAAGCTCCTCCGAGGAGCTGATCTTTGCTGAAGCCATGGATATGAGGGTGGTACCAGTAAAGGCCCGGCGGCTCATTCTCAGGAATGCGAAATCGATACTCAAACGGCGCATCGCCCGGCTGCACCGACGTCTTCATCACATCGTCCTGGTGACAGACCGGAGGAATGGTCAGTCCGTGAAAGTGAAGGTTGGTCGACACCGGGCTCATGATGCCGCTGCTGCAGGGATTGCCGGAAGCATGCGTGTGCGCGTGCGCTGTGTGTTCACCTTTCAGATCTGTCAGTGCATTGGACAGATGAAGAATGACGAGATCGCCAGGGCTCGCACGCAGCGTGGGCGACTCGTGGCCGGCTGCATCGATGTAGCAGTAGCGGATGGAGCCATTGTCATTGAGCGCATCATGAGCAGTCAGCTTGACTTCGAGGACGCCATGCACGCTCCGCAGGTCTTCCGGCTCTTCTACCATGCTGCCCAAAGCAGGGCGTGGACATACATTCTCGGCGTATACCTGGGTGCTCCAAAGCCGGCACCCGGGTGCACAGCACAACACGATTAAAACGGTCCAGATGGAGATTTTCATTCGAGGGTGGGATTTGCAGTCCTGTTGCGGATTTCGGCTCGCGAGCTGACGCGTCGATGGCTTCTTTCAACAGTCTTCACCATCAACGTTAACCTGGGGTGAATCGGCCGGCATCAGAGGATTAGAGGATGTGTGAGAACTTGGATTTTGGCAATTTCTCCCTGCCACGAACTCGGGTGCACCATATCTCGCTCGTTTTTCGCGAGATGTGGGATTCCGCAAATCTGTTCCCTTGATTCTGAATAACTCTGATAGGCCAGAGGTTAAGGTTCGCGGAATCCCACATCTCGCGAAAAACGAGCGAGATATGGGGCACCCGAGTTCGTGGCCGGGAGGGTTCCTGAAACCGAGTTTTCGCAAAGCCTCTGAAGCCACACTGGCTACGGCAGGACAAAATCGGAACCCACCACCATTTGCTAAACCCGTTTCGTTAATTGACTTAGCGATTTCGTCTTCCTATAATCCCGGCTGGACTTGACCAGCCCGCGCGCTCGAAGGGATGCCCACCAGAGATGACTGAGACCGCCAATACCGATATGTTTAGCCTCGCGGGAAGAATTGCCATCGTTACCGGGGCGGCGACAGGTATTGGACAAGCCATTGCGAGCCGGCTCGCGAGCGCCGGAGCGACCGTCGCCGTGGTCGATGTGAACCTTTCCGGAGCGCAAAGCGTCGCGGCCTCTCTGCCCAATCATTCCTTTGCCGTGGAAGCGGATGTCGCCAATGCGGCCTCCGTCGGCCGGGCTGTCGATCAGGTACTGAAACAAGCCGGCCATATCGATATCCTGGTAAACAACGCCGGCATCGCCGGTCCCGCTGCCTATATTTGGGAGCAGACCGATGCCGATTGGCAGCGCAATATCGCCATCAATTTGACCGGGGTCTTCAACTTTTGCCGGGCCGTCGTTCCTCACATGCGTAGCCGATCCTACGGGCGTATCGTAAATGTGGCCTCGATCGCAGGGAAGGAAGGCAATCCAAGGATGGTGCCTTATTCCGCCACCAAGGCTGGGGTAATCGGTCTTACGAAAGCGCTGGGAAAGGAATTGGCCACCGAAGGCATTTGCGTCAACGCAGTCTCCCCGGCGGTGATTCAAACCCAGATGCTCGATCAATTAACCAAAGAGCAGGTTGCCTATATGACCGACCGCATCCCGATGCGCCGTACGGGCAAGCCCGAGGAGATTGCGTATGTGGTTCATTTTCTGGCGAGCGATGAATGTTCGTTTGTCACCGCGCAATGCTACGACGCGAGCGGCGGCCGCGCCACCTACTGAAGAACACCATCCCACTCCCTTTGGAGCACCACATGAATCGCAGACAATTTCTGGGTAGTACAGCCGCGGCACTGGCTTCCGCTCCGCTCTCCATGCCGGTGGCAGCTCAGTCTTCTTCGCAGAGTGCGTCGCCTGTACCGATGAAAAAGTTGCCCATCGGCGTGTTCACACCGCCCTTCCACCAGCTATCCGTTGACGAGCTACTGGACAAGTGTTCCAGCCTGGGAATTGAGGCGCTGGAGATTCCAACCACTGGGCCGAATGGCTCGCCGCACTGTCCTCGACCGGAGCTGGTAGCGGACCTGGCGAAGGCGCGCGCATGGAAGAAGAAGTTCGATGACCGCGGCATTCCGGTGATGACCCTGAGCTGCCACAACAACGCACTTTATCCCGATGCAGCCAAGGCACGGGAGGCCACAGAGGAGTTTCGCCAGACGCTGCAGCTTGCCGGCATGCTGGACATTCCTACGGTGGTGGGATTTTCGGGTTGCCCGGGAGGCTCGCCGACCGACACGGTAACCAACTGGGTTGTCTATGACTGGCCGCCGGAACACGGCGCCGCGCTTGCCTGGCAATGGAAGGAGCGCGTCATCCCTTATTGGAAGGAGACGGTGGAGTTTGCTCGTAAGCAGGGTGTCCGCCGCATTGCGCTCGAGATGCATCCCAATTTTGTCGTCTACAACCCGCGGACTTTGCTGCGACTGCGCGAAGCGGTTGGGGAAGAGATTGGCGCCAACTGCGATTTAAGCCATCTCTTCTGGCAGCAATGCAACGCGGTCGAGGTGATCCGCTTTCTCGGCAAGCAGGGAGCGATTTATCACGCCCACATGAAAGACACTGCGTTTTTCCCTCAGAACGTGGATCGTTTTGGCGTCTTGAACTTCGGCAAGGCAGACGATCACGAAGCGTCGGAATTTTTCCGCGCCGTTGGCTACGGTCATGGGGCAAGCCAATGGAAAGACATCATCCACGCCTACATGGAAGTCGGTTACAACGGAATGCTGAGCATCGAAAACGAAGACCCGATTCTGAGCGGGGAAGTAGGCGTGCAGCGTTCGCTAACCGTCCTCAAGAACGTCCGCGAAGAAATCCTGTCAGGCAAGCCCAACCCAGGCTAGGTGGGGACAAAATCCGGGTGCCCCATATCTCGCGTTTTGTGCGAGATGTGGGAAGTAAGCCGCCGCCCGGTTCAGACCTTTCGATTAGCCGGCAAGAAACTTTAATATTAGATAACTTCCCATATCTCGCAAAGAACGCGAGATATGGGGCACCCGAGTTCTTTGCAGGGAGCATCCCCAAAAACTGCTACCCCTTCATATTCACTAGCTCAGAAGTGGCGAAACTTACGACGTTATATCCGCAATCCACATAGAGCACCTCGCCGGTGATACCCGACGCCAGCTCCGACGCCAGAAACAACGCCGCATTTCCCACCTCCGCCGGGTCGACGTTCCTTTGCAGGGGCGAGCGTGCAGCGTGCACCTTGAGCATCTCTCCTAGCCCCCCAATACCGCGGGCCGCCAATGTCTTGATCGGGCCGGCAGAAATCGCATTCACCCGAATGTTCATCGCGCCCAGATCGTTAGCAAGGTAGCGCACGGTGGCCTCGAGTGCCGCCTTAGCGACACCCATCACGTTATAGCGCGGCACCACCTTCTGCGATCCGTAGTAGGTCATGGTCATGATGCTGCCGCCATCCGTCATGAGGGGAGCGGCGCCACGGCTCAAAGCAATCAGGGAATACACGCTGATCTCGTGGGCCACGCGAAAGCCGTCACGCGTGGTCAACAAAAAGTCGTTGTGCAACTCCTCGGCGGGGGCAAACGCAACACTGTGCACCAGAGTATTCAGCTTGCCGTAGCGGTCTTTCAACTGCTTAAAGACCGCATCAATTTCCTGATCGCTCGACACATCACATTGGAAAATTGCTGCGTCAGGCAGCTCGCCGGCCAGCGCTTCCGCCTCCGCCCGAAGCCGCTCGTTTTGGTAGCAAATCGCAATCTGCGCTCCGGCGGCGGAAAGCTTTTGCGCGATCGCCCACGCGATGCTGCGCTTGTTTGCCAGGCCAAAGACCACTGCTGTCTGACCTTTGAGATCTATCATTCCCTGCTGCTCCTTCGTTTCATTACTTTGGGGCGCCCGCAACCGTGGACGGCTAAGGATATATCAGCCACCGAGGTCTACGAGTTCCACTTCCTGCATCGCGCTGCCCAAAAACCGCGCGCCCAACCTCTGGAACTTCTCTACCGAGTCGGTAGCGAAGAAGCGGCAGCGGCCAGAAGGGCTTACAGCAGAAGTGGAAGAGCTATGCCCGGCCAGCATGCGCGCCGCCTGGCTAGCCGTCGCCTGCGCCGAATCGATTACCCGGATCGCCGGCGTGAGCGCAGCTTCCATCATCGGCCGTAGCAGCGGATAATGCGTGCACCCCAGCACCAGCGTGTCCGGATCAAGGGCCATCTCCTGTGCCTGCTCCAACAATTCGGTCAGATAGATTCGCACTACCTCGGCCGTGACCGGGTGATCGACCCACCCTTCTTCCACCAGTGGGACCAGCAGCGGGCACGCTTTTTCGAGCGCCATCAGGCCTCGCTCACGGCAGGCTGCCGCGTAGGCATGGCTCGAGATCGTTGCGTCGGTGCCGATCACCAGGATGTCTCTTGTCTTAGAGGAGGTGCGTGCCTCGTTGGCCCCGGTCTCGATCACCCCGAGAACCGGTACCGGGGTTGACGCGCGAATCTCGGTAAGCGCCAGCGCAGTGGCCGTGTTGCAGGCGATGACCAGGAAATCCGCGCCCTGGTCGAGCAGAAAGCGGGTGCTGGAAAGCGCATAGCGGACAATCGTAGCCCGCGACTTGGATCCATAGGGCAGCCGCGCCGTGTCGCCCAGGTACAGGAACTCCGCCTGGGGCAGCAAGGGCAGCAAAGCCCGCAACACAGTCAACCCGCCGAAACCCGAATCGAACACACCAATCTTCAAGCGCCCTGCACTCACAGATGTTTCACTCCCGGCGCATCCGACGCCAGGTACACGCGGGTAAGGTCGGCGTGTCCGGCGAGGGTGTCGTGCGGTTGCCCATCCACCAGAAACCGTACCTGCGCGATCTGGGGAAAGTTGGCGTGCAGCGTTTGTATGATGGAAAGCAGTGTGAGTGTCTCGGGCTCGATGCCCGAAGGGTGCGCCTCGACGAACGATCCGCTCAGGTCGACGACCGCTTCGGTGCCCGGGGACGCATGGTTGGCGTCCGCTGGAAGACTCATGAAGAATATTCCGTTCACTCCCTTGTTAGCGGCAATCGGGTGGCGCGCGTTGGGTTTCGCGTAGTTGGCGATCAGGTGTTGCAAGATCACGTGGGCGCTCGCATTGGCATCGACCGGCAAAGCCAGGCTCTGGGTTGCCGGTTGCACCGACCCGTCCATATCGTTGGCAACCATCATGGTTACATTCTGTACCGGCCTGCCGGCCGGTGAGCCGAGGGGCTGTGTCTCCGACGAGGCGAGGAGGCGATCGAGCGCCCGCTCCCGCATGCGCAGCAGGACCACCGCCATCAGCACCGAGCTGACCAGCAGGGTCCAGAAGAGGATGCGCTGTCCGCGGGAGATCACGGTTGTTGCCTCCAGTCGTGCTGCCATTGTTCCACTGCCGCCGCCATGGCCGCGACGATGCGGTCCTGGTACCCGGGGTCGGAGAGCGGGGTCACCCTGCCTGAGGTGTGCAACGGGGACAGCTCGACCACGATCGCCGGGCAGGTAAAGCTGTCCAGCGGCTGCAAAGCCGTACGCCCTAACGTGACTGGAATTTCGGCATGCGTCATCGCCGAATCCACCTCGGAGGATAGCCGCAAACTTTGCTCCGCATACGCGCCCTGGGCGGTTTCCCAGGGCAAAAACCGGACGAGGGGAATTTGCGTCAGAGACGAAGTGAAGACGTGCGCGCCGCTGCCGCTGGTAGTCGCATGCAACGTGATGCAGGCCGCCGCGCCGGCATGGTTCGCCGCCTCGGCCCGGTTCAATTCCGGGATGGCGCTGTCCGATTCCCGCGTGGTGACCACATAAATACCGTGTGCGCCCAACGTCGACCGCAAGCGTACGGAGAGCGCCAACACCAGGTCTTTTTCCATCTGGTGATCAGACAACCGCGCACCTCCGTCGGCGCCTCCATGGGCGGCGTCGATCACGATACCGAAACGCGGCGCCGCCCGCACCACCGCGGATGGGGGTGCCGCCGGCGGGGGAGGCGTCGCCGGAATGCTGGTCTTAGCAGGGTCGTTCGAAGGCAACTGGGCCGTGGCAAGCAACGCGCTGCTGAACAGAGCCGCCACGCTAAGACACATCGCAGCGCGCCCACGCCCGATCCGGTTGAGACGGGGGGGCCTGTTGCGGTCGATGATCTGCATGCGGGGTTCCATAGATCCACTCGGGTTGCCGGTCAGAAAATGCAAGCCAATGCCAAGTGCTTCCCCGCAGGTTTTGCGCAGCCGGGGCCCGGGGTTGCTTGTTGGTCCGTAGTCAAACGGCGCTCGGGAGCGGTGCTCCTCAGTCCAGCGCATAGACGGCAAGGCCGCTCAGCAGCTTTGGATAAAAATCAGTCGACTTCTGCGGCATCACATCGCCCGCGAACGCGACTTCGCGCAACTGGCCCAACGTGATCGGATTCGTGAGGAAGGCCACGTCCGCCTCCCTGCGGAAAACCTGTTCGATGGCCTCGCCGGCATCGCGCACATACCGCAGGTTCCGTTGTTCGAGAATCGCCTCTGGGGTAATGCCCAATAGCTGCTGCAGTACGAGGGAGTGCAACTGCGCCAGGTCCAGCCGGCGCTGGCGCTCCGGCAACTCAGCCAACGCCTGGGCCACGACTGCGGGCTTGGCCACCAGCAGATGGTAGCCCGCTTTGGTGACTGCGACGAAGGCCGTCCCCGATTGCCGGGCCAGCAAACGGGTCAGTTCGAAGCCGTCTTCCGCGCTCACTGCCTGGATATCGAAAAAAACGCCTGCCCGCTCAAGAAACGCAGCCGGCTGAAAGTCTTTGAGACCGAAAACCACCCGGTGGGTGGGCAGAATGGTGATGCCCTTTGAATCCATATTGACGAAGGTCATCATGACGGCAGCTTCCGGGTATGCCGGCTGGGGCGTCGTGTTCGCCAGGTTCCGCTCAGTTCGCGCGACGTTGGCTGGCGTATGCTCGCGCGAATAGTTCAGGGCGGTCTCGTAGCGGTGGTGGCCGTCGGCGATGATGAGCTTTTTATCTTCCATTGCTCCCAGCAGGATATTGATGGTGCTCATGTCGCTGACTTTCCACACCCGGTGGGTTACTCCGTATTCATCCGTGACTTCGATTTCCGGCGCCGCCGTGCCGGAAAAGAGGATCTTCTCCGCGGTCAGCGCGGGATCGGAATACAACATGAATATCTGTCCGAAGTGGGCGCGCGTCGCACGCAGCAGGTTCAGGCGGTCAGACTTGGGTTTGGAAAGCGTCTGTTCGTGGCGGAAAACCACCTGCTGGCTGTAATCGCAGACTTCGCCCAAACCGATAAAAGCGCGGCGCTCGTGTACTTCTCCATCGCCGCCTGGAATCGTAAACCGTTGAGAATAAGCGAAAATGCACGGGTCCTTTTCCTGGGTCAGCACGCCCAGACGGCGCCAGTCGGCGAAATCCCGGGCTGCGCGACTATAGACATCGTTGCTTCCAGGTTCGTCGAAGAGCTCGGGAAGCCCCAGGATGATGCGCACCAAATTGTAAAGACTGCGCTGGTAATAGGCCTGCTGCATCGCCGGCGTTATCTTGTCGTAGGGCTGCGTCACCACATCTTCCACGCGCACCATGCTCGGGTTGTAGCGCAACGCGCGAAAAGGGTAGATGCGGGCCATGCTCGTACTTCTAGCTCCAGACATCGGCAACCTCATCCTGTGCTGCCAATTGCTTTGCTCTCTTATGCTTGCCAGATTGTACCTGAGCACGAGGGCCGCGCTGTCGGTTCCTCAACCCCCGTCCCACGAGAGGCAACACCCGAAATAAGCAGGCCCAGACGGATTCCTAAGATCTAGTTGTCACACATGCAAACCGGTCCCGCGGAGAGGCGGGTGTACTCAATCAAACCCCCGGCAAAAAAGCCCAACACAGGTTTTATCCCAACGTGCTACCATCCGCACACGAACACTGGGACACGAGGGCTGGGGCTATGGCGCTCTCCATCGAGCGCAGAATGGAGATCAACGGTTGTGTTGGGTCCGTTCCCGGGTCTTCACAGAACGGCCGCAAAGGGAGTCTGTGCGCGTTCATGACCGGGAAAACTGCCATCGGAGCTTCGTTGTTGCTCGGCTTTTGGCTGACATGCGCCAACCTGGGCTGGGCGCAGGACCCGTTGAATGATGTACACATCCAGCCTCCGCCTCCTGCCCCGGTAGCGCCTGCTCCCACCGACCCCGCCGCCAAGACTACTGCGCCGGGAACCACCACCCCGGCTCCGCTCGAGGGCAAACGCGCCATGACCGCGCGCCCCAATGAACGCATCCGGGTCGATGTCAACCTCGTGCTGGTCCCCGTCACCGTCACCGACCCCCTCAACCGCCTGGTTACGGGTCTCGAGAGGCAGGATTTCTTTCTTTACGAGAACAACGCCCTGCAGAAAATCAAGAGCTTTTCCGCGGAAGACGCCCCGGTTTCAATCGGAATTATTTTCGACCTCAGCGGCAGCATGACCGATAAGATCAACCGGGCACGCAACTCGATCCTTGAGTTTCTTCACACCGCGAACCCGCAGGATGAGTTTTTTGTCATCGGCTTCAACGACCGGCCTGAATTGCTTACCGATTTCACCGCGAACGTCGACAACATCGAATCCCGGCTGCTGACTGTAAAGCCCGGCCACCGGACCGCGCTGCTCGACGCCATCTACTTTGGCCTGAACAAAATGAAGCAGGCAAAGAATGAGCGCAAGGCGCTGCTGGTCGTGTCGGACGGCGGCGACAACCGCAGCCGTTACACCGAGGGCGAAGTTCGCGCGGTGGTGCGGGAGTCCGACGTACAGATCTATTCCATCGGTATCTTCGACCAGTACGCACCCACGCGCGAAGAGCAGTTGGGCCCGATTCTGCTGCACGACGTGAGCGAGGAGACCGGCGGCCAGCTCTTCCGGGTCGACGATCTGGCGGATATGGCCGACATCGCCACCAAGATCAGTGCCGAGTTGCGTAACCAATACGTGCTGGGGTACAGGTCAGAGGATATTAAACGGGACGGGAAGTGGCGTAAATTGAAGGTGAAGCTGGTTCCGCCCGAGGGGCTCCCCCAGCTGACTGTCCACGCCCGTACCGGATACTATGCGCCCTTGCAGTAGATGCCTTCTTCCGATTTTCCTGCTTTGCTGCTTGCCCTCGCTGGCCGTGGAGCAGGTGCCGGCCGCTCCGCCTGCGCAATCGGCTTCCCCTGTTGCTTCCCCAGGACAGACGGAGAAACAACAGCCGCTCAATGTCGATCGCGATCCGGTTGCCGCCCCGGAAGAGCCGCAAAGCACTGCTCCCGGTCAGAACCCGGCGGCGTCCATTGGCCGTGACAACGGGCGTTACACCCTGCAGCGCAACGTCGATGAGGTGGTCTTGAACGCCACCGTGCTCGACGACAAACAGCATATGGTTACCACCCTCACCAAAGACGACTTCAAGGTCTTCGAAGACGGTGTGCCGCAAGTGATTACGTCCTTTCAACACCAGGACATCCCGATTTCGCTCGGGATTCTGGTCGACAACTCCGGCTCGATGCGCACCAAGCGGCAGGCGGTGAACAATTCTGCACTCGATCTGGTGCACTACTCGAACCCGGATGACGAGAGCTTCGTGGTCAATTTTTCCGACGAGGCCTACATCGATCAGGATTTCACTGCCAACGTCAACAAGCTGCGCGACGGGCTCTCGCACATTGATTCCAAGGGAGGAACCGCCCTTTACGACGCCATCATGGCTTCCGCCGATTACCTGACCAAGAATGCCAAGCGCCCCAAGCAGGTTCTACTGGTGATCACCGATGGAGAAGACAACGCTTCCAGCACCACTCTGGAGGAAACGGTCCGCCGCATCCAGGACCTATCCGGCCCGGTCGTCTATTCGATCGGTTTGCTTTATGACGACACGGGTGGTGGCCGGGAGGCTCGCCGGGCCAAGCGGGCTCTGGAGCTGCTGGCCAACGAGACCGGCGGCATTTCCTTTTTCCCCAAGAATCTGGACCAGGTAGACGCCATCGCCGGTGAGGTGGCGCATGACATACGGGAGCAATACACCATCGGCTACCACTCGACCAAGCCAATCACGCAGGGAGGCTTCCGTGCGGTGCACGTGGAAGCGAAGGCCAAAGGCTACAACAAGCTGAATGTCCGAACCAAGACGGGCTATTACCCCAACTCAAAACGAGGCCCCGCCTCCCAATCCGCCGCCCAACATAAAGACACCAACCCCTCCGTCAACTGAAGCGGCTGCACCCGGGTTCGTGGCAGGGAGAGAATTCGCAAAATCTGGTTCTCACCCACGCTCTGAAGCTCAGATCATTTCCGACCGCGCCAGCATCTTTTCCAGAACAACTGGCCGCCCCACCTCCTGTCAAATAACCGACAGCCCTCGAAAAACCAACCTATAATAGACGCAACATACCTTGAAGGTGATCAAAGCGCATCATTCCCTCTTGTGTGTTTATTCAAAAATTTTGAGCACCTTGCCGAAACAAAGGACTTAGCACGGGGGGTGGGACTTTTGGTTAGCCTATGACCCTGACCCGTGAGATTGCCGCCCGTTCGTTACTAGTCGCCGAAGATGTTACGGAGCTGATGGGGTCTACCCCCATGCTCCACCTTCACCGGGTCGTCCCCGCCGGGGCAGCCGACATCTATGCAAAGCTGGAGTTCTTCAACCCTGGCGGCAGCGTCAAGGATCGCGCGGCTTTGGGCATGATCCTGGATGCAGAACGCCGCGGTCTCTTGAAGCCCGGCGGAACCATCGTCGAAGCCACGGCCGGGAACACCGGGGTGGGCCTCGCCCTGGTGGGCGTTCATCGCGGTTACAAGGTTGTGCTTTTCGTGCCCGAAGGCTTTGCCGAGGAGAAATGCATTCTTATGCGTGGCTTTGGCGCCACCGTGATCCGTACTCCTGAGGCGGAGGCGATGTCCGGGGCCATCCGGCGTTGCCGGGCCATGGCCGAAGAAACGCCTGATTCCTTTGCCGCCCTCCAGTTCGACAATCCCGCCAATCCCGACTTCCACTACGCCACAACCGCGCGCGAGCTTTGGGAGCAGATGGACGGCCGGGTGGACGCCTTCGTCGGCGGCATCGGCACCGGTGGTACCTTCTCCGGCGTCGCTCGTTTTCTCAAGGAGCAGGATCCCGGCATTCTTACCGTAGCGGTCGAGACGCAGGGTTCTGTGCTCCAGGGCGGCGAGCCTTCCCACCACAAGGTGGAAGGTATCGGCGTCTCCTTCATTCCCCGGACCTTCAATCGCGAGTACTGCGACGAGATCCTTGCGGTCAACGATCCGGATGCCTTCGCCATGGTCAAGCGGCTTGCGGCAGAAGAGGGCCTCCTCGCCGGTTCGAGCGGGGGAGCGGTCATGGACGCGACCGTACAGATCGCAAAGCGCCTGGGCAAAGGAAAGCGGGTGGCCACCATCATTCCTGACTCCGCCGAGCGCTACCTTTCGAAAAAGATCTTTGAGGGCGGATTATGAAATGCAGTAACCCTCGCTGCGCTTCCCCGGGTTTTTCCACCCGTGCCATCCACGACGGGCAGTCCCCCGATCCAACCACCGGTGCGGTCAACGTGCCTATCTACGCCTCCTCCACCTACGCCCAGGAAGAGATCGGTAAGAACCGCGGCTACGAATACTCCCGGGTGTCCAACCCCACGCGTACGGCGCTGGAAGAGAACCTGGCCTCGCTCGAGGGAGGCACGTCTGCGCATGTGTTTTCCAGTGGGATGGCGGCCATTGCAGCCCTGGTCGCTATGCTCAAGACCGGGGATCACGTCATTTGCGGCTCCAACGTTTACGGGGGCACTCCCCGGCTCTTCGACCGCATCATTGCCAATTACGGCATCATATTCACCTACGTCGATACCACCGATCCCGAGCAGGTGCGGCGGGCGATCCAGCCCAACACCAGGCTGGTGCACATTGAAACCCCGACCAACCCCATGATGCAGGTCACCGACATCCGTGCCATTGCCGAGATCTGCCATGAACATCGGGGGGCGGGGCAGTCCATCGACCTGAGTGTCGACAACACTTTCATGTCGCCTTACTTTCAGCGGCCGATCGAGTGGGGCGCGGATATTGTCATGCACTCGACCACCAAGTTTCTCAATGGCCACAGTGACGGTCTGGGCGGCGTGCTGGTGGCCACCACGCCCGAGCACAAAGAGTCCTTTGAGTTTGTGCAGAAGTGCACCGGGGGCATCCTCTCTCCTTTTGAGTGTTTTCTGGTGTTGCGCGGGGTCAAGACGCTGGCCGTACGCATGAAGCAACATGAGGTGAATGGCCGCGCGATTGCCAGTTACCTCGTCGCCCATCCGAGTCTCCCGGTCGTTTTGTACCCTGGGCTGCCCCAGCATCCGCAGCATGAGCTGGCTCGCCGGCAGATGTCGGGTTTTGGTGCGCTGATAACTTTCGAGACTGGTTCGCTAGAGAAAGCCAATGCGGTGCTGCGGCGCCTCAAAATCTGTACCGTCGGCGAATCGCTGGGTGGCGTGGAGACGCTGATCTCCCACCCCGCCAGCATGACGCACGCGGCTCTGGGCGAAGAAGGCCGCGCGAAAATCGGTCTGAGCGACGGGATGCTGCGCATCTCGGTCGGCATCGAGGATGTCGACGATCTGCTTGAAGATTTGGAGCAGGGGCTTAGCGTGCTTTGAGGCGGGAAACGGGGCTGGGGGCCTCTGGGGAATGGTAAAATCAAGGGTTCACTCGACTCAGCGTCCCCGTTTCGAGCAGACAACGGAGCCCGCGCAATGAGTGCTCAAGCAGCCGATACCGCTCTTATCCCAACCCATTCTTTCGTACTGACCGAGGATCAGGAACAGCTGCGTAAGGAGATTCGCGATTTTGCCGCCCGTGAAATCGCCCCCAATGTCATGCGTTGGGACGAAGCCAGCGAGTTTCCACAGGACGTAGTGCAGAAGCTGGGTGAGATGGGCCTGATGGGCGTTCTTTTCCCGGTAGAACTTGGGGGCGCCGGTCTTGGCTACGTGGACTACGCGCTGGCCGTGGAAGAGCTTTCCGCCGTCGACGGCTCCATCGGTATCATCGTGGCGTCGCATAACTCGCTCTGCACCAACCACATCTTTGTCGCCGGCAACGACGAGCAAAAGCGTAAATACATTCCTTTACTGGCTTCGGGAAAATGGCTTGGCGCCTGGGGGCTGACCGAACCTGGTTCCGGCTCCGACGCCGGCAGCGCGCGCACCAGTGCTGTGCGCAACGGGGATCGCTGGGTGCTGAACGGCAACAAGACCTTCATCACCAACGGTCACTATGCCGACGTGTCTGTCATTATCGCGGTTACGGATAAGAGCAAGGGTACACGGGGACTCTCGGCCTTTGTCGTAGAAAAGGGAACTCCGGGCTTTCGTCCGGGCAAAAAGGAAAATAAGCTTGGTCTCCGCGCCAGCGATACCTCTGAGTTGATTTTCGAGGACTGCGAGATTCCGGAGGAAAACCTGTTGGGCCAGGAGGGCGATGGCTTCATCGACTCCATGCGTATTCTCGACGGTGGGCGCATTTCGATTGCCGCCCTTTCGCTCGGCATCGGGCGCGGAGCCTACGATGCCGCGCGTCGCTATGCGCAGCAGCGCCATCAGTTCGGCAAAGCGATTTCGGAATTTCAAGGCATTCAATGGAAACTGGCGGACATGGCAACCCAACTCGATGCCGCTCGCTTGCTCACGCTGCGAGCCGCGGTGATGAAGGATGCCGGGCAGAAAACCACACTGGAGTCCTCCATGGCCAAATTGATGGCCAGCGAAGTGGCCGTTCGGGTGTGCGATGAGGCAGTGCAGCTTCACGGAGGTTATGGCTTCATCAAGGACTACCCGGTAGAAAAGTTCTACCGCGACGTCAAGTTGTGCACCATCGGCGAAGGCACCAGCGAAATCCAGCGGCTCATCATCGCCCGCGAGATCCTGAACAAGTAATGCTCCGGCAAGCGACAGATGAATGAAGGATACGGGCTTCAGCCCGTACACTGCGGCAACAAAAACAGCCCCTGAGGTATTGCTCGGACTTTTCCGCGGCCCGACGGCGCGATCGGCAGAACAAGAGGACAACATAATGGCGAAGATCGACCACCTGGGCATTGCGGTGAAGAGTATTGCGCAAGCCAGGCATTTGTATGAAACGCTTGGCTTCTCTGTGCTCGAAGAAGCCGAGGGAGAAGAAGGCGTGCGGAGTGCCATGATCCCGATGGGGGACAGCCGTCTGCGCCTGCTAGAACCGCTCGACAATGAGACGGAGCTAGCCAAATTCCTCTCCAAGCACGGCGAAGGCCTGCACCACGTGGCACTCCATGTAGATGACATCTCGGGCACTTTCGAAGAGATGAAGCAGGCAGGTATCCGGCTCCTCTCGGAAGAAATCGAGATCGGCGCCGGCGGCCGCCTTCATTTTCTGGTCGACCCGTCGGCCGCCAACGGCGTCCTGCTGGAAATTTGCCAGGATCCGATCGCGGCGGTCTGAGCTCTCTCATGCTTCTATCCATGAATACCAGCGGCGGCACCGCCACCGTAGCCCTTGGCGTGGTGGGTCCCGGCGCGAAAGAAATCCGGATCCTTGCCACAGCCGAGCTCGCCGCGCGGACCTATGCGGCGAGGCTGATTCCCGAGATCGCCGCGATGCTCGAGTCGCAGCAGGCTACCATGCGTGATGTTGAGGCCATCGTTGTCGTCAACGGACCCGGCAGTTTCACCGGCATCCGGGTGGGCTTGAGCACAGCGAAGGGCCTCGCCGAGGGTTCCGGCATCCCCCTGATTGCGATCTCCCGCCTGGAGCTGCTGGCCGCCGCCAGTAACCTACCCCACGTGCTTGCTGCGGTCGATGCCAGCCGGGGAGAGTATTACGTTGGCGAATACCGAAACGGCACCAAGCTCCGGGAAATGCTCTTGACCGGAGAGGAGACGGTGGCGACGGCAAGGCAGCCTGGCGCCGGCGTGCTGGTCTGCGACGAAAGCGGCGCCGGGGATGTCTCCGCAGCCAGCAACAGCGCCTGCGCGGCTCTCGCGATCTGTGGACCGGTTTATGTACAACCTCCAGATGCTGCCGAGGCGCTTCGCTTTGCCCTGGCCCGTTTCCACGCGCGCGAGTTCGACGATCCGGAGACCCTGGAGGCAAACTATCTCCGCCGCTCCGACGCTGAGCTCATGCGTACCGCCCGGGCCGGCGTGGCCACCTTGCCGTGAGTTTCCGTATCCGCGTAATGAGCCGGGAGGATCTTGATCGCGTCCTCGAGCTCGCCGGCGAAACGGTTGAGGCCCCAAGATGGACTCGTCACGACTACGAGCAAATCCTGCAGGCACCTGCGGACGGTCCGGTCATGCGATCCGCCTGGGTTGCCCTGAGTGATAGGCCGGTTGGCTTTGCCGCGGCGAGCTGGTTGCGCGGGGAAATAGCCGCGGAACTGGAAACCGTGGTCATCGAGCAGAGGTATCGGCGTCAAGGCATCGCCACCGCTTTGGTCGCAGATTGCAGGCAATGGGCAGCCAGGGAAGGAGCGTCCATGGTTCGTCTCGAGGTACGTGCGTCGAACGCCGCTGCTCTTGCCCTTTACCATCGTTGCGGCTTCTCCACAGTGGGGGTTCGCCGCGCCTATTACTCGGCTCCGGTCGAAGACGCGCTGTTGCTGCAGGTTCCGTCGGCTAGGTAGAGGAACCTGGACAGCGTCTTGGACCCCTCTATAATTCCCCAAGGGTCTTGATCTCATAAATGGTTCGTGACGGATACTTCTACGGGTTTGGGTTTATCGCGGCTGCCATCCTGGTATCGGTGGTAACGGGAAGTTGGATTTGGGCGGCCGTGCCGGTTCTGCTGGCTTGCTTCTTTTTCTGGTTTTTCCGGGATCCCGAGCGTGCGGTGCCGATTGAGGCCGGCCTGGTGGTTTCACCCGCGGACGGCAAAATCACCGAGGTTGCACGCATTCAGACGCCGGCCGGAGAGCGGATTCGCTTGAGTATCTTCCTCAGTGTCTTTGATGTTCACGTCAACCGGTCGCCTATTGCCGGCACGGTGCGTGAGGTGCGTTACCAGAAAGGCAAGCACCTGAATGCGCTCGACCCCAAGTCCGGCGAGAATGAACAGAACATCGTGACTATGCAAGGCGATGATTTCGATGTGACCTTCAGCCAGATCGCCGGGATCCTGGCGCGGCGAATCGTCTTCCGCTTTCGTGAAGGCGATTTCGTCGAGCGTGGCCAGCGTGTGGGTTTGATTAAGTTCGGCTCCCGGGTGAACGTCCTGTTGCCTGCGCATGCGCACCTCAGGGTGGCGCTGGGGCAGCGGGTCAAGGGAGGCGCCTCCATCCTGGCCGATATACAGCCTGCTGAGGACGAGTCATCGCTCGACGTGCTGGCGGAGAGTTTCGCTTGAATGGCGACAGCTCCACTCCACCCCACCTCAAGCGGAGGGGGCGGTTACGCCGTGGGATGTATATCCTGCCGTCGATTTTCACCTCCGGCAATATCGCGGCCGGGTACTTCGCGATTACGCAAAGCCTGCAGGGTTCTGTGCAGGAGCCGCGGCATTTCAACTACGCCGCCCTGGCCATTGGCTTCGCGATCCCGTTCGACGCCATCGATGGCCGCATCGCCCGCATGACGAAAACCACCAGCGAATTCGGCAAGGAACTCGATTCCATGGCGGATGTCATTACCTTCGGCGTCGCTCCCAGCCTGTTGGCTTACACCTGGGGTTTTCATGCGCTGCCGATGGCGATGGATCCTCTTCTGAGGCAGCGAGTTGTGCAGTGGGGCGTGGTGGTTTGTTTTCTTTTCCTCCTCTGCGGCGCGGGCCGTCTGGCTCGTTTCAACATCGGCACCAACATCATGCCGAAAAATCCCGGCCGGCCAGGCCGAAAGTATTTTGTGGGCATGCCGATTCCCGCCGCAGCCGGGGTGATTGCCGCCGTTGTCCACTTTTTTTCGGGAACTCCGGTGCCCAACTGGCGGATTGCCATCATGTGGATGACGCTGGTCTTTTGCATCGGCTTGCTGATGGTCAGTACCTGGCGCTTCTGGAGCGGCAAGGAAATCAACCTGGCCGATCGCCATCCCTTTCAACGCATTGTTGTTCTGGGACTCGCGATCTATGCAACTGTGCTCTACTCTGAGATAGTCCTCCTGCTGCTGGCCTTCTTTTATATGTTTTCCGGCATCTTTGCCCGGGCAGCATACTCCTGGCAGCGTAGGCAGAAGGCCGCCCATACTCAAGACCCCCCTTCACCCCCGGCGGTGCATGCATGATCAGCCCGGGATTTACACAAGTCGATCGATGACCACCAGCTACCGTATCGCGATTGTCGGGGCCGCTTCCATTCGCGGCAAACAGCTCAACGAAGCGCTCGCCGAGTCGACTTTCGTCACTTCAGAGTTTTTGCTAATGGACGATCCGCAAGCGTTGGGTCAACTGGAAGCAGTCGGCGACGAGATTACTTTTATTCAGCCGATCGTGGCGGACTCTTTCGAGCGTATCGACTTCACTTTTTTCTGTGGGTCAGCGGAGTTAACCCGCCGCCATTGGGAAGCGGCGCAGCGGGCCGGTTCCAGTATTGTCGATCTTTCCGGAGGTCTTGAAGGCGAAGTGGGCGTCCTGGTTTGCGCACCGTGGGTGCAGGAGGGGATGGGCGAAGCGGCTCCCCAAACCAGAGCGCCCAGCCTGTACACGCCGGCGGTCGTTTCCGCGCATCCCGCTGCCCTGGTGCTCGCCTTGCTCGTTGAGCGGCTGCAGCGCGCAGGGGCCATTCGCCAGGTTTCCGCCACCGTGCTCGAACCCGCCTCCGAATATGGCCGCGCCGCGCTGGACGAACTGCACCAGCAAACCGTGACGCTGCTTTCATTTCAGACCGTGCCCATGGCGGTGTACGACGTGCAGGTTGCCTTCAATACCGTCGCTGCCTTCGGCGAGGCCTCCAAGATCAGCCTGGCGGAGAGCGAAGCAAAGATCCGGCGTCACTATGCGTTGCTTTCCAGCGGCAAACTGCCCCAGCTTTCGCTGCAGCTTATCCACGTGCCCGTCTTCCATGGTCATACTTTTTCGATTGCCGTGGAATACGATCGGCCGGTGACCTTAGAGCAGATCGAAGAAGCGCTTTCCGCACCTCATGTGGAAGTCATCCTCGGCGATGCCGACGCCCCCGGCAACCTCAACTCCATTGGTGATGAGGATGTTTCGGTCCGCGTTCGCTTCGACGAGCAAGGTGTTTCGCAGTCACGGCGGTTGTGGCTATGGGCCTCCGCCGACAACCTCGAGTTGTCTGCTCTGAACGCCCTGGAGTGTGCACAAGAGCTGCGCAAGTTGCGTCCCCAAGGGAAGGTTCAATAAGCGGATCCATGGCTCGAGTGCACGTAGTCCTGAGTTTCGCGGTCACGACGCTGGTTGTGCTCGGGACATCGCTCAGCATATGGGGATGCGGCGTCCATTTTGAGCATCTACCCGCTGGTTCCATCGTGGGAAGAGCCGGAGTGTACGACTATTCTCCGTCGGCCATACGGTCGGGGAATGTGTTGCAGCTATGGTGGTGTGGCGCCGATTACAACCCTTCCGACGTTACTCAGTTTTCCGACAGCATTCAGTACGAGTCCATTAATCTCGTCACCAACAGCCGCGAAGGGCCGATGGCGGTACTGGCTGAAACCCAGTACGCATGGGATTCGCAATATACGTGCAACCCCAAAGTTGTGCAGGGTCAGTTCGTCAATCCCCTGGGCAACGGCAAGACCTATTCCTATGCGATGTACTACGTGGCGCTCGGCGCCACGGGAAACAACAGCATTGGTGTTGCTTTCTCCAACAACGGGAAGGACTGGAGGAAGTATCCCAAACCGATCATCTCCTCGATCTCAACGGATGGTTACGGCGCGGCGCAACCGGCGCCGTATAACAGCGACCACAACTCTGCAATCAAGATGTTCTACGAGGATTCCAACCCCGTCAGCCGCCACATTGAAACCATTTCGAGTGATGGAGTGCACTTTACACAGGTTGGCGTGCTGACCACGAAAGGACTGGACCCGATCCAGGCCAATCCAAGCTGGGGGGACATGGCTTACGACCCAGAAACCAACTACTGGTACGCCGTTTTTAATCTGCCGCTGCGAGCTCCGTCGACGACCGGAGGACAACTGGAGCGGGGCCAATATGGCGTCGAGCTGTACCGTATCCCGGATGCATCGCTTTTTTCGGGCAGTACTCCATGGGAGTCGCTGGAGCAAGTCGACACCAACCTGACCGGTTACGAAGCGAATTTTATTCCCTCGCTTGCCCGTGATGCGTACGGCAATCTCAATGTCGGTGCGTATCCGTCGATCCAGATGTACACCTCGATATCGAATCCTCCACCCCCCTGGAATGCCCCTCCCGCTTTGGCCGCTGTGTACGGCAGCATTTCCTATTGGGATATCGGATCGGCCACCTGGGTACCGAACCAACCTCTGCGGACGCTCAACGAGTATTACAACCAGACTGTGCATGAGGTCACCACTGGTTGGATCGATCCCATGGGCGGCTTCACACTCGAATCGACGCTGGGGCATCTCTACGAGAGTCCGCAACAGGGCGCCACGATTCCGTTCTATGGCTGCAAAAGTGGGTCGACCGACTATTTCGTCTCCGTCGATGTCTCCTGTGGAGGGGCGCGCATTCTCGGCACCAATGGTTATGGTTACGCTCAACCGGTGGCGGGTCTGAACCTGGCGGCGCTCTACCGCTGCAGCACGGATGTCGATCATTTCGTAAGCAAGGATCCCCAGTGCGAAGGCCACGGAGCCGGTCTGCTCCTCGGGTACGCTCTTCCTTAGGATCTGACAACGATTTAGCATTGTGCGGGGTCCAATGAGAGCTTGGCGCAGATACTTCCGAGGCGTGGT
>Ga0302326_10010514_pt1 | contig 20055 bp, 18 predicted proteins | sample Palsa_T0_3_FD_202264 | JGI IMG/M metagenome (GOLD analysis project Ga0302326, IMG submission 202264) | Peat permafrost microbial communities from Stordalen Mire near Abisko, Sweden - Palsa_T0_3 | ecosystem: Environmental > Terrestrial > Soil > Palsa > Peat permafrost | place: Sweden: Abisko...
ACCGACACCTCGTCGGAAGCCGCGGGGGCGACGGCTGTCGTCGGGGCTGCGGCGGCCGCGCTCTCGGCGGAAAACGAGTTGCCGATGCCTTCCAGCTGGGTCGCGGCCGCGGCGATCGCAGCGGGCGTTGTGTTCACGTATGCCATGTATCTCTCCAGATTCAAGATGCACTGCAGGCGGAAGACGATTCCACGGCTTGAGCTTGGCAAAACCAGTCGCGGTCCGCATCCGTATTAACGGTTTCTTTACGGCCATATGTCGTTGGCCGCGGATCAGGCCAGGCGGTCTTCAACCACTATGTCTGGCTTCGACTGGCCCGCGGCAGAACGACGAAAACTGCTGCCCCACAGCAACTTCAACGTCGATGAGTCGACTATCGACTGCGCGATTGAGGCGGCGCCAGGACCGCCAGGGTAACGCGTCCGGCATTCGGGATTGTTGGAGGGAGTCCATGTCGTCCGCTGTGCCGATCATTGTCGTGCTGGGCCTGTGGTGCGGCGTACTCAATTTGACTGGAACTATGGCGAGCTGCACGACACCTGGGAAGTTTCTAGTCTAAGTCGATTGTGCAGCAGGGCCTTTAGCGCGCCCGGTGTGCATCACCGCCGTCTGACAGCGTCTTCCAGCAGATCGGCGGCGCTGGCAGCGCTTTCGGCAGGCTTAGTCATCTCGACGGCGGTTTCACAGGCGCGGGTGATGCATTGTGGATCGAGGATGGAACGCAGATCTGCGATCAGCGAACCCAGGTTGCTAGCCGAGAAGGCCCGCCCTGAGCCTACTTTCAGCCGCGTGACGGCATCTGCCCAGATCTGCTGATCGTTGGTCGGGTGCCACAGGATCAACGTGGGTATTCCAGCCCGCATGCCCGCGGCCGTCGTGCCGGCGCCACCTTGATGAACCACCGCGCGGCAAGCCGGAAAAATGGCCGCATGGTTCATCGCGTCCACAACCTTCACCTGCTCAGAATGCGGGACGTTCGCTAAGTCACTCGCCCCAGTGCAAATCAACGCCCGTTCGCCTAACCGCGCGCAGGCGACGCTGATCAGTCCGAAAGTATGGGCGGGTTGTTGGAGCCACACGCCGCTGCCAAAGCCGAAGTAGATCGGCGGCGTTCCCTCGGCGATCCAGGATAAGACCTCGTCGTCGGCTTCGGTCGGCAACTCCAGCGTCAGCGCCCCGACGAAGGGCCGCCAACTATCTCCTTCCGCCCACTCGGCTGCCTGCTCGGGAAAATAGAGTGCGTCGTAGGCCTGAATCTCCAGGGATCGTGTCGAGTGTCCCGTCGCGTCAGGCAGGCCCAGTGTGCGGCGATGAGCATCTTCGGCCTCCTCCATTGCGTCGCCGATCCAGCCGCTCTGACGCAAGTGCGCTTCCGGGTAGAAGTGCAGCGCCGCGTGCGGAATGCCGTAATACTCAGCGACGTTGGCGGCCAGTTGCTGCTCGACTCTGCCGGTCAGTAGCAGGTCGGCCCCGTTTGCCAGCGCCGTGAGGGCCGTGCCCCACTCCTTCATGGCCCGGGACAGGTACTCCTTCGCTTCCCCCACCGCGCTGACCGGATCCTGGGTCGACCGGTTGCGGCTGGACGCGAGCGATTCGGGGCCGAAGGGGGCCGCCGGAAGTCCCGCCAACTCGACGAACCCCACCATGTTGGGTGCGACCGCTATGCACACCTCGTGACCTCGGCGCATCAGCTCCCGAGCGACGGCGGCGAAAGGTTCGGTGTCGCCGCGAGTTCCGTAGGCGGCGAGTACCATTTTCATCGGCGCAGCCTAACTGACCGTGTGCCTAAGCGTTCGAGCAGTCGTTCACCCTCCAAGCGAACCGACCGACGAAGGCTGCGCCGCAGCAACTTCAATGTCAATGAGTCAAGTCATCGACAGATCGTTGACGGCTGGCTCTCACCCTGCAGTCAGCCACGCCGGCAAATGCTGACAGCCGATAGCGCGCAAACGCAACGCAGAGATTTCGAGCACAATAGGCGCCGCACGGGCAGCGCTCCGATCCGGTAGTGGCGACTGAACGCCGCAATCGCATAAGGTGCGCAACGAGCTATTGCATTAAGGGGTCGAACCCGGCACGCAGATAAGGACGTTTGAGCACGCCTCTTCGCGACGCGTACCGTCTCAACCTTGACCAGGTCTTCACGCGCTGAGCAAGACGAAGTTCGCGCGCCTGACTAGACGAGCGCAGGCGTTCGTCGAGGAGTTCATTTGAAGGAAATGCAAGCCAACGCTGAAAGTGCCTGAATTGGACGCACTTAGAAAACTGGTGTCACCGTCGCGCCTGACGCACGTTGTAGATGTCGGGGCGAATCCCTGCGACGGCGGCAAACCTCCCTACTTACCGATGCTCAACGCCGGCATCTGCCATGTAACCGGATTCGAGCCGCAGCAAGAAGCGCTACTCACGCTCCAACGAATGCGTGGCCCGAACGAGCTGTATCTGCCATACGCGGTTGGCGACGGTAGCTCGCACATTTTGAAGGTCTGTCGTGCGTCTGGGATGACGAGCCTGCTCGAACCAAACCCGGTAACTCTGGGACTGTTCCCGTCTCTCCAACCGTTCGCTGAGGTGATTCAACGGGTATCAGTTGAAACGCGTCGGCTTGACGATATTGGGGAGATCGAGCACCTCGACTTGCTCAAGATCGATATCCAGGGAGGTGAACTGCCTGTGTTCCAGAACGGAAAGGCGAAGCTCGCCGAGACTGTGGCAATTCAGACCGAGGTGTCGTTCATGACGTGGTATCAGAACCAACCGCCTTTCGGGGAGGTTGATTTAGAGCTACGCCGTCAGGGGTTCGTTCCGCACTGCTTCACCGAAGTGAGGGGTAGGCGGATCGGAAATTTTGCGGTTGGCGGTGTTGCCCCCCATTGGCTTAATCAGCTCACGGAGGCCGATATTGTTTATGTGCGTGACTTCACCCACCCGGGCGCGATGGCCGATGAGCAGCTGAAGCATTTAGCATTGATAGCGCACCACTGCTACAGGTCGTTCGACCTGGCGTTTCAATGCTTGGTGTTACTGGAGGAAAGGCAAGTGCTAGAGACTGGAAGCTCGCAACGGTATCTGGGTCTGTAGGCCTCCGACGTGCGCTGCTCGTGACGCAGCCGGCGCCACGGTCACCCGGGCTACAGACCGCCAGTCTCGACGAAGTGCTATGCATCGCCGCCGCGGACCCGGCACCCACGCCAGCGCCGGGTCCCGATGTGCGCCCAGGTCTCGCCGCCGAACTAACCCATCACCAACGACGAACCGCCCTCGGCCAAAACCGGGGGCGGTTCTACGTCTGCCACGTCAACGGCAGCTCCACCAGCGCCGACCGGCCCGGGATGTATTGCAGCACAAACCCATCCGGCACCGCGCATTCGTGGATCTGTGCCAGCCATTCCTCCACCAGCACCCGCAGCACAGCCCGGACTAGATGGTTAGCGCGGCAACGATGTTCGCCCGCGCCGAACCCCCAATGCTTACACATCCGATCGTTCACCTGGTCGCCGCCGTCGCCCTCCCGGCTGGCCGCACCTGCCGCTATGGCGAACGTGTCACCAGCCGAAAAATCGAGGTCGCCGATACGGATGTCCCGCAGGGCGACCCGCGGTGGGTATTGAATCGTCGAATGCAGCCGCACGATCTCCTCAACGAAAACCGGTATATCCTTGGGGTTTTCGCGCAGCCTCCCCGCCAACCCGGTGTCGGACGCAAGATGCCGCAACGCCCACACGAAAGTGTCACTGATCTGGCCGACACCGCCGCGCTCACCGCTGCCGTGCACCGACGACGCCAACAAGAAAATCTCTTCGTCACTGATCTGCGGCGCAGCTCGGGCCAGCCGACTGACCACGTCATCGCCGCCGACTGGTTGGCGCTGCTGGACCGCCGCCCACAGTTCGTACTGGTCCTCCACGCCGAACAGCGCCAACCGGATCGCCTGGGTCAACGCTTCACCGACGCGAGCGCCATCCACCTGCCCACCGGCGGCGACCGTCTCGAACATCGCTGCCGCGGCCGGGCGGAACCCTTCCGCCGCCCCCCGCGACCAGCGCGGCGTCAACGCAGCGGCGATAACGTCACGGCCGGGCGCAGTCAACCACGTCCGCGCCACGCCATCCCCCTGGGGCACCGCGGCGGCGACGTCACCGCTGCGCAACACTGCTGCGACAGCGTCGGTGCCGCTGACGACCGGCTCGCACGGCGGCGTCACCGACGGGCAGCCGGTCACCGCTCGGGCTTCACCTGGTGGGCGAAGATCGGCCGCCACCATAGCGTTGACGGTACGCAACTGGACTTGGCGGCCGTTGGCGATGGGGATCAACCGCTCCAGGTCCGTCATCGACCTGAAGAGCCGGTCGGGATGCCAGCAGATCACCGCGCCGAACTCGCTGTCAGCCATCGCCTTCAGCATGGCCTCGAAGCCGGGGCGGGTGAGACCGGAGTAGGCGGACAGGTCGTTGTCTTCGTACCGGTGGGTGACCTCCCACCCGAGCCGATCGGCGAGTGCCTCGCAGTCTTCCAACTGGCGGGTCACACCGGCGCGCTGTCCCGTGGCGTCTTCGCTGATTCTGGTGTAGACAGCTGCGCGCATACCCCCGAATATATGTGGGCAGATCTACGTCAGCACCCCGGGCAGTGCCTTGCGTGTTCCCGAGCCTATGCGTTCCAACGGCCGCGCTAATCCCGCGACGCGGAATGGTAGTGAGTTTGTCAACCGACTGTGATTTCGGACTTGTTCGATACGCACAGGCTAAGAATCCCTTATTCACAGTTATTTCCACTCTAGGTCGGCCCCGGTTAGCGACAAGCAGGAACTAGCAGACGAAACCGGTTGCTGTGTTTGCTATGTAGGGCCGCCGATGACACCTCGTAAATATTGCTTAAGCACACCCTGAGCCCACGGCGTGACGTGGGCAACAATCGGTGAAGCGAAACAATGAGCGACAATTTCAGCCGCTAGACTCGTTCGGAAGTGGCGCCCAAACCGCGTCCACCCGAGAATCCGGGTCTGAAACCAGCGGAAACGTCTGACTGCCGGACATCACATGTCCGCCCGCAACGGAGCAAAAGTAGAGGCTGGTACCACTGTGAACGATGTTATCCGTGTGAACGCAAGCACGCGAACCGACCATAAACGCCCCGAAATCGACACGGCCCCGGGTTTGACGGTGACCGGCGAGATCGCCGTCCACCGCGGCGCCGTGAGCGGCGTCGCCGTCAGCAATGACGGCGCCGTGCTCGTTGTTACCCACTTCGGCGCTGACAGCCTGTCGCTGATCGACACCGTGACCGGTGCCGTCTCCCAGACGGTCATCGACATCGACGAACCGTTCGCCGTAGCCATGTCCGACAAGTCGGCGGGCTGCGCCTATGTGAGCAGCGCGTCGGCGGCCTATGACTCGGTGCTGGCCTTCGACACCGATGCGAACCGGGTCGTCGCGACGTACCCCCTGGCGTTCAGCGTGACCGACCTGGCGGTCAGCCCGGACGGGCGGCACGTGTACGCCGGACGGACTGCGGTCAACGGCGCCGATGTCGCGGTCCTCGACACCGCGACCGGTCACGCCGACACGATCAGCGTCGCGACCACCACTGGAACCACCACCGCATGTGTTCGGGTGAGCCCGGACGGCCGGCGACTCTACGTCGCGGCCAACAGCGCGTCGGCCGCGGAACTCGTGGTGATCGACACCAGGCTGAGCTGTGTCGTGAGCACCGTCGAAATCGGTTCGCCTATCCGGGATATCGCGCTGAGCCCGGACGGTGCCACCGCCTACGTCGGCAGCTGCGGTCCCGACTTCGGCACGGTGCTCGACGTCGTCGACGTGCGGGACACCCGCAAGCCAGCCGTCACTGACACCTACAAGATCGGTGACGCCGCGGGGGTTCTCGCCCAAGTGGCGATGAGCCGCAACGGCCAGCGGGCGTATCTGGTCGGCGACCAGAGCGTGACAGTCCTGTCCACCTGCACGCGAGACCTCATTGGAAGCATCGAGATCGGTGGCCAGCCGTCATGCGTGATCGAGAGCCCGGACGGCAAGCGGTTGTACATCGCCGACTACGCCGGCAAGGTCACCGTTCTGGGGATCGCCGCCCCAACCACGCCGGCCGATGTGCTGACGTCGGACGACGAAGCGACCGCGCCGCCTGCTTGGGCAATTCCCGACCTGTGGGTACTCGAGCCGACGTCGGCTTAGCCTACGTCAAGCCACATCGCCGGTCAGGCGATCGATCGAGCGTGGGATGATCGCCACGAGGGCGGGCGTGTGGCGAGCCGGCCCCGGATAGCAGGCGGCGGAACCAAAGGCGGTCGATTGATGTACAGCACCATGCACGACTTCCCTTTGACGATCACCGCCATCCTGCGGCACGCCTGCAACGTCCACGGCGCTCGCAAGGTCACCACGGCGACCGGCGACGGCTACCGCGACTGCACCTACGCCGAACTCGGTGAGCATGCGGCGCAGTTGGCGAATGCGTTGCGACGCATCGGTGTCACCGGCGATCAGCGGGTCGCCACCTTCATGTGGAACAACGTCGAACATCTGACGGCGTATCTCGCGGTGCCGGCGATGGGCGCGGTGCTGCATACCCTCAACATCCGCCTGTTTCCCGAGCAGATCGCGTATGTCGCCAACGAGGCCGAAGACCAGGTGGTGCTGGTCGACGTGTCGCTGGCCAAGCTGCTGGCGCCGATACTGGGCGAGCTTGAGACCGTGCACACGGTGATCGCGGTCGGCGACGGCGACGTCTCCGAACTCGAGAAATCGGGCAAGACCGTGCTGCGTTACGCCGAGGTGATGGCCGGCGAGTCGACGGAATTCGACTGGCCCGATATCGACGAAAACTCAGCGGCGGCAATGTGTTACACGAGCGGCACCACCGGAAATCCCAAAGGCGTTGTCTACAGCCATCGTTCGAACTATCTACATACCATGGCGATCTGCACGACCAATGCCATCGGCCTCGGCTCGAGCGACTCGGTATTGCCGATCGTGCCGATGTTTCACGCCAACGCCTGGGGCTTACCGTACGGGGCGCTGATGGCCGGCGCGGACCTGGTCTTGCCCGATTGCCACCTGGACGCCAAGTCGCTGGTCGACATGATCGAGAAGCTGCGGCCTACCGTAGCCGGTGCGGTGCCGACTATCTGGAACGACGTCATGCACTATCTGGAGAAGAACCCCGGCCACGATGTGTCGTCGCTGCGCCTGGTGCCCTGTGGGGGTTCGGCGGTGCCGGTGTCGCTGATGCGCACCTTCGAGGAACGGCACGGCGTCCAGATCCGCCAACTGTGGGGGATGACCGAAACGTCACCGACGGCCACCATGGCCTGGCCGCCGCCTGGTACCCCGGAGGACCAGCACTGGGCGTTTCGCGCGACCCAGGGCCAACCGCTGTGCGGTGTGGAAGCCCGCCTCGTCGACGACGACGGGCAGGTGCTGCCCAACGACAATCAGGCCGTCGGCGAGGTGGAAGTCCGCGGTCCGTGGATCACGAGTTCCTATTACAAGGGCCACGACGAGTCGAAATTCGACTCCGGCTGGTTGCGCACCGGCGATGTGGGCCGGATGGACGAACACGGCTTCATTACGCTGACCGATCGATCGAAAGACGTGATCAAGTCGGGCGGGGAATGGATTTCGTCGGTCGACCTGGAGAATGCCCTGTTCGAGCATCCGGATGTGATCGAGGCCGCCGTGGTCGCGGTCCCCGACGAGCGCTGGCAGGAACGCCCGCTGGCCGTGATAGTCGCCAGAGAAGGATCCGACGTCAAAGCCGCTGAGCTTCGAACCTTCCTGACCGACAAGGTTGTTCGTTGGTGGCTGCCGGAACGTTGGACATTTGTCGATGAAATTCCGCGTACCAGCGTCGGTAAGTACGACAAGAAGACGATCCGGTCTCGGTATGCCGACGATGTCTACGAGGTCATCGAAGCGCGAGACTGAAGGGAGCGCGGTGATGAGCCTGCGGGTCGTTCAATGGGCAACGGGGTCGGTCGGTGTGGCCGCGATCAAAGGCATACTCGAGCATCCCGAGCTCGAACTGGCCGGGTGTTGGGTGCATTCGGAAGCCAAGCACGGCAAGGACGTCGGTGACATCATCGGTTGGTCCCCGCTCGGTGTCACCGCGACCAACAGCGTCAACGAGATTCTCGCGCTCGAGGCCGACGCGGTGATCTACGCCCCGCTGCTGCCCAATGTCGCCGAAGTGGCGGCGCTGCTGCACTCCGGCAAGAATGTTGTCACCCCGGTCGGCTGGTTCTACCCCGGCGTGAAGGAAGCCGCACCGCTGGAGGTTGCCGCGCAGGCGGGTGGCGCCACGCTGCACGGCGCAGGCATCGGTCCGGGCGCGGCCACCGAGTTGTTTCCGTTGCTGCTCTCGGTGATGTCCACCGGTGTGACTTTCGTTCAATCCGAAGAGTTTTCCGATCTGCGGACCTACGGCGCCCCCGACGTGCTGCGCTACGTGATGGGCTTCGGCGGCACACCGGACAAGGCGCTGACCGGGCCGATGCAGAAGATTCTCGACGGCGGATTCTTTCAGTCGGTGCGGCTGTGCGTCGACCGGTTGGGCTTCGCCGCTGAGCCCGAGATCCGCAGCTCGCAGGAGGTCGCGGTGGCGACCGGTCCCATCGATTCGCCGATCGGGGTGATCGAGCCAGGCCAGGTGGCCGGGCGTCGCTTCCACTGGGAGGCCTTCGTCGGCGACGCCGCGGTCGTCCGGATCACGGTCAACTGGTTGATGGGTGAGGAAAACCTGGATCCGCCTTGGACTTTCGGGCCCGCTGGAGAACGCTACGAAATAGAGGTCCACGGTAACCCGGACACCTTCGTCACGGTGAAAGGCTGGCAGCCCGAGAGCGTGGAGGCCGGACTGAAGAGCAATCCCGGGGTCGTCGCGACCGCGGCCCACTGCGTCAACGCCGTTCCGGCGACCTGCGCCGCCCCGCCGGGCATCCAGACCTTTTTCGACCTGCCGCTGATCACCGGACGGGCCGCGCCCGGGCTGTCGCGGTAGCCTGCCCACATGTCACGCACTCTGGCGGTCCAGCAATCGCTCGTGATCCCGGTCAGCGTCGACGATGCCTTCGCCGGCACATTGCCGATACCGCTCACCACGATTTTCAACCGCTGGTACGGACCCATCCCGCCGATCAGAGAAGTGCGCGAGCAGCAAGGGGAGTGGGGCACTGTTGGCCAGACCCGCGTCGTGCTGCTGACCGGCGGGGGCAGCATGCACGAAGAGTTGACCAGCGTTGACCCGCCGCGGTCGTTCGGATATGTCTTGACTGAGATCAGCGGTCCGATGGCATTGCTGGTCGGCCGGGTCGACGGAGAGTGGACCTTTACCCCGAGCGGCACGGCGACCACGGTCACCTGGCGCTGGAACATCCATTCCCGGTGGGCGGTGACCGCGCCGCTGCTGCCGGTGTTGGGCCGGTTGTGGAAGGGCTACGCGCGCCAGTCGCTCGAGGTGCTGTCTGCCGAGTTGACCCGCTGACGATGTGCCGACTTTTCGGGCTGCACGCCGGGACGAACGTTGTCACAGCGACGTTTTGGCTGCTGGACGCTCCCGACAACCTTGCCCAGCAGAGCAGAAGAAACCCCGATGGCAGCGGGCTGGGCGTCTTCGACGACCAGGGTTGCCCGCAGGTGCACAAGCAGCCGATTGCGGCGTGGCAGGACACCGAGTTCGCCACCGAAGCCCACGACCTGACCGGCACCACCTTCATCGCGCATGTCCGCTACGCGACCACCGGATCGCACGACGTGGTCAACACCCATCCGTTCCTCCAGGACGGCCGAATCTTCGCGCACAACGGCGTGGTGGAAGGCCTCGATGTGCTCGACGAGCGGCTGCGCGAATTGGGTACTGCCGATTTGGTATTGGGGCAGACCGACTCCGAGCGGGTGTTCGCGTTGATCACCGCCTCGATCCGGGCACGGGGCGGCGATGTGCGGGGCGGTCTGGTCGACGCCATGGGCTGGCTGGCCACCAACGTGCCGATCTACGCGGTCAACGTGCTCCTCAGCACGGCCACCGACTTATGGGCGCTGCGTTACCCCGATTCGCACGAGCTGTATGTATCGGATCGCCGCGACCTTCGACGAGACCAGGAATTCCATCTGCGCACCAACCGAATTCGGGCCGAATCGCAACACCTGCACCGCCGGCCGTCGGTCGTGTTCGCCACCGAGTCAATGGATGATGCCGCCCGATGGCAACTCATCGATCCGGGAGAGTTGGTCCACGTCGATGCGCACTTGCAGATCAGGCGCGATCTGGTGTTGCCAGACTCTCCGCGACATCAACTGCGTCCCGAGGATCTGAGTTCAGTGGCCCGGCTCTCGCTGCACCCGTCGGTTTAGCGGCTGACATGATGACCAAACGTGCGCTGGTGCTCGGCGGCGGTGGAGTGGCGGGAATCGCTTGGGAGACAGGTGTTCTAGCCGGCATCGCCGACGAGTCTCCCGCCGCGGCGCGGGCGCTGTTGGATGCCGATGTGCGGCTCGGCACCTCGGCCGGTTCAACGGTCGTCGCACAGTTCGGCAGTGGTTTGAGCCTGGCGGACCTGTTCGCGCGGCAGGTCTCGCCGACGTCGGCCGAAATCGACCCCGGTGTCGCGGTCGATGCCCTCATCGAGTTTTTCGTGGCCGCCCTGTCGGACCCGGACACCACCGTGGCGCAGAAACGGCAGCGAATCGGTGCGGTCGCGCTGGCAGCCGACACCGTCGCCGAGTCGGTCCGGCGTGACGTGATCGCGCAGCGGCTTCCATCCCACGGCTGGCCTGACCGGGTGCTGCGCGTCACCGCCATCGACATCGCCACCGGTGAACTGGTGGTGTTCGACGGTGACTCCGGTGTCGAACTGGTCGACGCGGTGGCCGCCAGTTGCGCGGTACCGGGAGCGTGGCCCCCGGTGACGATCGGTGACCGGCGTTACATGGATGGCGGCATCGGCAGCACGATCAACCTTCACCTCGCCGCCGACTGCGACGCGGCGTTGGTGCTGGTGCCCGCCGGTGCGTCGGCGCCGTCGCCGTTCGGGGCCGGACCGGCTACCGAGATCGCCGAGTTCTCCGGTGTGGCACATGGGGTGTTCGCCGACGACGAATCGCTGGCGGCTTTCGGATCGAATCCACTCGATCCGCGCTGCCGCCCGGCCTCCGCTCAGGCCGGGCGTGCGCAGGGCCAGCGCGAGGCGGCCGCCGTCGCCGCATTCCTGGGGGTCACCTGAGGCTCAGCGGATCACCGGAATAAGCAGCCGGGCAACGTGTTCCGGCCCCCAGCGCAGGGTGCATCTACCGCGCGGCCCAGGTTCGTACGCGGCGGGAAATTGGCCGGTGAGCGGGTTGCGCGGCCACAGCCACCGACCGGCCACGACAAGCCGGAGTTGCTCGCCGGCACGGAACAGCGTCGCCGACGGCCCCAGCGGGATGTCGACCTGCGCAACCTCACCGGGCTGCAGCGGACGGCGCGTGTCGAGGGTCGGCACCGGATCGAAGGGCCGTGAGCACAACTCGTCGAGGGTCCGCAAAGACGCCTTCAACCAGCCGGTGGTGATCCGATCGCGGCCGAAGCCGTAGGAACCTTCGAACGGCACATATTCTCTGCCGCGCCACTTTTCGACACCGACGAACAGGTCCACGTCGTCACTGCCGTGGACTTCGACGAACAGCCGTAGCGACATCGGTCCGGTGATCTCGGTGTCCGCGGGCAGGGTCCAGCCGAGACGCGCTCCGCCGGAACGGGTATCGAAGGTGATGGAGCCTGGCTTATCAGGCGGTGCGGTGCGCAGACCGGCGTCGGTCAGGTGCAGTGCCGTCCAGTCGGACGACGCAGGCGGCCAGCTGGATTCGTCGCGGACCTCGACCACGCGGTCGCGGTCCTCACGTACCTCCAGACGCACCCGCGGCAACGGCTCGGCCGGTAAGTCGCGCAGGTGATGGTTGAGGAATGACAGCTGAGCGGCCAACGCCGCGTCGGAGTAGAACGTTGCCCACTTGCCGCCGCGATGGGTATACAGATGCCGCTCGGGCGAACTGATCTGTTCGAAGCCGCGCACCGACCCGCGGCTGTGCAGGTTGTTGTCGGAGAAACTGCCGCAGATCAACGCGGGCACCTCGATGTTGGACAGCTTCGGCGTGAGTGCCTGCCACCAGTCGTCGCGCAGTGGCCGCTTCGCGCTCTCCTCGTCCAGCGTGTATTTCAGCCGCGCAGCCCTCAGACCTCGGCTCCAAATCTTCATGAAACCGATCTCCCTGATGCCGCCCGGCCGCGCCAGGTCGCGGTAGACATCGGTCCATCCCTCCCACGGGACGATCGCCTTCAGGTGCGGTGGTCGCAGCACCGCCGCCTTCCACTGCGAGATGGCGAGGTAGGAGACGCCGATCATGCCCACCGCGCCGGTGCTCCACGATTGCTGACCGGCCCACTCGATGAGGTCGTAGACGTCCTCGCCTTCCTGATCGGACAACAGCGAACACACACCGTCGGAGTGGCCGGCGCCGCGCAGGTCGCAGTTGACCACCGCGAAACCGTGTGCGGTCCACCATGCCGGATCCGGCGCCTCCCAACCGGTCAGGCTGGAGAACCGGGGGCGCGACGGCTGCCGCAACAAGTAATACTGAAACGGCACCGAATAGCCTCGGCCCCAACGCTTTTTCTTCGGGATGTTGTCCTTGTCGTAGGGATGGGCGCACAGCAGCACCGGGAACGGGCCGTCGCCTGGTGGCAGGTAAGCGTTGACCCGCAGCACGGTCGTGTCACGGGTCGTCACCGGCAGGTCGTGGTGGACCACAACAGCATCGGGGTCTGGCAGGTAAACGTCTGCGGGGTGGGGGACACTGCGCAGGCGCTCGATGGCGTAACGGGCTGCGCCGGGCCGTCTCCACGGTCGATCGGGAGCGGCCGCATCAGGTGAAGCCGGTCGCGCCATGACTGGTCCCTTCTCCTCAGTTCTCGATCGCCGGCGCCGCGGGTCGGGGTGAGTCGATGTTGTCCAGTGCCCGGGCGGCCAGTGTGCGGCCGATGTCGATCACCTCGGCCGCGCAGTGGAATTCCAGGCCGCGGCAGGCCGATCGCGGCACCTCGATCAGCAGGTCGGGCGGGTAGGCGGCCAGGGTGTGCCGCGCCAGGGCAGCCTGGGCGATGTCGATGGTCCGGTTCATCACTTCGAAACCGCCCAGCTTGGGCACCTCGGATTCGGGGTCCTCGGGGTCCGCAGGGTCTTCGGGGCCGTCAGAGATCGACGCGCCGAACCGGTTCAGCACGGCGCGCGCGGTCGGGGAGTCGAGCAGCGCCGACGTGCTGCTCAGCATGCGGTTCAGCCATTCGGTCGTGGGCCGGGGTTCGGGCTCGTGGTCGCCGAGGGTCTCGCTGCCGGACAGGCTGACCGCGATGGTCAGATCGGCGTTGACGGCCGAGATCGGCGCCATCGGCAGCGGATCGAGGATCCCGCCGTCGGCCAGTAGCCGTCCGTCGATGACGTGCGGCGCGATGACTCCCGGGATGGCAATCGATGCCCGGATGGCCTCGTCGACCGGTCCGCGCTGCAACCACACCGACTTGCCGGCCAACAGATCGGTGGCGACGGCGGTGTAGGGGATCGGCAATTGCTCGATGGTCGCGGCGCCGAGGATGTCGCGTACCGCGTCCAAGATTTTTTCGGCCCGCAGCACACCGGCCGCCGTGATCGACGGATCCAGCAGTCGCAGGATTGCGCGTTGAGTCAATGACCTTGCCCACTCGGCGAATTCGTCGAGTCGTTCAGCCGCCTGTAAACCGCCGACGAGTGCACCCATCGACGAACCGGCGATCCCGACGATCTGGTAGCCACGGTCGTGCAGCTCGTCGATCACCCCGATGTGGGCGTACCCGCGGGCACCGCCGCTGCCGAGAGCCAACGCCACCCGGGGTCGTAGCCCGGAGTCCGGATCGGGTGAGGCGTCGGAGTCGTTCATACCCGTCATCTTCGCGCGTCTGGCGTGGGTTTTTTCAGCCGTGATCCGAATTGTGCCGTCAGCACACCAGCTGTCAGCCGCATTCGTTGTTGGCGGCCGCCTGCGCCGCGACGATCACCGCCGCCTGTCGGGGCAGGGGCAGGGCGGCCCATGCGATGTTCCAGGTGCCGGCACCGACGGCGCCCGGCGCCTGGACCGCGGCCAAGTACCTTTCGACCAGTACCTGTCGGTCGCCCCGATTGGCCTGCATCCATGTGGTCGCTGCATGGCAGGCCTGGAAATACTCCTCTTCGGTCGACCGCGCCGGCACCTTGATCGTGGTCGTGACGCCCGCGGGGGAGACCGCGACGACTCCCGGGACAGCCGTCGGGCCGGCGTGCACGGTGCCGCTCGGTGCCGCCGACGAGGGCGGGCCTTTCTTCTCGTCGGCCGCGCAGCCGGTCATCGCTGACGCAACCGCCAGGACGGCTACCGTGCCCGACACCATGGGACGAAATGGGAGCCACCGCACTGCGCCAATCTATGCAACACTGACGGCCGTGATGCAGCGAACCGGCTTTTGGGAGTGTTGTCGGCACTGACGTGCCGCCACGCCCCTTTTCCCGTCCGTTCGCTCTGGAGCTTTCTGCATGGTTTCTGCACACCTCGTTGCTGACCCTGTCCGATCTCGCCCCTCGACGCTGCGATCTGTCGCCGGCCCCACCCATCTGAGGCTGGCCGACCTGCTGCACATCACCGACCGGACCGCTGACGACGTGCTCAGCGGCCGTCACGACCACGTGGTTCCGCCGGGCGGTGTGCCGACCGACGACCGTTGGTTCGCGCGGCTGCACGGCGACGACGAAGTCGACGTCTGGTTGATCAGCTGGGCGCCCGGGCATCGCACTGAGTTGCATGACCACGGAGGATCATTGGGTGCGCTGACGTTGTTGACTGGATCGCTGGACGAATTCCGTTGGGACGGCGAGAAATTGCGTTGCCGACGGCTGAAGGGCGGGGATCAGGCCGGGTTTCCACTGGGCTGGGTGCATGACGTGGTGTGGGCGCCGACCGGCCCGGGCCCTTCCGTGACATCTCCGGCGGTGCCGTCGCTCAGCGTGCACGCGTACTCGCCGCCCCTGACGGTGATGTCGTACTACGAGGTCACCGACCAACACCGGTTGCGGCGCAACCGGACTGAACTGACCGACCAACCGGAGAATCTTTGAGCCGCATCGATCAGGTTCTGGACACGGCGCGGGCGCGGTTGCGCCGACTGGCTGCCGATGAGGTGCCCGCGGCGCTACGGCGCGGCGCGTTGCTCGTCGACATCCGGCCGCAGGCTCAGCGGGCGCGCGAAGGGGAGGTGCCCGAGGCCCTGAAGCCTCTCGTCATCGAGCGAAACGTGCTGGAGTGGCGCTGCGACCCCACCAGTGACGCCCGGCTGCCCCAAGCCGTCAGCGACGACGTGGAGTGGGTGGTGCTGTGTTCGGAGGGTTACACGTCAAGTCTCGCCGCGGTGGCGCTGCAGGATCTCGGCCTGCGTCGCGCGACCGATGTCATCGGCGGCTACCACGCGCTGGCCGCGGCCGAGCCAGAAATCTTGAAGGGCCTGACCGAAGGGTAGGCCGGCTCAGCCGCCTCCGCCGCCTCCGCCGTCGCCGCCGCCGCCGTTGTACCACCAGTCATTCGGGTCGTAGCGCTGGACGGCGGGCGGTTGAGCCGGCGGTGGCGGTGCCGGCGGCGCTGGAGCATCGGTGGGTGGATCCGCAGGCGGCGGCGCCGGGAGCACACTCGGCGTGCTCGGCGCGGCGTACGCCGGAACACTCACCGCGGCGGTCGGTACAGCGATGAACATTGCGGCTACCGCGATCTTGGTGATGGCACTGCGGACGACCGATGGGACTGTGTACGTCATCGATCACTCCCTCCATGGGGTCTCGAATAGGCTGATAGTGCCACTTAACTGATCGATGGGCTAGGTATACGCCGAAACCCTATGCACACTCACAGCAACTGTTCACCGACGTCAGCTGTCGCTGGCGTGCAGCAGCGGGCGCAGCTTGGCGGTCTTTGCCGGCGTCCACCCCGGCGGTTGCAGCACCGCCGCCCAGCCGTTGGCCACGTCGGCCACATAGACGTGACCGTGGCCTTGTGGGACATCGACGGCGACCGCCATGTCGGCCGACACCTGCAAGAACGTCACCACCGGAATCCACTCGGTCTCGGGAAGCACGTCGTAGCCACGCTTTTCGCGCAACCAGTCCGGCTCGCGGAACAGCAGCTCGGGATTCCACCACGCGATGGGGTCCGACGCGTGCTGCAGATACACCACTTTCGGCCGGTTCCACGCGGTGTCCGGGCGGCCCAGGTCTTCGGGACGTGCCACGAACCGCGCGTGGCTTCCGTGGTCGTAGACCGGTAACCACTCCGGTGAGCCGGCGTCGCGCGTTTCGGTGAGATCGTTCCAGATGGTGTTCTGGAACGTCGGCCCGGAAAACAGTGCGCCGTCCGTGCGGGCCAGCACGTTGTTCAGGCTCATGAAGGGCGCCTCGCCACCGAATGAGCCCAGGCTCTCGCCGAATACAACGAGCTTGGGGCGCTGCGCCTCGGGCAGTTGGCGGACCAGCCTGTCCACCGCCTCGAACAACGCCTGCCCGGCGTGGCGGGCGTTGTTCTTGTCCACCAGGAACGACAGCCAGCTGGGCAGAAACGAGTACTGCATGCTGACGACCGCGGTGTTGCCGTCGTACATGTACTCCAGTGCGTCGGCTTCCGCCTCGTTGATCCAGCCGGTGCCGGTGGTGGTGCCGACAGCGATGACGGCGCGGCGTAATCCACCGGCGCGCTGCAACTCTCGCGCGGCCAGCTCCGCGGTCGCGGTGATTCCGTCGGCGGAGTCCAGTCCGGCATAAGCGCGGATCGGTTCGGTCGCCGGGCTGCCGTTGAACGCGCTGAGCTGAGCGACTGTGGGCCCGCCCGCGACGAAGATGCGCCCCTGATGTCCCAGCGATTCCCACGACACCAACGATCCCGGCCCACCGGAGCGGTTGGGCGTCTTCGGGCGCGCGCTTGTAGGGCTCGTCTCGTTGTTGACCGTGGCGAAGGTGTTGTTCATGGTCCGCATTGCGAATTTCACCACCACGCCGTTGAGCAACGCGATGGTCAGTGCCACCAGCAGCAATGCCACTATGACGGCTGAAACCCGTGGCGGCAGAACGCGATCCAGGCGCAGGTCCAGGAAACGGAACAGCCGGCGGATCAGCTGCCCGAGCTCGACCACAGCGAACAACACGATCAGCGACAGCGCGGTGGCCAGCGGGTAGTCGAACCACTTCAGGTGGGCAATTCCCATCAAGTCGCGCACCCGGTCCTGCCAGACGTGAAACCAGACGACCATCGCGACCATGCCGATGACACCGGCGGCGATCAGGATCAGCCAGGCTCGGCGCGGCGCTGGCGGACTGGAGTCTTTGGACCACATGTAACGGAACAGCCAGACCGCGAAAACCCCGATGGCATAACCGCTCGCCCCCCCGATGCCGCTGACCAGTCCCTGGAACAGCGGACCCCGTGGCAGCAGCGACGGCGTCATGGAAAACCAGATGAACACCAGGCCAACGGCGGTGCCGGTGAAGGTGTAGTGCCGGACCCACCACGCTTCAGCGGCGGTCAGCGGGGCGCCCGGCGCCGGTCCGGCGGTGGCCTCGTCGACTGTCTCGCTCACCGGGTCCTCAGCGATGGGTGAAGTTCGCCGGCCGTTTGTCGATGAAGGCGGCCATGCCCTCGGATTGGTCGTCGGTCGCGAAAGCCGAATGGAAAAGTCGACGTTCGTAGAGCAGGCCCTCGGCCAGCGTGGATTCGAACGCGCGGTTGACGGCCTCCTTGGCCATCCGCGACGCCGAACGCGACATCTGCGAGATCGTGGTGGCGACGGCCTTGGCCTCGGTCAGCAAATCGTCGGCGGGCACCACCCGTGACACCAGGCCGCTGCGCTCGGCCTCGGCGGCGTTGATGGTGCGGCCGGTCAGGATCAGGTCCATCGCCTTGGCCTTGCCGATGGCCCGGGTCAGCCGCTGTGAACCGCCCATGCCAGGCAGCACGCCGAGCTTGATCTCGGGTTGGCCGAATTTCGCGGTATCGGCGGCGATCAACAGGTCGCACATCATCGCGAGTTCGCAGCCGCCACCCAGTGCGTGTCCGGCCACCGCGGCGATCGTCGGCGTTCGCACGGCGGCCAGCTTGCCCCAGGGCGCGAAGAAGTCGGCGTCGAAAGCGTCGGAGAACGCCAAGCTGGACATCTCTTTGATGTCGGCGCCTGCCGCGAACGCCTTTGCCGAACCGGTGATGATGATCGCCCCGATGCCGGGGTCGTTGTCGAATTCGCCTGCAGCGGTGGTGACTTCGTTCATCACCTGGCTGTTGAGCGCGTTGAGCGCTTTCGGCCGGTTCAGGGTGATGATGCCGACCCGCGCGTCACGTTCGACCAGGATCGTTTCGTACGTCTTTTCGTGAGCCTCTGCCGTCACTGCACTGCCTTTCTAGAATTTCAGTTCGTCGTCGACGGGTGCGAAGTATGCGTCGACATCGGCCACGGTCACCTGGGCCAACGATGCCGGCGACCACTTCGGGTTGCGGTCCTTGTCCACCAGCTGGGCGCGGATGCCTTCCACCAGATCGTGTGAGCGCAGCGACGCCGACGACACCCGGTAGTCCTGGACCAGAACGTCTTCCAGCGTGTCGAGGTTGGCGGCGCGGCGCACCGCCGCCAGCGTCACCGACAGCGCGATCGGCGAGCGGGTCGCGATCAGGTTCGCGGCATCGTTGGCCGGCCCGGCGTCATGACCCCGCAGTGCGGCAACGATGTCGAGGATGGTATCGCCGGCGTAGCAGTGGTCGATCCAATCACGCTGCGCGGCAAGGTTACTGGGTGGCGGCTCGACGGCGTGGGCGGCGATGGCCCGCTCGACGCCGTCCGCGGCGATGGCCTTGGTGAAGGTGTCCAGTTTGTCGTGTGGCACGAAGTGATCAGCGAAACCCAACGCGATCGCGTCGGCCCCAGAGAACGGTGCACCGGTGAGCGCGGCGTGCAGGCCAAGCGACCCCGGTGCACGTGAGAGCAGGTAGGCGCCGCCGACGTCCGGGATGAAGCCGATACCGACTTCGGGCATGGCCACCTTCGACGTATCGGTGACGATTCGGGTGTTGGCGTGTGCGCCGACCCCGACGCCGCCGCCCATGACGATGCCGTCCATCAGTGCGACGTACTTCTTCGGGAAGCGGCCGATCTGAGCGTTCATCAGGTATTCGTCGTGCCAGAACCGTCGCGCATCGACCCTGTCGGAGCGGGCACTGTGATAGATCGCCACCACGTCGCCGCCGGCGCACAGCCCGCGCTCCCCGGCCCCGGAGAGCACCACAGCCTCGACGGCAGCGTCGCGCTCCCATGCCGTGAGCACCGTGCTGAGCCCGTCGACCATGCCCTGGTTCAGCGAATTGATCGCTTTGGGACGGTTGAGCGTCACAAAGCCGACGCCGTTTTCGATGCGGCTGAGGACTTCAGCGGATTCGTCCGTCACGCGCGTGGTCTCCCCTCGCTGAGTTGGTCAGTGAATCCCTCGTCGAATGCTGGTCAGGACTTGACCAGCAATCTAGATCGTTACCCGCATCGCGACGCTCGCGGGTAAGGTCTAGCTCGAGAGGACTCGGCCGCACCCCAATGGAACCCTGCCCGGGAACTCGGCTGGACCACAGTTCGTTGAGTACTTGTTCGCACGGCTCGAAGTCACAGTTCACGAGAGGAACCGACGGTGCGGGAGACTAGTAACCCGGTATTTCGCTCGCTGCCCAAGCAGCGCGACGGATATGCGCAGTTTGGCAGTGGTGTCGCGGGCGCCGCGACACAGTACGGGCATCAGACGGACCCGTATGCCCCCTACACAGACCAGCGATCAGGCGTTTCCCGCCCGCTGACTATCGACGACGTCGTCACCAAGACCGGAATCACCCTGGCGGTGCTGTCGTTCGCCGCGGTCGTCTCCTACTTTTTGGTGGAGGGCAATCAGGCGCTGGCCGGCCCGCTCACCTTCATCGGCGCGCTCGGTGGTTTTGGTCA
>Ga0302326_10010516_pt1 | contig 20054 bp, 13 predicted proteins | sample Palsa_T0_3_FD_202264 | JGI IMG/M metagenome (GOLD analysis project Ga0302326, IMG submission 202264) | Peat permafrost microbial communities from Stordalen Mire near Abisko, Sweden - Palsa_T0_3 | ecosystem: Environmental > Terrestrial > Soil > Palsa > Peat permafrost | place: Sweden: Abisko...
AGCCGCGAGTCGTTCACCTTGGTCTCTTCGTGGCCGCAGAACGGGCAGTGCATGCGGCGTCAGCGCCCTTGTGCGCTAGGTTCCGTAGACCGGGAAGCGGCGGCACAGCTCGAGCACCTGCGGCCGTACGCGCTCGATCACTTCCGGTGCGCCTTCCGCGTCCAGCACCTGCACCATGAGGTCCGCGACCTGCTCGACCTCGCTCTCCTTGAAACCGCGCGTGGTGGAGGCCGGAGTGCCGATGCGCAGACCGCTGGTGATCATCGGCGGGCGCGGGTCATTCGGCACGGCGTTCTTGTTCACCGTGATGTTGGCACGACCCAAAGCTGCGTCCGCGTCCTTGCCGGTGATGGTGCGGTCCGCAAGACTCATGAGGAACAGATGATTGTCGGTGCCGCCGGAGACGATCGAGTAGCCGCGCTTCACCAGGCGCGCGGCCATGGCGCGCGCGTTGGTGAGCACCTGGCGCTGGTAGTCGCGGAACTCCGGCTGCAGCGCCTCGAGCAGCGCCACCGCCTTGGCGGCGATCACGTGCATCAGCGGACCGCCCTGGGTGCCGGGGAACACCATCGAGTTGAGCTTCTTGGTGATCGCATCGTTCGCGCGCGCCAGTATCAGCCCGCCGCGCGGGCCGCGCAGCGTCTTATGCGTGGTCGTGGTCACCACGTCGGCGTGCGGCACGGGGTTGGGGTAGATGTCTGCGGCCACCAGTCCGGCCACGTGCGCCATGTCGACCACCAGGTACGCCCCGACGCTCTTTGCAATCGCCGCGAAGCGCGCCCAGTCGACGATGCGCGAGTAGGCGGAGAAGCCGGCCACGATCATCTTCGGGCGATGCTCCTCTGCCAGGCGCTGCACCTGCTCGTAGTCGATCTCACCGGTGTCCGCACGAATGCCGTACTGCGCCGCGCGGAAGAACTTGCCGGAAAAGTTGACCTTGGCGCCGTGCGTCAGGTGCCCGCCGTGATCCAGGCTCATGCCGAGAATGGGATCGCCCGGCTGCACAAGTGCCAGGTACGCCGCGGCATTCGCCTGCGAGCCCGAATGCGGCTGCACGTTGGCGAAGTCGGCGCCGAAGAGCTTCTTGGCACGATCGATCGCCAACTGCTCGACCACGTCCACGTACTCGCAGCCGCCGTAATAGCGCTTGCCCGGATAGCCTTCCGCGTACTTGTTGGTGAGCACCGAGCCCTGCGCCTCCAGAACGCGCGGGCTGGCGTAATTCTCCGAGGCGATGAGCTCGACGTGCTCTTCCTGACGGCGGCGCTCCCCGGCGATGGCGCGCGCCAGCTCGGGATCGAAGCTCTCGATATTCATGCTCGTGCGGAACATGCGCAGCGCCGCCTTCGGATGCGGAAGATCACAGGGGGCGCGCATTGTACCGGAACGATGCCGCAGCCGCCCTTGTTGCGGCGCGCCGCCCGGACGGAAGGTTCGCGACAGGGCTTTTTGAAGGCGGATGCCCGCCGCAGAGTGTTCCTACATCAGGTTTTCAACGACCTCGCTCCAGGCCTGGGCGAGGTTGGTGCGGTTGTAGCCCCCGCCCCCCAAGGCGAGCACCCGCCCGTGCCCGAGCTCATCGGCAAGCGCTGCGAGCTCGCGAGCCGCTCGTCCGTGAACCTTGGGCGAGAAGCGCAGGTGGGTGATCGGGTCACCCTCGATACTGTCCGCGCCGCACTGCAGGATGATGAACTCGGGCGTGAACTTCATCAGGTGCGCGATGACGCCCGGCCACACGCTCGCGAAGGTCTCATCGTCGGCACCCGGCGGCAGTGGCACGTTGAGCTTCATTCCCTGGGCCGCACCGCGTCCGGTCTCCGCCGCACTCCCGGTGCCCGGATACAGGTAGTGCCCGTCCTCGTGCAGATCGGCGAACACCACCGCCGCATCGTCCTCGAACGCGTAGAACACCCCATCGCCGTGATGCGCATCGATGTCGACGTAGGCGATGCGCTTGACGCCTGCGCGCTTGAGCTGCTCGATGACCACGCCGCAATCGTTGAATACGCAAAAGCCCGCGGCGCGGTTGCGCGCGGCGTGGTGCAGTCCGGCGATCGGAACGAAGGCGCGCCGGCACTCCCCGGCCATGATTGCATCCTTGGCGGCGAGCGCGGCGCCGACCACGCCGGCGGCCGCCTCGTACACGCCCTTGAACGCCGGCGTGTCACCGGCATCCAGGAAGCCGCTGCCGCTCGCCGAGCGCTCGCGCACGAAGTCGAGATACTCCGCGGTGTGGAAGGAGCGTAGCTCCTCCTCCGAGGCGCAGCGCGGCTCGAGCACGCTCACGCGCTGTGCCAGACCGCGCGCGGAGAACTCGCGCACGAAGGCGGCGAGACGATCCGACCCGAACGGATGGCCATCCCCGAAGCCGTAGCGCGCAAGACGCTCACTCACGATCACCGCGACACTGGCGTTGGCCACGCTTAGCTTACTCTCCCCGCACCTTGAGGCGCGCAGCCTAACACAGTGGCACGCACGGGATGGCGTTGCGGACCATCGCCATCCGCGCAGCTCTCGACCATAATTGCACTTTGGATTTATTCAGGTTTTTGAAGGCATGGCCCAGTACATCTACACCATGAACCGCGTCTCCAAGGTGGTACCGCCCAAGCGGATCATCCTGCGCGACATCAGCCTCTCCTTCTTTCCGGGCGCCAAGATCGGCGTACTGGGCTTAAACGGCTCGGGCAAGTCGACGCTGCTAAGGATCATGGCGGGGGTGGATTCGGGCTTCGACGGTGAAGCGCGGCCGCAGAGCGGCATCCGCATCGGCTTCCTGCCGCAGGAGCCGCAGCTCGATCCTTCCAAGGACGTGCGCACCACCGCGATGGAGGGGCTCGGGGAGAGGTTCCAGCAGCTCGAGGAGTTCAACCGCATCAGCGAGAAGTTCGCAGAACCCATGGACGATGAGCAGATGAATACGCTGCTTGCGCGCCAGGCGGAGCTGCAGGATGCGATCGATGCGGGCGGCGGCTGGGAGCTCGAGCGCAAGCTCGAGATCGCTGCGGACGCGCTGCGCCTGCCGCCCTGGGAGACGAGCATCGCTACGCTCTCGGGCGGAGAGCGGCGTCGCGTGGCGCTGTGCCGGCTGCTGCTGTCCGCCCCGGACATGCTGCTGCTCGATGAGCCGACCAACCACCTGGATGCCGAGTCCATCGCCTGGCTCGAGCGCTATCTCGAGGAGTACCCGAGCACGGTGATCGCCGTGACCCACGACCGCTATTTCCTCGACAACGTCGCACAGTGGATCCTGGAGCTGGACCGCGGGCATGGCATTCCGTGGCACGGCAACTACTCCTCGTGGCTCGAGCAGAAGGAGAAACGTCTGGCGGTCGAGGAACGCGAGCGCGAGGCGCTGCGCAAGACCCTCGCGCACGAGCTCGAGTGGGTGCGCCAGAATCCCAAGGCGCGCCAGGCCAAGAGCAAGGCGCGGCTGCAGCGCTACGAGGAGCTCGCCTCGCGCGAGTTCCAGGAACGCAACGAGACCAACGAGATCTACATCCCGCCGGGCGAGCGGCTCGGGGATCTGGTAATCGCCGTGCAGACACTACGCAAGGGATACGGGGAGCGGCTGCTGATCGACAACCTGTCCTTCAGTCTGCCGCGCGGCGGGATCGTCGGCATCATCGGGCCAAACGGCGCCGGCAAGACCACGCTGTTTCGCATGTTGACCGGCGTGGAAGCACCCGATGCGGGTGAGATCCGCCTGGGGCCCACGGTGAAGCTCGCGTACGTCGATCAGTCGCGCCAGACGCTCGATGACAAGAAGAGCGTCTGGCAGGAGATCTCAGGCGGGCTGGAGATGATCAAGGTCGGGGCGTACGAGACGCCCTCGCGCGGCTACGTGGGGCGCTTCAACTTCAAGGGCGCGCAGCAGCAGCAGCTGATCGGGGAGCTCTCAGGCGGGGAGCGCAACCGTGTGCACCTCGCCAAGGTGCTGCGCGCCGGGGGCAACGTGCTGCTGCTGGATGAGCCCACCAACGACCTCGACGTGGAGACGCTGCGCGCGCTGGAGGAGGCACTGCTCAGCTTCCCGGGCTGCGCCGTGGTGATCTCGCACGATCGCTGGTTCCTGGATCGCATCGCCACGCACATCCTGGCCTTCGAGGGCGATTCGCAGGTGGTGTGGTTCGAGGGCAATTACCAGGATTACGTGGCGGACTTCCGGCGGCGCAAGGGCGAGGATGCCGCGCAGCCGCATCGCATCCGCTACAAGCCGCTGACCCGCTGAACGGTCACACCGAGCCTTGTCCAGCCCGCTGACAACCCCGAGCGCGCCGCAGAGCGAGGAGCAGGAGCTGTGGCGCTGGATCGGTCCGCTAGCCGCGCTGGTGGTGTTCATCGTCGTGGCGCTGGTGCTGCACCGGCAGCTGGCGCACCTGCACGTCAAAAGCGTGATCGCGCACCTGCACGGGCTGCCTCGCCGCCAGATACTGACCGCGCTCGGCTTCACGGCGGCGAGCTACTGGCTGCTGACCACCTACGAGGTGCTGGCGCTCGCCTATCTGCGGCGCGTGATGCCCTACACGCGCATCCTGTTCACCTCCTTCATCGCTTATTCCTTCGGCCATACGCTCGGGTTTGCGGCCTTCACGGGCGCTGCCATCCGCTTTCGCCTGTACGCGACCGCCGGCATCACCGCCATCGATGTCGCCACCATCACTGCGTTCTGCAGCCTGTCCCTCGGCATGGGGCTCGCAACCGTCTCGGGCTTGTCGTTGCTGCTCGCACCGAGCCACGCCGCAACGCTCCTGCGCCTGCATCACAACTGGGCGATGATGGTCGGCGCGCTGCTGCTGGCCGCGGTGCTCGCCTACGCGCTGTGGGCGTCTCTGGCGCGCGGCGCCTTCGAGATCCGCGGCTGGGCGCTGCGCGCACCGGGGCCGCTCATCGGACTGACCCAGCTCGCGCTCTCGGTGCTCGACCTGTCGTTGTCGACCGCGGTGCTGTGGTCACTCCTGCCGGCCGGCGCGCATGTCGGGTTCATCAGCTTCCTCGGCGTATACGCTGCCGCGGTCATCGCCGGCATCATCAGCCACGTGCCAGGCGGGGTCGGGGTGTTCGAAGCGGTGATCCTGCTCACCCTGCCGGGCGTGCCGGCGGACGCACTGCTCGGCTCGCTCCTCGCCTATCGTGCCGTGTATTACCTCGTGCCGCTGGTGTTCGGCACGCTGCTGTTCGGCGCCAAGGAGCTCGCGGGGCAACGTGGGCGCCTCGCGCGGGCGCAGGAGCTCGCGAGCCTGTACATCGCCCCGGTCGTGCCGCAGATTGCCGGTGCCCTCACCTTCCTCGCTGGCGCGCTGCTTTTGTTCTCGGGCGCGACACCGGCGGTGGACGAGCGCCTGGCGTACCTCGACCAGTTCCTGCCGCTCGCCGTGCTGGAGATCTCGCATCTGACGGGCAGCATCGTGGGACTTGGGCTGCTGGTGCTGGCGCGCGCACTGTTCCGGCGCGTGCGCGGCGCATACCACATCTCAGTGTGGCTGCTGCTCGCGGGCATCTTCGCCTCACTCCTTAAGGGTCTGGACTTCGAGGAGGCGAGCCTGCTGCTGCTCGTGCTCGGCGTGCTGGTGCTCGGGCGGCGCGCCTTCTATCGCCCGACGGCGATCCTTGCCGAGCGCTTCACGCCCATATGGGTCGCGAGCATCATCGGGGTGATCCTGATGGCGGTGTGGATCGGGGTGGTCTCCTACCGCCACGTGGGCTACTCGCATGAGTTGTGGTGGACCTTCGCACTCGATGGCAACGCGCCGCGCATGCTGCGCGCCTCGCTCGCGGTCATCGTGCTCGGCACGGCTTACCTGCTGCTCAACATGCTGCGTCCCGCGCGCCCGGAGCCTGCGGTCGCAGGCGAGGCGGAGCTCGCGCGGGCGCGCCCGCTGATCGCCGCGTGCAACTCGACGCTTGCGAATGCCGCCCTTACCGGTGACAAGCGGCTGCTGTTCAGCGACGCCGGCAACGCCTTCATCATGTACCAGGTCGCCAGGCACAGTTGGGTGGCGCTCGGGGATCCGGTGGGATCGCAGGAGGGCGCGGAGGAGCTGGTGTGGCGGCTGCGCGAGATGTCCGATCATCACGGCGGGCATCCGGTGTTCTACCAGGTGCGCGCCGAGCGGCTGGCCCTGTACGTGGACCTGGGTCTCGCGGCGCTCAAGGTCGGCGAGGAGGCGCGCGTGCCACTGGCGGACTTCTCACTCGAGGGCGGCGCGCGCGCGGAGCTGCGCCAGTCGCACCGCCGCGCGCAGCGCGACGGGGCGAGCTTCGAAGTGGTGCCGCCCGAGCACGTCGATGAGTTGCTGCCGCGCATGCAGCGCATCTCCGCTGCCTGGCTCGCCGCCAAGTCCACCAGCGAGAAGCGCTTCTCGGTGGGTGCGTTCTCGCCGCGGTACATGCGGCAGTTCCCGCTGGCGCTCGTGCGCTGCCAGGGCACACCCGCGGCGTTCGCGAACCTGTGGACCACGGACACGAGGGAAGAGCTGTCGGTGGACCTCATGCGCTTCGGCCCGGACGCCCCGCGCGGGGCCATGGATTACCTGTTCATCGAGCTCATGCTGTGGGGACGGCGCGAGGGCTACCGCTGGTTCAATCTCGGCATGGCTCCGCTTGCGGGCCTGGAAGCGCATCCGCTCGCGCCCGCCTGGCACCGGGTCGGGAACTTCATCTTCTGGCACGGTGAGCACTTCTACAATTTCGAGGGACTGCGCCGTTACAAGACCAAGTTCAACCCCACCTGGGAGCCGCGCTACCTCGTGGCGCGCGGCGGCATCGGCCTGCCGCGCGTGCTGGTGGACGTGTCGGTGCTGATCGCCGGCGGCATGAAAGAGCTGTTCGCCCGATGATCACGACGCACTCCAGAACGCTCAGGGCGCAGCCGCTTGTGATCTGTGCGGCCGCAGCCCTCTTGCGCTCCGGCAGCTGCAGCGCTGCTGCGGATGCCGCCCCGCCCGCGGCGCACCCCTCGATACCGGGCAAGCCCGCATCTCTCGACCTGCATGATGCGACGCTGCTGAGCAGCGCACGCTTCGGCACCCTCTACGTCTATAAACCCGCAGGAACGCCGCGCAGCGTCGCCATCTTCGTCTCCGGCGATGGCGGCTGGGAGCTCGGCTTGCTTGGCATGGCGCGCGCGCTGCGTGACTCGGGCGCGGTGGTGATCGGCATCGACATCCGCCGCTACTTCGCAAGCCTGCACCAGACGGCGCAGCGCGCGAACGCGCCGTGCCAGATGATCGCCGCCGACTTCGAGACCCTGAGCCATCAGCTGCAGAAGAAGATCGGCCTCAGCGAGTACCACGTGCCGGTGCTGGTCGGTTACTCCTCCGGTGCCACGGTGGTGTACGCCGCCCTGGTGCAGTCCCCGCCTGGCACGTTCGCCGGCGCGCTCAGTCTCGGCTTCTGTGCCGATCAGGACTTCTCGGGTGCGGAGCTGTGCCCGGGCGCAGGCCTGCGCTACACCCACAACCAACAGCACGAGCTGCTGTTCGCGCCGGCGCAAACTCTCAAGCAGCCGTGGATCGCGCTGCAGGGACAGAAGGATCAGGTGTGCGATCCGCAGGCGGCGCAGAAGTTCGCCGCGCAGGTCGAGGGCGGAACGTTCGTGTCCTTGCCCTCGGTCGGGCACGGCTTCTCGGTGGAGCGCAACTGGATGCCGCAGTTTCGTGATGCCTACGCGCGCCTCACGGCACGCGTTGAGGCCGCACCGCAGCGTCCTCCGGAGATCAGCGATCTGCCGGTACAGGAAGTGCACGCCCCCGGCGCCTCAGCCGAGTTCGCGCTGCTGCTCACCGGCGATGGCGGCTGGGCGGGTCTTGACCAGGAGCTCGCGGCGCGACTCGCCGCAAGCGGGGTGCCCACCGTGGGACTGAATTCGCTCAAGTACTTCTGGACGCAGCGCACGCCGGATGAGAGCGCGCGCGATGTGGCGCGAGTGATGAATCATTACCTTGCCGAGTGGCACAAGGAGCGCGTGCTGCTGATCGGCTATTCCTTCGGCGCGGACGTGCTGCCGTTCGTGGTCAACCGCCTGCCGCTGCCGCTGCGCGCGCGCATCGAAAGCGTGAGCCTGCTCGGTATCGATTCCAACGCCTCGTTCGAGGTGCACGTCAGCGACTGGATCGGCGGCGATGATGAGGGGCCGCCGACGCGCCCGGAAGTTGCCGCGCTCCCGCACCTGCCGGTGCTGTGCATCTATGGCGAGGGCGAGAGCGACTCGATCTGCCCCGCTCTGGCGCAAGCCGGCATCGAGCGCGTGCAGGTCGGCAAGGGTCACCACTTCAGCGGCGACTACGCCACGCTCGCCGAGCGCATCCTGGCTTACGCGCGCACGGGGCGTCCGTGACATAACGCGTGAGCTTGGCGTAGATTACGTTGCCTCACACGACAGGCACGTCAACCGACGCGCGCTGGGTTAACATGGAGGTGGCGGCATACAGAACAACATCACCGCCTGCGACCATGTCGATGTACATCGATTCAACGAGTCATCTGCACCACGACCTGGACCAGAACCTGGTCGTCACCTGCCCGCATTGCCAGACGGTCTCGCACCTCACCGTCTGCGCCGTGCCGCGCTTCGAGGATCTGCAGCTGTACCGCCCGCGCCAGGTGGGCCTGGTGTACCTGTGCGACGCCTGCCACATGCCGATCTTCCTGCGCTTCACCGTGCGCGTGTACGGAGCTGCGCGCATCGAGCTCTCGCCGCAGTTCACCGAGATTGAGCGGGCGCGCGAGAAATTCAGCTTCACCTACATCCCCGAGGACATCGAGCTGCTGTTCCGCGAGGCGCTCACCTGCTATTCGCACGGCGCGTTCAACGCGTTCGCTTCCATGTCCCGGCGCGCCATGCAGGCGATGTTCGCCGACCTCGGCGAGGCCGGTAAGCTGCGGCTGTTCGATGAGCTGAACGCGGTGCGCGAGCTCGCCAATCTCGAGTCGGATATCTTCACCAAGATGCGGAATGTGCTGTTCGGCGCGGAGCTGGACGCGCGCTCGGCGCTGCCGGTCGTGGACGGCTACGAGGCCGGCATCATTCTGGAGGCGGTCAAGGACCTCTTGTACGAAGCCTACGTCCGCAAGGGGAAGCTCCAGCAGGCGATCATGGTGCGGCGCTTCTTCCTCGATGAGACCGGCAGCCACGTGGCGCCGTTCGTTCCCACCAGCACCAGCTGAAGCGAGCAGCAGCCGCAGCCGTACCCGCGACGACTCAGTCGACGAAGCACCGCGCGTTGCGGAACAGGCGCATCCAGCCGCTGTACCGGCCGGCTGCGCGCGGCCGCCAGGAATTCTGCAGATAGCGGAACGAGCGCTCCGGGTGCGGCATGGTGATGGTCACACGCCCGTCGGCGTTGGTGAGAGCGGCGATGCCAAGGGGCGTACCGCTCGGATTCGCCGGATAGCTCAGGGCAACACTGCCGTCGTTGTTCACGTAACGCACCGCCACCAGCTGGCTCTCGAGACACTGCTGCGCACCGGTGGCATCGGCAAACTCCGCGCGCCCCTCACCGTGCGAGACCGCGATCGGCAGGAGCGACCCGGCCATGCCCGCCAGCAGCACGGACGGTGAGGGCAGCACCTGCGCCAGGGGGAAGCGCGCCTCGTACTGCTCGCTGCGGTTTTGCACGAAGCGCGGCCAGTGAGCCGCGCCGGGGATGAGTCCCTTCAGCGCGGCAAACATCTGGCAGCCGTTGCAGATGCCGAGCGCGAAGCTGTCCGCCCGGGCGAAGAAGCGCTGGAACTCATCGCGCAGCGCCTCATGAAACAGGATCGACTTCGCCCAGCCCTCCCCCGCCCCGAGCACATCTCCGTAGCTGAAGCCACCGCAGGCCACGAGCCCCTTGAACTCGCCCAGGCCACGCCGACCGCTCAGCAAATCGGTCATGTGCACGTCGTGCGCCTCGAAGCCCGCCTGATCGAACACCGCGGCGGTCTCGGTCTGGCTGTTGACGCCCTGCTCGCGCAGGATCGCAACCGCCGGACGCACCCCGCGCGCCACGTAGGGCGCGGCGACATCCTCTTCGGGATCGAACTTGAGCTCGACGGTGAGGCCCGGGTCGGCCGTGGCGGCCTGCGCAGCGAACTCCTCGTCGGCGCACTGCGGATCATCCCGCAGCCGCCGCATGCGCCAGCTCGTCTCCGACCACGCACGGCGCAGCTCCACCCACGGCTCATCAAAGAGGACCTCGCCGATGCGGATGGTGACACGCAGCTCGCTCACCGGAGCTCCGAGGTACAGCGCCTGCGCGCGCAGCCCGTGGCTGCTGAGGATCTCCACGAACTCCGGCTCGTCGGCCACCATGATCTGCACCACGACGCCCGGCTCCTCGGCAAAGAGCTGCGCGAGCGCACTACCGCGCGCGGCGGGCAAAGCAATGTCGAGCCCGCAGTGTCCGGCGAAAGCCATCTCGAGCAGCGTTGTGAACAGTCCGCCATCCGAGCGGTCGTGGTAGGCGCGCAGCGTGCCCGCCTGGCGCAGCTCCCCGAGCGCTGAGGCCAGCTGCGTGAGGCGCCGCGGTTCATCGAGATCGGCAGGCTGCGCGCCCAGTTCCCCGTACACCTGCGCCAGTGCGGATGCCCCGAGGCGCAGCTTCCCGCCGGCCAGATCGATGAGCCATAGCGAAGTCGGCCGCTCGTCCAGCTGCAGCGCGGGAGTGAGCGTGCGGCCTGCGTCCCGCACGGGTGCGAACGCGGAAACGATCAGCGACACCGGAGCCACGACGCTCTTGGTCAGGCCGTCCTCGCTCCAAGCGGTCTTCATGGACAGCGAGTCCTTGCCGACCGGAATCGCGATCCCGAGCGCGGGACACAGCTCCTTGCCGACCGCGCGCACCGTCTCGTAGAGCGCGGCGTCCTCGCCCGCCTCCCCGCAGGCGGCCATCCAGTTGGCCGACAGACGGATCTGCGGGAGCGAGCCGATATCCGCCGCGAGTATGTTGGTGATGGCCTCGGCGACCGCGAGCCTGCCGGAGGCCGGGGCGTCCAGCACCGCGACCGGCGTACGCTCCCCGACCGCCATCGCTTCCCCGGCGCAACCCTGGTAGTCCACGAGCGTCACCGCCACATCGCTCACCGGCACCTGCCAGGGACCCACCAGCTGGTCGCGGCTGATGAGCCCGCCGACGGTGCGATCCCCGATGGTGATGAGAAAGCTCTTGTCGGCGACGGCCGGCAGGCGCAGCACGCGGTACGCGGCCTCACGCAGGTCGATGCGCGCACTGTCGAAACTTCGCCGCTCGGGGGTCAGGCTCGTGACCTCGCGCGTCAGGCGCGGGGGCTTACCGAGCAGCACATCGAGCGGCATGTCGACCGGTTCGGTGGTGGACAGCACATCGAAGACCCTGAGGCGCCCGCTGTCGTCGATCTCACCGATCAGCCCGTACGGGCAGCGCTCGCGCGCGGCGATGGCGGCGAACTGCGGCAGCGATGCTGCTGCGATCGCCACCACGTAGCGCTCCTGCGCCTCGTTGCACCACAGCTCCAGCGGCGACATGCCGGCCTCCGCACTCGGGATGGCACGCAGGTCGATGCGCGCACCGCGCCGGCTGTGCGCGGCGGCCTCGGGCACCGCGTTGGACAGTCCGCCCGCGCCGACGTCGTGGATGAGCGCGATGGGGTTGTCCTCACCGAGTGCCCAGCAGCGATCGATCACTTCCTGCGCGCGGCGCTGCATCTCGGGATTGCCACGCTGCACGGAGGCGAAATCCAGTTCCGCGCTCGAGCTGCCGCTGCCGAGGGAGGATGCGGCCCCGCCACCGAGCCCGATGAGCATCGCAGGGCCCCCGAGCACGATGAGCTTTGCGCCCACCGGCACATCGGCCTTCTCGACGTGCGTGCGGCGGATGTTGCCCAGGCCGCCAGCGAGCATGATCGGCTTGTGATAGCCGCGCCGGCGCTGCGGCGCATCCCCCGGAGCCTGCTGCTCGAAGGTGCGGAAGTAGCCGCACACGGCCGGTCGGCCGAACTCGTTGTTGAACGAGGCGGCGCCGATCGGAGCTTCGATCATGATCTCCAGTGCCGGGGCGATGCGCGACGGTGCACTGAATGGCAACTCCCAGGGCCGCTCGTAGCCCGGAATGAGAAGGTTCGACACCGAGAAGCCGGTGAGTCCGGCCTTCGGCTTCGCCCCGCGCCCGGTCGCGCCCTCATCGCGGATCTCCCCACCCGAGCCGGTCGCCGCGCCCGGAAATGGCGCGATCGCGGTGGGATGATTGTGCGTCTCGACCTTTATGAGTATGTCGACGAACTCGGTGCGCGCAGCGTAGATGCCGCTGGCGGGGTCGGGAAAATAACGCGCGCCACTGGTGCCGGTGATGACCGCAGCGTTGTCCCGGTAGGCGGACAACACCCCCGCGGGACTGCACGAGTGGGTGTAGCGGATCATCGCGAACAGTGATTCCGCGCGCGCCGTGCCATCGATGATCCAGTGCGCGTTGAAGATCTTGTGACGGCAGTGCTCGGAGTTCGCCTGCGCGAACATCATGAGCTCGACGTCGGTCGGATCGCGCCCCAGGCGCCGGAAGCTCTCGAGCAGATAGTCCATCTCCTCCTGCGAGAGCGCGAGCCCGAGCGTGCGATCGGCCGCCTCGAGCGCCGGGCGGCCCGCGGCGAGGGAGACGCGCGTGAGCGCGCGCGGGGCTGCATGCTCGAACAGCCGCGCCGCCTGTGCCGCATCCAGGAGCGCATCCTCGGTCATACGATCGTGCAGCACCGGCGCAAGCCGCGAGAGCTGCCCGGGCGTCAGCGGCCGCGCGGCGCGCAACCGATAAGCGATGCCACGCTCGATGCGGCGCACTTCGGTAAGTCCGCACACCTGCGCGATGTCGCTCGCCTTGCCCGACCAGGGCGAGATGGTGCCGAGGCGCGGCACCACCAGCACGCACTCCCCGCCGCTGTCGGCCGGGGGCGGGCGGCGCGGACCGTAGACCAGGAGCTCATCCAGTACCGCGCGCTGCGCGGGATCCAAGGCTTGCGCCACGTCGACAAAATGCATGAAGCGGGCATCAAGCCCGCTGACCGCGGCATCGAGCGCGCTCAACCGGTCGAGGAGTTTCTTGATACGGAATGCGGAGAGTGCCGGCGGCCCGGGAATCTGCAGCATGACTAGGCGCGCATCACTTCTTCTCGCCTGGCGGCGTGGAATACATGGCCAGCGGGAACTGCGCGACGTTGGCACCGCTTTCCAACACGGTGATCTTGCTGGTGCCGTGCTTCTTCACTTCGTCGATCCGCAGGATCGAGTGCATGGGCAGGAAGGTGCGTTTGACCCCTGCGAATTCGCCCTTGACGCGCTCCTCGGAGGGATCCAGCACCACCGAGGAGCGCTCGCCAAACAGCAGCTCCTCGACCTCGATGAACCCGAACAGCTCCCCATGGCTGACGCGCCGGGCGTACACCTCGTAAACCTTGCCCTGATTCACGAACATAATGCGGAAAATGTGACTGATTGCCATGGCGGGATTGGGGGTCGCTGCTACTTTGACGAGGCATTATATCCGGGCGCGCCGGGGAAGCTGCCGCGCGTTCCTGGAACCCGCCGGCAGGCTCACGAACTACGGACGGATGGCTCTTTGGGTCGGGGAACCATGCTCAGGCTGCGCATCGTCAGTGATCAGCGGCGCTCGCTCGCCAAGCGCAGCAGCGCCGTGTTCTCGGTCGAGGGTGGCACCATCGGGCGCTCGGCCGACAATGACTGGGTGCTTCCCGACCCGCTGCGCTACGTATCCGCGCATCACGCGCGCGTGCAATTCCGCGAAGGGCACTTCTACCTGCAGGACGTGAGCACCAACGGGGTGTACCTCAACGATGAGCTCGAGCCGCTCGCCAAGCGCGGCTCGAGCGGCTACCGGCTCGCCAACGGCGACCTGCTGCGCATGGGCGAGTATCACATCCTCGCAGCGCTCGAGCAGCAACAGGAAACCCAGGACTCGGGCGCCGCCGCAGTGCCCACCAGCATCCACGCCTTAAAGTCCCTGGGACCGGCTGCGCAGCGCGACATCGGCGCAGCGCTCAACGTCGAGGAATTACTGGTGCCGGTGATCGACATGGATTCGCCCGGACTGCCGGTCAACGCCTACGGCCAGGCCGTCAACTCCGGCCGCGTCCAGGCACTCGCCAACGCCCGCCATGAGGCGGCGAGCGCGGAGGTGGTGGATTTCCAGTTCCCGCCAAGTGCGGCCACGGACGCGCAGAGGCTCGGGGAGCGCATGGCGCGTCTCGCCCAGGCCGTGGCGCGCGAGCCCCTCGGCACGACCCTCGCGCTCGATGACGTGCAGCGTGGACTGGAGGCCTTCTGCCGCGGGGCGGGAATCGAGCCGGCACAGTTGCCCGAAGGCGCACAAGTGCGTCTGCTGCACCTTGCCGGCCGGCTGTTCCGCGAGGCGCTGGTGGGCTTCAAGGAGATCGAGCGCACGCGCGCCGATACCCGCAACCACTATCGCATCGAGATGCCGGCGGCGCAGAGCGATGACCCGCGTCCCTCGCTCGCCAACTCGGTGGTGGAATCCCTCGTGGTCGCGCTGTTCGTGCAGCACGAAGGGCGCGCGCTCGATTCGGTGCAGTGGCTGCGCGAGATGGTCTCAGAGGCGAAGCTGCATGAAAACGCGGTCGCGCAGGCAACCCGCGCCGCCTTCAGCGAGTTCCTCGGCCGCCTGGATCCCGCAGAGCTCGCGGCGCGCTTCGAGCGCGCCGCGCGCCGTGGCAAGGCGCGCTCGGCCGACAAGGCCCAGTACTGGGACCTGTTCACGACTTTCTACCGCAATCTGATCGAGATGCCTGCGGATCAGCTGCCGCATACGTTCGTGGAGGCGTTTGCGGCGGCCTATCGCGAGGCGCTGGCAGCCCAGCACGAGGCGCTGAAGAACCCGCCGGCGGCCTGAAGCGCCTCGCGGGCACGTTTTTGGCGCGGCCGGATACTGCGGATATAGTGCGCAAATGGCGGAGAGGGTGGGATTCGAACCCACGTGCCGGTTTTACCCGACCATCCGATTTCGAATCGGCGCCGTTATGACCGCTTCGGTACCTCTCCGGCTTGCGGGTACGGATTTTGCGGGGCCGGTATTCTATCGGAAAGCCCACGTGTGAGCGGAGGTTCGTGCGCGCATTCACTCTCGCCGCTGCGTTTTCCCTGCTCGGAGCACTCGCTGGGTGCGACCGCAGCTCATCCACCGCGCCCGGACCGATACGCGCGCGCGGGGAGCTGCGCGTCGTCACGCTCAATCTGCCGACCTGCTACTACCTGGGTGCGCAGAGCACCGAGGGACTGGAGTTTGAGCTCGCGAGCGCCTTCGCCGCACGGCTGCGCGTCAAGCTGCTCATGTACCCGGTCGCGGACGAGCGGGCGATGCAGGCCGAGCTTGCCGCCGGGCGCGCCGATATCGCCGCCTGCTCGCTGACCGGCACGCCGGAGTGGAGCCGCTTCGGGGCTGGGGCGGCGGCCTACATGCGCATCCCGCAGCTGGTGGTCTACCAGAGCCACGGCGTGCGCCCGCGCGACACGCTGCAACTGGAGACCGCCAAGCTCGCGGTGCGCGCCGGCAGCCCGCAGGAGCGCATCCTGCAGCACCTGAAGAGCACCGTCGCGCCGAGCCTGCAATGGGAGGAAACCGCGCCGAGCTCGGCTGATCCGGTGGAGGATGTCGACTCGGGTGAAGCCCAGTACGCGATCACCGATGCGCGCGAGTTCTCCTTCGCGCATCACCTGTATCCGAACGTGCTGGTGGGCTTCGCGCTGCCGGACGAGCGGCCGGTGCAGTGGTTCGTGCGCCGCGATGCGCCGCAGCTGCTCGCGAGCGTCAACGCCTTCTTTCGCGAGCTCACCGCTTCCGGACGCCTCGCGGGGCTCATACAGGACTCCTCCGGCGACACGCGCCCCTTCGCCTACGAGGAGTCGCGCGAGTTCCAGACGCACGTCGCCGAGCGGCTGCCGCGCTATCGCGTCTGGTTCGAGCAGGCCGCCACGCAAAGCGGCCTCGACTGGCGGCTGCTCGCCGCCGTCGGCTACCAGGAATCGAAATGGGATCCGCGCGCGCAGTCAGGTGACGGCGCGCTCGGGGTCATGATGCTGACCGCGGACACCGCGCAGGCCATGGGCATACGCGACCGCGCCAATCCCGAGCAGAGTATCTTCGCTGGCGCGCGCTATCTGGCGCAGGTGCGCGAGATGATCCCGGACCGCATTCCCGAGCCCGATCGCACCTGGCTCACGGTCGCCGCCTACAACGTCGGCTTCGGGCATCTGGAGGACGCGCGCATCATCACGCAGTCGCTCGGCAAGGATCCGGATTCCTGGGCGCAGGTGCGCGAGCGGCTGCCGCTGCTCGCGCAGGAGCGCTGGTACGAGCGCGCCAAACGCGGTTACGCACGCGGCTGGGAACCGGTGCAGTTCGTCGACCGCATCCAGCGATTCCTCACTCTGCTCGAATGGCAGCCCGGTGAGCCCGCCGGCACGGCCACAGCGCTCGGCACCACCCAGTCCGCAGGCGCCACTGCCGTGGCTGCCCCTTCAGCCGGTGCCCCCGCGCCCCCCGCTTCGGCTTCGACTCCGCCGGCACCGCCGAGCGGCACGCCCGGCAGCACTCCGGGCGCGTAAGGCGCCCTCATTCGCGCCGTTGTTCGAAAAAGCGCTGCAGCAGCTGCGCACATTCCTCCATCAGCACGCCGCCGAACACATCCACGTGGTGATTGAGCCCGGGTAGGGCAAACACGTCGGTCATGCTGCCGGCACCGCCGGCGCGCGGATCCCAGGCGCCGAACACCAGGCGACGCACACGCGCGTGCACGATGGCGGAGGCACACATGACGCACGGCTCGAGCGTCACGTAGAGCGTGGTGCCGGTGAGTCGATAGCTGCCGAGTGCGCCGCCGGCCGCGCGCAGCGCCATGATCTCCGCGTGCGCGGTAGGGTCGTGGCTGGCAATGGGCGCATTGCCCGCCGCCGCGAGGATCTGCTCCCCGCGCACCAGCACCGCGCCCACGGGCACCTCGCCGCGCTCCCCGGCCGCGGCGGCGCGCTCAAGCGCAGCGCGCATGAAGCTGGCGTCACGCCCGCTGTCAGTCTGGTCCGCCATGCGCAGCGCCCGGCGCGGCATCGAGCGGCGCCAGAAACAGCGCCGGATCGACGAAGGCGGCGTTCAGCGCCACACCGAAGTGCAGGTGCGGCCCGGTCACGCGCCCGGTGGCACCGACCTTGCCGATCACATCTGCGGCCCTCACCTGCTGACCGGGCTGCACGCCGATGGCGCTCAGGTGACAGTACATCGTGATGAGGCCCCCGCCGTGATCGAGTATCACGCTGTTGCCGTTGAAGAAGTAATCCCCGGTAATGAGCACGCGGCCGTCGGCGGCGGCGTGCACCGGTGTGCCGATGTCGGCCGCGATGTCCATGCCGCTGTGCGGGTTGCGCGCCTCGTTATTGAACACCCGTCGCGAACCGTAGGAGCTCGAGCGCACCCCCGGTACCGGCTGCAGGAGCCTCAGGGTTGCGGGCGTGCTCTGCGAGTGGGTCGCAACGGCTGCGTGAATGCGCGGCTGCTCGCGGTTGACGCGCGCGAGGTCCTTGGCTGACAGATCGACCTGGCGCGGCGCCACCGTGAGGCGCTGCACGGTGTACTGCTTGTCGGCGACGTCGAAGCCGACGCCAAGACCCTCGGGCGTGCCGTCGTGCACACGCACCAGCGCGTGCCCGGGCAGCTCGGACAGCGGTATCCCGACCACCGCGAGCCACTTATCCTGCACGCGCAGCACCAGCACGCGCTGCTCGCCGAAGGTGACGAGCGGGGCGTGTCCGGGGGGGCCCTCGATGCTCAGCAGCGCCACCCCGCCCGGCACGCGTTCCTCCTGGGGGAGCGACGGCGGGGTGCCCTCCCCAGACGGCGCGGGCTGCGCGGCCCCGAGCTGCGGCAGCACCGCGCACGTCAGTATCAGGGCGAGGCTGGGCAACGGGTGACTCATTTGTGCCCGGTCACGCGTGCGCCCAAGACCCCGCAGGCGAGTCGCGCCTCGATCTCATCCCCGGTGCGCGCCGCAGCCGCATCCGTGAGCAGCGTGCCGTCCGCGCGCGTCACGATGGCGAAACCGCGCGCGAGCGTGGCGAGGGGACTCACGGTGTGCAGCGCGCGCTGGGCGAGCGCGGTGCGGTGCGTCGCGCTTGCGATGCACGCGTTCCAGGCATGCTCAAGCCGCGCCTCCAGCGCTTCGTGCCAGGCGCGCCGCTCACTCAGCAAGCGCTGCGGCGAGCGGCGCAGCAGCCGCGCATGGCTTTCCGCGAGTCGCCGCCCGTCACGCTGCACGCCGCTGCGCACGGCCGCCGACAGGCGTTGTGCGAGGTCATCGAGCCGTTGCAGCTGCTGCTGCAGTCGCACGCCCGGATGCGAGACCTGCAGTTGCCGCTCGAGCGTGCTGAGGCGCGTGCCGATCGCACGCACCTCGCGGCGTATGGCGCCGATCAGCCGCTGCTCGCCACGCATCAGCACGTCGAGGCAGGCGAGACGGTCCGGCACGACCAGCTCGGCGGCGGCGGAGGGCGTGGGGGCGCGCGCATCAGCGACGAAGTCCGCGATGGTGAAGTCGATCTCGTGCCCCACCCCCGTGACCACCGGCAGCGCACAGGCATGGATGGCGTGCGCGAGGCGCTCATCGTTGAACGCCCACAGGTCTTCCAGCGAGCCCCCGCCGCGCGCCAGAATCAGCACGTCGCATTCAGCGCGCGCGGAAGCCGCATTGAGCGCTGCGATGAGTGCCGGCACAGCTGCGGCGCCCTGCACGGCGCTTGGGTAGATGAGCACTGATGCGGGCGGGAAGCGCCGCGCGAGGATATGCAGGATGTCGCGCACCGCAGCACCGCTCGGTGAGGTGATGATGCCGATGCGCCGCGGAAAGCGCGGCAGCGCGCGCTTGCGCTCGAGCGCGAACAGCCCCTGCGCCTGCAGGCGTATCTTCAGGCGCTCGAACTCGCGCCTGAGCGCCCCGACGCCCGACTCCTCCAGATGCTCGACGAGCAGCTGGTACTCGCCCTTCGCCTCGTACAGGCTGATGCGGCCGCGCACCAGCAGCTGCATCCCCGCCCGAGGAGTAAAGCCCGCCAGCGTGTTCTTCGTACGGAACATGGCGCAACGCAGCTGCGTGTCCCGGTCCTTGAGCGTGAAGTACCAGTGCCCCGATGGCGGCTGGGAGAAGTTCGACAGCTCGCCCTGCACCCACAGGACTCCCATGCCGCGTTCGAGCAGTATCCGCACCTCGCGGTTCAGGCGCGTGACGCTGTACACCTCGCGGGCGGGCGCTACGCCGGAGGGGATTTCGTAGCCGGACGACACGGAGCGAACCTTAGCACGGGTTTACCGGCTCTTACCCGGGGCATATAATCGCGCATGCGCATTCTCGAAGAAGCCCTCACCTTCGACGACGTCCTCCTGGTTCCGGCCTACTCGGAAATTCTGCCACGCGAGGTCGATCTTTCCACGAGCCTCACGCGCCGCATCCGCCTCAATCTGCCGCTGCTGTCGGCGGCCATGGACACGGTGACCGAGGCGCGCCTCGCCATCACCATCGCACAGGAAGGCGGCCTCGGCGTCATCCACAAGAGCATGAGCATCGAGGCGCAGGCACGCGAGGTCGGCCGGGTCAAGAAGTTCGAAAGCGGCGTCATCAAGGACCCGATCACGGTTCCGCCCAACATGACCATCCGCGAGGTGATGGATCTCACACGCTCGCGCGGTATTTCGGGTGTGCCGGTGGTGGTCGGCGGCAAGGCGGTTGGCATCGTCACGCATCGCGATCTGCGCTTCGAGGATCGGCTCGAGGCGCCGGTATCGGCCGTCATGACGCCGCAGGAGCGTCTGGTCACCGTGCGCGAGGATGCACCGAAGGAGCAGGTGCTGGCGCTGCTGCACAAGCACCGCATTGAGAAGCTCCTGGTCGTGAACGGCGAGCACGAGCTGGTCGGCATGATCACCGTGAAGGATTTCCAGAAGGCCAACGAGTTCCCGCGCGCCTGCAAGGATGAACGCGGCCGGCTGCGGGTCGGGGCTGCGGTCGGCACCACGCCCGATACGCTCGACCGCGTG
>Ga0302326_10010519_pt1 | contig 20050 bp, 18 predicted proteins | sample Palsa_T0_3_FD_202264 | JGI IMG/M metagenome (GOLD analysis project Ga0302326, IMG submission 202264) | Peat permafrost microbial communities from Stordalen Mire near Abisko, Sweden - Palsa_T0_3 | ecosystem: Environmental > Terrestrial > Soil > Palsa > Peat permafrost | place: Sweden: Abisko...
TCCCCGTCGTCTAGCCTGGCCTAGGACATCGCCCTTTCACGGCGGTAACACGGGTTCAAATCCCGTCGGGGACGCCAAATCAATAACTTGCGAGAGAAATGTCTACTCTCTGTTTAGCAAGCGATCGGAAAACGTGGTTCTATATGCCGGAGGAAGGCGATCATGGCCCCAGAATCTTATGGCACACTTTCAAATGGGAAACTTGGAAGTCGCTCGTTTCACGATTGTTGGAAGTTTTGGGGAGGCACAAGGGTGCTCTTGCCGGATACAAGGGAGCCAAGGCCGCCGGCGTGAACCTTAAGAGCAGACCGTGGGATGCGCATGTGACTCCGGCGAAAATATTTGGGAATTCATCCTTGAGGATAATCCTTTGGCCGCGCGGCGCGTGCGTGAAGACATTCTGGAAGCCATTCGCAAGCTAGTGCCGTTTCCGCACCAAGGACACAAGAGACCTGACCTCACCACAAAGCCCTTGCGGTTTCAAGCCGTACGCAACTACATCATCGCTCTGGGTACATAGCCGCCGCTGGACTAAACCGCTTCGCGGCAAAAATCAGGTAGACATTCAGGTCGTAAGCCGCGCGATCTATCTGAGTCTCTCTCCACGTCTTGTTCCCGAGTAAGCCCCTTTGCGGAATCATGAAGTTGCTGCTTGCAGCAAATCGATCCGACAAAAGTGCTTCCCATGACTTCTCTTCGTCTGCGCGTGCTCGAGGACATGCAGATCCGCAATTTGGCAGTGAACACCCAGGAGTCAGTGCGATATGAGAATCTCCAGACCTTGGCGAAGTGTTGGCCGGCAAGACTGCAATTCATCGAGCCGACAAGAGTTCACCGACAAATTGGCCTAGGTCCAGTGCCTCAACTCCTTTAGCAATCGCCGATGTAGGCACTTGTAGGCGCGACTTCCTATGGACCACGATCAATCTTGCTGCTCGTTTTTGCAGCGCGCGCTGGAGGGAGGTCAAGGGCGACGCCATCGCGGGACGAACAGTCTTCGCGGATTTCGCTTCTACCAGCCACAGCTTGGCGTTTGGGCGTGGAACAAGGAAGTCTACTTCCAGACCCTGTTGATCGCGAAAATAGTAGAGTTCCTTGCGCATCCCACGGTCGGCTTGGCTTTTGAGTATCTCTCCTGCGACGAAGCCTTCGAACAAAGACCCTAAGAATGGCGATCGCTCTAGCTCAGATGATGATGTCAGGCCCAGCAGGTAACAGGCGAGGCCGGAATCACCCAGGTACACCTTCGGCGACTTAATGAGTCTCTTCCCGAAGTTTTCGAAATACGGCGGCACCAGAATGACCTGACCTGTTATTTCGAGGATGTGCAGCCAGTCGCCAATCGTTGGAACGGTGACCCCGAGGGGTGCAGCAAGGTCGGTCTTGTTCAGAATCTGGCCGTGACGACCGGCCAGGAGAGCGAGAAAACTGCGAAATGTCGCCAAGTCCCGCACGTTTGTAATCGCCCGGACATCTCTCTCCAAGTACGTTTGCAAGTAGGAGGCAAACCAAAGGCTACGAGCCTTGGGCCGGGCGAGCACCTCTGGGAATCCCCCATGTAACAGGTTCACTTTCTTGGTTTCTGCGAGGCTGAAAGGCAGGAGCTGGAGGATGGCAGCCCGGCCCGCCATCGATTCGCTGATGCCCTGCATCAGCGGAGCCTCCTGGGACCCCGTGAACAGCCATTGCCCCAGCCGCCGTGGGCCCGTGTCGATAACCGTACGGACGTAGGCAAGTAATTCGGGGGTATTCTGGATCTCGTCGAAGACGACTGGAGGGCGCAGCGCGTCAAGGAACGCGCGGGGATCGCTGCGTACGCGTGCCTGAATGTCGGGGTCTTCGAGCAGTACGTAGCGGGCTTTCGGGAACAGCCTGCGCAGAAGAGTGGTTTTGCCGGCACGACGAGGCCCTGTCACAACAACTGCGGGAAAGTGTCGAGCCGCGTCCAATAGCACGCTGGCCAATCTCCTTTGTATATATTGCATATGAGAAATATAAACTAGTAATTTAGATTACTCAATACTAGAAATTAGTATTTGACGAGACGATGCCGAAGACATTGTTGCATGTAGGCTGTCCCCGGATGGCATAGTCCGGGGGATTTCGCATCGATGTACGCGGCGATTAACGGAGAAAGGGAGGAGCTAGGGTGGAACAATTCGACTGAATCACAACCAATGTTGCCCGGCTGCATGGGGAGCCATGCATACGGACCTTCGCCTTACGGTGCGCCGAGTGCTCGAGGCGCTGGCTACTTATCCCGATCGAGCTGAACTCAAACGCGAACACCCCGAGCTTGAGGACGAAGACATTCGCCAAGCGCTGGCCTTCGCAGCTGCCTTGGTGGATCACAAGGTCTTGCCTCTGCCGTAGCGGGCTTATCAGTTGATTGGCTACGACGTCCCGGTGGCCAGACTGGTTATCAAAATCAAGAACAGGGCGATCTGACCATTATTTCGCCGGCAGGCCGATTTTTCTGACTAGGACCTGATAGCGCGGGTCGGAGTGGACCAGATCGAAGATCGGTTCGTTCCGTATCATGATGAGCCACGGCGTGCGCTCGCCGTAGGCCTGCTCGAGAATTTTCAAGGTCTGATCCTTATCGCCGAGATAGGCATATTGCCGCGCGAAATCTAAGGGCGAAACGTATCTTTCGCGGGCGCTGTCTTTCATGTCGGCGACTAGGATCTGGGCCACAGCTTTTGCGCCTCCGCGCTCGAAAGCCTGCTCGACCGCATCTGCCTTCGCCTTCGTGCCTGCGGTTTGGAATGATTTTTCCATTTCCAATACCGATTCTTTCGATTCCCCTTTCAACCAAAGGGCCTCTGCCAGCAAGGCATGCGTAACCGTGTCATTGGGTAAGCTCTGCGCGCGCAGACGAAGTTCCTGAATAGCGAGATCGAATTGACGCAGGTTGAGATAGACCTTTCCCAAGGCCCAGGGACGCGAGAATGAATCAAGCTCGATAGAACGTTTCTGTTCCTCCAGCGCCTCGCTTGGACGATTCATGGCTTCCAAGATATAGGAGCGCAAATGGTGACCCTCGGCGAATTTCGGATCGAGATCGACTGTTCGCTTCGATTCGGCGTCGGCATGTGGCAAGTCCCAGACGAAGAAGAAGTACCAGCCAGCAAGAGAGTTGTGAGCTTCGGGAAGCGAGTCGTCGAGTTCGACCGCTCTGCGGGCGGCAAGTTCCATTTTTGACACGACGTCTTTGGCGGGGCATTCATTGTCGACGGCACGGATGGCATAGGCATCGGCGAGGCCGCTCCAGGCGGCGGCGTAGTCGGGCTGAAGCTGGATCGCTTTCTCAAAATAAGACAAGGTTTGTTTGGTATTGAAGGTGAACCAGAAGAAGCGGCCGCGCAAATAGGCGTCGTGGGCTTCGGGATTGATGTAGCGCTGGGGGGGAGCGGGGGAAGTCGCGGTTTTCACTTCTTTGGCGATGGTCTCGGAAAGTTCTTCGGCCAGCGAGTACGTCTGGTTGAGGTCGCGGTTGTAGCTCTCGGCCCAGACGTGAGTGTCGGCGGGGGCATAGATCAACTGCACCGTCATGTGGACAGTGTTGGGCGTGCGCTCGATGGAGCCTTCGAGGATGCCATCAACGCCAAGTTCATGAGCGATGTCGCGGATGGGGCGCTTTGCGCCCTTGTATTGCATGGCTGAAGTTCGGGAGACGACGCGCAGGTTGCGATTCTTGGCCAGCGCGGTGATGAGCTCGTCGGTCATGCCGTCGGCGAAATATTCCTGTGAGGAATCACCGGAAAGGTTGGCCAGCGGGATTACAGCGATGGAGTGGATCTGAGCGGCCTGGTTACTGGGGAAAAGGCGGGCGCGGAATTCGAAAGCGAAGGTGGCTGCGGCGGCGAGGCAGAGGACAAGAGCGGCAATCATTCTCTTGTTTCTGGCGGAGGCTGGCTTGGGTGCCGTAGCCGGGATTACGGGGCTGCGGCACGCTACTCCCACGCCGCCGGACCCTTCGACTTGGCTCAGGGCAGGCTTCCGGGGTGGCTGTCCCCCCATAGGCTGTGGCACAGCCTGGAGCACGGCTGGCACTCCGACCGCTAGAGCCGCGTGACCATTTTTTTCGGCGACAAAGCGATAGCCTTTCCCGGTAACGGTTTGAACAAAGCGGGGCTTTTCCGGATCATCGCCAAGCGCCCGGCGGATTTTGCGAATGGCGGTATTGATGCCAAGGTCGGTGTCGACGAAGACGTTCTCTGCCCACAGATGTTGCACGATCTCCTGCCGGCTAACAAGATCGCCGTCGCTTCCCACCAGCAGGATCAGCAGTTCCATGGGGATTTTTTCGAGCTTCACGCTTCGCCCGGCTCGGCGCAGTTCGTAACGTCCTGGGTCGAGCTCGAAATCCCCAAATTTGATCCCGCTGGAAGGCATTTCCTCCGCCCCAAATTGAAAGCAGTATAGCACCGGAAAGCGGGTCAGTTTCGGCGAAATATCGTGATTTCATCAGCTTGGGGGTTCACGAAATCTTCATCGCGACTTCACGGAACCTCCATTGCTCTGCCGGCACGGGTTGAGGTTAGCTGCCCCTGGTGTTGGGTCGTGAATAAGCCCGGGCACCCGGCGCAAAGCAAAAGTGTCGGATCAACCAGATCCAAGGAGAACATCAATGAGCATTTGCATGATCGCAAAACGAAGTCTACTTTCAGGGGTTATGGCGTTGGTTTTTGCCTTGGCGCTACACGCGCAAACGTCGGTATTCGCCAGCGGCCTCAATAACCCTCGAGGGCTAAAGTTCGGTCCTGACGGAAATCTTTATGTGGCCGAAGGCGGGGCCGGCGGCACAACTTCAACCCAGGGCATCTGCGCGCAAGTACCTGCGCCGGTCGGACCCTATGCCGGCGGATTGACGGGGCGAATTTCGAAGGTCACACCCGACGGCACCGTTACGACCGTCGCGGATCACCTTCCGTCGAGTCAAACATCAGCAGCCAACGGCAGTGCTGTGAGCGGAGTTGGCGACGTGGCATTCATCGGCCACACAATGTACGCAATTCTGGCCGGAGCGGGATGTTCCCACGGGCTCGCGGGAACCAATAATGCATTGCTGCGCGTCAATCCGGATGGCAGCACAACGATGGTTGCCAATCTCTCACGGTTTCAGAAAAATCACCCTGTCGCCAACCCGAATCCCGGCGATTTTGAGCCCGATGGCGTCTGGTACAGCATGGTCGAGGCGGATGGGCTCTTGTTCGCTGTTGAACCAAATCATGGCGAACTCGATGCCATCTTGCCCGACGCCTTTGTCCAAAGAATCGCCGACATCTCCCGAATCCAAGGCCACATCGTGCCTACCGCCCTAGCTTTCCACGATGGAGATTTTTTTGTCGGAAACCTGGACACGTTTCCGATTAAGGATGGCTCGTCGAAAGTCATGAAGATCACCCCCTCGGGTGAACTCACCACTGTCTTCATCAACTTGAGCGACATCCTGGGATTGGCTTTCGATAAAAAAGGCCGCCTTTACGTGCTTGAGAATACGACCGGGAACCCGTTCCCTACGCCGGGAACTGGAGATATCCTGCGCGTTGATGGGAAGAACAACTACACGGAAGTCGCAACCGGGTTGTCATTGCCCACCGCTATGACATTCGGCCCAGATGGAAATCTCTACGTCTCAAACTGGGGATTCGGCCAGCCTCCAGGGGGAGGGCAAGTTTTGAAAGTTATTGTGCCTGCTGACTGACTTGGGCGGGGAACCGTGGACGCTTGCCGAAAGGGGCGTCCGCGGTTTTTCGTCTGGCGGACCCCGGGGAACTCGACTTGGCCCGGGTGGCGCATCGGGAGTTGTGGGATTTGAAAAGGTAGTGGTAGTCGGAAACCGTGTTGGGGATAGGACGGGTGCGGGTTGCTTGGCACTGTTTTTCCTTTGTACGGTGTCCTGTCCGGCGCACATCCCGTGTTGCTGAGGGCGTTCAGCGATAGGCTTCGCTGCGGTGATGGACGCGGCGAACTTCGATGGTGTCGGCATCGGGTCAGAATGGTCGATGTTACCCAGCAAATGTTTTAAATCTCGGTAGTCGTTCGCATAAATCTCCTCCCGTTTGAGCGTCTTCATAAAACTTTCGCAACTGGCGTTGTCATAAGGGTTCGCCGGTCGACTCATGCTCGGGATCATCTGCCGCTTTCGCAAGACCGCCGCGTACTCTCCTGAAGCGTACTGCACACCACGGTCGGAGTGATGCACCAGACCCGGCGACGGCTGTCGTTTCGCAATGGCCTGCTCCAGAGCTGCGATCGGCAAACGGGCCGCCAGCCCCCGGTCCAACGCCCAGCCCACCACCTTCCGCGAAAACGCGTCGAGGATTATGGCCAGGTAGACAAACTCCTTCTGCAGACGGACATAGGTGATGTCCGCTGCCCAGAGCTGATTCAACCCCGTCAGTTTCATTCGGCTGGCTAGATTCAGATAGACCTCGAACTCGTGATCGGAATCCGTGGTTGCCACGAACGCCCGCGGCTGCACAGCCAGCAGGTTGTCTTCCCGCATCATCCGCAACACACGCTTGTGATTTACCACCATCCCCCGCCGCCGTAACTCGGCGCTGATCCGCCGACAGCCGTAGCGACGTCGATGCTCGACGGCGATCTGTTGAACCACGCTGCGCACCTCCATGCCTTCCTGGACCGGCGCTCGCTCCTGCAGAGAACGATAAAAACCGGCTCGGCTGACTCCGGCCAGCTGACACATTCGCTCGATGCTTAGGCTGCCTTGCAAAGGCATCAGTTCTTGGATTTCGTCGTAGACGCCTTCTCGCCATTGATACCGTTCTTCTGGCGTCGAGCCTCTACTTTTTGCAAGGCACCTTTGAAAAAATCCAGCTCCACAGTCTTTTCGGCCAGCACTCGCTTGAGCTGGCTAACCTCTTTGCGGAGCGTGGATTCACGCGAGTTCTCTGGCAGCGGTTCATCGCCAATGTCTGCCGGCGCCAGTTGCTCGCGCCACTTGTATAAGAGCTGCCGATGAACCCCGAGCTCTTTCGCCAGCGCCACGATATTCTCGCAACGTTGCAGTCGCTCGACCGCCATTCGACGGAACTCCTTCGGATGTCGTCTCCTTCGTCTCTTTTCCACTTGCAGTTCCTCCCCCTGCAAAGTGTGCCTTATTCGAATGTCTCAAGTGAAGGGTTCAGTCCAATAAGGTGTTTCTTGCTGTCCCTAGAACGCCATCCAGTGCGTTCGTGTTCCTGTTGTTTGTTAGAGTTACGTGTAGCCATCCCGCTTTCACGGCGGTAACACGGGTTCAAATCCCGTCGGGGACGCCAAATCAATATCTTACTGGAAGAATGTCTACTCTCTGTTTAAAAAGAGGATCAGAAATCGCGGGTTTCGCACTGGGTGATTGACGGTCGGCTGCGACGCATGTTGTTCTCCGCCGGCTTCGATTCGCGCTCGGTGAAGCTTTCCTCGAAGCTCGGTGAAGGGGATTCAGTAAGAGAATCGCTGCTGCCATTTATCGGACGGCCTTGGAAGGCCAAAACGCAGCTCGCAGTCATCGGAACACGCGGTCGTCGCAGCGGCACTATGTCCGGTTCCTACGCGCTCCACCATCAAATGGAATTGGATTGATTCGTAATTTCTGCGCCAGATAAATTGCAGCCTTCACTACAATCTTTGCTCTCTTTAAGAATTTAGGGTGGGAGGAAAAATACTGCTTGTCATGGCAAAGCTCTTCATCCGGATCCGCCCACGCACCTGCATACCAGTGACGCGGAGCGTGAAAGAACCCGTAGTCGGCGTTTCCATCTCTCAGAGAGTGGGCAACGAGTTCAATGTAGGATAGCGGCGTCTTAAAATTTCTGACGACCGTCCGGACGCTATTCTTTTCATCCTTGCTGGTGATGAAGTACGCGGCCACCCGGCCCCACATTCGGGCGTCATAGTGCAGTTGACCCGTACTGGAAAGCCTGGCAGCCAAGGCAATACACTTGTCCCGCCATTCCGGTCCCTTTTGTTCATACTGATCTGCACCCACGAAAAACCCCCCGTCCAAGGAGATCAACCGGTCAAGAAAAGTCTTCAGACGGGTAGACATCGCTGACTGGTTGACGCCCGTCGAACAAAGCATGACGTCGCACTTGAGAACCAGCGGATAAAGCTCCTGCATGGGATCCCAAGGGAAGCAGTTACAGGGAAATCCGCAAAGCGCGCTGCTCGTCGAATAGCACCCTTCGCATGGTTCGACGTTGTATTCCCTTAGCGCAATCTCGGTGATCTCGTAGGCTGGATTTCCGCGAAACGGCTCGACCGCGGATCGAAGCAGCAATTGACTGTTAGAGAGTTCCTGCGCAGCCGAACTGAAGCTGGATCGCCCAGAACCATGAATCAGCAGGACATTCAGAGGACGTTTCTTTTGGTTATGGTAATCAACCGCGCCTAAACAAGCTCTAATATTCCTGGCATGTTTTTTCTTTGTGGCTTTTTGCGAAACCTGTTCCCACCATTGACCGTATTTGATCTCCGCAAAGTCTCTTGGATTCATGCCTCACTCCGACGCATAAGAGACGGTCCGTGCATCTACACGACAACGCGCAGCACCCAGCACTTTCGCCTCTTCGTCCAACCTAATCTTGCCACTCTCGAAGGATGTCTTCTTCAACGGGAACGTAATGCCTTGTAGTACCGGAATGTCGTTCTTGAAAAACATTCGTTCAAACGAGTGGAACCGGTTAACAGGCATCCCTGCCATCATCACAGGGTCACGCCTGGCGTTTATTCCCCGTAATCCCGATCTAGTCATCTCCACAACCACCTAGCGAGTTTGCTCGGTTGCCGACAGGAATCGGCAAAGCAGTCGAGTCCCACTGATTCTCGCCCCAGTCTGGATACCGAGTCAACCGAGCAACTTGGTTGGCCCTGCATCAGCTTGTTGTCAGAAGCCATGACCAGGATTGCTACGAGAAGGAATGGAACTAACAATCCATTGATGACAGCTTTCCAGTAGAGCGCCTTCACAGAAGTAATGCCTACGAAATCCAGTCCGACGCCCACCGCCGTCGAGAGGAAAAATGAGGGCGTAAACGCGCGTGCCTGCTTCAATTTCTTGTCCAGGCCCTGGCGCCACCCCAGCGTCTCCGCGAAGGCGTATGCTGCTGACCCTGAGCAATAGCGACCAGCCAGCAATCTTGCAGCTCATCGCACGATTCTGTGGAAGCTCATGGTGTTGCGTTGCCACGACGCGCGGGATGGTAGGTTGCGATCACGGATTCGATGCCGTTCGGAGGTATCCAGACGGACGCCGGGCGTTTTTGCGAGAGCGCCAAGAAAGGGGCTAGTTGCACCCGTTCCGTGGATAATCATGAGCGTCGCCCTTGGAATGCAATATTGTGCTCAATTGCCCGGTGATCTACAGATCTACATGCTACAGAGTGGAAACTGCCCTTGGGGCAAGATTCACATCGACAAGTAATAAAGCCTCAACCACGACCAAAGACTCGATCCGGAGTGCTCGCGCGAGCGCTCCGGACACCATTCCTTCCTCCGCGAACTCGTCCCGGAGCTTTTGCAGATCAGGGAACCATAGGTTCGCGACGGAGCATAAGCATCGCGGGTCAGTCATTCCCCTCGAACGTCGTTCCGATGGCCCCATAGGAAAGAACAGTGAGCAAAGCACGGCTTTGAGCAATTTTGAACACATTCTGAAGGTTGCCTTATGTCATCTTAAGCAGGCATGCAGATCACATTGAAGCCGAGATCTTCGAACCTGTTCCTGGATATTGCTGGGTTACGGTACCCGCCAACGGTTGAAGGATTCGATAAGGGTCAAGGTCTAAAATGGCGACAAATCCGCGAGACTTCATTGCGAAAGACCTCTACCCGCGGGTAGCACGGACTGAGGTGCCGACGATGGGATTTTGATGGAAAGGATTGCCCTCGGGGACGAGCAAGCACTGATGACAATCTACGACCGCTATTCCTCGCTGGTCTTCTCACAGTCCTGGTACGTCTTGCGGGACCAACACTCCGCCGAAGACGTCTTGCAGAAAGTATTTCTGCGGCTGTGGCGAGGTGCAAAAAAGTATGAGCACAAACGGGTCTCTCTCGCCGCTTGGATAACGGTAATCACGCGTCATTTAGCCATAGATCGGTTACGGCTGCGGCGCAGAAAAGAGCAACCGCTGGACATAGCGTCAGCAATTGATTTTAGAGGCTTTTCGTCTGAATCTTGCACCCGAGCTCATCCTGAGGAATGACGGGTAATGTGGATCGTTAGGCTGGCCCTAAAGGCTCCTTATACGTTCGTGGTGGTCTCGCTTCTGATGCTGCTATTTGGCATTGGTACGTGCATCGAGGCGCCCAAGGACATCTACCCTTACATCAACATTCCAGTCGTAACTATTGTTTGGAGCTACAACGGCCTGCCTCCGGAGGAAATGGAAGGCCGCATCGTTACGATCTGCGAGCGCGCGCTGACGACCACAGTCAATGACATTGAGCACACGCAATCGGAAAGCTACGAAGGTGTCGCGGTCATCCGCGTTTTCTTCCAGCCGACGGTCAAAGTAGAACTGGCAATGGCGCAGATCACGGCCATCGTGCAGACCATCCTTCGTGTGCTTCCACCCGGCACGTTCCCGCCCAACATCCTGAAATATGACGCATCAAGCGTGCCGATCTTGCAACTTGGACTCTCGGGACAGGGGTTGACCGAAGAAGAACTTTACGACTTGGGTCTTTCATTTATACGACCGCGCCTGGCGAACGTCGAGGGGGCATCCATTCCGCTGCCGTATGGCGGCAAAGTGCGTCAGGTGCAGGTGGATGTCGATCCCAACCTGCTCTATGCCAAGCATCTTTCCGCAAGCGATGTTTCAACTGCTTTCAATCAGCAGAACCTTATTCTCCCTGCCGGCGTTGCCCGCATCGGCGATCGCGAGTTCGTTGTAAAACTGAATTCTTCTCCGGCGCTCGTTTCCGCCATGAACGATCTCCCCATTCGTGCCACCAGCGGGGCGATCGTATTTGTAAAAGACGTCGCACAGGTCCGGCTGGGCTACGCACCTCAAGTAAATATTGTTCGTGAAGATGGCAAGCGTTCCGCCCTGCTCACCGTGCTGAAGAACGGCGAGACATCCACGCTCGATATTGTTAAGCATGTGAAGGCCATGTTGCCGATTGTCAAGGCGGGCCTGCCTGGCGGCCTCGAAATTACGCCACTATTCGACCAATCGATCTTTGTTTCAGAGTCCATCAACGAAGTCATTCGCGAAGCAACCATTGCAGCCGGACTCACGGCTCTCATGATCTTGCTCTTCCTGGGTTCGTGGCGCTCCACTTTGATCGTTTGTACATCGATTCCGCTGTCGATCGCGACTTCTCTGGTGATCCTCTACGCTCTGGGGGAGACCATCAACGTGATGACACTCGGAGGCCTGGCGCTGGCAGTCGGCATCCTGGTCGACGACGCCACCGTCGAGATCGAAAACACGCACCGTAACATGGGCGAGAAGAAACCGCTGATACGCGCCATCCTCGACAGCGCGCAGCAAGTCGCCGCTCCCGCCTTCGTTTCCACCTTGTCGATCTGCATGGTCTTCACCCCCGTCGTCCTGTTGAGCGGGGCCGCACGCTATCTGTTCACCCCACTGGCGATGGCCGTGGTCTTCGCCATGATGGCTTCCTATTTCCTCTCGCGGACACTGGTTCCGACCATGATGCACTTCCTGCTTGGGAGCGAACTGCCCTTGTACCAGGATCCGGATGCGGCCAAGCAAGAAGAGGAAGAAAACTGGGTTTGGCGCTGGCATTCAAAGTTTGATCGTTGGTTCGAACGGCGGCGTGACGATTACAAGAATGCCCTGGAGTGGACGCTGGAAAATCGCGGCCTCACGATTGCCGTCTTCGGTCTATTCATCGTGCTGTCTCTCCCCTTGGCGTTCCTCATTGGCAACGATTTTTTCCCCTACGTTGACTCCGGGCAGATGCGACTGCACGTCTACCCGCCGCAAGGTATGCGCCCCGAAGATTCCGAACAATACTTTGCTGCGATTGAGCGCGAAATCCGTCATGTTATTCCGGTTGAGGGGGTCAAATTGATCCTCGACAATATTGGCATTCCGAACGGCGGCTTCAATCTGGCATTCTCCGACAGTGCCGTCACTTCCGACTCGGACGGCGATATCTTGATCTCCCTCGAACCGAGCAAGCGTCACACGCAGCTCTACATGCGCCAATTGCGCGCGGATCTGCATGAGAAGTTTCCCGATGCGATCTTCTTCTTCACCCCCGCAAACATCACCAACCAGATCCTCGACTTCGGCCTGCCCGCGCCGATTGATTTGCAGATTGCGGGCCGCGGCAAGAACAACTACGAGCTGGCACAGAAACTGCTGAAGCAAGTGCAGGCAATCCCAGGAGTTGCCGACGCCCATATTCACCAGGAAATCGCCACGCCCGCGATTGATGTAAATGTTGACCGGCTCAAGTCACGGCAGATCGGGCTAACGCAGCAGGATGTCGCGCAGAGCCTATTAATCTCGCTTTCCGGAACCGGCCAGACGGCGCCCAACGAGTGGCTGAATCCGCAGAACGGCGTTAACTACCAAGTCGTCGTGCAGACGCCACAGTACCGTATTGATTCCCTGCAGTCCCTCGCGCGCACTCCCTTGACCTCGCCGGCCGGCAACGCCAGTCAATTGCTTGGCAATTTGGCGAATTTTGAGCGGGACGTCACTCCCGTCATCATCAACCACTACAACATTCAACCTGTTTATGACATCTACGCGGACACCGATCAGCGCGATCTTGGCGGCGTTGCCGGCGAGATTCGCAAGATCATGCATAACGCTGAAAAAGACCTGCCGGTCGGAACGACGCTTGCCCTGCGCGGCGAAGTTCAGACGATGAGCGAATCTTTCGAAAGACTAGGCATCGGAATTGTCTTTGCCATCATTCTGGTTTACCTGCTAATGGTAGTGAATTTCCAAAGCTGGCTTGACCCATTGATCATTTTGATGGCGCTCCCGGTAGCTTTCGCCGGCGTTCTTTGGATACTGTTTCTCACCGGAACCACGTTCAATGTCCCGTCACTGATGGGCGCCATTATGACCATCGGAGTAGCGACCGCCAACAGCATCCTGATCGTCGTGTTTGCCAACGACGAACGCGCCACGGGTAAGGACAACATGGAAGCAGCCATCAGCGCAGGCTTCACCCGATTGCGACCTGTCTGCATGACAGCGCTGGCGATGATCATCGGCATGCTTCCAATGGCTCTCGCCCTCGGCGAAGGAGGGGAACAGAACGCTCCCCTCGGACGAGCCGTGATTGGTGGCCTTCTGTTCGCTACTTTGGGCACGCTATTCGTCGTCCCCATTATGTATTCCTGGCTGCGCACAGAAACACCGAAAAACTACGCCGAGGAAATCGATAAGGCTTACGACGAAGGCGGAAAACAGGGGCAGGGACAACAGAGGCAGCCAGGTCAAGAAGGGCAGCAGCCACAGCCTGCTTGAACGTAGCTGCAATGAACAAGCACGACCGTTAGCGGATAACAATAGCAATATCATGAGCGATAACGACAAAGAGAAAGATAAAGAAAAAGACAAGGAAAAAGACCACAAGAACGACTACCTCGATCAGCGGATCTACCCCGCAGACGAACGCCTCCGCGAGATTCAGGAGCATCCCGATCGCCGCCTGACGCGCGCCGAATGGGAGCATGAGGAGTCGCTCGCTCGCCAGTCCGCTCATAAAAAGCACGAGCAGGCCAGGCACGACAGACAAGTGCAAGAGGAGTACGACAAGAAAAAACGAAGGCAGCAACGCGACTGGAAGAAGGTATTTCTTTGGGTAGGCGGCGGACTTCTCGTGCTGCTCTTCATCTTTATTGTGGGCTACATTCCTCGCCATGAAGGCGCGAAGAAAGCGGCGGCGCTGGCAAAACAACGCGAGCAGGAGCAGCCTGAAGTAGATGTTATCCAAGTCAAGCGCACCAAAGCGCCCGGCGAACTCACTGTGCCCGGAACCACCGCCTCGCTGACCGAGGCCTATATCTATGCGCGAGCGAACGGCTACCTGAAAAAGCGCTTCGTCGATATCGGCGACCATGTAAAGAAGGGTCAGCTACTGGCCCTAATCGATGTTCCAGACCTGGACCAGCAAGTGGACCAGGCCCGCGAACAGTTAAAACAAGCTGAGGCGCAGGTTACGCAACAGGAGGCGCAACTCAATCTCAATCGGGTAACGTGGGAACGCTGGCGAACGCTGGTAGCCAAGGGCGTTTTCTCACGCCAGGATGGCGATCAGCGCGAAGCTGACTATCTGGCGCAGGACGCAGTAGTCGCCTCTGCTAAGCGCAACGTGGAAAGCTTTCGCGCAAACCTGCGCCGCATGATTGCGCTGCAGAGTTACGAGCGGGTAACCGCGCCATTCGACGGTGTAATCACGCAAAGAAACACCGACATCGGCGCACTGGTCGGAGCATCGGGTGCCGCCGGCACCCCTCCCATGGATTCGTCGCAGACTCCGAGCGGCGGTTCCAGTAGTGTGGGCAACTCGAATACAAGCGGCAGTTCCGGCAATCCAAATCAGTCAGCGACCCCATCCACCGGCCAAGCCCAAGGCGGCCCGCTGTTCGCATTAGCGCAGATCGGTACACTTCGCATTCTCGTATCGGTGCCAGAGGGTTATGCTTCCAGCCTCCACGCGGGCATGCCAGCGCAGATCTTTGTCCAGGAGCGTAACGGCAAACCGATAGCAGGCACTGTAACTCGTGTGGCGAATTCGATCGACCAGAACACGCGCACCATGCTTACCGAGGTCGACATCGGCAACCGGGACGGCAGCCTCTACCCCGGCATGTACGCCATCGTCAGCTTCATTCAGATCCTCGGCGAGTCGCCGCTGGCGATCCCGGGAGACGCGGTAGTTGTGCGTCAGGATCGCACTTCCGTAGCAACCGTCAGCGATCAGAAAATCAAAATGGTGCCGGTTGAGATTGGGCGCGATTACGGCCCCTCCGTCGAAATTATCGACGGCCTGCATGAAGGCGACTGGGTCGTGACCACCGTGAGCGACAGCGTCCGCGAGGGCGTCAAAGTTCGCACTCGCCAGAGTCAGACGCAAGGGGAAGATGCCACCGGTCAGGGTGGCGCTCAAACGAATCAAGCTCCGGACTCGGGACCCAATCAGTATGGCGATCAGTCCATAGTCAACTCGCAAGGCGAAAGCACCAACCAGAAAGGCAAGGCCGGCCAGAACGGAAAGTCCGACCAAAAATCCGGCGGCATTCAGGAGAAGCACGATCACACAAAACCAAGTAAAGAGAATAAGAAGGAAAAGCCGCAATGATCCGGCTCGCAAGAGTTTTCGCCGGATGCCTTATGGTTATACTGCCGGCCATCGTACTCCCCAGCGTTGCAGTCCTGGCGCAGCAGAGTCCTCAACCTCCGCCCTTCACCGCTCCCAATCCGCCAACACCGGGAACAGCGAATGCACCCGGTCAGCAGGCAGTTCCGGCACAGCAGCAGCCTGAGATTCCGCCAAATGCGCCGCTCCCGCAGCCGGACAAGACCACTGTCGACCTGCGCGATCTGAAGCCGTTAAGTGTGCAGCCTCCGCCTTCGGATCAGACATCGGCGAGCATGCGGCATGCCGCGGACGACACCACGCGCCCAAAAGCGGAGGCACCCTCTGCGTTAAATACGCACGTCTTTAACTTTATCGCTCCCTATCGCGCCTCGCGAGTTCCCCCAATTTCCTGGAAAGCACCCTCTCAGATCGATGGTCTGGTGCGCGACGGCAAACTCTACCTGTCGTTACACGATGCCATCGTGCTTGCGGTCCAGAATAACCTGGACGTCGAAGTAAGCCGCTACAACCTCTTGCTGGCCGACACAGATCTGACACGGGCGCAGGGAGGTGGCAACCTGCGCGGCCTGGATTTTACAGTGCAGCAGACGGCGCTAGGCGTCGGTGCGACCACGAGTCCACTGCTGATCACAGCAACTACCGGAAACGCCGCCTCCACCAGTGCCGAAGTCACCGATCTTTCGCAGGTGACACAGACCGGAAGCGGAACTCAGCAGAACCTCTCGCAAAACGGTGCCTCAATTTTTTCCGCCGGACCGGCAATTCCTCTCTACGATCCAACGCTCACCGCGGAGGCAGGTTACTTTCGCCGCTCCGACCAGACGTCGCTCGAAGATACCGGCGGCAGCGGGACGTCGACATCGTCCGCGCCTCAGGACTTCGTCAGCGCTGGAGTCGACTACCAACAGGGATTCTCCACCGGAGCCCAGGTAGACGCGTACATCGACAACGCCGCTCAGGTGCTCTATGCGAACAACTCGCAATACAATCCCTTCCATTCGCCGAGCGCGTCTCTTACTTTGACACAGCCCCTGCTACGCGGTCGCGGGCGAGAGGTTAACCTTCGTTTCGTCCGCATTGCCAGGCTCGACCAGAAAGTGTCGCGGCTGCTCTTTGAGCAGCAATTGCTGGAGACTATCTATGGTGTGTCGCGCCTGTACTATGACCTCGTCTCGCTGGGTGAAAATATCGGCGTCAAGCAAGAGTCGCTCGCCGCGGCTCAAAAACTTTACGACGACGACAAAAATCAAGTCGACGAGGGTACGCTTGCTCCGATTGAACTGACACGAACGCAAGCTCTGTTGTCTTCCAGCCGGCTCGATCTCATTCAAGCGCAGGGTCTGTATCGTCAGCAGGAGGTCATCCTTCGAGAGCAATTACTGCGCAGGCTTGGCGATCCAACCTTGAATTTCGCTTCCATCATTGCCACCGATCGCATTGTCGTTCCCGATAATCCACCGGCACTCGACGTCGCTGCTATCACGCAGGACGCGCTTGCTAACCGGCCCGACCTGGCGCAAGCGGCGCTGCAAGTGCAGGCGGATGAGATTTCCGCTAAAGCAGCCCGCAACAACGTAAAACCGCAACTCAATATATATGCGAACGTCCAAACTCGCGGCGCATCCCTTACCCCTTATGAGACGCTCGGTTCACCCGGCACAGGAATCGTAATGCCGCCGCCGGAATTGACCCAGGGCGGCCTCGGCGTCTCGACCATATACCAGGGAGGAATACAGCTCAGCCTGCCGCTTCGCAACCGGATTGCGCAGGCCGATGCAGCTCGCGACGCGCTCCAGTTACGCCAGGCGCAAGGCCGCACCGCAAAACTCGAAAACGATATTCGGCAGCAGATTGAAAATGCCGCCATAGCGGTTGAGAACGCCCACCAGGCATATGGCGCCGCAGTCGAAAGCGCTAACTACCAGCAACAGCTCTTGCAGGCGGAAATCGACAAAGTCGGCGTCGGTGCCAGCACCAACTTTATGATCGTACAGGACGAGGCTTATCTGGCACAGGCCCGTTCGACCGAAGTAGCAGCCCGATCCGATTGGATGAAAGCTCGCCTCTCGCTGGACCGCGCCCTGGGCGATCTGCTGGAAAAGAACAACATCGTCTTCGATGACGCGATCCGGGAGCAGGTAAGGTAGATGAGTGACCGTGTGGTGGCGGGGCTTTGTCCGCCTCGACGCGGCGAAATCCAGTCACGACACAAAAGCCCTGAAACCACTTTCCATTTACATAATCGCTCAGATTAAATGAGTACCAAGACGCTGTCGCTTTCTTCTCGAAGGGAACAGAGAGTGAACAAAAAGCTAGTCAAACTCGCGCTGTGCACCGGCAAAATCGACGTCTTCGACGTCCACACTCAATAATGTTTGACACAGATTGGCATCGGCTACCCTCGTGTATTCGTCAGGCAGATGACAAATCCACCAACAGAATGTGGTCTGCCCAAAAACTCGATGATCGCCAAGTCGGCTACGACGAAATCCGCACAAAGACGGCACGAACCGAGGTGAAACTCCCAAATAGTCTCCGGAACGAACTGCTGGTGAGCCAAACCGCGTGCTACACAGGCACCGCCAATTCACCCAAGGGAGTCCCATGGTGCGGGCTGCTGGATTGATGAACCGCGAGAGAATGTTGTTATCGCGAATCGGCTTTACGTCCTTCACCGACCGAAATACCAAGTCATCAGGCCTATCGAACTTGACGACCCGGTACTTTCAGACAGCAGAAGAGATGACGTACGGCATCGTGGATGGCGGAAAACTCGCGGTACAAGGACGGTACAACCAAAACCTGTATCTTAGCGTTTCTAGCTGTTCCTTACAGGGCATTGCAGTGCGACCGCTGCCTTGTAATTAGTACGTGATCCAATAAATCAGCGCCCTTTCACGGCGGTAACACGGGTTCAAATCCCGTCGGGGACGCCAACAAAATAAAAGAGGGAACAACAAGAATGTCAACGTGAGGAAAGTTTGTCGAACCCAAGACGAACATCCCGCGCTGTTCTAGAACCCAACGCCGTTCAATGAGACGGCCGAGCTCAGAATCGAATTTCCTGCGATTGACTTGAGGGTCGACGCGCATTATCGAAGCAGCCAGCCTCCGGCCCCCACACGCAAACTCAAGAACAACCGAGAACGGTTCTTGAGGCCAAGTTGTTCTATGCTGCGATCGATTTCTAACAAGACGCCATTGGAGTCCCGGACCTCCCACTCCCGCGGATCGCGCCGCCCTGTATTCCCACTCACCTCTAAAGCTATCTCCACAGCCGAGATCAGTCTCGCTTCAATGCTCGCTCCTACCGGAAAGTCCTGGCCATTGATAATGAAGATCAGCGTTATCTTATGTTGAGCTTCTGGCAATCTCGTCCGGTCGTCAATGTTTTTCAGCAATCGAGAAGTAATGAGGTACGGAATTCTTTCCGGTTCTGAATCCGGCGTCACATAGGAATTGATCGCTCGATAGACCTCCTCTTCCTCATCTTCGAAGAATTTCCAGATGTAGTTCGGAACTCGTTCATCGTTGTAGGGTCGTGTCTTCGGAATCCTGTCGATCTCTTCTCGAAAGAGCTGCACTCGCTTCTGAGGATCCGTGTACATCCGGTCACGCCTCTCCCACGCGCGAGCAAACACTTGGAAGATCTCATAGTTCTTGTGTGGATCGCGCTTTGAGGGAAACCCGCCACAAAGCTAAATGAGTCACGAGAGGAAATGTCGGGAAGCCCTGCAATTGCTCTTGCCAATTGACGAGGAGTGTGTCGGCAGCGATGTTGTGCTATGAAGTTGAAGAGATCCTGCCGCAGGTCCACGACGGCGCGAAGATCGAATGAGGCTTCCTTTTTGCATGGCTGCTCCTTGAGTCAGGCCAAAAGTGCTGCGCTATGGCCTGTTGTATAGGCACAATATAGGCACAAATCGGAGGGGTTTCGTGTGTTCTTCGTTGGTGGCATCTGGCTGGGATCTCGATTCACGCCCGATGGAGTGGCTTGTTAATTGCGAATCGAGTCTGATATCGCTTTCCTGCAGCGATGTCCTAACTGTGGAGAAAGGGGACCATGAGAGAGAAGGGAATTGACGGATGTCACGCCGAGACGGCCAGCCTCGGGTTGGGCGACCAACCAGGAACTACTCCATTCGCGAACGCAAGGGCGTTTCCCGGTACCAATCCGAGAGACGAACCAGAACAGTTCCCCTCCGGCCTCTTAGCAGTGCCATCTCTCCTGTCCAGGTTGTGGCCAATGAGACCTGAGGGCTCATTATCATTTGCTCGATTGCAGCGCATGTAGAGCCGCGTGGCTCTGTGCAACCGGTAGCGGAATGTCGCCCTTCAACATCAGCCAAAGAATGCGGTTGTAGAGCTGATCGTCCACGCGATCGGGCGCGCTGAGATCTAGCCCCTCCGACATGCGTGCGGCTGCAGTATTCTGCGGATTCTTTTCACTCAAGTCTTGCGTAGGGACGATTGGGTCATAAGGTGTCGGGTCGGGCGCCGGTGCGAAGATGTCTGCCAGGGACCGGCTGAAGTAATCGAACTTCGAGAGCCGCCCCATGCCGAGGATGTCCTCGATCGCCGCAACTACGTCCGTCGTGTTGATGAAGCGATGTACGGTGCCCGACCGGTTGTAGGCCGAGATGGCGTAAAACGGCGCGCGGTGCGAATCGGTGTGGTCGGGCCCTGCCTGCGCGTCGTCCTCAACGACGAAGAT
>Ga0302326_10010520_pt1 | contig 20049 bp, 30 predicted proteins | sample Palsa_T0_3_FD_202264 | JGI IMG/M metagenome (GOLD analysis project Ga0302326, IMG submission 202264) | Peat permafrost microbial communities from Stordalen Mire near Abisko, Sweden - Palsa_T0_3 | ecosystem: Environmental > Terrestrial > Soil > Palsa > Peat permafrost | place: Sweden: Abisko...
GAAGTCCGGCGAGACGCGCAAGGTGCACATCGACTGCCGCGCCACGCTCGGCGAGCTGTCCAACGATGAGCACAACCTGCGCAAGTACGGCAAGGCCGGCGCGCTGCGCTGGGTGGGCGTGCGCCCGACGGTGCGGGGCCTGGCGATGAACCCGGTCGATCACCCGCACGGCGGCGGTGAAGGCAAGTCCGGCCAGGGCAACCCGCATCCGGTATCGCCCTGGGGCTGGAACACCAAGGGCAAGAAGACCCGCCGTAACAAGCGCACCAGCAACATGATCGTGCAGCGGAGGAATTAGACGTGCCGCGTTCGTTGAAGAAAGGTCCGTTCGTGGATCTGCACCTGGCCAAGAAGGTGCAGACCGCAGTGCAGAAGAGCGATCGGCGGCCGATCAAGACCTGGTCGCGCCGCTCGATGGTGATCCCCGACATGGTCGGCCTGACGCTCGCGATCCACAACGGCCGGCAGCATATCCCGGTGCTGGTCACGGAGAACATGGTGGGTCACAAGCTCGGCGAGTTCTCCCCGACGCGGCTGTTCAAGTCCCATTCCGGTGATCGCAAAGTGACTACCGCGGAGTAAGGCGATGCAGGTAACCGCACGTTTGCGCTACGCGCGCATCTCACCGCAGAAATGCCGGCTGGTGGCCGACACGGTCCGCGGCAAGGGCGTGGGCAATGCGCTCTCGACCCTGAAATTCATGCCCAAGAAGGGCGCGCGGCTGGTGCTCAAGGTGCTCGAGTCGGCGATCGCCAACGCCGAGAACAACCTCGGCGCCGATATCGATGAACTCAAGGTGACGCGCATCGAGATCGACACGGCACCATCGCTCAAGCGCTTCGCGGCGCGCGCCAAGGGGCGCGGCAACCGCATCGTCAAGCGCAACAGCCACATCACCCTGGAAGTCGGCGACGGCAAGAAGGATTAACAGATGGGCCAGAAGGTAAATCCGATCGGCATTCGTCTGGGCATCACGCGCGACTGGACGTCGAAGTGGTATGCCTCGAAGAAGCAGTTTCCGCTGCTGGTGCACACCGACTTTCGCGTGCGCGAGTTCCTGAAGAAGAGGCTGGCGGATGCTTCCGTGAGCCGCATCCTGATCGAGCGCGCCGCCAAGAAGGTCAACATCACGATCCAGACCGCGCGCCCGGGCATCGTGATCGGCAAGAAGGGCGAGGATATCGAGAAGCTGCGCGCCGAGACCGCAAAGCTCCTGGGCATGCAGATGCTCGACGTGCGGCTGAACATCTCCGAGATCCGCAAGCCCGAGCTCGATGCGCAGCTGGTCGCCGAGAGCATCTCGCAGCAGATCGAGAAGCGCGTCATGTTCCGCCGCGCCATGAAACGCGCGGTGATGAGCACGATGCGCAGCGGCGCGCTGGGCATCAAGGTGCGCATGTCGGGCCGTCTGAACGGCTCGGAGATCGCGCGCACCGAGTGGTATCGCGAAGGGCGCATCCCGCTGCACACCTTCCGCGCCGACATCGACTATGGACTGGCCGAGGCCAAGACCACCTACGGCGTGATCGGCATCAAGGTGTGGATCTTCAAGGGCGAGGTGTTCGACCAGGCGCAGCTCGATCGCCAGGCCGCCGAGCCCGCGGCGGTCGAGGCCGCTGCCGCCGCGACACCGGCGCCAGCCGCCGCGGCCCCAGCTGCCGCCCCGGCCGCTGCCGCCAGCGCGGGCACGGCGAGCGCCGAGGTTGCCGGCTGAGGCGCCGCGGCGAGAGTAGTCAATCATGTTGCAACCCAAACGAACCAAATATCGCAAGCAGTTCAAGGGCCACAACGGCGGCCTGGCGCTGCGCGGCAGCACCGTGGCCTTCGGCGACTACGGCCTCAAGGCCACCGATCGCGCGCGCATGACCGCGCGTGAAATCGAGGCCGCGCGCCGCGCGATGGCGCGCTACGTGAAGCGCGGCGGGCAGATCTGGATCCGGGTGTTTCCCGATGTGCCGATCACCAAGAAGCCGCTCGAAGTGCGCATGGGCAGCGGCAAGGGCAACGTCGAGTACTGGATCGCCAAGGTCAAGCCCGGCAAGGTGCTGTTCGAGATGGAAGGGGTGAGTGAGGAGATCGCGCGCGAGGCGTTCCGCCTGGCGGGCGCCAAGCTCTCGGTGTCCACCGCGTTCGTGAAGCGGCAGGTGCGCTGATGAAGGCCAGTGAGTTGCACAAGAAGTCGGCGCAGGAGCTGCAGAACGAGCTCATGTCGCTGCGCAAGGAGCAGTTCGCGCTGCGCCTGCAGCGCGCCACCGGCCAGCCGGTCAAGCCGGACCAGTTCAGCAAGGTGCGCAGGAACATTGCGCGCGTGAAGACGGTGCAGCGCGCGCTGCATGTTGGAGGCAAGAAGGCATGAGTAGCGAAATCACCGCCGACAAGGCCGTGCACACCCTGACCGGCCAGGTCGTGAGCAACAAGATGGACAAGACCATCGCGGTTGCGATCGAACGCGTCGTCAAGCATCCGACCTACGGTAAGTACGTGCGCCGCACCACCAAGCTGCTGGCGCACGACGAGAACAACGAGGCGCGCGAGGGCGACACCGTGTCGATCACGCCGTGCCGGCCGCTGTCGCGGCACAAGTCCTGGCGCCTGCACGCGATCGTCGAGCGCGCGACTCCGGCCTGAGCCGGCTGCCGACCGCGAAAAGGAGAACATCGCCATGATTCAAATGCGCACTCTGCTCAACGCCGCCGACAACAGCGGCGCGCGCACCCTGATGTGCATCAAGGTGCTCGGCGGCACGCGCCGCCGCTATGCCACCGTCGGCGATGTCATCAAGGTCAGCGTCAAGGACGCGATCCCGCGCGGCAAGGTCAAGAAGGGCGAGGTCTACGATGCGGTCGTGGTGCGCACCCGCTTCGGTGTGCGCCGCCCGGACGGCTCGCTCATCAAGTTTGACGGCAACGCCGCGGTGCTGCTGACCAACAAGCTCGAGCCGATCGGCACCCGCATCTTCGGGCCGGTCACGCGCGAGCTGCGCAACGCGCAGTTCATGAAGATCATTTCGCTCGCGCCCGAGGTGCTGTGAGGCTCGCGGGGCCCAGGCAGTGTGAGAGATAGCGATATGGAAAAGATCAGAAAGGGCGATCAGGTGGTGGTGCTGTCGGGCCGTGACAAGGGCCGGCGCGGCGCCGTGATCAGTGTGCTCGATGGCGCCCAGGTGCTGGTCGAGAACGTCAATCGCGTCAAGCGCCACACCAAGGCGAACCCGCAGGCCAACCAGCCCGGCGGCATCATCGAGAAGGAAATGCCGCTGCCGCTGTGCAAGGTCGCCCTGTGGAACCCGAGCACCAAGAAGGGCGATCGGGTCGGGGTCAAGCACCTGACCGACGGCAAGAAGGTGCGGTTTTTCAAGTCCAACGGCGAAGTGATCGACGCCTGAAGGCGCGCCCTTCGGACAACAGCGAACTGGTAACGGATATGGCAGAAAAGGCAAGGCTACACGAGTTCTACCACAGCAAGGTGGTGCCGCAACTGCGCGCGGACCTCAAGCTGTCCAATCCGATGGAAGTGCCGCGCATCACCAAGATCACGGTGAACATGGGCGTGGGCGAGGCCGTGGCCGACCGCAAGGTCATGGACGCGGCGGTCGGCGACCTGACCAAGATCACCGGCCAGAAGCCGCTGATCTGCAAGGCCAAGAAGGCCATCGCCGCCTTCAAGGTGCGCGAGGGGCTGCCGATCGGCTGCAAGGTGACGCTGCGCGGGGCACGCATGTACGAGTTCCTCGATCGCCTGATCACGGTGGCGATGCCGCGCATCCGCGATTTCCGCGGCCTGTCGCCGCGCAGCTTCGACGGCCGCGGCAACTACAGCCTGGGCGTGCGCGAGCAGATCATTTTTCCGGAGATCCAGTACGACACGGTGGATCAGTTGCGCGGGATGGACATCACCATCACCACCACCGCGCGCGACAACAAGCACGGGCGGGCATTGCTGGAAGCCTTCAGCTTCCCGTTCCGCAAGTAAACGTTCCGCTCAACGGGTTCAAGGAAACGGTATGGCCAAGACCAACATGATCATGCGCGAGCACAAGCGTACGCGGGTCGCGAAGAAATACGCGACCAAGCGCGCGCAGCTCAAGGAACTCATTCGCAGCCCGAAGTCCACCCCGGAGCAGCGCGCCGCGGCGCAGGCCGCCCTGCAGCAGCAGCCGCGCGATGCGTCCAAGAGCCGCCAGCGTTCGCGCTGCGCGATCACCGGCCGCTCGCGCGGGGTGTATCGCAAGTTCGGACTGGCACGCGTGAAGATCCGCGAGGTTGCGATGCGCGGTGAGATTCCAGGACTCGGCAAGGCGAGCTGGTAGGAGCTGTAACGATGAGCATGACCGATCCGATCGCCGATCTGCTGACCCGTATCCGCAACGGCCAGTCCGCGCGCAAAACCAGCGTCTCGGTCGCCTCTTCGAAGCTGAAGACGGCGATCCTCAAGGTGCTGAAGGACGAGGGCTATATCGCCGACTTCGGCCTGAACCAGGACGACGGCAAGCCGGTGCTGACGATTGACCTGAAGTATTACGACGGCCGGCCGGTGATCGACCGCATCGAGCGCGTGAGCCGTCCGGGGTTGCGCATCTACCGCGGCAAGGACGAGATTCCGCGCGTGCTGGGCGGCATGGGCACCGTGATCGTGTCCACGCCCAAGGGCGTGATGACCGACAAGGCAGCGCATGCGATCGGCCAGGGCGGGGAAGTCCTGTGCATCGTCGCCTGATGCGCACGCGTGTATTGATCAAGGTGAGCTGAAATGTCCAGAGTTGCCAACCGAATCATCGATGTGCCCAGCGGGGTGACCGTGAGCGTCGCCGCCGGCAACGTCACCGTCAAGGGCGCCAAGGGCGCGCTCACGATGGCGCTCGGCCCGGGCGTGTCGGTGCAGCAGCAGGATAAGAAACTGTCGGTGAAATACGAGGGCACGGGCCAGGCGCGCATGACCGCCGGCTCGATGCGCGCGCACCTGGCGAACATGGTCACGGGCGTCACCAAGGGCTACGAGAGCAAGCTCGAGCTGGTCGGCGTCGGCTTTCGCGCCCAGGTGGCCGGCAAGGTGTTGAACCTGACGCTCGGTTTCTCGCACCCGGTGGCCTACGCGATTCCCGAGGGCATCAGCATCGAGACGCCGAGCCTCACCGAGATCCTGGTCAAGGGCACGGACCGGCAGAAGGTGGGCCAGACCGCGGCCGAAATCCGCGACATCCGGCCGCCCGAGCCCTACAAGGGCAAGGGCGTGCGCTACAAGGATGAGCAGATCTCCCTCAAGGAAGGCAAGAAGAAGTAGCGCGGCGAGACACCTATGAATATCACCAAGAAAGAGCGGCGTCAGCGCCGCGCCATGAAGTCCCGGGCCCAGATCCGCGCCCTCAAGGTCGCACGCCTGACCGTGCACCGCACGCCGCGCCACATCTACGCGCAGGTGTTCGACGGCAAGGGCGAGCGCGTGCTGGCCGCCGCCTCGACGCTGCAGAAAGCGGTCGCCGAGGGACTCAAGAGCACCGGCAACATCGAGGCCGCCAAGAGCGTCGGCCGCAGCATCGCCGAGCGCGCCAAGGCCGTCGGCATCACGCGCGTCGCCTTCGACCGCGCGGGTTTCCAATATCACGGCCGCGTCAAGGCGCTGGCCGAAGCGGCGCGCGCGGCCGGACTCGAGTTCTAAAGGCGGATCACTATGGCAAGAATGGACAAATCGCAGAGCGCCGATGAGCTGGTCGAGAAGCTCGTGGCCGTCAACCGCACCGCCAAGGTCGTCAAGGGCGGCCGGCAGTTCGGCTTCACCGCGCTGACCGTGGTCGGCGATGGCGCCGGCCGCGTCGGTTTCGGTTTCGGCAAGGCGCGCGAAGTGCCGGTCGCGATCTCCAAGGCCATGGCGCAGGCGCGCAAGAACATGGTCAACGTCAGCCTGCGCAACGACACGCTGCACTACGCGGTGCGGGGCGCGCACGGCGCCACCCGCGTGTTCATGCTGCCGGCGTCCGAAGGCACCGGCGTCATCGCCGGCGGCGGCATGCGCGCGGTGCTCGAGTGCGCTGGCGTGCGCAACGTGCTGGCCAAGAGCTACGGTTCGCGCAATCCCATCAACGTGGTGCGCGCGACGGTCAATGCGCTCGCCGCCGTGCGCTCGCCCGAGGACATCGCGGCCAAGCGCGGCAAGAGCGTGGAAGACATTCTCGGGAGCGCCTGATGGCCAAAGCCAGCAAGAAAAGCAGCGCCCGCAGCGCCAAGCATGCCGGCAAGCAGGTCACCGTGACGCTGATCAGGAGCGTGCACGGACAGCTCAGGAACATCGCCGCCTCGGTGCGCGGTCTGGGACTGCGCCGGCCGCACCAGAGCATCACGATCGCCGACACGGCGGAGAACCGCGGCATGATCCACGCCGCCGGGCACCTGCTGAAAGTGGAGCAGAACTGACATGCGTCTGAACAACATCAAGCCGACCGCCGGCTCCCGCAAGCCGCGGCTGCGCGTGGGCCGGGGTGCCTCGGCCGGGCAGGGCAAGACCTGCGGCCGCGGCGTCAAGGGCCAGCGCGCGCGCAAGGGCGGCTATCACAAGGTTGGCTTCGAAGGCGGCCAGATGCCGCTGCAGCGCCGGCTGCCCAAGGTCGGCTTTCGCTCGGCGATGAAGGCCACGCGCGCCGAAGTACGCCTGCACGAGCTGTCCGGGATCGAGGCCGGCGTGATCGATCTGGCGGTGTTGAAGAAGGCCGGGATCGTCTCGGCGTTCGCCGACCAGGCCAAGGTGGTGCTCTCGGGCGAGCTCAAGAAAGCCGTGGTGCTCAAGGGCATCGCGGCCACCAAGGGTGCGCGCGCAGCGATCGCGGCCGCCGGCGGCAGGTTCGAGGACTGACGTGGCCAATTCCGCCCTCACCAATCCGGCCGCAGCATTGGCCGAAGCCGGACGGCAAGGCGAGATCCGCAGCCGCCTGCTGTTCCTGGTCGGGGCGCTGGTGGTCTATCGGATCGGCACCTTCATCCCGGTCCCGGGCATCAACCCGGACGCGGTGGCGCGCTTCTTCAATGACCAGTCGAACACCATCCTGGGCATCGTCAACAGCTTTTCGGGCGGCGCGCTGCAGCGCCTGTCGATCTTCGCCATGGGCGTGATGCCGTATATCTCGGCCTCGATCATCATCCAGATGCTCTCGATGGTCGTGCCCTCGCTCATGGAAGCGCGCAAAGAGGGCGAGTCGGGCCGCCGCCGCATCACGCAGCTCACGCGCTACGCAACCCTCGGCCTGGCGCTGTTCCAGTCGTTCGGCGCCGCGGTGGCGCTGCAGAACGGCGGCATGACGCTCGCCAAGGGCTTCATGGAGTGGTACGTGCCGGCCACGATCACCATGACCACGGGCACCATGTTCCTGATGTGGCTCGGCGAGCAGATCACCGAGCGCGGCATCGGCAACGGCATCTCGATGCTGATTCTGTCGGGCATCGTCGCCGGCATGCCCGGGGCCATCGGCCGCACCTTCGAGTCGGTGAGCACCGGGGAAATGAACCCGCTGTTCGCGATCCTGCTGATCGGCATTGTGGTCGGCGTGACCGCGTTCTGCGTCTACGTCGAGCGCGCGCAGCGGCGCATCACGGTCAACTACGCCAAGCGCCAGGTCGGCCGGCGCATGTACGCCGGCCAGAGCAGCCACCTGCCGTTCAAGCTCAACATGTCGGGTGTGATCCCGCCGATCTTCGCCTCCAGCCTGCTGCTGTTTCCGGCCACGATGGCGAGTTTCTTCGGCTCCAATCCGGACTCCAAGGTCAGCGAGGTGCTGCAGAACATCTCGACCTCGCTCGGTTACGGCCAGCCGCTGCATCTGGTGCTGTACGCGGGGCTGATCATCTTCTTCTGTTTCTTCTATACCGCGCTGGTGTTCAATTCGCGTGAAACCGCGGATAATCTGAAGAAATCCGGCGCCTTCATTCCCGGCATCCGTCCCGGTCAGCAGACCGGGGAGTACATCGACAAGGTGCTGACCCGCCTGACGCTCTGGGGCGCGATCTACATCATGGCCGTGTGCCTGGTTCCCGAGATTCTCGTGTCCTCGCAGGGCGTGCCGTTCCAGTTCGGCGGCACCTCGCTGCTGATCGTCGTGGTGGTGGTGATGGACTTCATGGCGCAGCTGCAGGCGCACCTGATGTCGCACCACTATCCGGGTCTGATGAAGAAAGCCAATCTGCTGGGCGGGGGCCGTAGTGGCTCCGCGCAGAATTAATCCGGCGGCATGGCCACAGTGATAGTGCAGGTGAGCGATGAAAGTACGTCCATCAGTCAAGAAAATCTGCAAGAACTGCAAGATCGTGCGGCGGCGCGGCGTGGTCTACGTGATCTGCAGCTCCGACGCGCGTCACAAGCAGCGCCAGGGATGAATTGACCGACATGAACCCAAGGTCGAGGTAGCGCAAAGTCATGGCACGCATAGCGGGCATCAATATCCCGATGAACAAGCACGTGAACATCGGGCTCACGCAGATCTATGGCATCGGCCCGGCGCGCGCGCTCGCGATCTGCGAGAGCGCGGGCATAACGCCGACCACCAAGGTCAAGGACCTGACCGAGGCCGAAGTCGCGGCCATACGCTCCTACATCGCCAAGTGGCCGGTGGAGGGCGATCTGCGCCGCGAAGTGTCGATGAATATCAAGCGGCTCATGGACTTAGGCACGTGGCGGGGCTTGCGGCATCGCAAGGGTCTGCCGGTGCGCGGACAGCGCACGCGCACCAATGCGCGCACCCGCAAGGGCCCGCGCAAGCAAGCCGTGAAGCTCAACGCCCCGCCGGGCAAGACCTAAAGGGCGCGCCGCGCCCCGGATGAGCAGTAATGACTTCGTTTTCGACCTTGAGAATGCACACAGGCAACCACATTTATGGCTGATCAGAAACCACAGCAGCAGAGCGCGGCCGGCGGGGCGAAGAAGCCCAAGAAGGCGCGCAAGAACGTGCTCGACGCGATCGCTCACGTGCATGCATCGTTCAACAATACGATCATCACGATCACCGATCGGCAGGGCAATACGCTGTCCTGGGCCACTTCGGGCGGCTGTGGCTTCCGCGGCTCGCGCAAGAGCACACCGTTTGCGGCCCAGGTGGCGGCCGAGAAGGCTGGCACCGCCGCCCAGGAGCATGGGGTGAAGAACGTCGAGGTGCGCGTAGCCGGCCCCGGTCCGGGTCGCGAGTCGGCGGTGCGCGCACTCAACGCCTGCGGGCTGAAGATCACGAGCATTGCCGACGTCACGCCGATCCCGCACAACGGCTGCCGCCCCCCCAAGAAGCGTCGCGTCTAACGGCGCACGAAGGAAGCATCGAACCATGGCGCGTTATCTCGGTCCAACCTGCAAGCTCGCCCGCCGCGAGGGCACGGATCTGTTCCTCAAGAGCGGCTCCAAGCCGCTCGAGAGCAAGTGCAAGCTGCAGGTGCCCCCCGGCGGCATCAAGGGCGAGCGGCGGCAGCGGCTGTCGGACTACGGTCTGCAGCTGCGCGAGAAGCAGAAGCTGCGCCGCATGTATGGCGTGCTCGAGCGCCAGTTTCGCAATTACTACCAGGCCGCGGCGCGGCGCACCGGGGCCACCGGCGAGACGCTGCTCAAGCTGCTGGAGTGCCGGCTGGATAACGTCGTCTACCGCATGGGTTTTGCCTCCACGCGCGCCGAGGCGCGCCAGCTGGTGGCGCACAAGTCGATCAACGTCAACGGCCACGTTGTGACCATTCCCTCGTATCAGGTCAAGGCCGGGGAAGTGATCGAGATCCGCGAGAAGGCGCGCAAGCAGCTGCGCATTCAGAGTGCGCTGGCGGTGGCGACCCAGGTCGGTTTCCCCGAGTGGCTCGAGGTCAGCGACAAGGAGTTTCGCGGCGTGTTCAAGGCGGTGCCGGGGCGCGATGAGGTGCTGCCGGACATCAACGAGAACCTGGTCGTGGAGTTGTATTCGAAGTAACCGGCAGCCATGCCCAGCGGCATGGCGGCGGGTCGATGAGTGTTTCTTAAGTTTGGGGTGTAGCCGTATGCAAGCATCAGTTTCGGAATTCTTGAAGCCGCGCGTCGTCAAGGTACAGCCGGTCGCACCGCGCCAGGCGCGGGTGGTCATTGAGCCGTTCGAGCGCGGATTCGGCCATACCCTGGGTAATGCGCTGCGGCGCGTGCTGCTGTCCTCGATGCCCGGGGCTGCCATCACGGAAGTGGAGATCGACGGCGTGCTGCACGAGTACACCAGCATCGAGGGTGTGCAGGAGGACGTGGTCGACATCCTGCTGAACCTCAAGTCGGTGGCGCTGCGCATGCACGCGCGCAACAGCGCCGAGCTGCGGCTGCACAAGAAGGGCCCGGGCCCGGTGACCGCCGGGGACATCCAGACCGACCACGATGTCGAGGTGGTCAATCCGGAGTTCGTGATCGCCAACCTGACCAAGGCCGGCGAGCTCAACATGCAGCTGAAGATCGAGCGTGGCCGCGGCTACCGCCCGGCGGTGCAGCGCGTCGCCTTCGAGGAGCAGAGCCGCCCGATTGGCCGGCTGCTGCTCGATGCCTCGTTCAGCCCGGTGCGCCGCGTGACCTATTCGGTCGAAGCCGCGCGCGTCGAGCAGCGCACCGATCTGGACAAGCTGATCATCGACATCGAGACCAACGGCACGATCGAGCCGGAAGAGGCAATCCGCCGCGCCGGCGGCATCCTCAAGGACCAGCTGTCGGTGTTCGTGGATCTGCAGGGCGAGGACGAGGCGGTCGCCAAGACCACCGAGATGCAGTTCGATCCGATCCTGCTGCGGCCGGTCGATGAGCTCGAGCTCACGGTGCGCAGCGCCAACTGCCTCAAGGCCGAGAACATTCACTACATCGGCGACTTGGTGCAGCGGACCGAAGTCGAGCTGCTGCGCACGCCGAACCTCGGCAAGAAGTCGCTCACCGAGATCAAGGAAGTGCTGCAGAGCCACGGCCTGATGCTCGGCATGCGGCTGGAAGGCTGGCCACCGGCCGGACTGCGGCACGACGAGGAAAGCAGCAGCGGGCTGATCTAGAGCCACGCCCCGGGTAAGCGCGCGCCGCGTCGGCGCGGGGCTGCCGGTGCGTGCAGCAGGTTGATCAGCTCATTTGGATTTCTAGAGAGTAGTCATGCGTCACAAGCTTTCCGGCCGCCAACTGTCCCGCAATAGCCCGCACCGCCACGCGATGCTGCGCAATATGGCGGCCTCACTGCTGCGCCACGAGACCATCCGCACCACGCTGCCGAAGGCCAAGGAGCTGCGGCGCGTGGTCGAGCCGCTGATCACGCTGGCCAAGACCGACACCGAGGCACGGCGGCGCCTGGCACTCGCGCGGCTGCGCGACGTGCTCGTGGTCACCAAGCTGTTCGACGATCTCGGCCGGCGCTTCAAGGCCCGTGCCGGCGGCTATACGCGCATCCTGCACCTCATGCGCCGCCCCGGGGATGCCGCGCCGATGGCGCTGATGCAGCTGGTAGACGGGCCGGCGGGCGTCGCCGTGACGGCCGACGGCGACCAGAAGGCTGCCAAGCCCGGCAGCCCGCGCAAGAAGAAGGCCGCCAAGAAGGCGCCGGCGCCGGTGGTCGAAGCCGCCGCCAAGACGACCAAGACGCCGAAGAAACGCACACGCAAAAAGAAGACCGCCGCCGCCTGACGGGGGACGGATTTCGGATAAGGCCGGATTTCGGATAGGGGAGTATCGGCAATGAGTGTGGCATCAGAATTCAAAGAATTCGCGATGAAGGGCAACGTCGTCGATCTGGCGGTCGGCGTCATCGTCGGCGCGGCCTTCGGCAAGATCGTCTCCTCGCTGGTCGGCAGCGTGATCATGCCGGTGCTCGGCAAGCTGATCGGGGGATTCAATTTCTCGGATCTGGCGATCAACCTGGGCACCGACCCGGCCGGCAAAGCCGTCACCATCGGCTATGGCGTATTCCTACAAAGCATCTTCGATTTCATCATCATCGCGCTGGTGCTGTTCCTGGCGATCCGAGCCATCAATCGCCTCAAGCGGGCCCCACCGCCCCCGGCCCCGCCGCCGCCCCCGCCGACGCGCGAGGAACAGCTGCTCGTCGAGATTCGCGACCTGCTCGCCAAGCGCTAAAGTCGCTCAAACGCTGACTCGCCCAGCGCTGAACAATCGCGCTCCCGCTGCACCGACGCTGCGCGGCGCCGGTGCACTTTGGGGTGCATTGCTGGTGCACTGCCTGCGAGCGCGGCCCGATGCATCGGTAAAAACTGCCGTAACACAAAGCGTGGCAGTTTAAAATGTGCCGGAGAATCTATAGAATTCGATATCGGGAGTTACAGGACCCCGACAAACTAGTTTGCGACCTCATAATCAGCTCGGTTATTTCTAACAAATTTGGGGATTCATCGATGAATACAAAGCTTGCTCTTGGCGCTCTTGCAGCAGCGGCGGTCATGCTCGCCGCCTGCAGCAGCTCGGAAACCCCGCCCCCGCCCGCTGCGCCTGCGGCTGCCCCGGCCATGGCGCCGGCTGACACCAGCAGCAGCAGTGGCGCAATGGCGCCTGCTGATAACAGCAGCAGCGGCGCAATGGCTCCGTCGACCCCGCCCAAGTAAGTCGGAGTCGATATAAGCCGACGAGCTTCGAGCTCGCGGGAAAGCCCGAGCAGACCGGAGGCCTCCGGTCGGCCGGGCTTTCCTATTTATCGGCCGGAGCGGGATGGTCTAGGTCCGCAGGATTTGAAGGCAGTGTCGATGGATCAAGTCAGCGTCCGGGATAGTCGTAGAACGCGCGACGATCGCCGCTGGATTGAGAGCGTTTACCGCGACTACCTGAATGATCTGGCGCCCGCGGCGACCGGAATCTTCCCGGCGCTGGGCGAGATCGGACACCGCGTGCCCGACCAGCTGGTGCGCTGGTATGCCGATCCGAACGCGCAGGTCATGATCATTCTCTACGGCCAGGAGCGCGCTGGCTTTGCGATGGTCGACCAGCGGCTGCGCCAGTCCGCCGGCGTCGGCATGGCGGCGGCGGTCGGCGCCGCGGCACCGCCGGCGGTGACGCCCGAGTATTCGATGGCGGAGTTTTTCATCGCCCGGCCGTGGCGGCGCCGCGGCATCGGTGCGCAGGCGGTGCGGCTGCTGCTCGATCGCTTCACCGGCCAGTGGCTGATCACCGAGCACCTGATCAATGCGGCGGCGGTGAAGTTCTGGCGCCGCGTGGTGGCGGTCTATACCGGCAGCAAGTACCAGGAGGAAATCGTCAACGGCGAGGTGCACCAGCACTTCGAGTCCGGATCGCGCCGCACCCGTTGAGCAGTCAGGCCCGGATGCCGGCCACGCTTAAGGCGGGCACCTGCAGGTTGCGCAGCAGTGGTTTGAGGTACTGGCCGGTGATCGATTCGGGCACCTGGCAGATCTGCTCGGGCGTGCCGCTGGCGATGACCCGGCCACCGCGATCCCCGCCCTCCGGCCCCAGGTCGATCACATAGTCGGCGGTCTTGATGACGTCGAGGTTGTGCTCGATCACCACCAGCGTATTGCCCGCGTCGCGCAGCTGGTGCAGCACGTGCAGCAGCTGCGCGATGTCGTGGAAGTGCAGCCCGGTCGTGGGTTCATCCAGGATATAGAGCGTGCGGCCGGTGCCGCGCTTGGCCAGCTCGCGCGCCAGCTTGACCCGCTGCGCCTCGCCGCCCGAGAGCGTGGTGGCGTTCTGCCCCAGGCGCACATAGGACAGGCCGACCTCGATCAGGGTGCGCAGCTTCACCGCGGCGGCCGGCAGGTTTTCGAACAGCTTGAGCGCATCCTCCACCGTGGTGTCGAGCACTTCGTGGATGTTGCGGCCGCGGTAATGGATCTCGAGCGTCTCGCGGTTGTAGCGCCGTCCGCGGCACACGTCGCACGGCACGTAGACGTCCGGCAGGAAGTGCATCTCGACGCGAATCACGCCGTCGCCCTGGCAGGCCTCGCAGCGTCCGCCCTTGACGTTGAAACTGAAGCGGCCGGCGTCATAGCCGCGCGCGCGCGCCTCGGGCACCGCGGCGAACAGCTCGCGGATGATGGTGAACAGGCCGGTGTAGGTCGCCGGATTGGAGCGCGGCGTGCGGCCGATCGGATTCTGGTCGATCTCGATCACGCGCTCGAAGCGCTTGAGGCCCTCGATCTCATCGCACGGCGCGGCGCCCTCGGCGCTGGCGTCGTTCAACTGCGCGGCGGCGTGGCGGAACAGGGTGTCGTCCACCAGAGTTGATTTGCCGGAGCCGGACACCCCGGTCACGCAGGTCAGCAGCCCCACCGGCACCCCGACCGTGACATTGCGCAGGTTGTTGCCGCGCGCGCCGCGGATCGTGATCCATTGCTCGTGCTGCGGGCTCTTGCGCCGCTCGGGCAACGGAATGATCTCGCGGCCCGAGAGGTAGGCGCCGGTGAGGGAGGCCGCATCGGCTTCGATCTGGGCCGGCGTGCCCTGCGCCACCACCAGGCCGCCGTGGGCGCCGGCCCCCGGACCTAAGTCCACGACGTGATCGGCGGCGCGGATCGCGTCGGCATCATGCTCGACCACGATCACCGTGTTACCCAGGTCGCGCAGCCGCTTCAGTGTGCGCAGCAGGCGTTCATTGTCACGCTGATGCAGCCCGATGGATGGCTCATCCAGGATGTACATGACCCCGGTGAGGCCCGAGCCCACCTGGCTGGCCAGGCGTATGCGCTGCGCCTCGCCGCCGGAGAGCGTGCTGGCGGCGCGATCCAGGCTCAGGTAGTCCAGCCCCACGTCCACCAGGAAGCGCAGGCGCTCGCTGACCTCGCGTACGATGCGCGCGGCGACTTCGGCGCGCCAACCAGGGAGAGTCAGGCTGGCGAAATACTCGCGCGCCTGGCCGACCGTGAGGCGGGTGATCTCGGCGAGGTTGCGGCCCTCGATGAGCACCGAGCGTGCGGCCTCGTTCAGCCGCGCGCCGCCGCAGTCGACGCAGGGACGGTTGCCCAGGTACTTGCGCAGCTCGTCGCGCACCGCCTGCGAGTCGGTCTCGCGGAAGCGGCGCTCCAGATTCGGCACGATGCCCTCGAAGCTGTGGCGCTTGCGCGCGGTGCCGGCGCCCTCCTTGTACCGAAACTCGATCTGATCCTCGCCGCTGCCATAGAGCAGCACGCGCTGCACGCGCTCATCGAGTTCGATCCAGGGGGTCTCGACGTCGAATTCGTAATGCCGTGCGAGGGATTGCAGCATCTGGAAATAATGGGCGTTACGGCGGTCCCAGCCGCGCACCGCGCCACCGGCGAGCGACAGATGCGGGTGCACTACCACGCGCTCCGGGTCGAAGAATTCCTGAAACCCCAGGCCATCGCAGGTCGGGCAGGCGCCCGCCGGGTTGTTGAACGAGAACATGCGCGGCTCGAGCGGCGGCACCGAAAAGCCGCACTCGGGGCAGGCGTGGCGGCTGGAGAACAGCATGGCCGGCAGCGCCGCGTTGTCCGGAAACACCACGCGCACGATCCCCTGACTGAGCCGGATCGCGGTCTCGAACGACTCGGCGAGCCGCTGGCCGGCCTCGGGGCGCACGCGGAAGCGATCGACCACTGCCTCGATGGTGTGTTTGCGCTTGGGATCGAGCGGCGGCACGGTGTCGATCTCGTGCACCACGCCGTCGATGCGCACGCGCACGAAGCCCTGCCCGGCAAGCTCGCTGAGCAGCGCGGCGTGCTCGCCGCGACGCTCATCGATCAGGGGGGCGAGCAGCAGCGCCAGTTCGCCCGCGGGTGCCTGCAGCACCTGATCGACCATCTGGCTCACGGTCTGCGCCGCCAGGTCGATGCCGTGGTGCGGGCAGCGCGGAATGCCGGCGCGCGCGTACAGCAGCCGCAGGTAGTCGTAGATTTCGGTGACGGTGCCGACGGTGGAGCGCGGGTTATGCGAGCCGGTCTTCTGCTCGATGGCGATCGCCGGTGACAGCCCTTCGATGCTGTCCACGTCGGGTTTGTCCATGATCGACAGGAACTGGCGCGCGTAGGCCGACAGCGACTCGACGTAGCGACGCTGACCTTCCGCATACAGAGTGTCGAACGCCAGCGACGACTTGCCCGAACCCGACAGCCCGGTGATCACGATCAGCCGCTCACGCGGCAGATCGAGATCGATGTTGCGCAGGTTGTGGGTGCGGGCACCGCGCACGCGGATGGTTTGCAAACTGGCTCCTGAAATGCCGACGGCTCAATTGGCGAAACAACCACTATAAACGCAGCGGCGGCCTGCGCTCAAAAACACTACAATGTCGACCGCTTCAAGGCCCGGCCGGACCCCGAGGGTTCGGACCGCTCATCGGCCAGGCAGACCAGGGGCAGCACATGGCGCGCGGCATCAACAAAGTCATCCTCATCGGTCATCTGGGCGCGGATCCGGAGACGCGGGCCATGCCCTCGGGCATGACGGTCGCCAACATGCGGCTGGCGACCACCGAAAGCTGGAAGGACAAGCAGTCCGGCGAGCAGCAGGAACGCACCGAGTGGCACAACGTGGCCCTCTTTGGGCGGCTGGGAGAGATCGCCGCCGAGTACCTGCGCAAGGGTTCTCAGGTCTATATTGAGGGCAGACTGCGCACACGCAAGTGGCAGGACAAGGAAGGCCGCGATCGTTACACCACCGAGATCGTCGCCAACGAGATGCAGATGCTCGGTGGCCGCGGCGGAGCGGGCGGCGGCGGCGGCGGTGCTGGTGGGGGCTCGAGCGAGTCCGCGCCACGCGCTGAGCATGCGGAGGCGGCGGCCGGCGCCCCGGGTGCACCACGGGATGATTTCGACGACGACATCCCGTTCTAGCCTCTAGTGTCGATTCATTCGTTGACGACGAGGCCTACAGAGCTGTTTCTGCGGGTGTTTTCTCTTGATTTAGGCGAATTGCGTCTCTGGCGCAGATTTTACCGTACCTCATACCCCGACTAAGGTGCGTCAACAGCAAATGAATCCGACGGCGGTGCCAGTTGACATTACGATATTACTCGTAATATCGTGATTTGGTGAAGCCGACTGACGTAGTTACTGCGCTTGGTGCCTTGGCGCACGAGCACCGACTGGGCATCTTCCGGCTGTTGGTTGAGCGCGGGCCGGAGGGTTTGCCGGCGGGCGTGATCGCCGAGCGCATGGACCTGGTGCCCTCGTCGCTGACCTTCCACGTGCAGGCCCTGCAGCGCGCAGGTCTCATCACGCAGCGGCGTGCCAGTCGTCAGCTCATATATTCTGCGGATTACGTCGCTATGTCCGCGCTTTTGTCGTTTCTGACAGAACGCTGTTGCGCGCAAAGCGACAGCGCTTGTCCACCGAACTGCCTGCCGGCCAGCGCACCCGCCAAATCCCGAAAATCCGGGAGAGCCGCATGAAGCGCTTCCACATCCACGTATCGGTCGGTGATCTCGCACAAAGTGTTCGTTTCTATTCAACGCTTTTTGCGAAAGCCCCCTCGCGGGTTGAAGCTGATTACGCCAAGTGGATACTCGAGGACCCCCCGGTGAACTTTGCGATCTCCAGTAATCGCCAGCCCGTGGGTATCAATCATCTCGGTTTCCAGGTCAATTCCGGCGAGGAACTGCGTGCGCTTCGGAGCCAGCTGCTGGCCGCCGATGCGCGCCTGGTCCAGGAGGACAAGCAAGACTGTTGTTACGCGCGCTCGGACAAGTACTGGGTCACCGATCCGACGGGCATCGCCTGGGAAACCTTCCACACGCTCGCCGGCATCCCGATTTATGGGGAGGACACGCCGGTGTTCGATCATGGCACCGCGATTAGCCCCGCATCGGCCGGCACTGCGGGCGGTAGCACCTGCTGCGTGCCAAAGGCCACGCCCAACGCCTGAGCCTGATCTCATGACGGAGCGCATCTACAACGTGCTGTTTTTGTGCACTGGCAACTCGGCGCGCAGCATTTTGGCTGAAGCGCTCATGAATCGATGGGGACACGGGAGGTTTCACGCCTACAGCGCGGGCAGTCACCCGACGGGCACCGTGAACCCCTACGCCCTGGCGCTACTGCAGAAAGCCGGCATTGCCACCGAGCAGGCCCGTAGCAAAAGCTGGGATGAGTTTGCAGCGCCCGATGCACCGCAAATGGATTTCATCTTCACCGTCTGCGACAACGCGGCCGGCGAGGCCTGCCCCTATTGGCCCGGTCACCCGATGACGGCCCACTGGGGCGTTCCGGATCCGGCCGCAAACAAGGGCACGGATGTCGAAAAGGAAAGAGCTTTCCGGTCCGCCTTTCGGACGCTGGATGCTCGGATCAAGCTCTTTGCGTGCCTGCCACTCGAGAAGCTCGAAGGCCTGGCGCTGCGGCATCAGCTCACCGCGATTGGTAAAGCCGGCGCCGATACGGCCGCCTGATCCCATGCTCAGACGGCTCATCGCCGAGAGCCTCGGCTCCTTGCTGCTCGCCGCGACCGTCATCGGCTCAGGAATCATGGCCGAGCGCCTCGCCGCGGGAAATGTCGCCGTCGCGTTGATGGCCAATACGGGCGCCACTGTCGCCGTACTGGCCACGCTGATCGCACTTCTCGCGCCCATCAGCGGCGCGCATTTCAACCCAGCGGTAAGCCTCGTCATGGCGCTGCAGGGACGTCTGAGCTGGCTCGCCGCTGCGGGCTACGCGGGGGTTCAGCTCATCGGCTGCTGTGCCGGCGCGCTGCTGGCGCATGCGATGTTCGAACTGCCGCTGTGGCAACTCTCGACTCATGTGCGCGCGGGTCCCGCGCAATGGCTCGCCGAGTTCGTGGCCAGCTTTGGCCTGCTGCTGGTCGTACTCGGCTGCAGACGCTCTCGCGATGCGCCCTGGATGGTCGCGGCTTGGATCGGAGCGGCCTACTGGGCAACCGCGTCAACCAGTTTTGCGAACCCGGCCATCTCCGTCGCGCGCGCGCTGACCGACACGTTCTCCGGGATTCGACCCGCCGATGTGCCGGGCTTCATTGCAGCGCAGCTAGTCGGGGCCTTTACGGGGTGGCTGCTGGCAGCGGTGCTCTTCCTGCCCAAACGGGCTGCAACCCTGACCGTGAAAGCCTCAGGGGTCTGAATCTCCTCGGCCCTGGACGAAGAGGGGTAGCCGTCCGTCAGCCTTGGAAAATCGGGCGCTGGGACCGGTGACTCAACACACAGAGGATTCATATACTTAGGAGAGTTTCTCGGAATGAAAAACTCTCCTAAGTACATGAATCCTCTCATTGATCGGTTGCCACGCCCCACGGACCCGCTCGCGCCCGCCTGAGCCGGACTCGTAGCGAAATAATCGGTTGATTTTGAACGCTTTGCCGCACAATCGGCGCCGGCTCGGCGCGCCTTGCGTTCCCTGGAGGGGCTAAAACAGCTACCCTTGCCAGTCCAATCCCGCCACGCCATGACCGGCCGCTTCTACATAAAGACCTTCGGTTGCCAGATGAACGAGTACGACTCCGCGCGTATGGCGGACGTGCTGTGCTCGACCGTGGGCCTGGAGGCGACCGATGACCCGGCCGCGGCCGATGTGCTGCTCATGAACACCTGTTCGGTGCGCGAGAAGGCGCAGGACAAGGTGTACTCGCTGCTCGGCGAGTGGCGCGGGCTCAAGGCGCAGCGCCCGGAGCTGATCATCGGCGTCGGCGGCTGTGTCGCCAGCCAGGAGGGCGAGGCCATCACGGCGCGCGCGCCGTTCGTCGATCTGGTGTTCGGGCCGCAGACCATCCACCGCCTGCCGCAGATGCTCGATGAGCTCAGGGCGCTCGGCCGTGCCGTGGTCGACGTGAGCTTTCCGGAGATCGAGAAGTTCGACTGCCTGCCCGCGCCACGGGCGCAGGGTGCGCGCGCCTCGGTCTCGGTCATGGAAGGCTGCAGCAAGTACTGCAGCTTCTGCGTCGTGCCGTACACGCGCGGCGATGAGGTCAGCCGGCCGTTCGAGCCGGTGCTCGATGAGGTGCGCTCACTCGCGCACCAGGGCGTCGGGGAGATCCTGCTGCTCGGCCAGAACGTCAACGCCTACGCCGGGCCCATGGCGGACGGCGCGGTGGTGGACCTGGCGACGCTGATTCATCACGTCGCGGCGATCCCCGGCATCCAGCGCATACGCTTCACGACCTCGCATCCGCTCGAGTTCAGCGACAGCCTGA
>Ga0302326_10010525_pt1 | contig 20048 bp, 17 predicted proteins | sample Palsa_T0_3_FD_202264 | JGI IMG/M metagenome (GOLD analysis project Ga0302326, IMG submission 202264) | Peat permafrost microbial communities from Stordalen Mire near Abisko, Sweden - Palsa_T0_3 | ecosystem: Environmental > Terrestrial > Soil > Palsa > Peat permafrost | place: Sweden: Abisko...
TTGAAACCAATTCGGATTGTCCGGGGTCTGTTCGGCCGCGAGGATTTCGACAAAGCCCCGACTGAAAAGGTCCATCCGGTAGGTCTGCGAGACGTGCCGGTTCAGCGACGCCGAATTGAATTGCGTCAACACAAACATCCGCCGAATCTCCGAATTCAGACAGTTACTAATTGGGATGTCAATCAAACGGTACTTGCCGCCGATCGGCACCGCAGGTTTCGATCGATACAACGTGAGCGGAAACAACCTCGAGCCCTGGCCGCCGCCTAGGATGAGTGCGAGCACTTGCTCGTTGAGCGGCATAAATCTAGACGCCCGGCCCTTTCGTTAACGATGCCAAAAGTTTTGCCCGCGATTCAAAAGGACTGGGTAGCATCGTGTGGAGGCTCCTTGCCTTGCATCCTTGACGTGCATCTGGGCGTTAAAACGCCATCGTCTAGCCGACGTCCCAGGGGATCAATCGGCGGTTGGCTGTATCGGTCCGCCCTCGTTCCGCCGCAGATTCGCCCGCCAGATTTTACAGCTCTTACGGTCACGCGGGTATAGCCGTCTTGAAATACTAAATCTAACGTCTAAACCCGAAAGCGAGGTGCCACCGTGACCGTTGCTAGATGGGCTGGGCTGCCACTTTTGGGTTGCTGCTCACGGGTTGCTCGACAACCAGGCCGTCGCCGGATGTCTCGGGAGAAATTCGAAGATCGCTCGACGACGTTGGCCTGAAAAATGTTTCGGTGAGCCAGGACCGCACCAAGGGAGTCGTCACCCTCGCCGGCAACACGCCAGCGGATTCGGATCGCTCGCAGGCCGAATCCATCGCCAAGTCACGGGCGGCCGGTCAAGTGGTCGCGGATGAAATCGCCGTAACGCCGCCGGGAACGGACAATACAAGGGCCATCAACTCCGATCTGGACAAAGCCATTGGGGAAGATCTGGACGCGGCTTTACTTCAGACTCACATGGATCGAGACGTGCACCACCAGGTGAAAAATGAAGTCGTTACTCTTACTGGAAACGTGAATTCGCAAGGCGCTCGCGATCGGGTCGCCAAGCTTGCTGCCGGTGTGCCAAATGTGAAGCAAGTTGTAAATGAGCTACAAGTCAAGGACCAGAAAGCTTCGACTTCGTACCCCAACTGAAAGAAACTAAATCGAGGATACGTGTCGACAACGGCGCAGGTCGCGATCAGCGACCTGCGCCTCGTGGGCCCAGGCGCAGCGGATAAAAACGCCGCGAGGCAATTCTTAATGCTTATCGCTCTTGCCCCAGTCATCCAAAAGAGGCTTTCCCTGGACCTCTCGGCTCGTCTCAGGATCGTAGCTTCCGTCGGCCAGTCCACCTGGACCCACGGGCTGTCCTTGGCGACAAATGTCATGGTTACAGCCACAGACGGCACCCATCGATCCGTTCGACTTCTCGCATTCCGGACTGCAATAGTCGCTTCCCGGATCCGCGAGGCAACCACAACCTGCGTGCGCGCATTTTCGATCTTCAGCCATTGGCACACCTCCAGCGTGATTGTTGCGACCCTCCGCCCCCAAGCCAATACAGGAAACGCCCTACGGCGAGTCCCTCGACTGTGTATTTAAAATGTGAGGGGACGCACCTCCGCCGGCGTCGTCATTCGAAGTTCGCCTGTTTTTTATAGTCCGTAGCTGGAAGAGAGACCCGCAAGCCAGGCATCGAGAATTTCCAGTTGCTCCTCTGGCGTATCGATGAACGCGATGCCCATGCCAATGCGGTCGCGCACATAGAGGACCTTGCCATTCGAAATGAAGGTGTCCTCATCGCGCGAGATGACAAGTTTAAGGATCGTGTTTACCGCAAGAGTGCTCGGCGTGTACACGTAGCATCCTTTGTGGCTGATTTCGTTGACGCTGGCCACGATGCACATGGTGCTCTCCGTCTCGGTCAGTTCCACGACGGCGAAAAAGGAATAACGCGGCACCGTCCGTTGACTCGCGTACGGGCGGTCTGCATCGGATGGCAAATCGGAAGGATCTTCCAACGTAAAAACCTCGCACTCGGACCGCGTCTGTGCACCCAAGCATAGCGACGGAATCGACCTGCAGGCATCGCGGCCTCGATCCGTTGGGTCCAAAAGGTTACCGGAATGAATGAACGGCCGATTTTGCCGCTCGTCCCGGGCAGCGGCGAATCGCGCGGTCTTCGCGGCCCGGAGTGTTTGGCCTTTCGCCGACCAGCATGACGAACGAAGAGGTAAGACGCGCGCTTCACCTAGAACCGAGATTCGTCACTGTGCTAAGCTCGGTTTTTCGCGGGAGTGGCTCATGCGGCTAAAGAGTATCGCTCTTTGCGGCACCATGGCTGGGTGTTTGTTGGTCTCGGGGCGGGCTTTGGCCCAAGCTCCCCCTGGTCCGGAACCTCCGCCTCAGGAGTCTGCCCCGATAGCCCCCTTGCGGGTCGAAACGACCCTGGTCCAGATTCCGGTCTCCATTACCGATTCCATGAATCGCTTCGTGCTGGGACTGCAGAAGGGCGATTTCCACGTCCTCGAAGACGGCGTCGAACAAAATATCGAGCATTTCTCCGGCGAAGATGCGCCGATCTCCGTCGGCCTGGTTTTCGATGAGAGCGGCAGCATGGATTACAAACTGGCGACCTCCCAAGCCGCCGTCGGCCAATTCTTGAAGACCATGAACGCGGACGATGAAGCTTTTCTGGTCGAGTTTAGTAATAGCGCCAAAGTTTCCGTCGGATTCACGTCCCGCACGGAAGACATTCAGAATGCGCTGAAGGCGTCTCAACCTGGCGGCCTGACGGCGATGCTCGATGCCGTGAACCTCGCTCTGAGCGAGATGAAGGAAGCTAAGAATTCACGCAAGGCCATCGTGATCATCTCCGATGGCGGAGACAACAACAGCAAGTACACGCCCGCGCAGATTGAAGCGTTGGTTCGCCAAGCCAATGTGCAAATTTACGCGATGGGTGTGTTCGATCCGGTGTTTTCTCTCGGCGTGACCCCTGCGGAAGTTTCAGGACCGCGTTTGCTGTCGGAGATCGCGACCCAAACCGGCGGCCGCGCATTCAACGCCGCTGTCACCGGCGATCTGCCCAGCGTGGCGTCCAGAATTGCCGTCGAGCTCCGCAATCAGTACGTGCTCGGTTATTACCCGAAGAATGGGGCGCACGATGGAACGTATCGCAAAGTGGAAGTGAAGATTTCGCAGCCCAGCGGCGTGTCAACCCTCAAAGCCCACTGGCGTCAAGGCTACTACGCTTCCAGTGAGTGACCCTTACCGGTGGCCCACGCCTACCGCGTGGCCTGCAGGATGCGCAACTGCGCGCGGAGCTGCGACCGCGGTGGGTGCAAGTGGTCGCGGCCCGGCGATTGGCACAACGCCGCCTGGGAGGATCGACGGAACCCTGACAATTCCGATGGGCACACCAACTCGCGTCGGGAAAACTGCTGCACGAGTGCCCGCCCCCCAAAGCAGGATTTGCAGTAAGACGGGCGGGTACGCGTAGCCCGGCAAATACATCGAGTAGAATCCCGGCTGGACGGGAAGAACCGAATTGTAATTGGAGGAGTTATACGTCAAGCCGACCATGGGAGAGATGCCGAGGAACGGAAAATTGCTGAAGCCATCCAAGCCAATCAGACTGGCCGTCTGCGACGCAGGATCGCCGTCAATCTGCTGCGTGATCGCATTATCAGCCATGATCGAGTCGCCGCGGCCTTTGTTCCAGTCGCTCAATCCGTCGGCTGGTTCGGGGCTCGATTGCTGCGGCGCCGGCGAAGCCTCGAGCGCCAGGTCCATTCCTTGCGCCACTGATATGGGCTGGCCTTTTGGACCGGCAGTGACCTCTGCCTTGCCTTTCACAACCCACACGTGCGGAGGATCGGCATCGATCCGATAAACGCCAGCCTGTGGTGAGCGAACCTGCCAATCCTTGAACACGACCGTGACCGCAGTGCCCGAATTCGGCTCGGCTGAATCCAGAATGGCCGAGCCCGCTACCAGTTCCACGCGCGTGTCCGCTAGATCGTTGGACAACATGCGAATGGCGCTCTTGTCACCGACGCGCAGGAACACACCGGGTGTGAGCACCACTTCCGCACGACCCAACCCGGTGCGCAGTTCGGTGCCCGGCTGCACGCTCGGGAATTTGCCCAGGTGAAGTTGCAATTGCTGGCCGTCGAGGTAAACAAACCCGTCAAAGTAGTAGACGAGGCCGGAATGTGCTGAGATCACAGATTGAGCGATGGCGGGAACAGCGAGGGCGAGTAGGCCGAAGAATACTGCCCATGCACGAAGGGTCCGCATAGAGTGCACCCCGAGGGAGTATGTACTCGTCCCGCCCAAGGGTCAAGAGCGAGCTAGCAGAGACGAAAGGCCCGCTCCGCAGGCTTTTGACGTATCGGGCGAGATGGGACCATCTTCCGCATTTTCGACCGAGGCGCATACGCCGGCCTGCGGGTCAAATTTCATTCATAAGGGATTTACTGTAGTGCGTTTACCACTCGCCGCCGCTACTGTTTGGTTCTGACGCCTACGGTTTATACTGTACAAATGCCAGCCAAGCTCGCACAACCGAAGCGCCTGAAAGGGGCTTCTCCGCCAACGCTAGAGAAAGCCCCAACGGGCATACGCGGGCTTGATGAGATTAGCGGAGGCGGCTTGCCCCGCGGCCGCACGACGATCGTCTGCGGTGGTCCCGGATGCGGCAAAACCATGCTCGGCATGGAATTTCTGGTCCGGGGGATTGAGGAATTCGGCGAACCCGGCGTACTGCTCTCGTTTGAAGAGACCACCGAGGAGATCACGCGAAACGTTTCTTCTCTGGGCTTCGATCTGGAAGTCCTGGCGCGGAAGAAGAAATTGTTTCTGGATTTCCTGCCGGTCGAGCCGAACGATATTCAAGAAGCGGGCGATTACGATCTCGAAGGGCTGTTCATTAGACTTCAGCTCGCCGTGGATTCGGTGGGCGCAAAGCGCGTCGTCCTCGATACCCTCGAAGCTCTCTTCAGCGGATTTTCGGATATGGCGATCTTGCGCGGGGAGGTCAGGCGGCTTTTCCGCTGGCTCAAGGAGCGCGGCCTTACGGCCGTGGTCACGGCTGAGCAAGGCGAAGGAACTCTGACCCGGCACGGCCTAGAGGAGTATGTGTCGGACTGCGTGATCTTTCTCGATCACCGGATTCAGGATCAGATCTCGACTCGCCGCCTGCGGATCGTGAAGTATCGAGGCACGAGCCACAGCGCCGACGAGTATCCTTTCTTGATCGACGAAGCTGGGCTTTCAGTTTTGCCGGTCACCTCGGTCGCGCTCAACCACAAAGTCTCCAGTGAGCGCATCACCACGGGCATCGCCGATCTCGACGTCATGCTGGAGGGCAAGGGCTATTACCGCGGCAGCAGCATCCTCGTCAGTGGTACATCGGGCAGCGGGAAAACCACCTTGGCTTGCCACTTTGCCGATGCTTCCTGCCGCCGGGATGAACGCTGCCTTTTGGTTGGCTTCGAAGAATCGACCAATCAAGTGTTCCGGAACGCAGCGACGATTGGCATCGATTTAAACCGATGGGTAAAGAAGGGTCTCCTATATCCCACGGCTTGGCGCCCCACGCAAAACGGCATGGAGATGCATCTCCTGCGCATCCACAAGTTGACGGACACCCTTAAACCGAAGGCAGTTATCTTAGATCCCATCACCAACCTCATCGGGAGCAATACCCAAACCGATATCCGTTCCATGTTGATGCGCCTCCTTGATTTCCTCAAGGAGCGGGGCATTACCGCGTTGTTTACCAGCCTGACCCGAGGCGGCAGTCATTTAGAAGCGACCGAAGAACAAGTCTCTTCGTTAATCGACACGTGGATTTTGCTGAGGGATTTAGAGCAAAGCGGCGAGCGGAACCGTTGTCTCTACATTCTGAAATCGCGCGGGATGGCTCACTCGAATCAACTCCGCGAATTTGTCATCTCCGCGAATGGTATTAAATTGCTGCAGCCCTACGTCGGGGCTGGGCAGGTGTTCACGGGCTCCGCCAGATTGAATCAGGAAGCCCGGGACACCGCCGAAGCTCTGGTGCGAAAGCAAAACATCGAGCGGAAGGAATCTGAATTGCAAGCCAAACGCCGGCAGCTCGAAGCTAGAATTGCGGATTTAAGAGCGGAATATCAGGCAGAAGAGAAGGAAATGGAGCTTCTTATCCGGCAAACGCAGGACGTGGATCAGAACCTCGAGCGCAATGTGGCAGTTATGGCTGCGAGCCGCCGGGCGGACACCTCACCGTTCGATACAACGAATCGGCGGAAGCTTAACGGAGCTGAGAAATGAAGAGTAAAAACGGTAAGGCCAAGGTAAGGCCGCGCGATACAGGAGAACTCCTGGAACTGCGACTTTACGTTGCCGGTCAGACGCCAAAATCGCTGACGGCTCTGGCAAATCTGAAACGCATTTGTGAGGAGCACCTGAAGCAGAAGTACCGGATCGAGGTCATTGACTTGGTAAAGCACCCACAGTTGGCCCAAGGCGATCAGATTCTGGCCATTCCTACCCTGGTTCGCCGGGTGCCAAGACCGTTCCGCAAAATTATCGGCGATCTCACCAATACGGAACGTGTCTTGGTCGGGCTCGATATCCGTGAAACTTCTTCCGTAGCTCAGTCATCGCCGGAGAATGACTGAAGGAGGGATCTATGGCGGATATATTGTCATCTTCGATCCAGGCAAAATCAGATACCAAGCGCGAGCAACATCGCCAAGAACTCGAAGAGACCATCGAGGCGATTCGCAACGGGTTGGTCGACGCCCTCATCGTTCAAACCGGCTCGGGCCAGCGAGTCCATGCGCTGCATCCGCTCGAACAGATCGAGGAACTCAACGAAGTCTTTCAGGCCATCCGCGAAGGCCGCGTCGACGCCTTAGTGGTCAAGACGCCTGCTGGGGAGCGCGTGTTCTTGCTCGAGGGCTCCGACACGCCTTATCGCGTCCTCATCGAAACCATGCAAGAGGGAGCAGCCACGCTCGACGGTGACGGAACGGTGCTTTATGCCAACGCGCGCTTCGCCGAAATCATTGGCGTTCCTGTGGAGAAAATATTTGGCGTCTCGGTTTATCGCCAATTTCGACCGGACGAGGAAGAAAACCTTCGACTCCTGATCGAAGAGGGGCTACGTAAGACCGCCAAGGGCGAGGTCGGCTTTCAAGATCAGCACGGACGGAATCGTCACTTGCGTCTAGCTCTGAGCCCGCTTCCGAATTATGGTCGATCGGAGCAGCGCGCGGTCTGCATGGTGGCCACGGAAGTGACCGAACTTTTCGAGGCCAATGAATCGTTGCAACAACTTTCGGCGCGCCTGCTGCAGTCTCAAGATGAAGAGAGAAGGCGCATATCGCGCGACCTGCACGACAGCGCGGGCCAGTACCTCGCATCCGCGCAGATGTCCCTTACTCAGCTGGAACAACGCTTGGCCAGTTCCTGCGAACCTGAGGCATTGGTTCCGCTCGTCGCCGACGTGCACCAAGCCGTTTCCGAATGCTCGAAAGAAATACGGACTCTCTCCTACCTTTTGCACCCTCCCACCTTAGATTTAGTGGGATTAACGTCCGCGATTCAGTGGTACACAGAAGGCTTTTCGCAACGCAGTGGTATCGCTGTCGATTTAGAGATCGCGCCCTCTCTGGATCGCTTGCAGCCACAGCTCGAGATTGTCATCTACCGGATCGTGCAGGAGAGCCTCACCAATATTCACCGGCATTCCGGCAGCAAATGGGCCGGAATCCGCCTGGTTGAGGACCAGGATCAAATCACGCTGGAAGTTGCCGATCGCGGCAAGGGAATGGGTTCCGGTAATGCCGAAAATCCTAAAATGTATGTGGGCGTGGGCATCTCCGGGATCCGTGAGCGCGTGCGACACCTCAACGGCCATCTGGCGATTGAATCAACCCCGCAGGGCACGACCGTTCGGGTCGTTTTCAGTCTGGCCCAAGGACGCACCGCGAACGCGTAACCCCTCAATCGAATCGCGCTCAAACTCGCCAGGCTCGAAGGCCGCCGATGCGCCTCTCACCATTGACCTCGACCGAGGAGGGACTAGACTTCAAGCCCTTCCTCCGAATCGGGCAGTTTGTCGCCATCCCTGGCAATCCACACATAAAGCGTCGGCATCAGAAAAATACTCATCACCAAGCCAGCGATTAGCCCTCCCACGATGACGATTGCGAACGGCCTCTGCGAGTCAGACCCGATCGCGTGCGATACCGCCGCCGGCAAAAGACCCAGCGTCGCAACAAGGCTCGTCATCATGATCGGGCGCAGCCTGAGAACCGCACCCTCGACCGCCGATTCCACGATGGTATAGCCGCGCGACCGGAGCTGATTGATGTACTCGAGCATGATCACGCCCGTTTGCACGGATACCCCGGACAGCGCGAGGAAGCCTACGCCGGAAGAGACGCTAAAGTGCGTGCCCGTCAATAGAAGCGCGACCGTGCCGCCGAGAGGGACCATGGCCACGTTCGCGAGAATGAGCAGGGCCCATTTGAAGGAGCGAAACATGGTGTAAAGGATAATGAAAATCAGCAAGAGCGTCAGAGGAACAATGACCGCGAGCCGCGCTTGAGCGCGCTTTTGGCTTTCGTATTCACCTTCCCAATCGAGGTGGTACCCGCGCGGCAATTTTACCTGCGCGTTCACATTCTTCATGGCTTCCTCAACCGCGCTACCTAGATCCCGCCCCCGCACGCTGTACTTGATCGCGATGTAACGCTGGTTTCCTTCACGGTAGATTTCAGAGCCGCCGTCCTCTTCTTTGATCGTGCACAGTTGCGCCAGCGAAACTCGCTCTCCGGACGGAGACAGCAGGCGAATGTCCGCCAGGGCTTCTTTCGTCGAGCGGTACTGTGGAAGGTAGCGCAGGACCATGTCGTACCGCGCCTCGCCTTGCAGGACTTGGGTGAGGGCATTACCTCCCGCGGCGGTCTGAATAGCGTCCTGAATGTCCGCGACGTTGATCTGGTAGCGTGCGGCCTGTGCTCGGTCCACAGTGAAGTTAATGTTCGGTTGGCCTAGAACCCGGAATACGCCGAGGTCTTCGATTCCATTGACCTGCCGCATCACGTTCACGATCTTATCGGCCTGATCCTCGAGAACTTTCAAGTCGTCGCCGTAGACTTTCGTAGCCAGTTCACCCTTCACGCCGCTGACGGCTTCCTCCATGTTGTCTTCGATGGGTTGGGAAAAACCCCAGACGACGCCAGGAATCTTGCTCAGCTCACGATTCATCGCGGCGATCAACGCCTCTTTGTCCTGGTGAAATACGGGCCGCCACTGTTCCTTCGGTTTCAGATCGACAAAATACTCCGTATTGAAGAATCCGGTGTTGTCGGTCCCGTCATCGGGACGCCCTACCTGGCTTGTGCATTGAGGCACCTCGGGGAAAGAACACACCACGACTCTGGCTTGGTTCATCAGACGGATGCCCTCCGTCGGTCCCGTGCTGGACGCCAGAGTCCCGCGAACCCATAAAGCGCCCTCATCCAAATGGGGCAGAAATTCGGAACCGATGGCACCGCTGTACGTAAGGAAAATGGCGACAGATAATCCGGCCAATCCAATACCCACCGTTACGTAGCGGTGGTGAATGGCTGCGCGCACGGCCTTGCGATAACGAGCCGTCAGAAAGCCCATCACCGGATTGCGGAACTCACGAACGCCCTTGCCAAAAAGAAACGTAGAAAGAACGGGTGCGATGATCATCGAAAACATCAAGGCGCCTATGAGAGCAAAAGCGACGGTCCAAGCCATGGGCTTGAATAGCCGTCCCTCGACTCGTTGCAGCGTGAAGATGGGCAGGTAGGCAGTGATGATGATGGCGATGGCGAAAAAGACGGGACGCTGTACTTCGTGCGCTGCCTCGCGGATCGCCTGCGCGGGCGTCTTGATGATGACCGTACCGCGGCCGGACGAGCTAGAGCCGCCCTGGCGGAGATGCATATGGCGAACAATGTTCTCCACCATGACCACGGCGCCGTCCACCACCATCCCAAAATCGAGAGCGCCAAGCGAAAGCAGATTGGCGGGTATCCCAATCATGTTTAGGCAGGCTGCGGCAAAGAGAAGCGAAAATGGAATCGTCAGGGCGACGATAAAAGATCCGGGAATATTCCCGAGAAACAAGAAGAGCACGACCACCACCAAAATGATGCCCTCGGTGAGGTTGTGTAGGACCGTATGCGTCGTGTATTCGACTAGAACGCTGCGATCGACGAACGGGACGATCTTTACTCCCTTTGGCAAGATGTGATCGTTCAATTCGTCGACCTTTGCATGCAGGGCCCGAAGGGCCGCATCTGAATTTGCGCCTTTGCGGAGGAGCGCGATGCCCGAAACCACATCGTCGTCATCGACGATCTTCCCGTCCTCACGATGAATCGCGCGCGCGAACTGCCCGAGACGGATCTTGGGGCCTTGCGAAACGACGGCGATATCCTGGACGCGCAGCGGCGTCCCGCTCTTCGTCATAATGACTGTGTTTTCGATATCGTGAACATTCGTGACCAGTCCTACTTCCCGAACATCGATTTGCTGCAGACCCTCTTCGATGAAGCTTCCACCCGCATTGGTATTGTTATTGGTAAGCTGCTGCTCCACCTGCGCAATGCTCAACCCGTAGGAGATCAGCTTGTTGGGATCCAAGCGAACCTGATATTCGCGGGTAGGGCCACCGAAGCTGGCGACATCCACGATGTCGGGCACAGATTTCAAGTTTTTTTCAACGACCCAGTCCTCGACCGATTTCAGCTCCATCGCGTCGTATTCGGGATTGGTGCTACGGAGTGTGAAAAAGTAGATCTGACCGACGGGGCTCCAGTCCGTGCCCATTTGTGGATTCACACCCGGCGGCAAGGTGACTTGCGACAGCCGCTCCAAAACTCGTTCACGGTTCCTGAAGTTTTCTTCGTCGTCGTCAAAGATCAGCTTTAGGTCCGAGAGCCCGAAGAGAGAGAACGAGCGCAGGTGGGTAATATGAGGAATGCCGTTCATGCTGATTTCCAGCGGGATGGTGACCTGCTGTTCAATCTGCTCGGCCGAGATCCCCGGCCATTGGGTGATGATCTCCACGTAATTGTCCGCCACGTCAGGATAGGCTTCAACGGGAAGTTGATGGAACGAAATGGCGCCCCAAATGAGCAGGACGATGGCGATCGTCACCACGATGAAGCGGTTATTGAGGGCAAAATCGACTGCGGCGCGAATCATTGATTACGCTCCTGCACCTCATTTTCGGTTTTTTACAACCAGACTCAGCGCGTTCGCGCGTTCCGAAAGTATCGCCTAGAATAGTGTAAAACGCGCATAAAACTTTCATAAGTTCGGGTTTGAGGCCGTCCCCTCTTGGGCGTCCGCGACGGCCGTCGTCACTTTTTGCCACTCACCGCAAACTCGGCGAAGCATCGGCCCCGTCCAGCGCTCCCCCCCCGCAACCTGGCTTTTGGAGTTCGTTGTATTGAGGGCCGGAGAAGGGTTAGGATGTTCGAGTCCGACATTCAAATCGGAAATCCGGAGATCGAGAGAGGTGGCTTTGTCCATGAATAACAGACTGGTTTCGCGGCGAATTGTGGCTGCCGCTTCCGGCTTGGTCCTCGCGGCGGTACTCTTCGCCAGCGCGCAACAAGGGCCGCCGTTGGCAGGAAAAAAGGCTGAGGAAGCCTATAAAAATATTCTAGTGCTCAAAGGGGCTCCGGCCGAGCAAGTCGTTCCAGCCATGCGCGTAATCGCTGGATCACTCGGCGTGGGTTGCAATTTCTGTCACGTGGCGGGCGACTTTGCGAAGGACGATATGGACAGCAAAAGGACCGCTCGGTCGATGATCACCATGATGATGGACATCAACAAGAACAACTTTAACGGGGAGCAGCGCGTAACCTGCTTCACCTGCCACAACGGATCGAATAACCCAGCCGCAACGTTGCAGTTTGCGGATATGGCGACCGCACCCCAGGAGGGCGGCCGTGGCGGAGGGCGCGGTCAAGGTCCTGCAGCCGACCAGATCCTCGCGAATTATGTGCAAGCGCTCGGAGGCGAGCCAGCGATTCGGAAGATTGCCACTTTGACGATCACGGCGACACGGGATGCTCCAGCGGCCGGCGGTGCTGCGGCAGAAGCCGGTCCACCCGCTGGCGGCCCACCGCAGGCTCAGGTGGAGGAGTATTTTAAGGCACCCAACCTGATGGTCACGATCGTACACGCACCGAATGGAATGACCACGGAAAACGGCTTCGATGGCACCACCGGCTGGGCTCAGAACGCCAGGGGAGCCGTAGCCGACTTGACCGGTACCGACCAGTCGCGAGCCAAGCGGGCCGCGAACATATATGAACCGGTCGAGTTGAGCAAAGAGTACGGCAACCTGATGACGCGTGGCACCGCTAAGGTGGGTGACCACACCGCCTACGTCGTGATCGGTACGCCGCAGGGAGACCAGCAGGAACGGCTTTTCTTTGACACCACCACCGGGCTGCTGGTGCGGAAAATCGTCATCGACCCAACTCCGGTCGGCAATTCGCCGGTGCAGACCGACTATGACGACTATCGCGACGTGGGCGGCGTCAAGATGCCGTTTATGATTCGAGTAACCGCCCCTCCCAACAATCGCATTACGACGCACGTTCAAAAGGTTGACACGAGCGCACCGATCGACAGCAGCAAGTTTGCCAAGCCGCCATCAAAGGCTGCGCAAGCACAATAGCAGCCGATCACCGCACAAACGATTACGGGCGATCACGGGCCAAAAACACACGGCGTGGGCGCGGCAGGCAAGCGCGCCCACGCTTTTTTTGCCTCTGGGCCTCTTGCCAGGAGATGTAACGATTCTTAGTTGCGCGGCGCGAGAATCTGATCGAGGCGCGCTGGCGTGTTGGCGTCGCGTTCAAATCGCGGATAGCGAAGGCCGTCATGGTAGTCCATGCGCACCGTTCGGTAGCGGTCGCCATCCTTGACCAGAATCTCGATGGCGTCGCCAGCGTTTTTCGCAGCATTCTTAATGGCGTCTTTGAGGCGGTCGGCGTCAAAGGTCGCCCCATCGACGGCGATGATCTGACTGCCGACGGTCAATCCGCCCTTGTACCCGGGCCCTTCCCATAACACGTCCGTGAGCCGGCCATCACTGGCGACGACGAAACCCAGCGAGTACGTCAGGTCGGTAACTTTCCGCCGCGTCTCCGAGCCTTTGAAATAATCGGTCGGCGTGTCGGTGTAGACAAGCTTGTAACCGCCGCGAGTGACGCCGTCGAGCGGCGCACCGGGCCCATGCCCTTCGAGGCGATCGTTCAAGAACTTCGCCCAGTCATAAGGCTCCACGCCGTTCAGCGCTTTCACGACGTCGTCGAACGTATAGGTGACCGGGACATAGCTGCCGTTGTCGATGCCAAAAAACGCTCGAGCGAAATCGTCTAAGGAGCGTTTGCCGCCGGAGCGTTCGCGGATTAGCGTATCGGCGTCTAGCCACACCAATTGGCCTTCCGAGTAGTAGTCTTCGCTGCGCTCCCAGCTTCGCCAGGGCAAGGGCCGACGACTTGCAGCGATGGGATCGTTGGTGGTGTCCTCCAGGGCGCGCCATTCGCGGCCAACGCGGTGATCGTAGGTCGCGGCCGTGGCTGCGATAGCGTCGAGTGCTTGCTGCTTGGTCAGAAGTCCCGAGCGCGCCGCCAGCACGTAGCCCCAGTATTGCGTTTGGCCTTCGTAGACCCACAGCAGACTGTCGCGCATCGGCACGTTGAAATTCGGCGTCCACAGGTCGGCTGGCCGCCGGAATTTTCCGTTCCACGAATGTGTGTATTCGTGCGGCAGCAGATCGCGCGAATCGGCGTTCTTGTCCCACTCGGTGAAGTACGTCGGCACGGTGCCGTCCTCGCTGGACTGGTGATGCTCGAGGCCGATGCCACCCAGGTGGTCGGAGACGGAAAGCAAGAAATCATAATGATCATAATGGTGCGAGCCGTAAAGCTTGTAGGCTTGTTGCACCAGAGCGCGATGCGCCTCGATCTGTTCGGGCTTCACCTCCAGAAGCTCGGGCCGGTCTGCGACGACATCCAGGTGAACCGGTGCCGCACCGCTGGGGTCGAGGTCAAAGCGTTTGAAATATTGGCCGGCCAGGATCGGAGAATCGATCAGCGTGTCGATCGAGACTGGTTTGAACACGGTGACGCCGCCGTTGCTCGAACTCGTCACCAGAGCGGTGGCCAACTGCCAGCCATCGGGCAGGCGGACGCTCGCTTCCACCGTGACATCTCGCGCGAAGTAGCCCGCGGGATAAAGGGTCAGCGCGGTCCATTGCAAGCTCAACATGTCCGGCGTCATCATCATGCGTCCTTCATTGGCCGCAACCGCCGAGTCGAACTCGAAGTCGACGTCGAGCGCAGCCGCCCCTGCGGGCGCGCTGACATGAAACGCGAAGACTTCCGCAGGGTCGCGGGTCCATTCCACCCGCGCGCCGTTCGCGTGAATCATGAGGCCCGCGAGCATGTCGACGCTCCCCGCCGGAGCGTGTTCACCAGGCAGCCACTGCGGATACAGAAGTACGACGGGCTGGCCTGCGGGCACCGGGATCGTCTCGTGTACCCTGAAGATGCGCCGCTCGATGTCGGTCGCGTCGATGGACAAGTGGATCGTGCCGGGGTAGGGAGCGTCCTTCGGCGCGGCAATTGGCGCAGGCATCGGCAACGGTTGCGGACCGGCCGACTGCGCAAGGGCGCTGCCGCCGCTTAGCACCAGTCCACACCAGATCAGACAAATGCGGGTGATGTTGACGTTAAGGAATGCGCGTTTGGACATGCTCCACCTGCGCTTGAGATTAAATCTTTGCTCGCGTGCCACGAGCAGGCCTGATGCTACACCAGCAAATGCGAGCGGAGGTGATGTTTTGCGTTATCGGGTGAGTTGCCGAATCCTCTCGGAGAAACTCGGATACCGTTGCAATAGCAGCTCCCGCTTTGCGAGTTCAAAATCTGCGAATTCAAATCCGGGTGTTACCGTCGTGCCCAACAGAGCGAATTGGCCTCCCGGCTGCAGCCTCGAGCCCTGCCAGATCCCTTGAGGCACCGCCATCTGTGGCCTCATTCCTCGATCCAAATCGCTCCCGATCGTGACGACCTCACCCGACCCGTCCTGCCGCAAAAGAAGAAGCTCGACGGGATCTCCGAGATAAAAGTGATAAACCTCGTCCGAGACCAGCCTGTGCAATGCTGAAAATGTATCGGGCGTCAGCAAGAAGTAGATGGCCGTGCCCAAGGATCGCTCCCCTCCATAACGCTCTGGGAGGCACGCGCGGGCCAATTTCTCATCAGACCGGTAGCGCTGCGCGTAGAATCCTCCTTCTTCGGGGAGAGGCTTGAGCTCAAGCATCTGCTTGAGCTTCTCGATGTCCATGCGGTTGACCGTATGCTCTTCGCCGCAGCGATATGCATCGCCCGGAAAATATCTCAAACGCTCGAATTCGAGCCTAGCCCAAAGAGAAACGCCGCGAGCGTATCATGCTCGCGGCGTTTCTCTTGGCTGCAGTTCTCGATCCGTCGACGCCTATCAATCGTTCAGAAGTGCGGCCCTAGGGCGTTTTCGGTTCTGGCTTAGCGAATTTGCTGTTGTCGAGCGGCACATTCTCTTCGATCTTGCTGACGGTGATGGTTGCGCAATCCGGCCGGCTGGGCCCGACGATGTGCAGCACGTGGGGCATTTTGAAGCCGTTTCCGGCATCGCGATAGTCCTCATAGTCGATGGCCATCGGCGAGTTTCCGAGGTCCGACGGCAGCACGGTCAGCTTGCGCACCAGTAACCCGGTTTGCGTGTCGAAGTAAAAATGGTCCGTTCCGGGCCCTTGTGGGTAGGCGGCCACGACGTATGTGCTGTGGTCCCCGATTTTCTCGATGCCCATTACCGTGAGTGTCTGGTATTGCTGCTTCATATCCAACGCGGGATAAAAATCCGCCTCCCGCTTGGCCTGGTCCGCGGCAAGGCCCGACATTTGCGTGACACGCCCGCGCGCATCCTGAGCCCACGCGGCCTTGCCATCAAAACCGTTTTCGGCAACGCCGTTCGCCGCGTGTGCCAAGACGACAGCCAGGTTGGGCGCTTTCCGGTAATACTCGACCGGAAAGGCCGGGGGCACCGTATCCGCCGCCGGGGTGTAATTCTGACGCGTTCCGGTGAGCACCAGAGTGTTCACCTTACGAATATTCTGTTCGCCGCCGACTGCTTGCACGTAGTTCGCGAGGATCTGATCGATGCTCGGCAGCGCCGGCGGCTTCATGTCGTCGCCCGGCCCGAGGACCGCCACCGAATATGCCGGAAGGACGGGCACATTGGCCGGGTCGGCATGACCGTTATGGCAGGTGAAGCAGGTGACCTGCGTCTTGCCGCCGAAGGAATTTTTATTAATGTCCATCATCATCTTGATCATCATGCGGGCGGTTGTCTTGGGTTCCAGGTCGTCCTTCGAGCGATCCTTTTCGTCGTGGCAGAATTCGCAACTCACGTCCAGGTCCCTGGCAATGACGCGCATCGTGGGACCCAACAGTTCCGCAGGAGTGCCATTGAGTACCTGAATGTTTTTGTAGGCCTGCTCGGCCGTCTTTCCCTCCAGCTGTTGACCCTGCTGTGCGGCAGCCAGGCAAGTGATCGCCAGCGCCAATCCACAGGCGCTGCCGAGCGTTCGCATTGAGACCAATTTGATAGGCATAAACGAACCATCCTTATCTTGATTGTAGAAATTGCGGAGATACCCCCGTCCGGTCGGAAAGCATACCACCAAAACGGCTCAAATTGGGCGCTTCAGGCCTAACCGTATTAAACCCAAGGGCACGCCACCCACCGGCCCTCTTTGAATTCCAGCACCGGGTCCTTCTCCGCGCACGAAGGTTTGGCAATGGGACAGCGCGTACGAAAAGCGCAGCCGGACGGCTTGTGGATGGGATTGGGGACGTCGCCTGCGAGGCGAATCCGGCGATCATGCGCTCCCTCCGGGTCGGGGCGCGGAATTGCCGAGAGCAGCGCGCGAGAGTATGGATGCATCGGATTGCCGTAAACGAGCTCGGCAGGTCCGATCTCCACAATGCGGCCGAGATACATCACGGCGATGCGATCCGATATATGCCGCACCACCGAGAGATCGTGAGCAATAAAGATGTAGGAAAGGCCCAGTTCATCCTGAAGGTCCTGCATCAAGTTCACGACCTGCGCCTGGATGGAGACGTCCAGGGCGCTGACCGGCTCATCTGCAACCACAATTTTTGGATTTGTCGCCAACGCCCGCGCGATTCCGATGCGTTGCCGCTGACCGCCGGAAAACTCGTGTGGATATCGATTGGCTTGTTCGCGCGTCAACCCCACCTTGCTCAACAGCCAGCCGACGCGTTCCTTTCGTTCCTTGGATTTCGACTTCGCATGAATTTTCAGCGGCTCTTCCACGATCTGTTCGACCGTCATCCGCGGATTGAGCGACGAATACGGGTCCTGAAAAATCATCTGAATGTCCGGGCGATAGGAGCGCATCTTCTTGCGCGAAAGCTGCGCCAGATCAACCGAGTCTGCCCCATGGTGATAGATAATGCTGCCCGAGATCTCCACGCCATAGACCATAGAGCGAAGAATATTGACGATCGCTCGCCCCACCGTGCTCTTGCCGCAGCCTGATTCGCCAACCACGCCAAGCGTTTCACCCTGCTCGAGTTGCAGGCTCACCCCATCGACCGCTCTCACTTCGGCGATCTTTCTTGCGAATACGCCGCCCACGACCGGAAAACGAACCTGCAGATCCTCGATTTCGAGAATCTTCATGGATTCACCACATGACAGCGCACCCAGTGTCCCGGCAAAGTTTCGATCAACTCCGGCTCGATCCGTGCGCACTTTTCGATTCGCTCGCTGCAGCGTGTTTCAAACTTGCATCCGGGAGGCAGATCGAGAATGCTGGGCACGCTGCCGGGAATCGCGGCGAGCCGGTGCCGCTTGTCGCCATCCACGGTCGGCAACGACGCCAGCAGGCCGCGGGTGTAGGGATGCAACGGGTTCCTGAAAAGCTCTTTCACCGTCGCCACTTCCTGAATTTTTCCGCTGTACACCACGATCACGCGGTTGCAGGTCTCGGCCACAACGGCCAGATTGTGCGTGATCAGCAGAATGGCCGCGTCCGGTCGCTGGTCTTTGAGACTGAGCATGAGCTCGAGAATCTGCGCCTGGATGGTGACGTCGAGGGCCGTTGTCGGTTCATCGGCAATCAGGATCGAAGGGCCGCAAGCCAAGGCCATCGCGATCATCACGCGCTGGCGCATCCCGCCGGAGAACTGCTGCGGATAGTCGTTCATACGCGAGGCTGGATCCGGAATACCCACCCGCTCCAGCATCTCGACCGATCGCCTGAAGGCTTCCTTTTTCGACAAGCGTTCGTGTCCGAGCACGGCCTCCATCACTTGCATGCCGATGGTGAACACCGGATTCAGTGAGGTCATCGGCTCCTGAAAGATCATGCTGATCTCTTTGCCGCGCACGTCACGGATTTCGTCCCAGGAGACCTGCAACAGATCGCGACCTTTGAAGAGAATCGATCCCGCGATCTTCCCGGGTGGATCCGGAATCAGCCGCAGAACGCTCAGGGCGGTAACACTCTTGCCCGATCCGGACTCGCCAACCAATCCGACCACTTCGCCCGGAAAGATGTCGAGGTTCACTCCATCGACGGCCTTGGCCGTGCCCGCCTCGGTGTGGAAATTGACCTGGAGGTCTCGAATCTGTAGGAGAGGGGCTTGCGGCGCGTTCACCGCAGCCTCGAGAACTCTTTGGGGTCGAAGGCTTCTCGAACCGCTTCTCCGATGAAAACGATCAGAAGGAGCGTGATGAACATTGCCGCCAGCGGAAAGAAAATCAACCACCATTTGGTCAGATTCTCGACTCCCTGCCCGATCAGTTCGCCCCAGCTTGGCGTGGGCGCGGGCAGACCGAAGCCGAGAAAGTCCAGCGCCACCAGCGCCGCGATGTTGGCGACAACCATAAATGGCGCGAACGAGACTACCGGCGTGAGCGCGTTCGGCAAGATGTGCTTGAAAATGATCGAGCGGTCGGAAGCGCCGATGGAAATCGCGGCAGCCACGTAGTCCTTGGCCTTCTCGCGGTAAAACTCGCCTCGCACGTAGTAGGTGATCCCCATCCAGTCGAATGCGGTCAAGATCACGATCAGCAGCCAAAAGGAAGGCTGCAAGACGAGATTGCGCCCGGGAAGATAAATCGGCACCACGATCGAGCTCACGATGATGATGGTGTAAAGAAATGGGAGCGAGGACCAGATTTCGATCACGCGCTGCGCCGAAATATCCAATTTGCCGCCGAAATATCCGCAGAACGCTCCGACGGAAACCCCAATCGCCAAACTTATGGTCAAGACCAGAACCGCAAAAGAGAGCGACACATTGAACCCATAGGTCAGTCGCGCAAAGATGTCCCGGCCGCGGTCGTCCGTCCCGAAAATATGCTGCCGCGAAGGAGGATTGGGAGGCGATCCGGGAAGGTCCAGCAAGGATTCAGTGGGACTGTAGGGATACGGCGGAAGGAGTACCCAATTGCCTTGATGTTGCTGGCGAAGCGTATTCGCGAGAGCCCGGTAGTCCGGCTCGCCGAAGGACTGCTGGCCGAAGGTCGCCGCCGGATAGTATCGGGCGATCGGGAAATACCATTGGCCGTTGTAACGCACGACCAACGCGCTGCTGCTGATGAGTAGCGGCAGACAAAACGAGAGGCCGTATGCTCCGAGCAGGATCAGAAAAGAATAGTACCCGCGCTTAATCGTGCGAAACTTGCGAACCCGCTTGCGAAAAATGGAAATCGACGGCCGCTCCGGGGCGGGCGTTTGCGGCACAGCGGGGAGTCGCTGCAGATTTGGCGGTAGCTCCAACTGGCTCACTTGAATCGTATCCTTGGATCCACCACCACGTAGATCATGTCCGAAAGAATGTTGCCGACCAGGAGCAACACGCTGGAAATCACCAGAATGCCGAGCGCCACCGGATAGTCGCGCTGCAGGATCGAGGTGTAGCC
>Ga0302326_10010526_pt1 | contig 20046 bp, 24 predicted proteins | sample Palsa_T0_3_FD_202264 | JGI IMG/M metagenome (GOLD analysis project Ga0302326, IMG submission 202264) | Peat permafrost microbial communities from Stordalen Mire near Abisko, Sweden - Palsa_T0_3 | ecosystem: Environmental > Terrestrial > Soil > Palsa > Peat permafrost | place: Sweden: Abisko...
TGATCGTCATCTCCAACATCCCGCGGCTGGTGCCCGGCTGGACCAAGCCGATCGTGATCGGCCGCCACGCCTTCGGCGACCAGTACCGCGCGAGCGACATGGTCGTTCCCGGTGCGGGCAAGCTGACGCTCGCGTTCACACCAGCCGACGGCAGTCAGCCGATCGAGCTCGACGTCTACGACTTCCCCGGCGGGGGCGTGGCCCTTGCGATGTACAACCTCGACGACTCCATCCGCGACTTCGCGCGGGCGAGCCTTCGCTATGGCTTGGACCGCGGCTACCCGGTGTACATGTCCACCAAGAACACGATCCTCAAACGCTATGACGGTCGCTTCAAAGACATCTTCGCGGAGGTGTACGACAGCGAGTTCAAGGCCGACTTCGAGGCGGCCGGCATCACCTACGAACACCGCCTGATCGACGACATGGTCGCGGCCGCGCTGAAGTGGGAGGGCGGTTATGTGTGGGCTTGCAAGAACTACGACGGCGATGTCCAGTCCGACACCGTCGCCCAGGGCTTCGGCTCGCTCGGGCTGATGACCAGCGTGCTGATGACCGCCGACGGCAAAACCGTCGAGGCCGAGGCCGCGCACGGGACCGTCACCCGTCACTACCGGCTGCACCAGCAGGGCAAGCCCACCTCCACCAACCCGATCGCCTCGATCTTCGCGTGGACGCGCGGGCTGATCGCTCGCGGGCGCCTGGACGAGACCCCCGAGGTGGGTGCGTTCGCGCAGACGCTCGAGCGCGTGTGCGTGCAGACGGTCGAAAGCGGCAGCATGACCAAAGACCTGGCGCTGCTGATCGGTCCCGACGAGCCTTGGCAGACGACACTGGACTTCCTTTCATCGATCGATCACAACCTGCAACAGGAGATGAACCGTTGAGCAATCCCGTACGAGTGACAGTCACCGGCGCAGCCGGACAGATCGGCTACAGCGTCGTGTTTCGCATCGCAAGCGGTCAGCTGCTCGGACCCGAGCAGCCCGTCGACCTGCGCCTGCTGGAGATCCCGCAGGCGATGGGCGCCCTGGAGGGAGTGGCGATGGAGCTGATCGACTGCGCCTTTCCGCTGCTCGCCGGCATCGACCTGCACGACCGCCCCGCCGACGCCTTCGACGGCACGAACGTGGCGCTGCTGGTCGGCTCGCGACCCCGCACCAAGGGCATGGAGCGCGCCGAGCTGCTCAGCGCCAACGGCGAGATATTCACGGTTCAGGGCAAGGCGCTGAACTCCGTGGCCGCCGCCGACGTGAAGGTGCTGGTGGTCGGCAACCCCGCCAACACCAACTGCCTGATAGCGATGAACAACGCGCCCGACATTCCCCGCGAGCGGTTCACGTCGATGATGCGACTCGACCACAACCGCGCGATCGCCCAGCTCGCCGCCAAGCTGGCGGTCCCGGTTACCGACGTGTCCAACATGGGCGTGTGGGGTAACCACTCGCCGACCATGTATCCCGACCTGTTCCACGCTCACGTCGGTGAGAAGATCGCCGTCGACGTCGTCGACGACCAGGAATGGATCGAGAACCAGTTCCTCCCCGACGTCGGCAAACGCGGAGCCGCGATCATCGAGGCGCGCGGCGCCTCCTCCGCCGCCTCAGCCGCGAACGCCGCCATCGACCACGTCAGCGACTGGGTGGGCGGCACCGACGGCGGCTGGGTGTCGATGGGCGTTCCCTCCGACGGCTCCTACGGAATCCCCGAGGGCCTCATCAGCGGGTTCCCCTGCACCTGCCAGAACGGCGAGTACGCGATCGTCCAAGGCTTGGACATCGACGACTTCTCGCGCCAGAAGATCGACGCCTCCGTCGCCGAGCTGACCGGCGAGCGCGACACCGTCTCAAGCCAAGGCCTGATCTGAGCTTTTACATAAAGCACCGCGTGTAGCAAAAGGGCGTGGCCATCGTGACCACGCCCTTATGTCAACTTAAATTCCCAAACTCCGAAGACGAGAGGGAGTCCGACGTTTGGCGTTCAGCGCGCCCAATCCGGTGTAAAGGGCGACGGATCGGAGTCGCTGGCAAGGACGCAGTGAGCGTGGCGTGCTTTGCACGCGAGCGATCGAGGACGCCGCCAGCGGCTCCGAGACTAGCCCTTGGGGTACCAGCCGCGGCCTTTCTTCTCTACCCTATTTTCCTGCTCCAGCCCCGGCAGAACGCGGTACAGGTAGTTCTGCTTGATGCCCATCTTCGCGGCGAGCTCGGGGATGGTGATACCCGGCTGTCCCTGCACGAACGAGCGTGCCTCGGCAGCGCGAGTGCCGCTGCCTTTGCGCCGGCCGGCACGCCGTTTGGCGGGACGACCGGGTTTACGCGCCGCTTTCGGTGCGGGTGCGGCAACCGTCGCTGTCGCTGTCGCCGGTGCTTTCGGCGCGCTTTTTTTGCGACCCGAGCCACGCGGACGTCCCGGTCCACGACGACGGGGGGTGACCGTCGCGGTGGCGGCGGCGGGGGTGGAGCTGGTGGTGGAAGATGTGGTTCCGCCGAGGCCCGCGAGAGCCGCCGCGGCGGCCTCCAGCCGGCTGTACTCATCCACCGCCGGCTTGAGCTCCTTCAGTCGATTGGTGATCTCCTGGCGCTTCTCGTCAAGGAAGTCGGTCACGATTTGAATCCTCTTCACTAGTGTCGATGCGGTGCAATATCACATCGCTGGTCGCTTGACCTTACACTAATTCCCGTCGATAACAGTCTCAAGATGAGCACGCAGGCGCTCGAGTGTGCGCCTGGCCTCTCGCTCGGGCATGCCGCCGACCAGCGCACGGCTCACCAATGCTCCCACCGGTCCGAGGGGAGGGCGGAATTCGTTGCGATAGTCAAAGCGCGTGCCTCCGTCCTCGGCGCTGAGGATGTACTCGCTGTGCGCGTGCGAGCGGGCCGGGCCGCGACCTTCCCATACCGCAAGCTCGCCCGGTCGGCACTCGACGAGCATCCAGTGAACCTCCAGGCTGACTCCCCGCATGTGGATCTGCTGATCCATCGCGTATCCCACGCGCGGCGGACCGTCGTCGGCGTGCACGAGCTTGCGGTGAATCGTGACCCACTCGCCCAGGCAGTCAGGGTCCATGACCATCTTCCACACATCCTCCGGCGGGGCCGCTATCTGGATCGAAGCTGTTACGAGGCTCATCGCGCAGCCAGTGGCTCGAATGCTTCCCACTCGGCGAGTGCGTGCTCGACGGCTGAGTCGAACGAATGCAGTCGCACGCCCAGCAGCTCCGCCGCGCGATCCTGTGCAGGCAGCAGGTCGTCCTGCAGGCCCTCCATCAGCGCAACCACCAGCTCCGGGTCCTCGCCGGCGATCGCCGCCGCCACGCGTGCGGTGACGCCGGTCAGCTTCACTCCCAGCTTTACCGACGGGCGGTTGACGAGCATCAGCTCGGCGATGCTCTGCAACATCTCCCCGTATGTGAGCACGTCCGGGCCGCCGATGTCGAGCGAGCGGCCCGACAGCCGTGTGGTCGTGGCGCACGCGGCGAGCATCGCGGTCACGTCGCGCTCGTCGATCGGCTGAGTGCGCAGCGAGTACCACGAGGGCAGCGCGAGCACCGGCATCCGCTCGAGCAAATGCACGAGCAGGCGAAACGAGCGTGAGCGCGCACCGATGACAATCGACGCGCGCAGCGCCAGCGAGTCGGCCGTCGCCTCCAGCAGGATGCGCTCCACCTGCTCGCGGCTGGCCAGATGGCGCGAGATGGGCACGGGAGCGGCAGTGGCCGAGGGCGCAGCGCCGGGGCGAGCGCGCGGCACGAGACCGCCGAGGTACACGATCCTGCGAACACCCGCGTCGATCGCCGCCTCGGCGAAGTTCTCGGCCGCGATCCGGTCGCGCTCGGCGAACGGGACCTCGTCGGCCGGTGAGCGCTCGATCGAGTGGATCAGGTAGTAGGCGACCTCGATGCCCTCGAGTGCCTGCGCGAGCCCTTCTGCGCCGAGCACGTCGCCGCGCACCACCTCCACCTCGATCTCCACGCCCGCGTCGGCACGCCGACCCTCCCGGCGCTCGCGCCGCTGTGTGCTCGTGTGCGCGAGCGCGGCGAGCACGCGCTGTGGTTCGCGTCCCAGCGCTCTGACCGCATGGCCTTCTTCGCACAACCGTGGCACCAGCAGCGAGCCGACGAAGCCACTTGCGCCGGTGACGAGAATGCGCCTACGCACAGGCACAGATGATGACGCGGCGCTGCCCCGGACCCGGATGGCGCTCGGAAAATGCGGCTTGAGGGGGTCGATTGTCACGAGAACGTGACTAGTTCGAGGCTATTTCCGGGTACCACAGATTTCTTCTGCGATTTGCGGAGTGGGTCCTCGCCGTCCCTTGAGCGGCCGGGCGAATGGTGCTTTGATCGCGGCCGTCCGTTCAATCCGATCGTAGTCGAGGGGGTTTGGGTGCAGGCAGGGCAGACCAGGCGAGCGTCCAAGCGTCCGGTGGCGAAGGTCAGCTGCGAGCAGTGCTACTTCCGGGTCAACCTGCTGTGCGCGCTCGAGCTGTCCGAGCCGTGCGCGACGTTCAGGCCAAACGAGGCGCAGCTCAAACCGCCGCAACAGCTGCGCTTCGTGTTCCGCCAGGAGCGCCGCACGCGGGCGGCGTGGGCGTTCCCCTCCGCCCAGGAGCAGGCGGCTTTGCACGCGTAGAGCGGTATGCCTTGCCCGTCCAGCGGGTATATTGGTGGCAGACCTGCAAGCTTTCGGCAGAGGCGGTGGCCACCATGGCAGCGAAGGACAGTTTCGGTAAGGCGGGGAACGCGGCGCGCGCGGCGCAGCAGAACCGGTATCTCCAGCGTCTGGTCGAAGACGAGCAGCTGCGCTCCAACCTGCTCTCGGCCTACGCCGCCGCGCGCAGCGCCTACGGGCGCATGAGCAACGGCAAGCCCGCGACACAGGCGCTGTTCAACGATCGCAAGCTCCAGCGGGAGCTCGGCGATGCTGCGGACGCTCTACGCCAGGCGACCAACTCGCTGCGCGAGCCTCCCAAGACCGCGCGCCGGCGCGGTGGCGGACTGGGGCGCTCGCTGCTGCTGGTCGCGGTCGGATCGGTGCTCGCGATCGCCCTCAGCGAGAGCCTGCGCTCGAAGCTGCTCGACCTCCTGTTCGGGGCCGAGGAGGAGTTCGACTACAGCTCGACGACCACTCCGGAGGCGCCCGCGCCGGCGGGTGTCGCAAGCAGCTGAGCCGAGCGCTCGCACCGGATGTCGGGCGCGGCCGTTCGCTTTCGGGTGAGAAGGCTCAGCGGATCATCGACGCGATGCGGCGCAGCGTCGCGCGCCGGGGAACCGCCGCGTCCACCTTCGACCACGTCTCTCGCGAGGCCGGTGTGTCCAGGGGCCTTCTGCATTATTACTTCGGCACCAAGGAGCAACTGCTCGCGGAGGCCGTCAGGCGCGACTGCGACCTGCGCTTGGAGCGTCTCGAGCGCCGGTTGCAGGCAGCCAAGACGGCCGAGGACTTCATCGACCTGATGGCGCAGAACCTTCAGCAGACAGTCGACGAGGACCCCGATTTCGTCACGCTGGTGTTCGAGCTGTTCACGCTCTCGCGCCGCAACGCCGACATCGCGGTCGAGTACGCAGGGTTGATGCGCAACACTCGCGAACACGTCGCCGCGATGCTCGCCGCCGCGCAGCGCGAAGGCGTGCTGCGGTTGCACGCCGAGCCCGAGGCGATCGCCGAGGTGCTGTTCTCGCTCGGCGACGGCTTTGCCCTGCGCCTGCTCACCGAGCCCGAGCGCGACTTCACCGAGACGATCCACGCCGGCATCACCTGCGCGCGAGCGCTGCTGACCGATTAGCGTTCTCGACCCCCGCTCCGGTCGACGGACGTCGTTTGTTGTCAACCCGTTGACGTACCTATAATCGGGCTGCCATGCCGATTTACGAGTACCGACGCCCGGACGGCACGACGTTCGAGCTACAGCAGTCCTTCAGCGACGATCCGCTCGAGGTGGACCCTGACAGCGGGGTGCCGGTGGAGCGCGTGCTGCACGCCCCCGCCGTTCACTTCAAGGGCAAAGGGTTCTACAACACCGACTACGGCACACGCAATCGCCAGCGCGAGACGGCCGCTGCCGCCGCCGAGAAGTCCTCCGGGGAGAAGTCCTCTGCCGAGAAGTCCTCCGGGGAGAAGTCCTCCGGTGAGAAGTCCTCCGGCGAGAAGTCCTCCTCCGAGAGCTCGTCCTCCAGCGGGGCGTCCTCGGGAGGATCCTCCTCGGACGCCAAACGCGAGAACGGCGCAGCGTCGAAGTCCGGCGGCTCCAAGCCTGCCGCGGCGAACAAAAGCTGACGCAGTCAGCCGTTCATGAACTGGGTCACGTCGGCCCGGCGCGCTTCTTCTGAGATCGTCAGGCCTTCTTCACCGTCGGACAGTGTGACCTGTCCGGTCGGCGCCAGCACGTGCGTAGGCGGCGTGCCGGTGACGGCGAGCGCGGCGAACATCCCGAGCAGTTCTGTGCCGCTCATGTCGGAGATGATCGCCGGTGGCGCATCCCACGCGATCCACGGCAGGCGCAGGAAGCTGGACGGCGAGAGCAGCCGGTTCTTCATATCCGTGAACAACGCCTGCTGGTGTTCCTCGCGTTGGATGTCGGTCTCGTTGGGTGCGCACAGGTTCTCACGGGTGCGCGCCAGCGCCAGCGCTTCGGTGCCGTCGAGGTGATGCGTGCCAGCGCTCAGGCGCAGGGTGAAGCCGCCGTCGGCCGAGCCGCCGTCGAGCTTGGAGACGATGCAGCCGCCGGTATATGTGACGCCGCCCATCGCATCGATCAGCTGTGGGAAGTTTTCGAAGTTGACTTCCACGACGTGGTTGATCGGTATGTCGAGCCAATGCTTGATCACCGACACGGACTCCGCCGGTCCGCCGAACTCGTGAGCGGCGTTGATCTTCTGCAAGCCGTGGCCGGGGATTTCGATGACGGTGTCGCGCGGGATCGACAGGCGCGCCGCGTGCCCGCCGCCGGTGCGGATCAGCATGATCGTGTCCGAGCGCCCGAAGCCGGTGGTTTCCGCACCCGGTTCCTTGCTGTTCTTCTGGCGGCGATCCGAGCCCAGCACCAGGATGTTGTTGGCCGACGTCAGCGGGTAGCCGGAGGAGTCGAGCACGCCGGCGACGTTCGAGGGCAGCGACGTGCGCTCGAAGTGCGAGCTGATCAGGAACAGCACCAGCGATAGCACGATCCAGCCGAGCACGAGCGCGAGCAGCCCGAGGGCCGCGCGTTTGGGGGTGGCCCAGCGGCGCCAGCCACCGCGCGAGGCGAGGAACCCCGGCCGCGGCGGGCGCCGGCGCGCGCGATAGCGCGTGTACCGCGGGGGCTCGTCGGCGTCTTCGACCATGGGGGTTGGACCCTATATTTGCGAGATGACCCCCACTGCCGCGTCGGTCGGGCGGCTCGTCGTATGCCCCACGCCGATCGGCAACGTCGACGATGTGACGCTGCGCGTGCTCGACGCGCTCAGGCACGCCGACGTGGTCGCCTGCGAGGACACCCGCCACACGGGGCTGCTGCTCGCCCGTCACGGCATCGCCGCTCGGCTGCTGAGCTTTCACGAGCACAACGAACGTGCGCGCTCGCGCGAGCTGCTCGATCGTGTGCGCGCCGGCGCCGTCGTGGCGCTCGTGTCCGACGCGGGCACGCCGCTGGTCTGTGACCCCGGTTTCGCGCTCGTGCAAGGCTGCTTGCAGGCTGGGCTCGCGCTGGAGGTCCTGCCGGGCCCGAGCGCCGTCCTCACCGCGCTGCTCGCCTCCGGCCTGCCCGCCGAGCGTTGGCGCTTCGTCGGCTTTCTGCCGCGCCGGCGCGCCGAGCTGCTCGAGCTGCTGGGCGGCGCCGGCGAGACGCTCGTCGCGTTCGAGTCCCCCCGGCGCCTCGCCGCCACGCTGGCACTGCTCGCCGAGCACGACCCGACGCGGGCGGTCGCGGTGTGCCGGGAGTTGACCAAGCTCCACGAGGAAGTCCGCCGCGGCAGTGCGGCCGAGCTGGCCGAGCATTACCGCGAGGTGCCCGCGCGCGGGGAGGTGGTGCTCGTCGTGGGGGCGGGCAGCGCAGGCGAGGGCGACTCGCGGCGACTCGGCGAAGCGGTCGCCGCGCTGCGAGAGTTGGTCGACGCCGGCGCGAAGCCCCGCGCGGCGGCGGCGGTGGTGGCGCGGCTGACGGATCTCGGCGCGAACGCCCTCTATCGCGAGTTGACGCAGGCTCGTTCCACGGGGTCCCGCGGACCCGATGAGCCGTCTACACGATAGGTGTCAAATCGTGTACTATGAGAGCGATGGACCAGTCGAGCACTCGATTGAACGTGACGTTGGACGGGGAGCATGCGGCCAAGCTCTCGATGCTGGCTGCGCGCACGCACGTGCAAGAGGGGACGCTGGCGCGATCGCTGTTGTCCAGCGCGCTTGACGAGGCTGACCCCGATCCACGCACGATTACCGCGCTGCTCGACGGTATTCCGGGCGCTTACGAGCGCGCGCAGTTGGGCTTGAGGCAGGCCAAGGAAGGCAAGGCCATCCCGCTCGACGAGCTGTAGTTGGCGTAGGCGCGAAGCTTGCCCCGGGTTGAGGTGGCTCCCGCAGCGGTTGAGGATCTCGATCGCATGATCGTCACCCACAGCCTCCCGTCTGACACGCCCGAACGTGTCAGACGCTCGCTGCGCATCCTGGAGCGCTTCCCCTACGTCGGGCGGGAGTTGGAAGGAAGTTGGAAGTCATTTCGCGTTTGGACCGGTCCGTGGTCGTGGCTGCTGCTGATGTACGCCTACGACGAGCAGCAAGACGTCGTGACCGTCGCCACCATTCAGGATGCCCGCTCGTCTACGGCAGTGACGAACCTGACCGGCCCCAGGTAGCGTGGGAGAAGCCGTGTCCTTCTACGTGACCACCCCCATCTACTACGTCAACGCGGCTCCCCACCTGGGCCATGCGTACACGACGATCGCCGCGGACGTGATGGCGCGCCACCATCGCCAGCGCGGGGAGGAGGTGTTCTTCCTGACGGGCACGGACGAGCACGGCGAGCCGGTGGCGGACGCGGCGCACGCGCTGGGCATCGAGCCACAGGAGCTGGCCGACCGCAACGCCGAGCGCTTCCGCTCGCTGGCGCCGCAGCTGCACGCGAGCAACGACTTCTTCATCCGCACGACCGACCCCCAGCACGAAGCGATCGTGCAGCAGGTGCTGGCGCGCGTGCGTGAGAACGGCTACGTGTACGAGGGCACCTACGAAGGCTGGTATTGCCCGCGCTGCGCGGACTTCAAGGCGGACAACGAGATCGACGAGGGCAACCGCTGCCCGATCCACCACGTGGTGCTGACGCGCGAGCAGGAGGACAACTACTTCTTCAAGCTGTCCGCCTTCCAGGAGCGCCTCGAGCGCCTTTACGACGAGCGTGAGGACTTCGTCGCTCCGCGCACCCGCTACAACGAGGCGCTGTCGTTCATCCGCTCGGGCCTGCGCGACGTGCCGCTTACAAGGCACAAGCTCACGTGGGGGGTGCAGGTGCCGTGGGATCCCGAGCACGTGTTCTACGTGTGGTTCGACGCGCTGCTCAACTACTACAGCGCGCTGTCCTACGCGCCGGCGCCGGCGGGCATGCCGGCCGCGGACGGGAGCCTCACCGAGCGGCTGTGGCCGGCGAGCTACCACCTGATCGGCAAGGACATCCTGCGCTTCCACGCCGTCTACTGGCCGGCGCTGCTGATGGCCGCGGAGCTCGAGCTGCCCGAGCACGTGTTCGTGCACGGCTTCCTGCTGATGGACGGCGAGAAGATGAGCAAGTCGCTGGGCAACGTGCTGGACCCGTTCGCGGTGATCGAGCGCTACGGGGCGGACGCGCTGCGCTTCTACCTGCTGCGCGATGTCCCGTTCGGCCAGGACGGCTCGGTGTCGACCGCCGCCTTCGAGCTGCGATACGAGAGCGAGCTGGCGAACGAGCTCGGCAACCTCGCCAGCCGCACGATCGCGATGGTGCACCGCTACCGAGACGGTGTCGCGCCGGCGGTCGCGCTCGACCCGGAGCTCGACGGCGACTTCGCGGGTCTCGCCGGTGAGGTGCGGTGGCTGATCGACCGCGCCGAGTTGACGGGTGCGCTGGAGGTGATCTGGCAGCGCGTGCGGCGTCTGAACCGCTACGTCGAGGAGTGCGCGCCGTGGCAGCTGGCCAAGGACGAGGGACGTGCGCAGGAGCTCGACCGCGTGCTGTGCACGCTGCTCGGCGGCCTGCGCGTGCTGGGCGTGCTCCTGCACCCATACCTGCCGGCGAGCACCGACAGGCTGCTGGCGGCCCTCGGCGTCGAGGATCGCTCGCTGGCGAGCGCACACTGGGAGGCGACGCAGACGCTGGCGCAGCCGGTCTGGCAACTGGATTCGCTGTTCCCGAAGTCCTGACGTGATCGACTCCCACACCCATCTGCACCTGTGCGAGCCGCCGAACTCCGAGCTGGTGGCGGCGGCGGTCGCTGCGGGCGTCACGCGCATGCTGACGGTCGGGATCGACGGGGTGTCGTGCCGCGCGGCACTGGCCGCGGCGGAGGACTTCCCGCAGGTGCACGCGGCGATCGGCCGCCACCCGAACGCGGCGAGGGGCTTCGACGACTCCGACCTGGCGGAGCTGCGCGCGTTGGCCGCGCACGAGCGCTGCGTGGCGATCGGCGAGACGGGTTTGGATTTTTATGTGAGGGATGTCTCGTCTGCGAAACCGGGCGTGCCGCGTGAGGATCAGGAGCGCGCGTTTGCGGCGCAGATCGCGCTGGCGCGCGAGACGGGCAAGCCGCTGGTGATCCACACGAGGGCCGCCGCGCAGGACACGCTGGCGCAGCTGGCGGCGGAAGCCGACGGGGTGAGCGTGGTGATGCACTGCTTCTCGATGCCAGAGCACCTCGACGAGTGCCTGGAGCGCGGCTATCAGATCTCGTTCGCCGGCAATGTCACCTACAAAAGCGCCGCCGATCTGGCGGATGCGGCGCGGCGCGTGCCACAGGAGCGCCTGCTGGTGGAGACAGACGCCCCCTACCTGACTCCACAGGCGGTGCGCAAGCAGCGCAACCAGCCGGCGTTCGTCGTGCACACGGCCGCCTTCTTGGCGCAGCTGCGCGGCGTGGGCGAGGAGGAGCTCGGTGCGGCGCTGACGCGCAACGCCGCGCGCGTGTTCGGCTGGACCTACCCCGTAGAGGGGCACATGTGAGCTCCGTGGCCGAGGGTCCGACCCAGCCGACCCAGCCGACCCAGCCGAGCCTGCGGCGCATGCGTCGCTTCGGCGTGCGTCCCGACCGCGATCTCGGCCAGAACTTCCTGATCGACTCGAACATCCTCGGTGTGATCGGCCGTGCGGCGGAGCTCTCGCCGCGGGATGTCGTGCTCGAGGTGGGGGGCGGCCTGGGAGTGCTGTCGGAGTACTTGGCACGGGCGGTCGCGCACGTGCACGTCGTCGAGATCGACACGCGCCTGCGCGAGGCGCTTTGCGACGCGACCGATCCTCACGCCAACGTGACCGTGCACTGGGCCGACGCGATGGCGATCGATCTCGGCGCGCTGGCGCCGGCGCCGGGGAAGGTCGTCGCGAACCTGCCCTACGGCGTGGCGGCCAGCCTGCTGCTGCGCAGCATCGAGGAGCTGGCGAGCGTGTCGCTGTGGGTGGCGATGGTTCAGCGCGAGGTCGGCGAGCGCCTCGCGGCGGGGTCGGGCAGCGGCGTCTACGGCGCGCCGTCGGTGCTCGCGCAGCTGGCTTGCGAGGTGCAGGTGCTGCGCGTGATCCCGCGCACGGTGTTCCATCCGGTGCCCAACGTCGACTCCGTGCTGGTGCGCATGCGCCGGCGGGGCGAGGGTGCGAGCCCGGCGTTGCGCGCGCTGGTCGCCGGCTCGTTCGCCCACCGGCGAAAGACGCTCGCCGGCTCGCTGGCGCTGGCCGGCGCGGGGTTGGGCCTGCCGCTGCCCGCGCGGGGGCTGCGCGAACGGGTGCGAGACGCGCTGACGCAGCTGGGTCACCCGGCGGACGCGCGCGCCGAGCGCCTGTCGCCGGAGGACTTTCGCACGCTGGCGCGGGTGCTTGGGCTGTGAGCGTGCTGCGTGCGCTGGCTCCCGCGAAGGTCAACCTGGGCCTGTTCGTGGGGCCGACGCGCGCGAGTGACGGCAGGCATGAGTTGGCGAGCGTGATGCAGTCGATCTCGCTCGCCGACGAGCTGACGCTCGAACCGGCGTCCGCGGGTAGCGAGGACGACGAGATCCTCTGCCCAGGGGTCGACGTCGCGCCGCGCGAGAACCTGGCGGCCGCGGCCCTGCGCGCGTTTCGGGCGAGCACCGGTTGGCGGGCGCCGCCGCTGAGGCTACGCATCGTCAAGCGGATCCCCGTGGCCGCAGGATTGGCGGGCGGCTCGGCGGACGCCGCCGCGACGCTACGCCTGGCCCGGCACGCCTCCGGGCTGGGCGACGAGCGGCTGCTGCGCGAGCTCGGCTCACAGCTCGGCGCCGACGTGCCCGCGCAGATCTCCCCGGGGCGCTGGCTGGCGGGCGGGGCGGGGGAGCAGCTCGAGCAGCTCGCGCCGGCGAGGTCGAGCTTCGGCGTGCTCGTGCTGGCGCTGGCCGCCCAGCTGTCGACCGCGGCCGTGTACGCCGAGGCCGACCGCCTCGCACTGACGCGCTCCGCGCCCGACCTGCACGAGCGCAGGCTGCGGATGCGCGTCGCGTTGCAGGCCGGCGCGGCGCTGCCGGCAGCGAGCGAGCTCCTGCACAACGACCTCCAGCAGGCCGCCGTGTCGTTGTGTCCGCAGATCGCCGACGCGCTCGCGCAGGCCCGCGAGGCGGGGGCGCAGCCGGCGTTCGTCAGCGGCTCCGGCCCGACGGTGATCGGGCTGTTCGCGGCGGACGGGCGGTCCCCTGACGACGGCCTCGCGCAGGCGCAGGCGGCGGCCTCGCGGCTCGCCGGTGGCGCGCAGGGTGGCGGTCGGATGCCCTCGCCGATCTGCGCCGTGCCGGTGGACCGCGCCTTCGCGCGAGTGCTCGAGCTCGACGAATCGGCTGTGGGCGGGCTATAGCAACGCTTGCGGCTGGCGCCACCCGGGCGGACGACGGCTGCGTGCGTCACAATCCGAGCGAGATTCGATGACTCGGTCGCAGATCAACGAGCTGGTTGCGATAGGCGCGGGCGTGCTCAGCCTGGCGCTGTTCGCCGGGCTGATTCTGGTCCCGGTGGTGTCGTGCTACTCGCGCACGTGGCAACGCGTCGCCGCGGCGGTGCTGTCGTTGTACGTTCTCGCGGTGCTCCTGGGCGTCGGAGTGGTCGGCGCGCTTGCCGCCGTCTACTTCTGGGGCTGACCGGCGTGTCAGACCTCGAGGCGCTGGACGCGATCACCGAGGCGGTCGAGTCGGGCGCGGGCCTGCCGGAGGTGGTGCGCGCGGCCGCGCGGGCGCTGGAGGCGAGCCTGGCGGTGACGGACGCGTGGGGAGCGACGCTGGCGGTTGCCGCGCGCTCTCCCGCGGAGGAGCGCTCGCTGCTGTCCGGCGGCGAGGGCGTCAGCAGCGCGCCCCTGCGCGTGGCCGACACGGTGGTGGGGACGCTGCACATGCGTGCGAAGAGCGAGCCCAGCGACTCGATGCGCAGGCTGCTGCTGACGATGATCGCCTCGGAGGTCGAGCGCGTGCGTGCGCCCGAGCGGGTCTCGGAAACGGCCTCCGCCGACTTCCTGCGCGCGATCCTGCACCGCGAATTGACCGAGCGCGACGAGCTGCTGGAGCGCGCGAAGGAGCTGTCGCTGACGATCGAGGACGGGGCGAGCATGCTGGTGGCGCGCGCCCATCCGCAGACACCCACCGACGAGGGCTGGCGCGGGCGCGTGCGAGCGGTCGCCGAGCGAGGGGCGCGGGCGGTAGCGAGCCGTTCGATTGCCGCCCTGTCCGATCGCGATGGCGGGCCCCACGGCGCGAGCCAACGGGCGAACAGCTCGGAAGGATGGGCCGCGTCGGGCGCCCGCTGGAGCGGCGCCGAGGTGTTGGTGCTGGTGCCAGGCGGCGACGAGGCGACGGCCGCGCGTGCGGCGGAGGCGGTGCTGAACGAGATGGAAGCGAGCCTCGCGGGCTACACGTTCGCGCTCGGACGCAGCCGCGTGGCGGAGGATCCCTCGGAGCTCCCGCGCGCCGCCAGCGAGGCGCTGCTCGCGGCGAACGTCGCGCAGGGCTCCGCGGACGGCACGCTGCTCGCCTTCGACCAGACCGGCGCCTACCGGCTGCTGCTGTCGGCGATGAGCGAGAACCCCAACGAGCTGCAGCGATTCTTCGCCGAGACCGTCGAGCCGCTGGTGGCCTACGACGAGCAGTACGAGACCGACCTGGTGCGCACGCTCGAGACCTTCCTGGAGGCCGACGGCAACGTCGCCGGTACCGCCCAGCGCCTGTTCACGCACCGCCACACGATCTACTACCGCCTGGAGCGCGTGCGCGAGCTGTCCGGCCTGGACGTCAGCTCCAGCGACGGTCGCGAGAAGCTGAGCCTCGGCCTGAAGTCGATGCGCGTCCTGGGGATCGCCTCCGCCGGCGGCCCCGCGTCGGAGGCCGGCGCGGAAGGCGGACGCGTGCCGCGGCGCTCGGGTAGGCGGACGTAGGGCCAGGCCCGGCGCGCGGGCGGACGTGGCGCGCGGGCGCCGCGACTATCCTTCGAGGGCGCCATTGGGGGGTCGTCCAATGGCAGGACATCAGGTTTTGGTCCTGAGAATCGGGGTTCGAGTCCCTGCCCCCCAGTCGTAGACTTCAACCAAGAGCCCGGGTGGGTAGTGACGGCACTCGTCCAAAACAATCCCCCACGCGGTTGGCAGCCATGACGATCACCATTGCCGGCATACCGTTCGATCACCACCACTACGACGAGCGCGGAGACATCCTGTATCTCAACGTAGGAAAGCCCCGGCCTGCAGCCAGAGGGATTGAGACCGAGGACGCGCACGCCATCCACTACGACGAGGAGGGTGCTGTGATCGGGCTGACCTTGCTGAACGTGAGACGAACGCTTGATCGTGACGGCACCCTGATACTGACGTTGCCCCCGGAGCATCTCGCGGCCGATGCGCTGAAGCCGATCCTCGCTGCTGCCTGATCTGGGAAGCAAACGCGGAGTGAATAGCATCCGAGCGGTGAGCGCCCCCATCGTCCTGATCCTCGCGGCAGGCCAGGGGACGCGCATGCGCTCGAGCACGCCCAAGGTCCTGCACGATCTGTGCGGGCGCCCGATGGTGCTGTGGCCGGTGGCGGCCGCGTTGGAGGCGGGCGCGAGCAGGGTCGTGGTGGTCGACTCGCCCGAGCGGGCGCTCGAGCCGGTGCTGCCGGAGGGCGTCAAGCTGGCGGTGCAGCCGCGGGCGGACGGGACGGGCGGCGCGACCGTCGCGGGGATGAGCAAGCTCGACGCCGGCGTGGACGCGAGCACGCCGGTGGTGGTGCTCGCCGGCGACGTGCCGCTGCTGAGCGCGCACATGATCAGGGAGCTGGTCGATGTTCACGTGGCCGGCGGCGCGGCGGCGACGATGGCGAGCGCGATCCTCGATGACCCCAGCGGCTACGGGCGCGTCGTGCGCGACGGCGGCGGCGCGGTCGAGCGGGTGGTCGAGACCAAGGCCGACGGCGACTCCACGCCGGCCGAGCGCGAGATCCGCGAGGTCAACACCGGGGTGTTCGTGTTCGCCGCTGGCGCGCTGCGCGAGGCGCTGCCGCGGCTGAGCACCGAGAACGCGCAGGGAGAGCTGTACCTGCCGCAGGTGCTCGACGTGCTCCGGGCCGACGGGGCGCAGGTGGCGGCGCACGTGGTGGCGGACGAGCGGCTGGTGCTGGGGGTCAACGACCGCGTGTCGCTCGCGCGCGTGCGCGCGCTGGCGCAGGCGGCGATCCACGAGCGTCACATGCTCGCGGGCGTGGGAATCGTCGATCCCGGCGCGACGGTCATCGACGTCGACGTGCAGATCGGGCAGGACACGACGATCGAGCCGTTCACCACGATTCGCGGCGCCACGCGCATCGGGCGGGAGTGCACCGTGCGCCACTCCTACCTGCTCGACTGCGTGCTCGAGGACGGCGTCAGCGTCGGCCCGTTCGGCTACGTGCGCCCCGGCACGATCCTGCGCAGCGGCTCGAAGGTGGGCACGTTCGTGGAGGTCAAGAACTCGGACCTCGGCCCAAACGCGAAAGTCCCGCACCTGTCGTACATCGGCGATGCGGACGTCGGCGAGGGGACGAACCTGGGCGCGGCGACGATCACCGCCAACTACGACGGGCGCGCCAAGCACCGCACGTCCGTCGGGCGGCGCGTACGCACGGGCGTGGACACCACGCTGGTCGCGCCGGTGAGCGTCGGCGACGACGCCTACACGGGCGCGGGGTCGGTGATCGTCGAGGATGTGCCGGCGGGGGCGCTGGGGATCGCGCGCCAGCGCCAGAGCAACATCGCGGGCTACGCCGAGCGGCTGGACGAGCAGACATGACCGATCGCGCGCGGACGTTTACACTGCCAGGGGAGATGAGCGCGATGGACACGCGCACGCAGACCTCGCGGGCGAGTCTGCCGATCGACTACAACAAGCGGCTGATGCTGTTCAGCGGGCGCGCGAACCCGCAGCTGGCGGTGGATATCGCGGACAAGCTCGAGGTCGACCTCGGCCCGGTCGAGCTGAAGACGTTCTCCAACGGCGAGGTGTACTGCCGCTATGAGGAGTCGATCCGCGGCGCGGACGTGTTCATCGTGCAGTCCACGTGCGGCAACGCGCAGACGGGCGTCACGGCCAACGACTCGCTGATGGAGCTGCTGTTCATGATCGACGCCGCCGTCGGCGCCTCCGCGCACCGCGTGATCGCGGTCACGCCGTGGTTCGGCTACTCGCGCCAGGTCAAGAAGTCCGCGCCGCGCGAGCCGATCTCCGCGCGGTTGGTCGCGCGCATGCTCGAGGCGGCCGGCTCGGACCGGGTACTGACGATGGATCTGCACGCAGGCCAGATCCAGGGCTTCTTCCAGAAGCCCGTCGACCACATGACCGCCCTGTTCATGCTCACCCAGTACTTCGCCGACCTCGGCCTGCCGGACCTCGTCGTCGTCGCACCCGACGCGGGCAGGGTCAAGCTGAACAAGAACTTCGCCTCCAAGATCGGCGCCGAGCTGGCGATCCTCGACAAGGAGCGCCCCGCCCAGCAGGTCGCCGAGATCGGCTACGTGATCGGCGACGTGCGCGGCAAGACGGCGGTGATCGTCGACGACATGATCGACACCGCCGGCACGCTCACCGCGGCCGCCACCACCGTCAAGGAAGAAGGCGCCGAGCGCATCCTCGCCGCCGCCACGCACGCCGTCTTCTCGGGGGATGCGTACGAGAACCTGCGCAATTCCCCGATCGAGCAGATCGTCGTGACTGACACCATCCCGCTCCCGCCCGGCTGCCCCGAGAACGTGCGCGTGCTGCCGTGCGCCGACCTGCTGACCGACTCGATCCGGCGGATCTTCGTCGACGACTCCGTCAGCGAGGTGTTCGGCGGCGAGAACCAGCTCTTCTGAGTGCCCGCGCTCCTCGCCCGGCTGTATAACGATGGCTATACAGAGTGTTTCGGGAGGGAACGGGCAGGCGGGTGAGCCCGCGGCAGCCCGCACTCCGCGCACGTGGTGGCAGGGCCTGCCGCGCCGCCGGCGCGTCGCGCTGCGCTGGGTGCTGGGCGCCGGCGCGCTGGTGGTGTTGGTGGTCAGCGGCCTACTGGCGCGCTACCTGACGGTCGAAAACCTCGAACGCGACGACGAGGAGCGGCTGGTGCAGGCGGAGGCGAAAGGGAACGTCACGGGCATGCTCGACCAGCTGACCGGCTGCCGCCAGAGCCCGTCGTGCGCGGCCAGCGTGAGGGCCGACGCGAGCGATCCGCACGTGCACAGGTCGGGCTCGGTGAAGATCCTTCAGCTCGAATCGCCGACCGCCGGCTCGCTGACGGGCGCGACGGGCAGAACGCGCTTGGCGTGGACGGTTATCGGCACGCCGCCGATCGTGCAGTGCGTGGAGGTGCGGCGCACCGGCAACTTCGTGACCGGCATCCACATACAGCTACTCGGGCTGAGTGCGCCGATCTCGGGCGAAGGGAGATGCACGAAGCAGTCGGCGATCGAAAAAGAAGAAGAAGAAGCGACGGCGGTGGAAGAGGGACTGGAACGGCCGGCAAAGCAATGAACGGCGGTTGCTACAGTCTTGGCTCGCCATGGCCAGCACCACGACCAAGCTGAACGTCAACAGCCGCGAGGCCGCCGGCTCGCGTGCCGCGCGTCGCCTGCGCCGCGACGGGCGCGTCCCCGGCGTGCTCTACGGCGGCGGCGGGGAGCCGCGTGGCTTCGACGCGGACGCGCGCGAGCTGCGACACGCGCTCGCCGGCTCCGGCGCCGTGCTCGACCTGAGCATCGACGGCGACAAACCGACGCCGGTGGTCCTCAAGGAAGCTCAACGCCACCCCGTGCGCGGTGAGACCGTCCACATCGATCTGCTGCGGGTGAACCTGAACGAGGCGATCAGCGCGGTCGTGCCGGTCGAGCTGACCGGCATTGACGACGCGCCGGGCGTCAAGGAAGGCGGAGTGCTCGAGCAGATCACGCGCGAGCTGAACGTCGAAGCGCTGCCAACGGCGATCCCCGAGTCAATCGTCCACGAGGTCGGTGCGATGCAGATCGGCGAGACGATCCTGCTCGGGGCGGTTGCGCCTCCCGAGGGAGTGACGCTGCTCGACGACCTCGAGGAGACCGTCATCGCGACGCTGTCTCCGCCACGGCTGCAGAGCGAAGTCGAGGAGGAAATCGAAGCCGAGACGGAGGTCGTGGGCGAGGAGGGCGCGCAGGCCGCCGATGGCGCCGACTCCGAGGGCTCCTCGGAGGAGTAACGGTCCTCTGCGACGTCCGTTCGGCGGCGGCAGAGGCGGTGGCGGCGGCGGAACAGTCGACTGGCTGATCGTCGGGCTGGGAAACCCCGGCCGCGAGTACGCGAACACGCGACACAACGTCGGCTTCATGGTCGCGCAGGCGCTCGTCGAGCGCTGGGGGTTGGGGCGCGCGAAGGACCGCTTCCGCGGGCGCATAGCCGAAGGCCGGGTGCGCGCGGGCGCGATCGTCGTCCCCGTCGCAGGCGAGCCGGGCGCAGCCGGCGCGGCGCCCGGCGCCCCGCGCGTGGCGATCCTGTGCCCACAGACGTTCATGAACGACGCCGGGCGCTCGGTCGGCCCCGCGCGGGGAGCGTTCAAGCTGGCGCTCGAGCGGGTGCTGGTCGTGCACGACGAGATCGATCTGCCGTTCGGCGAGGTGCGCACGCGCTTGGGCGGCGGGCTGGCCGGGCACAACGGGCTGAAGTCTCTGAAGCGCGAGCTCGGCGGCGCGGACTTCACACGCGTGCGCGTCGGCGTCGGGCGCCCCGACTCGACCGATCCGGAGATCGTCTCCGCGTACGTGCTGGGGCGCTTTCGCGAGAGCGACGCGCAGGTGGCCGAGCTGGTGGAGCGAGCGTGCGAGCAGGTCGAGCGCGCCGTGCTGGAAGAAGGCGCCTAGTGGCCTCCGGCGAAGCCGGTCTGCGGACGTTGCTCGGCCTCGTCGCGGAGGACGACGCGGCCGTCAGGCTTGCCCGCGAGGGCGGGCACGCGTTCGTGTCCGCGTCGCTGCGTCCGTACCTGATTGCCGCGCTGGCCGAGGTCGACCGGGACGAGCCGGCGCGCCCCACGCTGGTGGTCGTCGGCGACGACCGCGCGGCGCGTGATCTGGCCGGAGACCTGCGCGCGTGGCTTGCGCCACGGCGTGTGCGCTACTACCCCTCGCGCGGCGTCGCCTACGAGTCTCACCTGGCGCCGCCCCCGCATCTGGTCGGTCTGCGCGTGGCCGCGCTCGACGCGCTGCTGGGCGCGCAGGATGCGGTCGTGGTCGTCAGCGCGGTGGCGCTGTCGGAGAAGGTGCCCGATCCGGCGCTGCGGCCGCACTCGTTCACGCTGCGCGTGGGTGAGCTGCTCGATCTGGACGAGTGTGCGGCCGAGCTGGTGGGCGCAGGCTACGAGCGCGTCGAGCAGGTCGAGGAGCGCGGACAGTTCGCGATGCGCG
>Ga0302326_10010527_pt1 | contig 20043 bp, 20 predicted proteins | sample Palsa_T0_3_FD_202264 | JGI IMG/M metagenome (GOLD analysis project Ga0302326, IMG submission 202264) | Peat permafrost microbial communities from Stordalen Mire near Abisko, Sweden - Palsa_T0_3 | ecosystem: Environmental > Terrestrial > Soil > Palsa > Peat permafrost | place: Sweden: Abisko...
TCGATCAGGGAGGCGCTGGAGTTGGGGTTGGGGGTTGGGGGCTGGGGCGGGCCGGGTTGCGCAAGATGGGTATTTTTGTGTTTGGTGATCATAAATTCTCTTTTCATGTGGAGGCGGGAGGATTGGCCGGTTTGGGTCGGGGCGGGTGGGGAGGAGGGCGGCCGTTGGGCGTGGCAAACTATCGTTGCTAACCGATTGGATGCTGAGGATAAAGGGGTGGGCGAGGCGGGTTACCGACAGGTCAGCGTGGACGAATTCGCAGAGGAATACCGTGTTTGGGGCGCAATGTGATGGTTGGCCGGAGCGAAATCTTCCGGCCGGGCTCGACCTGGAATCGAAACCGCGACAAAACCATCGCCAGGATGGAGACGATCTCAAGCAGCGCGAATTGCTCCCCGATGCAAGTTCGGGATCCCCCGCCAAACGGGAAATAGGCGAAGCGGGGCCGGGCGGCGCGCGCTGCCTCGCTAAAACGCTCCGGATCGAACCGCTCGGGTTCCGGAAAATACCGGGGATCGCGGTGCATGACGTACTGGCACAGATAGAGCTTCGAGCCGCGGGGGATGGCGGGGCCGCTTGGCAGCCGATCGTCCCGCAGAGCCATGCGCACAAAGATCCAGGTGGGCGGGTAGAGCCGCATGGATTCCTCCAATACTTTCCGCGTGTAAACCAATTTCGGAATGTCTTCTACCTGCGGAAGCCGTTCCCCCAATACCTGGCGCAACTCATCGGAGACCGTCTGGTCGATGTGCGGGTGCTCCGCCAACAGGTACAAAGTCCAGCCGAGTGCGTCGCCGATGGTTTCGTAACCGGTGCTCATGAGCGACAGAATCTCATCGCGGATCTGGGCGGTAGTCATTCGAGATCCATCGGGATATGCGAGTTGGGAGAACATGGAGGTGAGGCTCTCCTCGTCTTTGCTTGCCGCGGCTTTGCATGCAGCGATCTGATTGCGGATGGTCCGCTCAATTACCTCCATCGCGCGGCGATATTTAAATACAATGCCGGCCGGGAGATATTCCGGAAAAGGGAAAAGCGAAGCGTAAACGTACTCAATGTACCGGCGGCGAACGGTGATCGCCCGGACCAGTTCGGTTTCGTCAAACCCGGTTCCGAACAACGCGCCGACGATGATCGACAAGGCCAGCGACTCCATCTCACTCGCCGCGTCTATTGCGCCTCCGGCCGCCCAGCGAGCCATCCAGCGGCCGGTTTTCTGCAACATGACCGGATAGAACGTCTCAACCGATCTGCGCTGGAACAAGGGCTGCAGGAGGCGGCGCCGGCGCAGATGTTCGGACCCAAAGCTGGTCTGCAAGCCGGAGCCGGACAAACGCTTGCCGCGCGCGCTCGTGAGCCGCGGCGTCTTGGTGTAGCTCAGGGCTTTGTCGATAAGTACGTGCTGGATGTCCGCCGGGTTGGTGAGCAGGTAGGTGGGCTCACCGATTCGAAGCTTGACTACGTCGCCATAGCGGGCGGCGCACGAAGACAAAAATCCAAGCTTGTCCGCCAGAAACCATGGCAAATGGCCGAGCAGTGGCAGACCGGGTGGTCCGGCTGGACGCGGCGCCGAGCTGGTGAGATCGGTTGAGGTGGCGCTCATGGTAAAGCCGCATCCAGCTCTTGGGGGTGGGCCGTCGCACTGGATTTGATCTGGTCGATCAGCCCCAAGTAATCGGATACATAGCGCTTTTCGTTATAAAACTGCTCGTAGGCAGCGCGGGCTCGGAGGGACCATCCCGCGCGTAAGCGCGGTTGCGAGGCCAGCGCCATTATGGCATCGAGCAGTTCGCGATCGGATCGATATACAAAACCTGCGCCGCTCCGGTCGACGGCCTCCCGACTTCCGCCGCTGTCGTGGACGATAACGGGCGTACCGCAGGCAAACGCTTCCAAAATGCAGAGGGGAAAGACCTCGGGCGCGAGCGAAGGCAGAATCAGCGCCGTCGCGGCGCTATAGCAAGGCGCGATCTGTGAGTGCTCACGGGGCCCCAAGAAACGAATGGAGGGATACGCGGCGTATTTCTGCTTCAGCTCGTTCAGAAGATCGCCTGCGCCGACGATATCGAGATCGAACTGGGGCAACCCGGCGAAGAGAGGCGGCAGGAGATCCACGCCCTTGGATCGGGTGACGCGGCCGACGTAGACAAAACGCGGCCGTCCGTCCGGCGGCGGGTGAGCTTCAGCGGGACCGGGATCGATGGGCGAAAAAGTTGGGAGGATGTGAATGGGTCTGCCAAGGTTCGCCTCCTCATGACGCCCGGCGGTGTAAGCGCTCGGTGAAAGCAGCGCGTCCACCGATCGAAGCGACCGCTTCGGCAATCCGCTGTAGCGCCAAAACTGGGGCGGAATTCCGGAGCGGAGGCAGCAACGAATGCACTGCGGGGAATCGCAAGACTGGCGGCGGTTTTTCCAGAAAATGTGGGTCGGGCACAACAGCCAATGCTCGTGCAGCGTGTACAAATTGACAGGCGCGCGGCTGAGCGGCAATGTCTCCAACCCGCCGACGAGCGAAATATTGTGAAAATTCACGACGTCGAAAGGCCGGTCCAGAATTCGCCGCAGCGCCGGACCGTTGAACCCTGGACGGCTGGTTTGCTGCGTGACGATGGAAGACAGGGAATAATAGCGGCTGCGCAAGCTATGGACCAGGATTCCGTCACTACCGGCGACGGCGACTGTGTTGGTGACGGCCACGGGATTGGTGACGGCCGCTGCGATGGGCGCAGGCGCGTTGAGACGATAAGCGTCCTCGCAGTGCACCACCTCCACCTGATGCCCATGAGCCACCAGCGCACGGCTCAAGCTCTGCACGAATATGGCGTCACCGCCGAAGTGGTAGGGCGGATAGAAGGTGCTGACCATGCAGAACCGCATCGAAGAGCGCCTAGGCGCACCTCCGTTTGGCGGCCGCCGAAAGTACGGCCGTGATCGGATCCGCGGAGTGTAATGCGCGCCCTTCACGGGTGAGGAAAAGACCAGCGGGATGGCGCTCCCAAGTTCTATGAGTAATGTGTTAGGTTTACCGCATGCAGCCGCAGAACTCAAGCTGCGCCCGGGGATGAGCGAATATAGCCTGGTGATTCATCGCGTGCGTAACCTGGGAGACGCGATCCAGACTATCGCGCTGTCGAGGCACCTCCCGGCGGCGCACGGGGTGTTCCGACATCGGTTGAACCACGCCGAGGAACATCGGCTGTTGATCTTCAATGGCCTGCTGGACAAAGATCCGCCTCCAACACGCGGCGTAAAGTGTCTGTTTGCGGGCGCCAGCGGGCCGCACTTTCGCACCAAGGAATATATGCGATGGATGGCTCGCTCGCCTTATCCGATCGGCGCGCGGGATCCGTTCACCCTGCGTCAGATGCAGTCCAAAGGCCTGCGGTCGGTTCTGATCGGTTGCGCGACTCTGACGCTTCCCCGTTACGATGGCCCCCGGCGTGGAGTTTATTCAGTGGACTGGCCGGGCCCAGGCCAGCAGCTTACCCACCGCATCTCGCGGCGAGAAACTTTGCGCCAACAATGGGATCGCGCAACGGAGATGCTGGCGAAATACAGGACCGCTGAAGCAGTCTACACGTCGCGTTTGCATGTAGCGCTTCCGTGCCTGGCGTATGGAACTCCGGTGTGGATCGCAAATCCGGAGCGCGGCGCATGGCACCCTTGGAGGTTTGGCATCCTGGAGGAATTGGGCTTGCCCTATGAGACTCTGGTTACGGCGGATCTATCGCCCTGGGCTCAGCGCTATCTGGAATTCCTACAAACTCACGTGGAGAAGGGCATCGAGTCCGGGGAACCCAAAATGCCCTTGGCTCCGGCCATGGAAAGAGGATGGCGTCCTGGCTGGTGGCGCTGGTGAGGAGACTACCGTTTCCAGGCGTCCACCGTACTTGATAACTGGATCTGCACGAAATTCCTGGGCGAAGCGTGGGATTCTATCCTCGGCACTGAGTGAAACGACACGCCGCTGCACGCGAACCCCGCCATCAGATTCCGCCTGGGCCTGACACGCGCCCCTTCCGGGTACAGAACTCGAAGCTTTTGGGCATGCAACACCAGATCGCCGCCGTCTCTGCCGGACTCGTCCGAATCGGAGAAATAGACCAGTATGGTGGCCACTCTGCGCCGGTGGTCCACATGTACTTTGCGGGAATATCCGACGTGGCCCTGGTGGATGTCGAGCCGCACGAACAGTTCATGGGGCTGATACGGTTCGTTGAGGAAGCGCTTCTCCTTGCCCTGCCGGCTCTCCAGATACGGAACGTAGACCGCTTTGCTCAGATCGATGACGCACCCGTGTTCCCGATAGGCCCGCGCGAACTGGGCGATGCAGTAATTCACGAATAACTGCGAATGGGCGGTTTGAAAAAACAGTTTCCATGCCCAGTTGGACGCGATCAGCTCTTCGTATTCCGCATCGCCCCAGTAGAACGAAAAACCCGTTGGCCCCGTGCTGGGCGGGCAGACCGGAAAGGTGCGTTGCAGTTCCTGGAAAACGTCGGATCGCAGGAACCCTTCTTTCGAGATGAAGTCGAAGGGTTGAGTTTGAACTGGAAGGACTTCCAAGGGGAAAGCGGTCTGCTGGTCCATGTATTCGAGACGATTGTATCGGATTCCGCATGGGGTGGCGCGCCGAATCGGTCGGGGGTGATGAACCGTTTTGGGGGTTTCGCGGATCTGAAGCGGAAATCGCTCTAAGAAGCAGTGAAACATGTCGCGTACACACGAGTGTGTACGCGACACGCGACTTTTAGTCGCGTGTATAGACGGCTAAAAGCCGTCCTTGGCTGTTGCGGTCCTCACGCAGAATTTCGACGTACCCATCGATACCGAGATCGTCCTTGGGGATCTCGCGGAAGATCCAGCGCAGGTCGTCGCGAACAATGTCTTCGACGAGACGCCGACCACGATCAGCAAGCTCGGCGCCCTCTGAGTATTCGGGATAGTCGTCGTCGGACATGATTTGTTCAGAGTACTGTACGTGCGGCCTTCAGGGCGAGGACCACTATCTGGCGATACGGTTTTCGCCGGTTCCGCAAAACTCCATCCTTCACGAATCAGATCAGACGACGCGCTAGCCGTCGATGTGCCAACTCGCTGCCGCCGAGTGTATCGTTGGCAAACGGAAAATCGAGCTTGGGATATCGCGAACTGCTCAATGCTCGTCGCTCTCGCCCTTGACTAAGAAGGGCTCCATCTCCTGTACTCCAGGATCTTCACGGTCGCCTCCTTGGGAGCGTTGCCCTGCGCGAACGCGAGGAACGCCTGCTGCGACTGCGCCACCATCGCCTGCGCGAGGTCGTTCTTGTGGATCGAGTGGTACTTGGACGGCATGGCCCAGTGCAGCAGTGGCATGACGTAGCCAAGGACGCCCGGCGTGTTGGAGTTGCCGAGAATGACGGCGGGACGGTACAGTCCAAGGAAGTCGAACTTGACGGACTCGGTAGCCTTCTCCTTCTCGCCGAGGATCTTCGCGTACTTCATCTCGGCCTCGGGAGGCGCGCCCGCTCCTGTCATGAGCCCGTACACACGAGCGCCTCCAGCCTTGGCGGCGCGGCAAAACGCGTGCGAGTAGGCGATTTCGATCATGCACACCTCCTGCTCGGGCATCCTCGCGCTGCCCTTGCCGACGCCGAACGCGGCGAGCGCGACGTCGACTCCTTGGGCGTGCGGCGCAACCTCCTCCTCGAGTCGGTCCGTGTTGACAACCACCTCGGAGACCTTGGGGTCGGCGAAGGCGTCCGTCTTGCGGCGCGTCACCACCACAACTTTCTTGCACAGCGGGTTCTTGATCACAAGCTGCACGATGCGTCCGCCCACTTTCCCCGTCGCGCCCAGCACGAATCGCAAAACAAGCGCTCACGATCGGACCGTACCACAGAATATGGTTATTATCATCAAATGTTATGATTAAAAGCGTTAACACAGTGCCACCATATTGTATCCATTGAGCTTATGGCTATCATTGTGGTAAATTCCGCTGTTGATCATCTTAGGGAGGCAACTGCGCGCAGCAAGAGCTCTGTTGGGGATGGAGCAAATTGATTTGGCAAAGCGGGCGCGCGTAGGTGTCGGAACAATTCGGCGTATGGAAGCCTTCGAGGGCCCGATAGGCTCGCGCACAGATACGCTCGGCAATGTCATGGCCGCGCTTGAAAAAGCGGGTATCGAGTTCCTGGATAATAACCAGCCGGGCGTGAGGCTGAGGAAGAAATGAATTTGGGATAGTCTGCCGATAGAAAAGGGCCCGATTAAATCAGGACCGGTCAAAGTATGCCTGGTGACGTATCGCCGTGGGACCCGAACGAATGGGAACAGCACATCCAGAAGGTGCTGAAACTGCGCTACGCCCAGCCGGTCGGAAGCTACCAGCACATCGCGGATGAGACCAAGGGCGACTGCGGCCTTGAGGGTTATGCTGTGGACGGCACTGCGTATCAGTGCTACGCCTGTCAAAACTGGACCGACTTTCGGCGTCCTCCTCGACCACCAGAAAAACAAAATGGCGCTCGACATCGGTAAGCCGCTCCGTAATGAAGCGGAGCTGCTGACGATGCTGGGCGATATTCGCATCGGAATCTGGAACTTCGTGCTGCCGTTCTGGAATGACAAAGAACTGCTGAAGCACGCGCGCAAGAAGGAAGCCGAGGTTCGCAACAAAAGGCCCAAGCACACGAAAGAGGACTTCAGGATTGCTGTCATCACCGGTGAGGAGGTCCTTGTCGAGAAGCAGATGCTTGCGAAACAGGACCTGTATAAATTCGATGTGAAGGATTTGCCCGATACCGTGCAGACCGCCACCGCCACGTGGATGAACCAGAATAAAGGCTTGGAACTGGTCACCAACCTCACTCGAAAGGCAACGGTCATCGCAGCCGGAAAGTCGGCCAAAACACGAGACGGCTTCCTCAACCGGATGGTCAAAGACCATACCGCCGGTTCGATAATCCTCAGTAGGATTGAACAGGACGTGCCGGAGGTCTACGAAGAGGTGATCAGGAAGAAGACCGACCGCGAGGGCGAATTGGAAATGGCCTGCGCCACGAATACGTTGGTTCCGGGCAAGTTTTTCGACGAAACACTGAAAGCTTACAAAGCCGAACTGCGTGGCGTTTCCGGTATTGGCCCGCGAGCCGTCGATATTCTGGCGCGGGAAGCCGTTTCCGACTGATTGCTGCGCTGCCCGCTGGAGTTTGAGTAATGGCGGAAGAAACAGCTCTCACACTTGAAAGGGGGCGGTCCTTCCGTTTCACCCGCCGGCCGATGGCGATTGCTGCAGAACTGCGTCCCGATTGGAAGATGGCCGCGCTGCTTCTCATTAATTTGAGTGAGTTGGCAGAAATCAGAAGTAGTAGGCTCAAATCGTACCTTTACAGGGGTGCTCATTCTGTGGGCAGGTCTTTACGTCCCATTCCTGCCCCTCCTTAAGTCCCCTGGGAAGCGCGTTGCGTTTGAATAGTCATTTGCTTGTTTCCAAGGTGTCGGAGTTTCGGGCACGCTATGGATTAGTTTAATCCGCTGCGTGACCTACCTAGTTTTGGACTCCAGATATTCTGCCACCCGGCCTTTTTGAATAGGAGATCCAAATATGCTCGAATTATTTCCGAGAGTGCCATTCGGCCCGGCCAACGATCCCGGTTCCTGCGTGCCGTGGCCTCAGCTAGTGTCAAAATTTGATCTGCAATGGTTGAAGGGCACCTTCGTCCAAGACCAGCGCACGAGACTGACGCGCGTCCAAGAAGGCATTGCCTCAGCGCAAACCCATATTGACAAGCTCAAGGCAACTGCGCCCCAAGCCGGTAAGGTTGGCGTCCTGGCGCCCAATGGCAACTTCCTGCGCACGGCGAATGACCATCTGCTGGAAGAGCACATCCGCACCAACGCAGCCCAGCAGATCGTCCGGCAAATTATCGAAATAAGAAACGGCTTGGGCAAGCTTGTGCAGCCGATCCTGAGAGACATGTCCCGCGCGTCACTCACAGCCGATACGCTCCGGCAGCGGGTGTTGGATAAGCTCTCTTGCATGTCCCGCGCGGCACTCTCATCTCTCGCTGGCCCTGACTCCCGCGCCGGATTTGCGGCGCTCAAGGCCAACTATGCAACGATGCTGGTCCATCTCAGCGCCATTGAATTGACAGCTTATGCCCAGCGCTGCATTGACGATGGCGGCGCTGATGCGCTCCCATTGCTCGATTCGATCGTGTCGAGAATTTTCGTAGGCCCAAGGAAGATCGTGGATTCCTAAACGCTTCGATAATCCAGCTCGCCCAAGTGCCGGAGTTCGATCAGGCGTCCGCACTGCTTGATGAAGTGCAGCAGATCGACAAGCAGGCGAACCTGATTTGGGCAGCCTTCCTAGCTTAGCTAGCCTTGGCTCTGGTATGGAACTTGAGAACCTGTTCGGTGGTGATAAGGGAAAAGGCCAAGCGGTAGCCCCGCGAGGCCGAAAGTACCGATCCGCCGGACAGGGACGGACTGTCCCGTAGTAGCAACGAAGCGGGGTAATGCCCGCGGAGCGAAGGGGACAGGCCATTCGCGTCATGGTCAACTTGGCCAACTGGCAACAGGAGGAGCCGACTGGTTGTGGCGGAGGGCGGCAGCTCTCAATGGATGGCACGAGCCGTGTGACGGGAGACTGTCATGCACGGTTCTGTGAGCGGCTCGGGGTGAAATTCCCCGGGCCGACTCGGCGGTGGCCAGCAACGGCCATCCCTACCGCGACGGTCTTTTCGGACTTTCGACACAGCCTGTTGTAATGCAGCGAGCGTGTCGCCTTTTTTTACAACGCTTTTACGAAACAATGGCAGAAAGGTACTTAATGGGCCGGATAATGGACTCATGACGGCAACCAATTTAGCCGGCGCGGCGGAGATACGCGAGCGGACTGGAGGCGGCGGGCTTCCGATTCCGATTACCGTGCTGTATTTACTGGAACCGCTGGCGGCTGCGCTGTGCCTGATTTGCCTGGCGCCTTTTCTCGCAATTCTGGCGCTCGCCATCCGCGCGGCCTCGGGAGCCTCGCCCCTGGTGGCTCATCGCCGGGTCGGCCGTTACGGAGAGACACTCTGGGTTTACAAGTTCCGCAGCATGTGGCCGCGAGGCGCGCGCGCGCGCAAACCGGGCTCGTTCGTCGAGAAGGTGGCGGACGATGAACCTCAGGCCAAACTGGGACCGGACCCGCGAGTCACTAGCTGTTTTGCATCCTTCTGCCGGCGGCATTCGCTCGACGAACTTCCGCAACTGGCGCTGGTTGTAGCGGGCCGCATGTCAATGGTGGGGCCCCGGCCGGTCACCCGGTTTGAGCTGAACCAATACTACGGTCCGGACGCGATGGAAGTGTTGTCCGTCAAACCGGGACTCACCGGCTTGTGGCAGGTTTGCGGACGCAGCCGGCTGACGTACCTCCAGAGGAAGCGCTTCGATCTGTTCCTGGTGCGCCGTTTTTCGGCTCGTTTATATTTCAGGATCATAATGCTGACCATTCCCGGCGTGCTATTTGGAAGGAACGCGTGGTAGTAATTTTCAGATGCCTGCTGCTTGTAGCGCTTGGCGCAACAGGACTGTTCTCGGACGATTCCTCGGAACTCGCGAAATCTCTCGGCATCTCGTTCTCGGGCGGCTCCGGTTCGCCTCTGATTCTGGAGCGGGATGGAAAACGATATTTGGTCGACGTCGCTGCGAAGACCGTGCAGCAGATCGGTCCGCCGGCCAGCGAGCCGTCCGCCGCTCTGTTCCAACAGAAGTGTGCCGCGTGTCACGGATCCGATGGAAAAGGCATACCCGCCCGGCATACTCCGGATTTCACCAATCCTGCCTTTGAGCGCAGTCTCAGCGACCAGGACGTTACCGGCGCGATTCGCAACGGCAAGGCTGGCCGCATGCCGGCCTGGTCCGGCGTTTTAACCGACGGACAAATTGACGGACTCGCCGCGTATGTCCGTTCCTTCTCGAACGCAGGCGGCCAGCCGCGCGAAAACAATGGAACCATGGGCGGAACAAACGGCGCGAGCGCCAGATCGATCTACGAACCCGGCGACGACGTCCTGTTCAGCCTGCCTACCGGCCGCGCCGCCGAGGAGCATGGAGTTTACGTCAACTTCACCCATCGCTTTCCCTACGATGCCGCATTTACCGGGCCGGGACGCGGTGGCGAGTTGTTCGGCTTGGATAACTTCGCGCTCCCCTCGCTCGGCGTGCGTTACGGCGCTACAGACCAGCTTTCTGTCAGCATTTTTCGGTCGCCAACGCTGATCGGCCGGCCCATCCAGCTCATGCTGGCATACAACATTCTCGACGAGCGTCATGAAGATCCACTGAATATGGCCGTGCGCGTGTCCATCGAAGGCCAGAACAATTTCCGCAAGAACTACAGGCAGAATATCGAAGGGATCTTTTCGCGCAGCATCGCTTCGAAGGCCCAGTTCTACGTAGTTCCAACGTTGTCGTTTGATGCCCGGCCCCTGGTGCAGGCGACGGGCTTTCTTTCCTCGGATATCCCGGATTTTCCGGGCGTCGACACTTTTTCCATCGGCCTGGGCGCCGCCTACGACATCCGGCCGACGGTGGCTTTGATCGCTGAAGTGATTCCCACCTTGTGGAACGCGGGAGAGCTCGGCATTCATCGGCCGGCGTATTCCTTCGGCATTCAGAAGAAGTTATTCCGCCACGCTTTCACGCTCGGACTCACCACCGGCCCCGGGGTCACGGTCTCCGAGCGCGCCGGGACGCGCGCTGAATACCTGGGTGAGCCATCGGCCGACACGCCGGGCGGCATGTTCTTCGGGTTCGATCTGATGCGCCAGATTCATTAGCGCGCGGGCCCACCTGGCGCCGCTCCACATCGTGGGGAGCAGCGCTGCTGTGTGACGCCACATTCGCGAGGCTAAGAACAGAAAATACCGTAAGCAAGCGCGTAAACGAACCCGCCAGCCGATGGCTTCGTCCGGCAGATGCACCGCGTCTACCGGACCTGGAAGCTGGAGCGGCATCAGCCGGCGCCGCAGCACCCGAAGCCGCGAAGCGCCGGGATCCAGCAGGCTCAGATGCAGCCACAACTCGTCCTTCGTCGAGTGCAAGAGATTTATGATCGGGGAGTGTGCGTATAGAGCCAGCCAGGCGCGCACCGCTTGGGGCAATCGCTCTGCCTCTTCTTGTGCCACCGCAGGCAGGCGGCAGCCGAACCACTGGCGCGCCATGGCGAAGCAGATCGCCTGCACCCGGCGCAGAGGCTTATCGTGCGCGTCGCGCCAATTGCTCCAGAAATCGGTGTCGTGGTTCCGTTCCAGGAAGCATGCAATCTCGTAAATGTGCCAGGGCCGCGCATCTCCGCGCAGCAGGTGGCGCAGCGTGTGCGCCGCGGCATAGCCCGGCAGGTCGATCGCCGCGAGCGATGTGAACTCCACGTCTTCCAGGGTTCGCCGTTCCCGGCGATGCCAGAAGTCCTCTACGCCGGCCAGCGCGAAGCCCTCAGTTCCGGTATCCCAGAGGCGAAAATGCAGCTCCAATGCCAGAGGCAGCTCGGGATCGAAATAGTCCCCGCGCCATTCCCATCCGGTCTTGCGGATCAGGGTGGGCAAGTGGTCCACCGGCGCCCCGTTTCCGCCTTTAAAAGGCTCGTAACCGAGCTTAAGCGCGATATCCCGGGCCGCCCACGCCTGCTCGGGTGGGAAAAGCAAATCCAGATCGTACTGCGTCCGCAGGCGCGGATCTGCCACGAATCCGGGGGCGTGAGTGAACCCCTTGAGCGTGACAAACTCCAATCCCGCGGACTCAAAGGCTTCGCTGGCTTGGCGATACGCCTGCTTTACCCGCTCCCATCGTTCCGCATTGTTCACCAGGTCCCGGTGAAAACGGTGGTCGCCGCAAGCCAGCGCGAACGGGATCGCCAACTGCGTGCGCCGGCAAAAGTGGACCAAATCGTGCCATTCTGGGGCTGTAAGGCGACTTAAGAGGTGGAAATCGGGCGCGAAATGCAGCGCAGCGAAGACTGCTTGCGCGTAGCGGGGAATGGTCTTCACAGGGCACCCACTGCTTCAATAACTTCCGAGCGATATCGGTCGAGCGAGAAGCGCGCCTGGAACGCCGCATGCGCCCGCGCCGCAATCCCATTGAGGGACCCGCGATTGGCGAAGAGTTCCAATAAAGTTACCGCCAAGTCGCGGGCTGTCGGAGGGGACAGCACTCCGGTAACTCCGTCCTCGAGGATCTCCGGTATCCCGCCGGATCGAAAGGCGACTACGGGTACTCCGGCCGAAAAAGCTTCCGGGATGACGCGCGTGGTGGCCTCCACAGCCGATGAGGGAACCACAACCAAATCCAGCGCCGACAACACGTTACGGATGTCGTCGCGCCATCCGGTAAACTCAATCGGCAATCCTTCCGCCTCGGCGCGCACGCGCCGGCTATACTGAGGAATCGAGAACAGTGGGTCGCCGCACACCACAAATTGACAGCGCTCCTGTTGCAGGACCTGACGCGCCGCCTGAACGAAATCCAACTGGCCTTTTTCGGGCGAGATTCGTCCGATAACGCCAACCCGCCAGGGATCGTTACCCGCGCGCCGGCGCCGTACGCACAGCACTGGGGCAACTCCGTTGTAGATTACGCGCGAACGTCCGGGGTCCACCACCGACGCCAGAGGCTCCAAAACGAACCGGCACGCTGCGATCACGCGGGCGTTCGCGGATCGAAGGGCCCAGCGAATTAATCGAGCGGCGGATGGCTGCGACACGATGCTGTGAGCGTGGAAGACCACCGGGCGTCCACTCGCCGCGATGGCTGCCGCAGGCAGTAATCGGGGGCCATTCACGTAGATCAGATCGATTGCGTGCCTGGAGGCCAAAGACGCGATGCGGCAAGCCTGGCGTGGAAGGTCGGCGGCGAATTGAGCGGCATTGCTCCAGCTTTTTTGTCCCGATCTGTAAGCGCCGCAAGGAATTCGGTACACCTTGGCTCCGATGCTCCGTGCACCAGCCGCCAATGGACCCTCGCCGGGAACCGCGACGTGCGTTCTATAACCGGCCTCGAGAAAAGCCGGCAGCAGATCGAGAAGACAACGCTGTGCGCCGCCGAGTTGATTGAATTGATCCAGGATCAGCAAACCCTTATTCATGGACGGCCATCGCGAGAACCCAGAAGTACAAGGGAAGCACCCGCCAATAGGTGAACAGGTCGCCGGAAAGCATTTGGAAAAGTTGTCCGATCCAGAAAGAGAAGATCCAGACGCCGAAGAACGAAGATCGAGAGTCCTCACTACGGGCCGCCCGGAAGGCCGAGCGAAGAATGGCGAAATTGAGCAGGAAGAAGGCGGCAAGGCCGACGATTCCGGTCTCCACCAGCAGGCTGAGATACATGTTGTCGGCGACGATGGCTGGTCCGACGAGAGCGGAGTAGGGGAGCGTCTTATAACCGATCCCGAGAATCGCGTGCCAGGGATGGGCCGCAAGGAAAGCTGCGATGGTTTGCCAGGCCGCCACGCGTCCGGAAAGAACGCTCCCGGTTTGCGTGAACAAAAACTGCGAGCGGACCAGGCGCTGCCAAAAGCCCCACGCGACTTCGGGAAAGAATTGCCACGCCGCCAGCGCGCCGGCGGCCAGGCAAATGGCGGCGACGGCGAATAGCCTGCCAATCCGAATCCGGGCGCGCTCCATATAAAGCAGCACCGCCAAAGCCGCGAACAGATTCAATAACGACCCGCGCGAGTAAGACAACACCAGCGCCGCGAAGAAAACCGGCGCGCCGAAGTACAACGCCCATTTCCTTACGGGCCGCCCGGACGGTCCGCGTAGCAACGTCACGGCGATCATGACCAGAAAAAAGGCGCACACATTCCCTAGTGTGCTGGCCTCATAGAAAAGGCCCTGAGCGCGGCGATAGATCCCTGAATCAAGCCAAATGAACTGAGCGCCGTATCCGGCCGGCGCGGGAAACTGGTAGTAGAAATCGATGCAGGCGAACGCCGCTGAAAGCACGCCGAATGCATACAATCGCCGCACACCGGCGAAATTGTTTTCGCGCGGAGCTAAAGGCCCATACCCGGAATAAAAGAACACGTAGACTGGGATTCCAAACAGCAGGACGCGCGCCAGACTTCCAGCGGCGACACCCAGCCCGGAATAGAACACCGCCAGCGCGGAGCCGGCGAGCAGCAGCAGGAAAAAAACTTCCATCGCAAAAGCCAGCAGGCTGCGCTTTAAGCGCCATTGGCCCAACCGCACCACGCCACAGCCCAAACCCAATCCAGCTAATGCCACAGCCAGGTGAGGGCCGGAATTTCCCAAAGCAAACGGAAGTGGCGGCAGCAGGAGCGCCGCGAAGAAGAAGCACCATAGCCAACGGCTGGAACCTTGAAGGATCCACACGAGCGCCGGAATGGCCACCAAAGGCGCACTCCAGGCAACGGCCACAACCGGACTTCGCGATGACGCGATGACACAGGCATAAGCGCCCAGCAATCCCGCGATCCAATAATTGTGCGGCAGCTCTTGCGCGCGAATGTCAATCTGCGCCATGATTGGCCATGCGCAACGGCGGACGATAACGCCTCGGTGTTCGCGTCAAGCTGAAAGATATCGTGAGGTACAGCAAAGATCCGAAGATGGCTAGCGCCGCCGCTCCAACCAGCATCAGCGGGAGGTTCGGCGAACTGGGGCGCTGCGGAATAATGCCGGGATCCACTACGCGCAGCCACTCCGAGCGGGCCCCCCGCGCTACCTGCAAATCCGCGAGCCGCTGCACGGACGCCTGATACGACGCGCGAGCCGCGGTCAACACCGCCTGCAGATCCTCTTCGCGGGCCGTTTGCCGGGCCAGCGCAGCGCTTTTTTGGTCCACCGCAAGGGTGATCTCGCCGATCCGGCGCTGCAACAATTCGACGCGCGCCCGCCGCCCCCTTTGCGCTTCTGCCGGCCCGGCTGCCGTCCCGGCGAGATCGGCCTGCTCATCCAGAAGCTGCTCTTCGACGCGCGATCTAAGAAAGCTCTGGTCGGAAACTTCCGTCCGGAGGGCTTCCGCGGAGTGAGCACTGGCGGCCGCCTGCCAGGCGGTTTCAGCATCGCTGAGGCGCGTCCGCATGGTCTCGGCCGCCGCGGCCGCGTCCTGGATCATCGCTTCATCCGCTTCTTTTGCGCCGGACCTGCTGAGTTGCACCGCACCCTCGGCGATAAATTGCGCCACGGCTTGGGCCGTCGCCGCGTCGGGGAGCGTGACGCCGATCTGGAGCGCGCGCGTGTCCCGCAGCTTGTCCACCTTCAGCACGCGCCGCTTGAGCGATTCGATGGGCGATCCGTCGTGCTCCCCGAGATGGAATTGCCCGGCGGCGCGCACAAAGAGCTGATCGTTGGCTGCGAGAAGTTCATACGTCTTCAAGGACTCCAGATACACCGTGCTCACGGCGGTTGCGACGCGCGGGTCCCCCCCGGCGGGAGGGTCGATCAAGATGGTGGCAGTTGCGGTGTACCGTTTGGGGAGCAGAAGTCCGGCCGCGAGCGCCGCCAATATCGCGAAACCGCACGCGAAGGCGGGGAAATTCCAGCGGGCGCGCAGAAAATCGATGTATTCGAAAACATCAAACGAATCTTGCATTCAATTCTGCTTACTGGGTCGCGACCACCACCTGGTTCGTGCCGGTGAAGCCGTTCACCTGGATCTTCTAACGAACACGCGCAAAACGGAGTGCGGCGCGAACCAGTTCCTGACATCCTTGGCGGTGCGCGCCGCACCCTTTGCGCTGGAGCGGTACGGCGCTGCCCGCCTGCACCCCGGCGGGTACTTGCACCTTCATTTGATTCGCGCCCACAAACTGGGGCGCGAGCCCGGAGAACAACACGTCGCCCGCGACGCGCCCAATTGGACGGTGGGCGTTGCCTTGCATTCAATTTGCTTACTGGATCGCGACCACCACATGGTTCGTGCTGGTGAAGCCGTTCACCTGGATCTGGAGCGGTACTGTGCTGCCCGCCTGCACCCCGGCGGGTACTTGCACGTTCAGTTGATTCACGCCCACAAACTGGGGCGCGAGCCCGGAGAACAACACGTCGCCCGCGACGCCGCCAAACAGGACGGTGGGCGTTGCGATGGTATTCGCGAGCGCGCCCGGTATGCCGCCGTCGACAGGCTGGTGATCCACTGCGCCGAGCCCGGTGGCGTAAACGATCAGTACATCGCCTGCTTTTGCGGGGTGCGAACCGCTGCCCGCGAGACCCTGCGGCCAAGCCAGCGAAGAATCGGAGCTGTTCACCGCGATCGCGTACAATTGGCCGCCCGCGGACGAAGAGAAGATGCCCGGCATGGACGGCGCGAAGTTCACCGCTACCGGCGCGGAAATACCGTTGGGGGTTTTCACCTGGACGTTCACAACGCCCGTTCCGGAGCCGATTTCCCAGGGCACCTGGGCGTTGATCTGATCGTCGGATTGGCCGGGAACGCCTGGGATTGCGGCCAGCAACGGCGCCGGCGGGAGGTCGCTAAACGTTACTGTGACTCCGGCCAGGCTGTTGGACAGAGGGATGGTATCGGCCGTAGCGAGTTTACTCACCAGCCCGGTACCGAAGATCGAGACCAGCCCGCCCGGCGAGATGGGTTGTCCTTTCGCGAAGCTTGCGCCATTCAGGACGCCGCCTTGCACCACAGCGGGCGTCTGCGCCGAGCAGACCGTCATGCCAATCGTCATGCCAGACCAAGCGGCCACTACCAGCAATGAATATTTCATAAGAGACTCACATTTCATAAAAGACCCGGTACGCTTCTATTCTGCGCCGGGGAGGTCCGATGGATGGTGAACGCTTTGTAAAAACTTTGCAACTTCCGAATCTTTTCCGCCATCCAAGTCAGCCGCCCGATCCGCCTCCGCGACCGCTTCCGCCCGCCGTCCGGAAAGCCATAGCACTTGCGCCAATGCCCAGTGGGGTTTGAACCAATTTGGGGAAGCCTCCACCGAACGGCGCAAACAGGCTTCCACGGCGGCGGCGTTGTTTTGGGTGGAATAGAACGCGGCCAGATTGTACCAGGCATTTTGGCGCTCGTCCGAGGTTTGCACTGCGCGCTGCGCGGCATGGAACGCCTGCTGCGACGCCCGCAGCGCCAGGGCCGGATTTGGGGCCGTTCGCGACGCCGAGGCTAGGGCGCGCGAAAAATACAGATCGTCGCTGGAGCCTGCCGGATGCCATGATTGCGACCGCTGGTAAGCTTTTAGCGATTCTTCGATGCGTCCGGCGTTGAGATCTCGCGTCGCTTTCCCGAGCGCGGAATCGGACACGGTCAGCCGGATGCTGAAGTAGAGAAACATCGCTGCCGCCGCCAAACTCAAGGCGACGGACCGCTTCTTCCGGTCACGGCTCGGAATGGACGCTCCCGGTCGATTGGCGCTTGGTGCGCCGAGACCACTTGTGGCGGAGCCGTTCTCTGCATTTATCGCGAGGCCTGTGAGCATCGCGACGGTCCCATAAAAGTAAAGAGCGCCTGTGAGAGTGAAGCTTACGAAGAGGCCGGCGGTTAGCCCCGCCGCGAGCGCGGAGGCCAGGTACGGGGCAGCCTGCTGTTTCGCCCTCACGGCGCGCCGGGCGGCAAAGTATGCCAGGGCAGAAAATCCAACGAGTATCGCCAATCCAGGGATGCCCTCCGATACCAACGCGTCCAGGAAAATATTGTGCGGCGATTCGTGGTAGAAATCCGGAAACGCCCGCGAGAGTTGTACGGATTGATAGCGCGGGAACTGCGGGCCGAAGGACTCGGGTCCAAAGCCAAGGAACAATCGTTGGCGCGCCATGCGCAGCGAGTCGCGCCACAGCCAAAGCCTGGCGCCTCCGCGCAGGTCTTCGATGGCCCATTGACCGCGCGCGCGAAGCATCAACCCGGCCGGCGAAAAGTAGAACGCAAGGCTCACAGCACACAGCACGGCCCCCAGCCCGACATGCCGGCGTGTAAGCCGAGGTCGGGTCCAAATCCACAGCGACACCGCGCCGACGGCGAGCCCGAGCAGAGCGCCCCGCGTTCCGCTGAGCAGGATAGCGGCCGACCCAGCGACAGCGGCGGCCGCTCCAAGAGCCTTCCGGACAGGTATTGGCTCCAGCGCCACGAGAGCCGCGCCCGCAAAGACCGCGTAAAGCAAATATCCAGCGAAGTAATCGGCGTGCCCCAAGGTGGACGGAGGCCGAACGATGGTCATGGCTCCTTCGCCGATGTGATAGCCGGCCGAGGGCAAGATTGGGTCCACGCCAAAGTATTGGACAATCCCGTAGATCGCCGCGGCAGCGCCGGCGGCGGTGGTGGCACGCAGCAGAACGACGAATCCAGACTGCGACCACGACCTAATTATGAGGAAAGCCAGCGCAACAATCGCGGATTGCGAAACGAACCCAAGACGACGCCAGTTCCCTCCATTCCAAGAAAGCGCGGGATTGCTGGAGAATAAAGTGGAAAGCAGGAGCGCGGCGATCTGCGCCGCGGCCAGAATGCAAAACCAGCGGCCTGCCGGATCCACCCACCACCGGCGCGCCGCGGAGAAAGAGGTATCGCAAAGGAACAGAAGAATTGCGATCGCGGTCCCGATCAGCGCCACGGCGACCTTGGGTGTGACGTCATAATAGAAGCAAAAAGCAGGCAATACCAGGAGCGGAGTAAGCGCCAAGACCGCCGCGATTGTGAATTGGACGCGCAACAAAAATACCCCTTGGCGCACTGGGCGGATTCGAGCGCGACTCCTGTCATTTGAGGAACTCGCGCAAAACGGAGCGCGGCGCGAGCCAGTTTCTAATCCGCTCGGCGGTGCGCGCCGCACCCTTTGCGCTTCGAACAGCCTGTGTCTAAAGTCCGAAAAGATCGCTTGCTCACGCGCCACCCTTCCGGTATTCTTCGAGTCGATGTTCTCCAGTGCACGACATCGGGTCGGCTCCGGGTGTGCTGCTGGCGCGCGGCTCAGCAGATTGCGCGCCCCACCCTATGCGCTATTGTCGGCTAAGACCGCACCGGGATTGGTTCGTTAGTTGTAAAAGAGTTGTAAAACACCGCGTACGTTCCGCCACGCGGTCCGGCTGTTTCGTATACTTCGAATCAGAACAACCGTGATTACCATTTTAATTGTCGACGACGATGAGAGCCTGGGCGATACCATCAGCGTTCTGCTGGAGCAGGAAGGATTCCACGCTGTTTACGCGGCTGACGGGCGAGCCGGGTTCGAGAAAGCGCTCTCCCTCAAGCCTCAACTCATCCTGGCGGATCTGCGATTGCCGGAGATGAGCGGTATCGATCTTTGCAAGCAATTGCGCGCCTCGCACGTCAAGACGCCGATCATCGTGCTGAGCGCCATCGGCGAGGAGATGGACAAAGTGCTGTTGCTGGAAATCGGGGCAGACGACTATATCGTGAAGCCGTTCGGCACGCGCGAACTGTTAGCGCGCATCCGCGCTGTGCTGCGGCGCACCTCGTCCGACGCGCATAAGGTCATCGCGTTCGCCGACACGCACGTGGATCTGAATCGCCGGGTGGTGACGCGGCGTGGCGAAGAGCTGAAGTTCACGCCAGCCGAGTACAACCTGCTCACTTTCTTCCTCCAGAACCCGGACCGAGCCCTTACACGCGACGTAATTTTGAATTCCGTGTGGGGTTACGAATCTTTTCCCAACACGCGGACCGTGGATGCTCACATCGTGCGCTTGAGGCAAAAGCTGGAGCCGGATCCGGGGATTCCACGGCATTTCCTGACCGTCCATGGGGTAGGGTATCGATTTATCCCTTAACACCATGTATCTAAAATCCGACAAGACCGCTCGCTCACGCGCGCGGCTCAGTAGATTCCGCGCGTTACAAAGTGGCGGCCGTAAGGAAGCCGGTTTCGACAACGCCTGTTAAGCCCATGCCACGCATTGTTTTGATTGTCGAAGATAACGCGTTGTCCGTGGAGCCGCTGGAGGTAGCGTTGCTGTCGCGGCAGGACTGGGAGGTGCGCGTGGTGTCAACGGCTCAAGAAGCGCTGCACTTGCTGACTGCCTCCGACACGCCAGTGGCGGCCCTGGTCACCGATCTGCATTTGCGTCTTTCGCTCATCGA